>MPMD02353335.1_pt1 | contig 103451 bp, 96 predicted proteins | sample 1617291 | NCBI WGS metagenome assembly MPMD02 (sample SAMN05944810, study PRJNA350692) | marine metagenome | biome: marine; feature: ODZ; material: water; isolation source: 120 m water sample filtered on 30 um supor filter | place: Pacific Ocean | collected 2012-04-09 | depth 120m m | reverse complement strand
TAAGCAGGTAGTTGATCGGGGCCACAGCGTGGCCGATGTAGCCGGTCGACTGGGGATGACAATCCACAGTTTGTACGCGTGGATTAAGAAGTACGGCCCGGACTCAGCTGAGCATAATGCTAAGGCTGCCGAAGCAGCAGAGATCAAGCGGCTGAAGAAGGAGCTAAAGCGCGTGACTGATGAGCGCGACATGCTAAAAAAAGCCGCGGCGTGCTTCGCGAACCAGCGCGAGTGAGGTACGCCTTTATCAGGGCGCACAGCGCGAACTGGTCAGTGCGGTGGTTGTGTGGATTGCTGGCGTTGCACCCGAGCGGCTATTACGCGTGGTGTCGGCAGCCTAAATCACCGCGGTCTAAAGCGAACGCGCGGCTGTGACGGGGCTGATCAAGCAGTTCTGGTTGGAGAGCGGTGGTGTGTACGACTACCGGAAGATCCATGCCGATCTACGTGAGGTCGGCGAACACTGCGGTCAGAACCGGGTTTATCGGTTGATGAGAGCTGCAGGGCTCAAGGCCCAGGTAGGTTACCGTAAACCCCGCCAGCGCAGTGGCCCGCCACACGTGGTCGCACCGAACCGGCTTAAGCAGCAGTTCACCACGGCACAGCCGGATGCAACCTGGGTAACCGACATCACCTACATCAAGACGCACGAAGGCTGGCTGTATCTTGCCGTAGTGGTCGACCTGTTCTCCCGCAAGGTTGTGGGCTGGTCGATGCAAACGAGGATCACCAAGGAGCGGGTGCTGAATGCGCTTCTGATGGCGGTGTGGCGCAGGAAGCCAAAAACCACCGTCACGGTGCATTCAGACCAGGGCAGCCAGTACACCAGCCATGACTGGCAGGCGTTCCTGAAGAACCATGGCCTGGAGGGCAGCATGAGTCGCCGTGGTAACTGCCATGACAATGCGGTGGCTGAAAGCTTCTTCCAGTTACTGAAGCGGGAGCGCATCAAGCGGCAGGTTTACGCAACCCGCGAAGATGCCAGAGCCGATGTGTTTAATTACATCGAGATGTTTTACAACCCCAAACGCCGGCACGGTTTCAATAATCAGCTGTCACCGGTAGAGCATGAAAGACAATTTACAGAACGGCTGGTAAGTGTCTAGAGTATTGGGGGCGATTCATACGTCATCAAAATATATCGGACAGAAGCTGCCTGAACTTAAGGAAGTATCTGGCTCGTCTGGGTAGTTATTCAAGCAACCTTTTGTCGGTACTGTAACCAACGATGTACCCACAACGGGCATTTACTTTATGTGTTGCCACTAACCATATTTCACGGGGAGGAGGAAATGTTTCACATTTCCCTGGAAAATATGGTCACTGTCCCTTTTTATTGGGTAACGCGAATGCTGTGACCCAGTCGCCGGGGTCCTGGTCGACGAAGGGATGGCCGCCCGAGATGGCCACGACATATTGTTTGCCGTCTATCGAATAGGTCGTCGGGTGCGCGAAGCTGCTCGTCGGGAGTTTTACGGTCCACAGTTCGTCACCGTCTTCAAGATCGAACGCTCGGAAGCGGTTATCTACGGTAGCCCCTATAAAGAAGAGCCCGCCTGCCGTTGCGATGCCCCCCGAAAAAGTCGGCGTGCCCCATTTGAACGGGATCGGTATAGGCGACAACTTGTCAGCAGCGCCCAACGGCACTTCCCATTTAATAGTGCCTTTCTGGAGATCGACCGCCACGACCATGGCCCACGGCGGCTTACTACACGGCAGGAAGCGTGGCGACATAAATGGCCCCTGCCTGAGGTGATACGGCGTTCCGTGCATGGGATTAAGCGAGTTCATGTCGTTGGGCCCCGCATCCGGTTGGGGCTCGGTTACCTCGCTGTTGGGAACGAGCTGCGCAAAGTGCGGCATGTTGAGTACGTTGGTCACGAGCGTATTGGTGGGTTCGTGGATCGCAACCGAGCCCCAGTTCACGCCACCCGCCGTTGACGGCACCACAACGGTACCCTCGAGGCTCGGCGGCGTAAAAATCGGCCCGATGCGGGCATCAGCAAAGAACTCTTTACAGGCGCCGAAAGTCAGCCACCATTCGTCGTCCCAGTCAAAATCATGCGGCACGAGCGGCGGTGGCGCCACCGGGAACGGTTGTGTAGGCGATAGTTGTTCACCCGCGACGCCGTCGGTCGGTACCGGCCGTTCCTCGATCTCGAAAAAGGGCTCGCCCGTTTCGCGGTGGAAAATATAGAGCATGCCGGTCTTGGTTGCCTGGATAACGGCGGGAAACGGCTTGTTGTCTTTAACGAGATCAACTAGCACCGGCTGGGCCGCATTGTCGTAGTCCCAGACATTGTGATGCACCGTCTGGAAATGCCAGATGTATTCGCCGGTCGATGCCCTCAGCGCCACGATCGAGTCGGCGTATTCGTTGTTGCCGGGTCGTGTGCCGCCGTAGAAATCGGGCGACGGGCTGGAGGTCGGCAGGAATAACAGGTCGCGCTCCTCGTCCACACTGAGCATGCCCCAGGCCTGCCCGCCGCCGGTTTCGCGTGCGGCATCTTTATCCCAGGTCTTGTGCATCGGGTCGTTCGCATCGCGTGGCACCGGATCCCATTGCCACACCAGCGCGCCCGTGCGAACCGAAAAGGCCCGGAGCGTCCCCGCCGGTGCATTCCAGCGGTGGTTATCGCGCACCTTTGTCGTCAGGATCATCAGGTCACCGGCAACCACCGGCGGGTTGTAGAAACGAACTTCGTGCTTCCAGACAGGTTTCTTATCCATGTAGAGCGGCTCGACATCGGCCTCGCCGTCTTTGCCGAAGCCTTTGCATGGCTCACCCGTCCGCGCATCCAGCGCGAACAGCCTGAGGTCATTTGTGGCCAGCAAAATGCGGGTGGCGCAGGCCGTTGCCTCCGCTGCCCCTTCGTCCTGCCAGAACGCGACGCCACGGCACTTCAGGAAAGCGGTTGCGTCCTCTCCGCCTGGATCGGCATCGCTGCCGTTGCCGCCCAGATCGATATCTGGATTAAAACTCCAGCGTGCGTCTCCGGTTACCGGATCGAGGGCCAGTACCTCGTTAAACGGCGTGCACAGGACCAACGACTGGCCGGCTTCCGGCGGGGTAAGTATCGGGTTAGCCTGGAAACCGGTGGTCTTGCTGAGCTCGATGCCATACTTATCTAACGAGCCTGTCCTTACCTGCCATGCAATTTCGAGGTCGTCGACATTATCCGCGTTGATTTGATCAAGCGAGCTGTAGCGCGTGCCTCCCGGGTTGCCGCCCCACACCGGCCATTCCTGCGCATGTAGTGCGCAGGGCAACAACAAGGCCCAAAAGACCAACCTAACCATGTGCCTTCCTCGCTTATAGTTTTTCTTTTTCCCGATCATAAGGCTTTCTAGCATACGGATAGCCACAGCATATAACGGCAGTTTTTCGGGACATCAGCCTAACCTGATTTCATTCCAGTTGAGCGCAGCTAACAAACTCTAATTGGAAGTACGTACTTGTATATACTTCTGCTTTCCAAGCAGTTTGGTCTTGGCCTTAACCAAAATAAACTGACAAACTTATAGGTTATGAACAGCGCATCACATAGCTCGAACCTTAAACGTATAAGTATTGTTGCGAGTTGTGATGAAAATTATGCTCAGCACCTGGGTATAATGTTTTTGTCGATCCTTCGTAATACGGATAACGCCGGATTACTTCAATTTTTCCTAATCAATAATAGGATATCTCCCACCAGCTTAAAAACGATCAAAAATCTGGTGGAACCATTTGGTGCCCAAATAACAATAATCGAGGCCCGGGAAAAACCTTTCGAGCATATTGATACAGGCCGATATGGCGCGGAATCATGTCAACGCCTGATCATGGCTGAAATCCTGCCTGCTGATGTTTCACAAGTTGTATATCTGGATTCTGACTTAATCGTAATTGATGATATTTGTGAATTGGCAGTTATGGCAGGAGATGCTCCGCTGGCCGCTGTTGAAAACCTCTCACCAAAAGCATGCCGGGGCCTAGGTCTCAGAAGAGACTCATATTTTAATGCGGGGGTCCTCGTCGCCAATTTAGACTACTGGCGCGCTCATTCCATTCAGCTAAAGCTTTTAAGCTATCTACGCGATAACCAAGATACGATCAGACATTTGGACCAATGCGCTTTGAATGGGGTTTTCGAGGGCAAGTGGACCAGGCTTCCGCAGCGCTGGAACCTGACGGTTGATGCCTTTCGTGCCCTGAAGCATCACTACGACAGTAACTGCGGATATTCGAAACAGGAACTAGCAGAAGCTATAGCCTCGCCATCGATTATTCATTTCATTGGCCCCAAAAAACCCTGGTTGTGGAATTGCCATTCCGAGTACAAAGCGTTCTATGATCACTATAAATGTTTGTCGCCATGGAAGAATTGTCCCCGGCAGGATTCATCGTTCAGAAATGCTTTAAAAAGCAGCCTGACCTTACGAAGAAGATACAGGCAATGGGATCGCTATAAAAACCTCGATATTCGCCCCAACAATATTGGTTGATCAAACCCTGTATTTTGGAGCAAACAGAATTCACGATAGAATTCACGTATGAGCAACTCAATTGCTACTGCAGGTCAGGATAAGATTGTTGTTGTCGCCAGCAGCGATGATAACTATGCAATCCCAATGCATGTAATGTTTGTTTCTCTGCTGGAGAATGCTGCTCGACCAGATCGTTTTGAGATATTTGTAATAGATGGTGGAATTTCAGAGAAAAAAAAGAATAATCTGCAAAATGATATAAGTGCACGCGGCGGTAACGTTGCATTTCTACAAGTAGATGATGGGATCTATGCGGACTTCCCCACTCAAAAACATATATCCGCTCCTGCTTACTACAGAATATCCATACCTGAATTATTTAATGAAACTGTCAAACGAGCGATCTATCTGGACTGCGACCTGATCATCAAGGCTGACCTGGAAGAATTATGGAGCCAGGACCTTGGGCCTTATGCTATCGCTGCAGTAGAAAATATAGCCGGCAGCACCTATTTAAAGTCCGGATTAGCCCAAAGCGACTATTTTAATTCAGGGGTAATAATAATCGACCTGGTTAAATGGCGTGAGCAGAACATACCGGAAAAAGTTCGTACCTTTAAGATGGAACATCCAGAACTGATTTCAACTAATGATCAATGCGCATTCAATGGAGTTTTCAGGGGCGAGTGGGCACGCCTGCCCTTGCATTGGAATATGCAATCCGGCTTGTATAGAAACAGGCGCCAGGTAGAAAGACTGAAGCAAAACGGCGCATATGAAAAAGCTGTCTGGACGCCATCTATCATTCACTATATAGGCTGGTCAAAACCCTGGGTCATACCTTGCTTTCATCCCCTGGAGGGCGAATATCGCCGCTATTTAGAGATGAGCGTTTACAGGCACGAACCTCTGGAGGAAGTAGGCACACCCGTAGAATATACGGCCATTAAGGTATTCAGGAAGAACGTTCAAAAAAAGCGCTGGCAGAAAAAATACAGGTCCAAGGGGATAAATCTGTACCCGTAACCAAGCAGGTCCCGGTTGCTATTCCATTGACCGGGTGCAGGTCCTCTTTTTGATCTACCGCCTTCTCGCTTACGCGGCCGCTTTGATTTAGGATTTCCCACACTGTGCGCACACCTGTTCTGAGCAATTTCAGCATTCCCATTCTCGTCCTGCTTGTAGCGGGTTGTGAGAAGGCACCGGTGGTCGAACGATTTCCAATCGAAACCCAGCGGCCCAATCTCGATATCATGACGGTTGCGCATCGCGGGGCCGAAAACTTCGCCCCTGAAAATACCTTACCGAGCATCGAAAAAGCCATTGAGCTTGGCTTCGACTATGTAGAGCTTGATGTGCGTTACACGAATGACAATGTCGCTGTTCTCATGCATGACGATGATGTCGATCGCACTACCAACGGCACCGGGTACGTATCGGAACTATCGTTCGATGAAATCAGAAAGCTCGATGCCGGTAGCTGGTTCGCTGCCGAGTTCACCGGAACCAGGGTGCCTTTGCTCGAAGAAGCCCTGGCAATAATGCAGGGCAAAATTTGCATTTACTGGGACACCAAGGGCTTTCCGGATGAAGCAACATTAGATCTGTTCAAACGCTACGAGTTTGATCGCGACTGTATGCTTATAAGCTTTGGCGGTCTGGGCGGCGTCAGAGACAGAGATCCAATTCCGAAATGGCTGGTCAAACGATGGCCGGCAGCGCCCCTCATACCCCACGCAAGGAAACCTGAAGATATAGCGACACTACTGGGTGATTATCCTGACATTCGGGCCGTTCAGGTAAAGCGCTGGCAGCTTAAGGATGAAATAGTCGATGCAGCGCACGAGGCCGGGTTGCTGGTTCTTTCCACGGTGTATACCGACTGGGACCGGCCCGACCGCTACGAACGCATAATATCGACGGGGGCGGATTTGCTTATGCTGAGTAATATAGATGTATTCGATAATTACCTCGGCGAAATCAAACAGAACCAGGCGCCAGCCGGCGAGCAGCAATAAGCAAACCCTGATCTCCTGTGGCCGCACTCCAAGGCTAAATTATCGCGCCGGGCACTTTACATTTTCTGGCATGGCAACCGGCTTCGCTGATAACACCCGGCGCATCCGACACGGTGCTCCGCCATTGAGAGCATATTTCCTAATCTGGAAGATTGCTGTATGTTGTTGCCACTTAAGGACTTATCGGCGCAGGAAAACCATGAAAATAAGTGATTGCGACCCTGGTACTGGGTGTCGGCCTTGGCGTTGCCTTTGGCTCCTTTATAACTGAAGCAGAAGTTTTTCCCTATTCGCTGGTGCGCCCCGTCACAGACAGGGCGGTGGACCTCTACAAGCGCATCAGTGACCCTGAGTCCTATGCGCTGCTCAACGTGCCGCTCTCTGAGTAGACTTTCGCCGAAACCACGGATGTCGGGTTCAAGCCCGACGACCTGACCTACCAGTCCAATTACCTGGAAGGTGACCTGACCATCCCGGCAGGTGTGTTCTGGCCCAACGAAGCTGAAGTCAAGATGCTGCCCATCATGAGCCGCAACAAGCAGTTCTTTGAAGGTAAAACGGTGATGGAAATTGGCACCGGTTCCGGCATTGTCAGTTTGTATGCGGCGCAGCTTGGCGCAAAAAAAGTTGTTGCCACGGACATCAGCCCCGAGGCGATTGCGGCAGCCAATGCGAATGCCGAAGGGCTCGGGCTTAGCGATATCGTTGATTTCCGCCTGGTACCGCTCGATGATATGTCGGCCTATTCCGTCATAGACGAGAACGAAAGTTTTGACGTAATAATTTCCAACCCGCCTTATGCGCTGGACCTCGATGCGCCCGTCAATACGGCGGCGGTAGATACAGGTGATCTGGGCTTTTCAATCATCCGGGGCCTGGACAAACATCTGAACAAAGATGGTATTACCATCCTTTTCTACGGTTCTATGTTTTACCACGGCGTGATGGCGAAGTTCGCCAGGTACAGCGGCTACGACGTGAGAAACCACGATTCAGTAGTATTGTACAGGTGGGAAGCCGAAACGCTGTTTAACTCCTACATGTCCAAATTACTTGAACGTGAACACGTCGACCCGAATGCTTTTGTATTCGACCACGAAAAAGATTATGGCCTGAGCCAGAAGTTTTTGGCTAACGAGGCCCTCACCCCGGCCCGGGTCAAATACAAGCGATTGATACCGGGGGAACGCGGCTTCAACTGGTATCCGGGTATGATGGTCATACGCCACCCTGATTAGCTGTCCGGGCGCACGCCTGCATTCGCAAGAGCCTGCTTTCCAGGGACTTTCAGCGTTGTCCGAGTGCCGGTAATCAGCCCCTGTCGAAACGGTACAACCGGTTGCTATATGCAAAGCTGTTAATAAGCACGTAGATAATCGTGCAACAGCATGCCGGGGGACAGACCATTGAACCAAAGCTATTCGAAAGACACACCTGCTGATTCACCAGCAACGATCAACCGCAGACGGCTGATTACGTCCGGCATCGGGCTGGTCGGCGCAGCGATACCTTTAATGGCAAATGCAGGCGCACACAGTGCGGCGATGCCGATTGTAGCGCCACCGATTCCCAAGCCCGGTGCGGACGCGCTTGTTATCGAATCGATTGAACTCTTCTGGTTGCATGACGGCACAAAAATGGGTGCTGCCTTCCCCCGTTTGTTCGTGCGCATCTACACGAAAGAAGGCGTTGTCGGCGAAGCCTACACTTTCTTCTGGCACAGCTGGGACAAAGTCATTGAGATTATTCGTGACGGCATCGAACCGTTGTTGATTGGTATGGATGCGCTACAGATCGAAGCCTGCTGGCAACGTGCCTGGTACGTGCTCGATCGTGAGTTCGGCCGCGGGACCGGCAACTCGGTCCTCCCGCAGTTCACGCGCGCACTCGCCGCTGTAGACAATGCGCTCTGGGATGCGGTTGGCAAGGCATACGGTGCACCCTGTTACAAGATGTGGGGTGCTCATACGAATGTATTGCCGGCCATCTCCTTCGACCAGCGCTACCGGCATCCGGGCGCAAACTACGATGCGAAGAAATTTGGCGCGCACATGCGGGAACTCGTGGACATGGGCTTCGGCGGGGTTAAGCTCAAACCGGGCAGGCCGCCGTTTACGCCTGAAGAGGATGCCGAGTGGGTGCATATCGTACGCGATGCAGTCGGGCCCGATTTTCTGCTCCAGGCCGACGCGAACCAGCGCTGGAACGTGGATCAGGCCATCGATTTCGGCAGGCGAGTGCAGGATGTAGGACTGCGCTGGCTCGAAGAACCCTGCCGCAGGCGTATCGATATGGCTCGGGTGCGCTCGGCAACGGGTCTGCCCATTTGTGCCGGCCAGTCAGAAATTACAATCGACGGCGCGCGTTACCTGATGACCGACAACGCGATTGACATCTGCAATTACGACCCGGGTTATGCCTGCGGCCCCACCGCATGGCGCAAGGTATACGGTCTTGCGCAGAGCTTCGGGGTGGAGATGTCGGTGCACCAGCAGCCGCAGATGGCTGCGCACCTGATGGCAGCAACGCCCGACGGAGTTAAGCACGGCGTGGAAGTTTACTTACCCGACATGGACCCGCTCTTCTGGCAGATGATAGAGAACCAGAATAAAGTGAAAAACGGTATGTACGTGCTACCCGAAGGCCCGGGTTACGGTTACGTTTACGACGAGAAGATCGTCGCAAAATACAGGCACAAGGTCTAACAAGGCTGTTATCCGGTAATGGCCGGCAGGTCCTTATTTCAGGCGACGCCTTCCAGGAACTCGAGCACGTCCTGCCTTAGCTGCGGTGTCTGTTCATGCTCGTAATTGAAAAAGCCGTGCGGTGCACCGGGATATATTTTGTGTGTAAGGGTTATGTTTCGCTGCCCGAGTTCCGTCGCATAACGTGCCGATGACTCAACCAGGAAATCGATATCGCCGACGCCAAGGAAACACGGTGGATGATTTGTCCACTCAAGATCCATCGGCGTGATGGCGCTCGAAGGCGCAATCGGGCCGGGCTTTAAGGTCTCCACACCGCCATAGCTTTGCATGAACAGCCGGGGTACAGCGCCGATCTCATCAGGGTCGTCGCCCAGCAGCGTTTCCCGATCCAGCAGTCCGTACATGGAAACGACACTCGCGGGCTCCGGCAAATCATCTTTCCCGAACTCGCCCGCCAGCGGCGGCATCAGCTCAGGATTGGTCCACAGCACCGCATACATCGCGGACAGGTTCGCGCCTGCAGAATCGCCCATCATGTGCACGCGTCTGAATTCCGGGTGTTCCTGCTTAATCCATGCACCCGCGCGAAGTATTGACTGCAGCAGGAGCGGATTCGGATGCTCCGGTGCCAGCGGATACTCGACATTGAATACCGTAAACCCTGCATCGCACAGAAACTGCAGGTCCGCCGGATAGTACTTCTTGCCACAGGCTATCCAGCCACCACCGTGGATATAAATGATCGCGGTGTCCCTGGCCGGGGCACCTTCAGGCGGTTTCTGGTGATCAAGCCGCTCGTCGCGGTGCCTACCGTAACGAAATTCCTGCCTGTTTACCTGTATGCCGCGCTTTTTAAAAGCAAGATACCCGAACACCGAAGCAGAAACGATCCGGATGAGTCGGACTCCGGCCTGCTGTTTAAACGACAACCCTTGCATCGATCTAATGCTTCAGCGTTGCAACTCGGCTTCAATTTCCCGCAAAGTTAACCCTGATCGCCGTTTCCGTATGACATGCAAATACAAAAGTATCTCGCGCCAGCGCGGCCAGTAACTTCTGAAAGTTCGCCAGGAAAACAGCTGTGACAGCGGTATCGCATCGTATTCAAATGCCGCGAGCAACTCCTTCCACTGCGAAAGATACGGAGCGTCGACCTTGCGGCAGTGATAAATGACCCGCTTGCTGAAACCGGGTACCGCCGCAAAAAACTTGCGGAAGAAGCGTTCGAAGTCCTTAAGAAGGATGTCAACGCTGTCTTCTTTGGCATAGGTCTGCTCGAGTTTATCCGTAACCTGCTCCCGGTACTGCTCCAGGTGCGCCTCCCGGTCGCTGTACCAGGTGTGTTCGGCGATGCTGAACCCTTCCCCGGAACCCCTTCCTTAGTGCAACGTCCAGATCCATTTCCCGGTCACGTAAACCAAGAAGGAATCACCATAACTCACTGATGCTGCTAGGTCTAGTCAGCAAAAAATCAGGTCAAATGGATGCACTTCATTACACTGCACCATAGCTGAAACTCATGTATGCGGCCCTCTGCGGTAATCAGTCCTGTGACGAAGGGTTCAGCGCTTCTATTGCGGCCAGCATCCGGGCAGCCAGTTCAGATCTCCTGAAGCTTGTTTTGACGGCGTTACGGCCGTTGCGGCCGAACTCCGCACAACGCTCCGGGTCGTCGCGCAGCGCTTCGAGATGCCCGACCAGCGCGGGCGCATCCTCCGGTGTAAACGCGACGCCGCTTTTGGTCTGATTCGCCACGATATCAGCGCTTTCGCCACGCACGCCCAGCAGGATCGGTTTCCCGAATTCCATTGCTTCAAAGATTTTGGATGGAATAACAGTCTCAAACAGTGGTGCATTTCGCAGCAATACCAGTGACACGTCCATGGCGCCGAGCATGTTTAGTGCAGCCTGACGAGGCTGCCCGTCGATGATTGAAATATTTTGCAATCCCCTGCGCTGCGCGAGTATTCCAATCTGTCCCCTGTCTGCACCACTTCCCACAACAACGAAGTGCAGGGAAGAGTCCTCGCGAGACAACTCGGCGGCATCAAGAATCGTAGCTATGCCATGAGCCATGCCCAGCGTGCCAATAAATCCTCCGACAAATGCGTCTCTTGGTATGCCCCATTTATCACGTACTGCTTCACGCGATTCAGTTAGTTTATGGCTGCCAGGTTCGATGCCGTTGGTTACGACCACTATCTTGTCAGGTGAAACACCCTTTTCTTCCAGAATAGTCGCGAACGCCTGCGTGACCGGCACCATCAGATCAGCCTGCCGGTAAAGAAAGCTTACGAAACGTTCCAGCCAGCCAATGATCAAACCCTTTTTCATGGCCCCCACTGCCAGGATTGATTCCGGCCAGAGGTCCCGGAGCTCAAACACAAAGGGCCGACGCTTAAATTTCGAGGTAAGCCATGCAGCAGTAGCTGCGAATAACTGGGGTGAGGTCCCTACTATGACATCCGGCCGGGGCAGGAATAACGCTGCAATCATTGCGCTGATCATGTAGCTCATGTAATCGATTATCCGCTTCACTGACCCCTCGTTGGCCGCGATGAAGCTCCAGACACGCACCACGCGGATACCGTCAACCTCTTCGGTCTGATACAGGTTATTGCTGTAACCCTCGAACACTTTGCCTGTCGGAAAATTCGGAGCACATGTTATGACCGTAACCTCGTGCCCGGCGTTAACCCATTCCCGCGTGTGCTCCAGTGTACGAATGGCAGGAGCATTTGATTCGGGTGGAAAATTATCGCTGAAAAACAGTATCTTCATTAGTTCTCAGGTGCTTGCGCCAAAAGCCAGGCACGCCGGAATCATAGCAAAACCACGCCCCCCGGAAAGGAACCGGGTAGCGATTTCGGGCTTTAACCCTGGGTTACGACTTCACCGTGCTCGCGTGTGGCATGGAAGCCCACCTCGGGAAAACGCTCCTGTGTGATCTGAAGCTTGTAACGGCTGGGCGCCAGGTAAACCGGGTTGCCATCCACATCCTCGGCCAGTGACGCCGATTCGCGCTGCCTGAATTTTGCTCGTGTTTCCTTGTCGGGAAAACTCAACCAGCGAGCGGTATAAATATCGACCGGGTCGTAAGCAGCATCTACGTTGTACTCGCCTTTTAAGCGATGGGCAACAATCTCGAACTGCAGGCGACCGACCGCGCCGAGTAACTTCCTGCCGAGTTCATTGCTGAACACCTGAACGGCCCCTTCCTCGCCCAGCTCCTTTAAACCTTTTTGCAATTGCTTGGACTTAAGAGGATCGGCCGGCCGGGCCGATACGAATAATTCCGGCGCGAAATAGGGAATCCCCCGGAAGTTCAGGTCCTCGCCCTCGGTAAGGGTGTCGCCTATCTGGAGCTGGCCATGATTGTGTATGCCGATAATATCACCCGCTACCGATTCGTCGCTCGCCTTCCTGGAGTTCGCAAGAAAAGTCTGGGCGTTTGAAATACGCATTTCTCTGCCAAGGCGCAGGTGACTCAGTTTCACCCCAGGGGTATACCTGCCGGAACAGATTCGGAAGAAAGCGATCCGATCCCGGTGTTTAGGGTCCATGTTGGCCTGAATCTTGAACACAAAACCGGTCAGTGGATTCTCGGTGGGTTCAACCGAACGCTCGACAGCTTCGCGCGGTTGCGGCTCGGGAGCCCACTCTATCAACGCGCGCAGCACCTCCTGCACACCAAAATTATTTATGCCGGAGCCGAAAAAAACCGGTGTTTGCATACCAGCCAGGAACAATTCGGCATCGAACGGGGAACTGGCTCCCCGAATAAGATTAACTTCCTCGCGCAGGATTTCTGCCTCATCCGGAAACAGCTCATCCATCCGCGGATTGTCGAGTCCTTCCATGACTTCTGTGTCTGTACTCTGCCTCTCTTCACCGGCACGAAACCGCAACAACCTGTCACTTAGAAGGTCAAACACGCCCCTGAAACTTTTTCCCATTCCTATTGGCCAGCTAACCGGGGCACAATCGATCTTCAGGGTATCTTCAATTTCTTCCAGTATTTCGAGCGGGCCGCGAACCTCGCGGTCAAACTTGTTTACGAAGGTAATGATTGGTGTATCACGCAGGCGGCAGACCTCAAGCAACTTTATAGTCTGCGCTTCAACGCCCTTGGCCGCATCGATAACCATGACGGCGGCATCTACCGCGGTTAATACACGGTAGGTATCTTCGGAAAAGTCTTGGTGGCCAGGCGTATCAAGCAAATTGATGGTATATCCGTTGTATTCGAACTGCATAACTGAACTGCTGACCGAAATGCCGCGCTGCTTCTCGATCTCCAACCAGTCAGATGTCGCATGCCGGGCTGCCCGTCGCGCCTTTACTGCGCCGGCTTCCTGAATAGCGCCGCCGTACATCAGCAACTTTTCGGTCAGCGTGGTTTTTCCGGCATCAGGGTGGGAAATAATCGCAAACGTGCGTCGCCGGGAAATATCCCTGGCCAGGTCCGGGTTGTGGTTAGAGGTACTCATTTTTCACTATATAGCCTGACGGCGGCTTCAGGCACCCGAGGCGGCCGGCATGATACCACCGCACATCTTGGCTGTCCCGAAGCCGGCGCCAAAAGAAGCGACCGCTGAAGATTCAGCGGCCGGCCGGTTTTCCTGCCTTTGTCTAGTTACGGATTACGATAAAGCCGGCGTAGTAGCGTTGCGGTGAAGGCGGGTCAAAAAGTGGCTGATACTTCATCTGTTTGGGGTTCAGCGCAAAATTCCTGAGATATCGAATCTCCAGCCCTTCATCGGTGTGGTAATTAAACGAAATCGCGTCGAGAGGCACTTTTTCGCTTTCCAGCAGGCGCTTAAGGTAACTATTAAACAGCGATTCCGCTGCCCACCCGTACATGCCATTCGGATTGTTGTTTCTGACGTCATAACCCATGTACTTCGCATACTTCACCATGACCTGGTGATAAAACAACGAGTCATATAAAAGAATTACGGTGCCGTTCGGTGCAAGGTGCTGTTCAAGACCACGCACGATTGAAAATCCTAGTTCGCCGGTATCGGTAACCGCGTCGTTACCGGGTGCATCCAAGTCCAATGCAAATGGTGGGTTAGACAAGATCACATCGAACTGCTCGTCATCATTTATGACCGCATAGGCAGACATATCATCCGGACCAACTAAACGGGCCTCAACTACATCTCCATACCCAAGTGCTTCGGCATTAGTGGTAACGCTTTCGATTGCAGCCGGGTTTATATCGGTCGCAACCACCTTTGCAGCACCATGTTTAGCCGCAATCAGGCTAATTAAACCGGAGCCAGTACCAATCTCCATGACCCGTTTGCCCTTAAAAAGCTCCGTGTTGTTTTTCATGATTGGGCCCATGGTCCACTCGCCCTCGTGGGGATGAAAGACACCAACCGGCACGTTAATGGCAGCCTGCAAATGCTTGGACTTCCAGAGCAGCGGCTCTGTTATCAGCCCCTGCTTACTGGTATCACCCGGGACACTCTGGTCTTCTTGTGCCGCAACGGATTCACCTGTAAAGCGTGGTGCGCTACCGGCTGGGCCGGCGGATCCCGAAGGCTTGAGTGCGGTCGTCAGGGCGCTGACTGGAAAAATATTGAACTGCGCCATTACGACGCCGACTGCCAAGCCCGCGCAAACCAGTAGGATGTTTCTAATATTCATGCATGAACAACCTTTCTTCGATTCTGGATAACCCGGGTATTCTAACAGCGCTGTATGCATGGCGTCTGGCAGCATGCAAAAGCACACTTAACAAAGGTTTCAGCATATAGCGGCAGCGTCGCTAGCATTTATTTCTATTGCGCGAGAAGAAGCGAGGATCATTGTTAATACCTGGGTTTATGTTCAATGACGCAGTAGCGCGGCGGCGGAAAAGATACCCGCACCGGTAACTACGGTTAGCAATGCAAGTGTGGACTCAACCGGCCGGCCCTGAAAAGCCCAGTACATAGTCCAGAAAGTCACCACCAGAAAGAAAACCGGCGGTAACGGATATGCCCAGACGCGGAAAGGCCGATCCATATCTGGCCGGCGGAAGCGCAGGACGACCACGCATGACACCGCTAACGCCGACATCAACGCGAGCGTAAACCCGGCATAGGAAAGTATCTGGTCGACGCTGCCCGAAACAATGATCAGTGACGCCACGATGCCCTGCAACAGCAGCGCGTTGGATGGCGCCCCTGAATCATTGGTCTGTGTCAGACTGCGAAAACGCTTAATATCCTTGCCGAGTGCATAGTAGACACGCGGGCCGGCGATAGTCATCGCCGATGCGGATGCGACCAATGAAACAACAAGTACGAGGGTGACAAGGCCGGCGCCCCACTCACCGAAAAGCTGGCGCGACGCAACCAGGCCAACCTCAACTTTACCGGCCAGTTCTTCGACGTTGGCACCATAGAAGTAAACGCTGTTGAGTAACAGGTACAAAACCGTAACGATTCCGGTCCCGACCAGCAATGCTTTCGGCAGAGTTTTCTGCGGTTCAACAATTTCGCTGGCAACATAGGCCGCAGCATTCCAGCCGGAATAGCAAAACATTACGAAAATAAGGCTGGTCGCCAGCGCAGTGTAGGTTGTGACCGAGTTCAATCCAGTGTAGACATCCGAGACATGGCTGAAATTTGCGAAGTCACCATCGCCGAATGCAGCGGCTGCCAGAATAATTGCGACTATACCGCCGACTTTAAGCAGCGTGACAACATCGTTAAAACTAATAGCCCCCCGACGGCCACGCATATGAATTGCGATCAGTAGCCACACCAGGGCAATGGCAGAAAAATCACCAATTGTTAAGCGGCCCAGCACTTCCATATCGCCATTCAACGACGGAAAATAGGCGGTGACGTAACGAACCAGGCTCTTTAGCGCGGCTGCGATCGGCGCGGAAAAGCCTGCAATCAGCGATACAAACGCGCTCATAAAGCCAAATGCGCGCCCATATGTTTCGCGAAGATAAACATACTCCGCTCCTGCAGCAGGCATAGCGGCGCCAAGCTCCGAGAAACACAGCGCGCCGCAATAGGCAAGCAAGCCACCAAGAAGCCACAGTGCCAGTATCAGTGTCGGGTTTCCCAGGTCGGCGGCCTGAAACCCGGTCGTAGTAAAAACGCCTGCACCGATGACGTTTGCAATCACCAACGCGGTCGCAGAACGAAACCGAATGTGGGAAAGAAGTACTTGGTCCGAGTTACTCACAAGTGAAGCCTGATTTGCGTCTCACTACCGGAACCGCACTATTCCTGCACTGGGCGGTAGCCAGAGTCAGGCCGGTTAATGGGTTAACGCGGGAGTATAGACCAAAGCCAACTTTGCCTATACGCTAATCTCACATAACCGCTATTATGCTGGCCAGCCCGTCAGTGGCGACCGTAACGGTCAGGTTGGCATCTCAGACAACTTCATTAACAGCTGCACATACTCATCCAGTTCCTCCAGCATGTGATCTTGCTGTTTTGGCGTGAGGCTGGCAAGCAGATCTGCAATCATCACGTTAAGAATCTGGCGATTCTCCTCGACGATAGCCTTGTACTCCGGGCTGTGGAATTTCCGCGGATATACAAATAGCGTGGTGAGTTCCTCCGTAAACTTGGGCTCTGCAGGCCGCTTTAGAAGCAATGCTTTGAACTGATCCTGCCACACTCGCTGATAATCGATCCACCGCTCACTCGAGTCCTCCATGCCGGCTATGCGGCTCTTAATCAGCTCTTTCTGCTCTTCGCTAAGCGGGCCTGTAAAACCCTGCACCCCTTTAATGGCAGACCGGTTGCGGTTCTTCTCGCGTTCTTCCGGTATCCTGCCGGAATACTCGTCATACATCTCGTCATTCATCTCGTAGAAACTTTCGACAAGTTCTTCTATCTGTTCTTCACTCAGGCTCAGGAGAAAATCTTTCGAGATGGGGACAATCCCGAGCGTGATTTCCTCGAAAAGCTTCATACCCTCGTGGTAACGCCGGTCTATGTCATCGGGTTTTATGCCCCCTGCTTCAATCTGCAGCATCATGCCTCGAATGAGATCTGCGGCACGCGGCATTTCATCGACACGAATCCTGTCGAGATAGGCCTGAACATCCCCCTGTAGCGCTTCTTCCTGCGCATCGGACAACGTGACCATCCCCCCAACCCGCCAGACGACGAACCAGTCAAGGCGTTCATACAAATAGTTGGTGCTACACGCAGATACGAACGCGACGCCCACAAGCGCTACAGCGATCCATGCACTAAACCTCTTGCGGTTCGGGCGGTTGTTACGCATCTGGTAACTCAGCTAAATAGATGATTAATCGTTATCGTCTGTTCACGGTCGGGACCGGTCGATATCAGGTCTACGGATACGCCCAGCAAAGCCTCGATCCTGTCAAGATAGTCCCTGGCAGCGGCGGGTAAGTCTTCGTGCCGTGTAATGCCAACAGTGCTCTCCTCCCAACCCGGGAGCTCTTCGTATACCGGCTCACAGTCCGTATAGCGATCGACCCGAACCGGTGGCACATCCAGTGTATCGCCATCAAGCTTATACCGGATGCATATTTTCACCGTCTTCAGTCCGTCAAGAACATCAAGCTTGGTAACGCACAGCCCGGTAATACCACTGTTCAGGACCGCGCGCCGCGTTACAACCGCATCGAACCAGCCGCAACGGCGCGGCCTTCCTGTAGTCGCTCCGAACTCCGCGCCGACTTTTGCCAGGTGCTTACCCATATCGTCGAACAATTCCGTCGGGAAAGGGCCGGACCCTACCCGTGTCGTATAAGCCTTAACGATACCCAGCACGGCATCAAAATCGGCAGGCCCGATACCGGAACCTGTCGCAGCCGCACCTGCTGTTGTGTTAGATGACGTGACAAAGGGATAAGTTCCGTGGTCGATATCGAGGAGGGTGCCCTGCGCGCCTTCAAACAGCAGGTTTGCACCTTCCTTGCTCAGCCTGGCCAGTTCGCCGGCCGTGTCCATCACCAGCGGCCGTATGCGTTCGGCCATCGCCAGCCATTCTTCGCGGATACCTGCTACCTCAACGACCGGCTGGCTGTAGTAATGCTCCAGCATAAAATTGTGGTACTCAAGGCTGGCATCGAGCCGTTCGGAGAAAACCTGTTCGTCAAAAAGATCCGAGATCCGCAGGCCGCGTCTTGCGACCTTGTCTTCGTAGGCAGGCCCGATGCCCCGGCCAGTCGTGCCGATCTTGCCGGCACCGCGCGCAACCTCACGCGCATGGTCCAGGGCGATATGGCTGGGCAGTATCAGCGGGCAGGCGGCGCTGATCCGCAGCCGGTTCTCGACATCCACGCCTTTGGCGATCAGCTCGTCCATTTCCTCGATGAGCGAGGGCAGGTGCACGACCACACCATTACCGATAAAGCATTCCACACCTTCGCGAAGCACACCTGATGGAATCAGGTGCAGCACGGTTTTTTCGCCACCGATCATCAGCGTATGGCCGGCGTTATGCCCGCCCTGGAAGCGGACGACGCCCGATACATTTTCGGTCAGCAGGTCGACGATTTTCCCTTTGCCCTCGTCGCCCCACTGGGTGCCGATCACTATTATGTTTTTACCCACAAAAATTTTCAGCCGGACTATTTAAAATATCGTCGATAAATCGGGCGCTCATCGGCCTCGTACAAAAGCAAGCAGTACCGCGCCCACCAGCATGCTCACCAGACCGCAAACGCGCAGTTGCCGCTCACTTAACTGGGCAACCAATTCAATACTCTGTTTCCAGCTGCGAGGACTCGCAAAAGGCAGTAATCCTTCGATTATCAGGTAAAGCGCAAAGGCAGCAAACAGGTCGGTCCATTCCATACCGGAAATACTCGCAGCTTAACCAGGGGCTGCCCTATTATTTGCCTTTGGATTTATTCAGATAACGCAGAAACTCACTTTCGGGCCCCAGCACCAGGAGATCGCCTTCGCTGCCCAGTGAATTCCGATAAGCCTGAATACTGCGATAGAACGAATAGAACTCCGGGTTTTTTGTATAGGCCTTCGCATAAATATCTGCCGCGGTCGCATCGCCAACACCGCGAATGAGCTCTGACTCGCGATAAGCCTCGGCCAGGATTACCGTGCGCTCACGGTCCGCCTCTGCACGAATGCGCTCGGCGGTTTCATAACCTTCGGCACGCAGTTCTGCGGCAACACGCGAGCGCTCCTCTCGCATGCGCCGAAACACCGATTCGCTAACGGTATCCGAGAATTCGATACGTTTTACCCTCACGTCGACGACTTCTATGCCAAGCTGAACCGCATTTAAGCGTGCTCTTGACAACATGTCATCCATAATTTCGCGGCGCTCCGCGGAAACCACTTCCGGAACCGTACGCTTGGCAAATTCCGCACGTATTCCATCCTTGACAATTTCGAGCAGGCGTTGCGCTGCGATCGTCGCCTCGCCACCGCTTGCACGATAGTACTGGCCAACATCCACAATGCGCCATTTCACAAAGAAATCAACGAAGAGGTTTTTCTTTTCCTCGGTAAGGAAAAGTTCCTGTGGGTTATTAATCGTCAGCAGTCGTTTCGGATACTTTGACACACTATTTATGAACGGTAGCTTTACGTGGATACCAGGTTCGTAGTCGGCATTGACAATCTCACTAAACCTGAATTTGATAGCCAGCTCCCGTTCGCCCACGGTAAAAAGAGTTCCGTAAGCGAGCACAGCCAAAATAGCGATGAGCGCCAGCGTTGCGTTACCTGACAGTTTCATTAGCGCGTCCCCCGTGTGCGTGATTCGTCGGATGGGCGACGGCCACCGGACTGAGGCACATTGTTGCCTGGTGGCGCAGAGTCGGGTTGGTTGACAGAACTGCCTGAACTACCGCGCTGCATCAGCTTATCAACCGGCAGATACAGCAGGTTTCCGCCCCCCTCGGCATCCAGCAGGACTTTGTTGGAATTACTGTAAACAGTTTCGATCGCGTCTATGTACAGGCGATCACGCGTCACCCCCGGCGCTTTTTCATACTCTTTCAGCAAAGCCGTAAACCGCCCGGCCTCACCTTTAGAGTCTGCAACTATGCGGTCTTTATACGCCTCTGCATCCTGGATCTGCCGGACTGCATCACCGCGGGCTTTCGGCAGTATGTCGTTGGAATACGAATCCGCCTCGAATTTCAGACGCTCCTTATCCTCGCGGGCCTTGATAGCATCCTGCACCGCAGCCTCAACCTGCGACGGGAAGTTCACATCCTGCAGGTTAACTTTGGTTACTGTTATGCCGGCACCGTAATCATCTACCGCAGCCTGGATTGTTTCCTGTGTTTGCACCGCTATGGGTGCACGGCCTTCACCCAGGATGTAATCCATCTCGCTTTTACCAATGACTTCGCGAATGGCGCTTTCGCTCGCATCGGCAAGGGTGTTGACCGGGTCTTCCACATTAAAGAGAAAGGCTATGGGGTTAGCGTGTCGAAATTGCACAACCATGTCGACCAGGATGATGTTTTCGTCCGAAGTCAGCATGCTGGTCGTCTGGCTGAACCGTTCGATAGCGGAAATATTGACCTTGTCCGCCACCTCGATGGGCCACGGAAGATGCCAACGCAGACCGGGGTTCGTGGTTTCTACGTAAGCTCCGAAGCGCTGCACAATACCGCGCTCTGCGTCATCGATCGTGTAAAAACCGGTGGCCCCCCAGCCAAGCAGCACCAGGATGAGAATACCGACCAGGGGTGCGCCACTACCCGAGGACCTTCCGGCACCGCCGCCTTTGCCGCCGCCAAATATGGAAGACAGTTTTCTCTGCCAGTCGCGGATTATTTTGTCGAGATCGGGGGGACCGTCCTGTCCGCCTCGTTCCCAGGGATTCTTGCCGTTTCCGGAGTCGTTCCAAGCCATTTCTGTAATTCCTTAAAATCTCAGGCGTATGCCGGATTCAATATGATGCTGCGGAGCGCTTTAATCGCTTCTCGTCGCTAAACCGCAGGCCTTCTCTATTCGCAAGCTGCTCGTAATCACGTTTGTCCATCTCTACCTCGAGCAACCAACCCCCGTCTTCCAGTTCTTTTTCATCAAGAACCTGCGCTGCGCTATAAATAAGTGCACGCAGTCTCGACTGCTCAACACCAAGCACAAATGCTCCCCGCACACGATCCTTGAAGAGATACTCGGAAATGGCACCCAGCAGTAAATTGATACCTTCCCCGGTCTCGGCCGATAACCAGACACGCCAAGGCATGCCGGTCTCCGCTATGTCTATTCTCGGCGGGACGCCAAGTATATCAGTCTTGTTGTATACGTGAATAACCGGCAACCCGTCTGCTTCAATGGTTTTCAGCACGGAATTGACCTGCAGGATACGTTCGTCATGAGCCGGATCCGCACTATCGACCACATGCAACAGAAGGCGGGCATCGCGGGTTTCCTCGAGCGTCGATTTGAACGCGGCCACAAGCTCATGTGGCAGGTCCCGGATAAACCCCACCGTATCGGCAAGGATAACATCACCGCGATCAGGCAGTTCCAGGCGGCGAAGTGTCGGATCCAGGGTGGCAAATAACTGGTCTGCAACCTCAACGCCGGCATTACACAACCGATTAAAGAGTGTGGATTTACCGGCGTTCGTGTAGCCGACCAGTGAAACCGTCGGGATTTCCTGCTTGTTGCGCTGCTGGCGGCCCTGCTGCCGACGTTTGGCAACCCGCTCCAGGCGGCGGTGCAGTCTCTTGATAGCCTGCCCAATCATGCGCCGGTCGCTTTCAAGCTGCGTTTCACCCGGTCCGCGCAGCCCTATACCACCTTTCTGGCGCTCCAGGTGAGTCCAGCCCCGGACCAGCCGGGTGGACAGATGCTCAAGCTGAGCCAACTCTACCTGCAACTTGCCCTCGAAAGTGCGTGCGCGCAGCGCAAAGATGTCGAGTATCAGCCCTGCCCGGTCAACCACGCGTGTCTTAAGGGCTGCTTCAAGGTTTTTTTGCTGTCGGGGCCTAAGTTCAAAGTCGACCAGCACCAACTCAGCGTCTTCATCGACGACGAGTTTTTCCAGTTCCTCGAGTTTGCCCTTGCCTACCAGGTAACGGGGGCTCGGTTTTTCGCGCACGGCCTTTAGACAGCCGACGATTTGTGCGCCGGCGGACTCAGCCAGTGACCGGAACTCCTGCTGATCATCTTCTGCAACCGGCTGCCCGATTCCAATGTGGAGCAAAACGGAACGTTCGCCTCGCTGCGGGCGCTCAAACAATCAGGTTCTCCGGCGCACTGTTGCCGTCAGCGCGTTATTGCTCTTCCGCCTGGTCAGTCTCCCCGTCTTCATCTGTAGACACGCGCACCGCACGGGAAGGCACAACCGTGGAAATGGCATGCTTGTACACCATTTGACTCACACTGTTGTTCAACAGAACAACAAATTGATCAAACGAATCGATGGTCCCCTGTAACTTGATACCGTTCACCAGGTAAATTGATACCGGCACTTTTTCTTTACGCAGGGTATTCAGGAAAGGGTCCTGAAGGGTCTGCCCTTTGGCCATTGTTGACTCCCTAAGATTTTTTGAAGGTCTCTATTATTATTTTTATTTAGTTATTCAGCTTATTTAGTCCAGCGGTCAACGACACACCACACTCGATGAATTCTAGCGACTTATTCAGGTCGTTGCACCAATCCCAGCCATGAATCCACGATTTGCCGGACATCCTGTGCGGCACTGTCCGAAAGGCAGTCGACTACATGCAAATCAGGCCACGATCTCAGCCATGTAAGCTGTCGTTTTGCCAGTCTTCGGGTCGCGACGACCGTCTTTTCGGTTGCTTCCTCAAGGCTGATATCGCCGGTGATATAGGGCCAGAACTGGCGATAACCGACCGCCCGCAAGGCAGGTGTATCCTGTGACACACGCGGCAACTCGCTTAATGCCCGTAATTCATTCACAAAGCCGTTTTCCAGCATTGCCTGCAGCCGCATTTCGATGCGCGTGTGCAACTCGCTGCGCTTGGACGGCAGCAGGGCGATATTCAGGAAGCTCGCCTCTAAAGCTTGTTCTGTATTCCGCTGGAGTTCCGACATCGGTTCGCCGGCGACCAGGCAAACTTCGAGCGCCCGCTGTATACGCTGGGCATCGGTAGGCTGCAGACGCGCGGCCGTGACCGGATCAAGCTCTTCGAGTTCTTGATGCAAGGCGGGCCAGCCATCACGGCTGGCTTTTTCGTCCAGTTGGGCCCGTAGCTCAGGGTCGGCTTCCGGCAAATCAGCGATACCGTTTTGCAAAGCCTGGAAGTAAAGCATCGTGCCTCCGACCAGCAGCGGGATATTGCCGTTTGCGGCGATCTCCTGCATTGCTGTAATCGCGTCGCGACAGAAACTTCCGGCCGAGTAATTCTCCCATGGCTCACAAATGCTGATGAGCCGGTGCGGGAACGAATCAAGAATCCCGGGCGATGGCTTTGCCGTACCAATATCCAATTCGCGGTAGACCTGCGCAGAATCGACACTGATAAGTTCGAATTTTCCGGATTTGTAAAGCTCCAGCGCGATTTCCGTCTTACCGGCTGCCGTCGGCCCCATAATGCAGACGGCCCGAATATTTTCTGTAGAAGTCATTTCACATGAATACGAACTTGTCCGGCAATCTGTGGACAAGCCGGATGGGATTGCCAGAAGGACTCAGCCCGGCGGGATACGGAGTACCTGGCCGATCCTGATGCGGTTGCCGCGAAGTTTATTCTCGGTCCGTATACGCGAGATGCTCACCTGGTATTGCTGCGCTATCTCGCTCAGCGTGTCGCCGCGCCGGATGACATGCTGGCGAACCAATTTGCGCTCGCGGCTGAGTTGCGCAATACGGCTGCCGGAAGGCGGATTCGCATAGAAATAGGCTTTTACACCCCTGTGCATCGCCTGGGCAAGCCGCTGCTGGTACTGCACGCTCTTCAGGTTACTTTCCTCTTGCGGGTTCGAGATAAAGGCGGTCTCCACAAGTATGGAAGGTATATCCGGAGATTTGAGAACCCGGAAACCGGCTTTCTGTGCCCGTCGCTTGCGCATTTTTCCGATTCGTGACATTTCTCCGATAAACACGCTGGCAACCTCTACGCTTGCCTCAAGCGCCGCATTCTGGCTCAGGTCCACAAGCACGCTGGCAAGCATCGGGTCCTTGCCCTTAATGTCCACACCGCCAATCAGGTCCGCATCGTTCTCGCGTTTCGCGAGTAAATCCGCAGCTTCGTCCGATGCGCCTTTCCGCGACAGGACGTAAACCGTGGCCCCGCTCACCCGCCGGTCGCTGAACGCATCAGCATGTATAGAAATAAACAGGTCCGCCCCGGCTTTTTCCGCATGCTGGCGACGCTGGCGCAGTTTCAGGAACTGGTCCCCGGTACGGGTAAGGGTTGCCCGCATCCCGGGCTCGGAGTCAATCAGGTTTGCCAGCCTCTTACTGATCTGCAGAACGGCCTTCTTCTCAACCAGTCCGCCACGGCCGCGCGCGCCCGGGTCCTTGCCGCCATGCCCGGGATCGATCGCAACCACCAGGTCGCGTTTGCCATCCGCCTGCGGGGCCCGTTTTACAACCACGGGCGCTGCATCGACCGGTGTCAGGTCAACAACGATGCGATGCCCGTAATTACCGCTCGGGGCCAACACAAAACTTTTAGGACGGGCAGCATCGCCGAGGTCGAGTACGAGTCGTGCACTGCCGTTGTCGCGATCGGCGCCACGAACTTTGGCGACCATGCCGTTACCTTTGGGCAGTTTGGCGCCACCGAGCGCAAAGCTGCCGCCGGCAAGATCGACGACTACGCGGCTGGGATTGGATAGTGTGAACAGTTTGTGATCGGCTTGGCGGTCGAGGTCGAGAACAACACGGGTTCGATCGCCCGTGTGTGCAATCCGCACTTTCTTAATGTGCGCCGTCTGCGCCGCCAGCTGGGATGCCAGCGTCAACATGCATAGCCCTGTGACGAGTCTCAAGCCGCGCATTGCTACATTCCCTGTATAAGTGCTCGCGAGTATACGATAAATCCCCAAATATCCAAGTAATTTGCCTGTAAAATTATAAGGATACAAGCCTATTCTTAATATATATGCGACATATAAGCCGCATTCGCTTGAATTCAGGCGTCCCGCACCGCGCCGGCGCCGGGCTGGCAGTCGAATACTGATTTGCCGGCGGGGCTTAGTGCAGTGAACTCGATCGTGCGGCCCCGAGGAATTACTTTAAGAACAATCCGGATATCCACAGGAGGCAGGGCCTCGCATGCGCGACTGGGCCATTCAACCAGCAGCAGCTTACCCGGCCCCGTCATTTCGCTTAAGCCCAGGTACTCCAGCTCCGCGCCCTGCTCAATGCGATACAGGTCCAGGTGAAAGATACGGTAGTCACTGTAGTCGTAAGGCTCGACCAGCGTGTAGGTCGGGCTCGGCACGCGACCGGTGTGTCCGAAGCCACGAATAAAACCGCGTGCGAAAGTAGTTTTACCTGCGCCCAGATCACCCTCGAGCCCGATGCATAAGGAATCGGGCATGCTATCCAGAACGGCTGCCGCAAATTCTGCTCCGGCTGCCTCGGTCGCAGCGGCTGTCTCCAGTGTCATGGATTGAGGCACTTGCGCAACTCCGTGAACAGATCCGATGCAATCAGTCCGCGTTCACCGGTACCGGCCGCCCGGTCACCGGCAGTGGCATGTAACCAGGCGGCCAGTGCCGCGATATCTTTGCGGCTCTCCACTGCCTGCTCACCGAACTGCGCAAGGAGTGCAGCCGTCACGCCCGTTAACACATCGCCCATACCGGCCGTCCCCATGCCCGGATTACCACCGCGGATCAGCCAGGGAACTGCATCGCCGTCGCTGCCGACGAGCGTACCGTGTCCCTTGAGCAGTACGGTGCCGCCATAGGTTTCGGTTAGTGCTCTAAGCGAGCCCATGCGGTCCGACTGCACAGCGGCGGCGCTGCTGTTCGTTAAACGGCCCGCCTCGCCCGGATGCGGAGTAAGCACCCAGTCATCACGCCGCGCCGGTTCGGCCGCAAGCAGATTAAGTGCATCGGCATCGACAACGAGTGGTTTACCCGCTGCCAGCGCCCTCCTATACAGACACCGGGCCCAGTCATCCTGGCCAAGGCCGGGCCCGAGCGCCAGCACTGTTGCCTTCTCCAGCAATTCATCCAGGTCATCGTCTGCTTCGATCCCGCGACACATCAGTTCCGGCCGTGCTTCCAGTATTGCCTGCACGTTGCCCGGGCGGGTCGCGACACTGACGAGGCCGGCGCCACTTCGCAGTGCCGCCTCACCGGCGAGGTGAACAGCGCCGCCCATACCTTCGTTTCCACCCAGCACTAACACGTGGCCGTACGCACCCTTGTGCCCGCTGCGGTTACGCCGCGGTAATTGTTGCTGCGCTTGTTCATCGCTGAAAATACGGAGCGTCGGCGGCACGCGATCCGGATCGGCTGGACTGATGCCGAGGTCGTCCAGCAAGGTTTCACCGGCCAGGTCAGGCCCGTGTCCGAGAAACAACCCCTGCTTAAATGCGACGAAGGTAACCGTAAGCACTGCTTTGATGGCCGCCCCCATGACTGCACCGCTTGCGCCGTTCAGGCCGGATGGAATATCAACCGCAAGCACCGGCAGACCGGACTCATTAATTGCATTCACCGCTTCAAGATAATCACCGTCGAGCTCCCGCGTGAGCCCGGTGCCGAGTAGCGCATCGATAACCAGGTTGGGTTCTGAAAAATCAATCGAACCGGTCCAGTCCGTGATTTCGCCGCCTGCAGATATGTAGTCTTCACAAGCCGTTGCTGCGTCGCCTGCCAGTTTTGCCGCATTCGCCAGTGTGATTAACTGCATATCGAGACCAGCATCGAGAGCCAGCCGCGCGATAACATAACCATCGCCGGCATTGTTGCCGCTGCCGCACAGTACGAGCCAGCGGCGCGCATCCGGGTAACGCGCAGTGGCAACATCAAAAAAAGCGCGCGCCGCGCGGTTCATCAGTTCATACCCCGGTATGCCCTGCTCCTCAATCGCAATGCGATCGAGTTCACGCACCTGTTCCGGTGTAAACACACTGTGCGACATTTCGGTCATGCCGGTGATTATACTGAGCGAAGCCGCTAACCGCGTCAGCCATAACCATGACGACAATCAACAGGTCACAACTTGCCGAACAGATCCGCAGCTGGGGCCGGGAACTCGGCTTTCAACAGGTAGGCATAGCGTCCGTCGGCCTCGCTGACGATGAAGCGCGCCTGGATCGCTGGCTGAACTCCGGCTTCCACGGCGAGATGGATTACATGCACAAACACGGCAGCAAACGCAGCCACCCGGAGGAACTGGTACCCGGCACCGTGCGCGTTATCTCCGCGCGCATGGACTACCTGCCTGACGAGGGCGAGGCCCCGAAAGAACTGCTCACGAAACCCGAACGCGCATATGTATCGCGCTATGCGCTCGGCCGCGACTACCACAAAGTCATTCGCAAGCGTTTGCAGAAACTTGCAGACCGTATCGAGGCGGCGGCGGGCCCTTTTGGTTACCGAGCATTTGTCGACAGCGCACCGGTACTGGAAAAACCCCTGGCCCGTAACGCCGGCCTCGGCTGGATAGGCAAACACACCAACCTGATTAACAAGGATGCGGGCTCCTGGTTTTTCCTGGGTGAACTGCTCACCGATCTGCCGCTGCCGGTCGACAGTCCGGTCGGAGAACATTGCGGCACGTGCACGGCATGTATCGAGGTTTGCCCGACCGGCGCGATTGTTAGTCCCTTTGAACTCGATGCGCGACGTTGTATCTCGTACCTGACCATCGAACTCAAGGGCAGCATTCCGGAAGAATTGAGGCCGGGCATCGGCAACCGCATCTACGGCTGTGATGATTGCCAGCTCTTCTGCCCGTGGAACAAGTTTGCCGAACCAACGGCCGAAGGTGACTTCACCCCGCGCCACGGGCTTGCGGATGTGCAACTGGTCGACCTGTTCGCCTGGACAGAAGACGAGTGGCTCGAACGTACGGAAGGCAGCGCGATCCGCCGGATCGGTCATGAACGATGGTTGCGGAATATCGCGGTCGCGCTCGGCAACGCGCCAACGACACCTGTGGTCGTCGGCGCACTGAAATCAAGGGCAGACGATCCGTCCGAACCGGTGCGGGAACACATAGCGTGGGCGCTAGCCCGCCATGCTTAAAGCTTTACGGTCAGGTTATCGATCAGCCGTACCGTGCCGAGGCAAGCAGCGGCCAGCACGACCAGGTCAGTGCTGGAGGAACCCGGCATGCTGAAATCCTCGGCTTCCCGGATCGCGACGTACTCCGGACCTAGGCCGGCCGCCGTAATCCTCTCTTCTGCAAACTGCTCCAGCTCTGTATACGCGCGCGCGCCGTCGAGCAGTTCAGTCTGCGCCTGTTGAAGCGATTTATAGATTGCTGTTGCCATCTCCTGCTGATCCTTATCGAGATACCCGTTGCGCGAACTCATTGCCAGCCCGTTCTTTTCGCGCTCGGTCGGTCCCGCTACCAGCCGGACCGGCAACTGCAGGTCAGCGACCATGCGCCTGAGAATCACAAACTGTTGATAATCCTTTTGCCCGAAGACGGCCACGTCGGGACTGCAGATATTGAAAAGGCGACATACGACAGAAGTTACGCCCTCAAAATGTCCGGGGCGATGTTCACCTTCCAGCACATCCGACAGCCCGGGCACGTTTACCGTGGTTGCAACGTCCACGCCATCCGGATACATCGTTTCAACGGAGGGCGCAAACAACAGGTCCACACCCGCCCGCGACAGCCGGCGTGCGTCGACATCAAGTGTGCGCGGATAGTCTTCGTAATCTTCGTTCGGCCCAAACTGGGTCGGGTTAACGAATACGCTGACGACCACGTGATCTGCTTCCCCGGCAGCCCGTGCCACCAGGCTCATGTGACCTTTATGCAGGTTGCCCATCGTGGGCACCAGCGCAACAGTGCCCCCGGCCTCACGCCATTCGGCAATCAGTGCACGCACATCATCGACGCTATCGAATCGCTTCACACCTGTCCCCTAACGAAAAGGCCTGTATCAAAGTATGGGTAAGAAAACCGGAAGCGCTCAGGAGAAGCAGTGTTCCGGCGCAGGATAACTCCTGTCTTTTACGGCCTGCACGTAGCTTGCGAGGGCCTCGTCGACTGAACCCGTATCGCTCATAAAATTGCGGACAAACCGGGGTACCCGCCCCTGGGTGATGCCCAGCGCGTCGTACAGCACAAGTATCTGGCCATCCACATCCGGCCCCGCACCGATTCCGATAACAGGGACATCCAGACTATCGGTGACAGCCTTGCCGATTTCATTGGGCACGCACTCGGCTAAGACGAGGTCGGCGCCCGCAGCCTGCAATGCCTGCGCGTCCTCGATCATCTGCCTCCCCTGCGCGTCATCCCTGCCCTGCACCTTGAATCCACCTATCTTGTGCACCGACTGCGGCTTCAGCCCTACGTGAGCGCATACCGGAATATCGTGACGGGTCAGGTGTTCAACAACTTTTACCTGGCCGCTACCGCCTTCCAGCTTGACCATCATGGCAGCGCCTTCCTGCATCAGCCGCACCGAGTTTTCCAGTGCCTGGTCAGGACTGGTATAGCTCATGAACGGCATATCGACCACAAGAAACGCGCGCGCTACGCCGCGTGCGACAATTTTCGAATGATAGATCATGTCCTCAACAGTCACCGGGACCGTTGTGTCGTAGCCCTGCACCACCATGCCGAGTGAATCGCCAACCAGCACCAGGTCGGTGCCGGCGCGATCGACCAGCAGTGCAAAACTTGCGTCATAGGCAGTCATGCAGGCGATCGGCTCTTTGGCTGCCTTCATCTTCCGCAGGGTCGAAATATTAACCGGCGGTTGCTCCATGCCACGTTGTTGGAGTTGGGTATACATGATGTCGTTTTCTACGGGATAAGAAACTCAGGCGAATGCGGAAACCAGGGGATTAAAGAACTGCCGACCGCTGCGGGCTGTATCAATTTCGTCCATCAGCATATGAAAATGCTGATCATTATTAACCGGATCAATGGTCGCAGCATTCACTATAAGTAGTGGAGAATCATTGTACTGATGAAAGTACTGCGAGTACGCATCAGTAATGCGTTCCAGGTAACGGCGCTTGATATCCACCTCGTAATTAATGCCGCGGCGCGCTATGCGGAACAATAATGCATCGACCGGCGCCTGCAGGTAAACCACCAGGTCCGGGACAGGCGGATTAAATTCCAGCGTTGCATAAATCTGCTCGTAAAGCGCCAGCTCATTTCGGTCGAGGGTAGTCTGCGCAAACAGGCGGTCCTTGGCCATCAGGAAATCCGATACACGGGTGTCGCTAAACATATCGGCCTGCGCGAGCTGCTCGAGCTGCCGTACCCTCTGGAACATGAAAAACAACTGTGCCGGTAACGCACCACCACGGGGATCCTGGTAGAAACGCTCCAGAAAAGGATTGGCGCCTGCTTCTTCGAGCACGAGTTCGCCGTCCAACTGATCGGCAAGCCTGCGTGCAAGACTTGTCTTGCCCACGCCAATCGGTCCTTCAATCGCAATGTAGCGAGATGCCGCCATAGTCTGGTTATTATTTGTTATGCCCGCTGACGGGTCTGAGTATTTATTGCCTGTAAATCTTCATCGCCCAGTTGCTGCGCCAGTTGAAAAACAATCCCCTGCCCCGGCACGGCCAGCGTGGGTGCGATGTCGCACAGAGGGAACAATACAAAATTTCGCTCAGAAATGCCCGGATGCGGCAAATTCAGCCCCGGCTTGTGGATGATCCGCCGGCCGAATACGAGCAGGTCAAGATCGATAATGCGCGGCCCCCAGTGGTCACCCTTGACGCGCGTGCGGCCCTGCCGCTTCTCGAGCCCGTGCAGCTCTGCGAGCAAATCTTCCGGAGACAGCCTCGTGAGCAGCCCGGCGGCCGCGTTCACGTAATCAGGCTGATCCCGGGGTCCCAACGGCGGATTCCGGTACAAATCCGAGGCCGCAACCAGCCGGCTGTCCCGCAATTCAGCCAGCCCGTCAAGTGCCGCACGCACCTGGCTGGCAGGATCTTCGAGGTTGCTGCCTATGCCAACATAGGCGGGCGACCAGTGCTTAGGTTCAGCCATCACAGAAAGGCTCCTGCTACGTGCCCTTGCGCGGGCGTCTGTGGCGGCGGCGCGGTTTAGCCCGGTCCTTATCAGCAGCAAATTCCAGTTTCTTCTTGTTCTCTGGCAGCTCCTGGACCTTTGTCCACCAGTCTGCTGCTTCCTGTTCGACCTCACCCAAATGCACCCGCAACAGAAAAAGGTCGTAGGCTGCACGAAAACGCCGATGCTCCAGGAGTGAATGGGCGCGCTTGCCGCGCCTGCGCTCGAAGCGTGGTTGCATCTGCATGATTTCCCGCATCGGGTAGGAGAAACGCTTGGGTACAGCGATGCGGGCGTTCTGAGCGGCGCTGAGTTCGGCCCCGGCAGCAACCAGCGACTGGACCTCGGACATCTCTTCGTGTTCTTTAAAATAGTCGGCGCGTTCACGGACCGGTCCCCACAGGAACACTGCCAGCAGAAACATGGGCGTTACGGGCTGATCATCCGCAACACGTTTGTCGGTGTTCCGCAACGCCGCCTCGATAAATCCGGTACGCGGACCGTCGACATCGTCACCCAGCCATTCCGCCGTGAAGGGCAGCAGGTGCGGCAACAAACCGAAATAGCGCAGTGCGCGCCAGGTGTTCAGCGCATGGCCTGCCTGGAATAACTTGCCGAACTCGTCGAACAAGCGCGCCGCCGGAATATTGTCGAGCAATTCTGCGAGCCGGCCGATAGGTTCGGCCGTACCCGGCTCCACCTCGAAACGCAGCTTGGCGGCAAAGCGTACGGCACGCAGCATGCGCACCGGGTCTTCACGGTACCGTTGCTCCGGGTCGCCGATCAGCCGCAACTGGCGATTGCGGATATCCTCAACACCGCCGACATGGTCGCGCACCGAGTAGTCGCGTATGTCGTAGTAAAGGGCATTGCAGGTGAAATCACGCCGCCACACGTCGTCTTCAAAAGTGCCCCAGACATTGTCGCGCAGCACGCGGCCGCTACCTTCCGCAATTTCGTGGTCGTCGTTGTCATGATTCGCCGGCGCCCTGAAAGTCGCCACCTCGATGATCTCGCGGCCGAAGCGCACGTGGACCAGGCGAAACCGCCGGCCGATCATGCGGCTGTTATTAAAGAGTGCCCGCACCTGCTCGGGCGTGGCATCCGTCGCGATATCGAAGTCCTTGGGGTGTCCGTCGAGCAGCAGGTCGCGTACGCTGCCGCCGACCAGGTAGGCCTGGTAGCCCCCGTCTTTCAGGCGAAACAGCACCTTGAGCGCGGACTTCGAGATGTTCGCACGGCTGATGTTGTGTTCGTCACGGGGGATGACCTGATTCCGGTCATCTGCTGTTTCGGAAGGACTTTCCACTGTCTCACTTGAGGGGCAAATCTGGCGGCATATGATAACAGGCGACCCGGCCCGGGCGTTGGCAATTTACCCGGGCCCACCGATCAACTAGAATCCCCCGCCCCCGGGTTAATCAAGCACGCTCCCTTCGTCTAGCGGTAAGGACGCGGCCCTCTCAAGGCTGAAACACGGGTTCGATTCCCGTAGGGAGCGCCAATACTTTCAGCCGGTGACGTGCCCGCATTAACTGGTCCAGGCGCGCGGCAGAGGCGGGCTGCCTTACCATCTGAATCCGATCACTGCCTGGCAGGTGCGCAGTGACGGACAAGTGCTGTACTGTCCTGATTCGTGGCTGTCGTAGAGATGGTGCCAGTAATATAGACGGCACTGGTGACGATCGGGAATTCAGGGCAAAACATCCTTTCATTTGCATAGGCATCTGTTATAGTCCGCCCCGTTCTGGCGCACTTCGGTCTGCGCCACTCACTCCAGCCCCGCAATTCCGCGGGTAGCGGAGCCACAAATACTTTCCCAGCCTGGACCGGACCCAGCGCGGCAGAAGCCCCGCAATTGGGTCAGGCCATCTTGGAGTACTAGAAATAATGTCATTCAATAAACTCGGCCTGTCGGTCGAATTGCTGCGTGCGATCGATGAACAGGGTTACCGTCAGGCAACCCCGATCCAGCAGCAGGCAATTCCACTTATTCTTGAAAGCCGGGATGTTCTGGCCGGCGCCCAGACCGGCACCGGCAAGACAGCCGGCTTTACACTGCCGTTGTTGCAGCGACTCCAGGTTTCACGATCCGACGAGCAAGCCAGGCGTGTCCGCGTCCTGATTCTAACGCCAACGCGTGAACTCGCCGCACAGGTCTGCCAAAGCGTGCGTGACTATGGCTGTCACTTGCCTTTCAAAGCAATGGAAATATTTGGCGGCGTCAGCATCAATCCGCAAATCAGCAAATTGCGAAAGGGCGTCGATATCGTGGTCGCCACGCCGGGGCGCTTGCTCGATCATGTCCGGCAGAAAACTGTCGACTTGTCGAGTATCGAGATCCTCGTGCTGGATGAAGCGGATCGAATGCTCGACATGGGCTTTATCCGCGACATGCGAAAAATTTTCGCCGTGTTGCCGAAACAACGCCAGACTCTTATGTTCTCGGCGACGTGCTCGAAAGAGATCAGGCGCTTGGCGGCCGACCTTTTGAACGCACCAGTGGAGATTCAGGTCGCGCCGCGAAACACGGCGGCGGATCGGGTCAGGCAGATCGTTTATCCAGTTGATCGGTGTCGCAAACGAGAACTGCTGTCGTACCGTATTGGTGTGGAAAATTGGCGGCAGGTTCTGGTTTTCACCCGTACCAAGCACGGTGCGAATCGCCTGGCCGAACAGCTGAATCGTGATGGCCTCGAAACCGTGGCGATCCATGGTAACAAGTCACAGGGCGCGCGCACCCGGGCGCTTGCAGATTTCAAGGCCGGCAGGATTCGTGTATTGGTCGCCACCGATATCGCCGCGCGCGGTCTCGACATCGAACGGCTGCCGCACGTAGTTAACTACGAGTTGCCCAACGTTCCGGAGGACTACTTGCATCGTATCGGGCGGACAGCCCGGGCCGGTCAGGATGGCCATGCGATATCGCTGGTCTGTGTCGACGAACAAAAGCTGTTGCGCGATATTGAGCGTTTACTGAAATGTAAAATTGAGAAGGAGATCATTCCCGGTTTCGAGCCGGATCCGCACATCAAGGCGGAACCGGTCCAGCTGGGACGCTCAAAGCGGCCAGCTGGCCGAGCCAGCGGTTCGCACAAGAAATTCAGATCGGGCACACCGAAAGTCGGCAGTGGGCGGCGCAAGCATTCATCCGGCCGCGGGCGACGCGCAGGATAATTTCGCGAACAGACGGCCCGCCCCGAGGCGCCTCAGCTTCCCAAGCACCTAACCCCTTCTGGAACCCTCGTATAATAAATGGGGTCAGGGTAAAAATTGACGCTGACGCTGGACCAGCCAAATAGTTTTTACTCTGACCCCAATTATCGGACCCCAATTATCGTCACTGCCCCACTAATCCATAGCGGGTCTAAGCAGCGCCATCTGACACACTATTTTTTGCCCGGCCTGATCTCGTCGATTCCCCAGTCCCTTAATTTCTTCTCGAAAGTCCACCGCGGATGAATCTTCTCGAGATCGGCCAGGTCTTCGTTACTGGCAAAGTCATAGGCGTTCCCATTTTTGCCGTACCACTGCGAGTAGCGCAGCGGGTACACAACTTCGCTGGTGAAGATGCTCAGTATCTTCATAAGCGGTAGCGGGAACTGCTTGTACTTGAAAGTTGTGCCGTGCTTGTTGGTGCGCTGCGCAGTTTCAACCGCCTCGTGTCCCGTCATGGCGCATGAAGCAATGGAAAAACTTTCATTTAAAAACACCTCGGGGTATTCGAAGCAGGTGCCCGCCCATTTGCCGACATCACGCACGTCCACCCAGTTGATAACTTTATCCGGGTCATTAATGCCCGACAGGTTGTCTTCCCTGATCGTGGTTTTGGACATAGCGGTATCGCCGCGCTCCTGCTTCGTATTGGTGTAGTCCACACGGTGCATCGCGTAGTAGTACGCGGGACGATGGATGCATGTGACATTAATATCCTGCGCACGCAGGAAATCAGAGAACAGCAAGCGCTGCTGCATCCACCACGGTATCTCCGTGGTGTCATCGGCAATCCCCGTTACTTTGTCAGGCGGGAACACCAGCGTAATGACCTGCCTGACGGACGGGTTTGCCTTGAGCGCTGCCAGCGATGCAGAGACCTGCTTCATGAAGGCGATTCGGCCGCCTACCGGGTCGTTGCCGTGGTTGGTAATCTTGCCGGCCTTGGCCTCGTTGGCAGTCAGATACAACACCACGCCGTCAACACCTTTGAAGGCTTCGGTCAGCTTTTCTTCCGAGGTCATGTCCACGCCCGGGTGTACAGTGAGCAGGCCGGGGTGGTCTGACTCAGTTTTTTCCAGCAGCGTTTCGAGCCGCTCGGCTGCCTGGGTTCCGGGCGTACGGTACAGCGCGCGCACGCGGAACTTGCGGGTCTTGGTGAGTTCCTCGACGACGGCGTAACACTCCCACCCGGTGGAACAGGTGACGGCAATCACCGGGAGTTCGCTTATCGGCTTTTCCGGTGCCGACTCGCGTTCTCGCTCCGCTTTCATCCTTAATACGGCATCGACCAGCTGTTTATTTTTAGCCTTAATTGCTTCCCGGGCCATCCTTACCGCTGTATCTCTATCCATAACCAACCTTACCCCTTGGCTTCACCGGAGGTTTTCCTCCACGGCCGCCTCGATCCAGTCGGAAAAACGCGGGTTCTGCATCAAACCTGTGTCGTTGAATTTGGCGCCGGTGCCGTCCACGTCGTTTTGCAGGCGTTTCATGATTCCACTCTGCGTGAGTACGTTCGTTACGACAATGGCTTCCATTCCCCGGGCGCGCGCATCCTCGATCCAGCCGCGGACTCTCGCCACGTTGAGCACCCGCTTGTCCTGTGGCAGATCGTCCTGAACATTCCAGTACTTCACATCCCGGAATCCTCCGCCAGCTTTAATCGCCTCGGCATGTCTGGCCATGATGGTCAGGTCCATTTCGTTTTCCTTCGGCGTCATCGGGCCGTGCCCCATGATCACGACCAGCTCATTTGCCGGATCGCTGCTCAACTCGAGCGCGTGCTCGAGCATGATCTCACCCATGATCGGGTGAGTCGTAGGCGAAGGCCCCCATATGATATCGGCATTGCTGGTAACCCTCGGTATCGTCAGGTATGAAGCTTCGTCCCGCCGCCCGAAAATATACTGCCACTGGTAGTATAAGGGAATTTGTATCGCCCGTTTCCGTGCGCAGCATCAGGATGGTCTTCGCACCCGCTGCTTCGAGGCCGTCGATAGCGCTTTGGATATGGTCGGCACTCATCATCGACATACCCAGCCCGTAACCGGTCGGGTACCTGCCGGATATCGGCCCGAACTTTTCCATCCACTGCGCATTGCCCTGGTCGGAATAACCATGCGCCAGCGCCAGTATGCCGGTTTCACCGACGACTCCGGCTTCGCTGATCATCCCGCCCATGTTACGCATGCGCGACATGCTGTCGATAATCTGCGCATCGGTGAATCCCCGGTAGATCTCGATCTTCTCACGCAGTTCGGCGAACTGCTCCGGAGTCATCTGATGATGTTTATGAGCCTGGTGCTCTGCATGATGCTCTTTAGACCATGCGAACCCGGAGAATCCGAACCCGGTGAGTAACAGCGCCGTCAGCAATACGTGCCCAAATCTTTTTATTTTCATGTCGCCCCCGTGTACCTCTTGATTTTTTTTGTAGCAGGCAGACTATATTAGCGCCGCGCGGCAGACAGCACTATTACGGCGCCAAGTACCAGGCCCGCGCCGAAGCCGTACAAATGCGTGTCGGCGGCGACGGGCAGCCCTATTAGGTCTTCGACCAGTGTCGACGGCCCCTGGATTTTCTCCCATACAACCTTGCCACCGACGACGAGCAATACGCCCGCAGACAGCAGGCCGTCGCGGCGCATGGCAAGGCAAGCTGCCATCGCGAACAGGCCGTGCAGCACGGCCGACAGGCCGACGACATAACCGAAGCGGCTGAATGCCATGAAACACAACCCGACGAGCAATGCGATAATTCCGTAGCCCCAGGCTGAGATCGCCGGCCGCAGCTCCTGGCCGAACATCTGCTGCAGGAGAACAAGGCCCGCGAGGTTCAGCCCGATATGTGCCCAGGACAGGTGCACGAGCGGCCCGGTCCAGAAACGCCAGAATTCCCCGGCGGCCAGATCGCTGCGGTCGAGGCTGAACATTTGCAGGGCGTCGACGTTCCAGGGTCCGAGCAACAAACATCCTGCAGCCAGCAGGTAGACAGACAACCCCTGCCTGTTGATAAGAGCGGTTAGCGATGTTTTGCGATTCATGCGGGGGGTCTTTTACCGGTTTTGCACACGCACGAATACTAGCAGTAAACAAAAAAACAGGCCCTGCAATGCAGGGCCTGAATATTTTCCAGCTCTGATTGTTGTCTACCAGCAATCGGGGTCGTTACCAGTACCCAGTGGTCCGGGTCCACCGTAACGTACGCCGGTGTCGTCTATACCAAAAACGTCACAGTCCGTGTCGTCGGTCTGCCCGCCTTCCGCGAGTGCCTGCGCCTGAAAGCCAGTCGCATCGGCCGCGGTTATACTTAGGGTGTAGAGCCCACTTTCAGTAGTCGCATCAATACCCAGACCGTTGGGCGGCGCATCCGAGAAATCGTCATCATCTGCATAGGTGTTGTTTTGCAGATAGAACTTCTCCTGGGCGGCTGCTATACGCAGCAGATTCCATTTCGCCTCCGCGCGATTAGCCCGCATTGCATATTGCCGATAGGAAGGAACAGCGACAGTCATCAGGATCGAAATGATCACGACTACCACCAGTAATTCCACGAGCGTTATACCTTGTTGAAACTTACGCATGCTGCTAATCCCTTAAAGTCTTTAGTTGCTGTGATCAGGTACCGTCCTGCGTCCAGAAGGTCCGTACGGGGGCTACCGGGTCGCCGCACTGGCCGATGAATTCCAGGCCACTGCCACAGTTCGGCTTGGGCCCGCAGTCCTCACCCTCTTCACAATCGTCGTCATCATCACCGTCATCGCTGTCAGTGAAGAAGATCTCCACACCCGGAGCGATGCCACCCTGTTTCAGCTCGGTCGAGCGATCGTCTTCATTCAGATCATCATCAACACTGTCATCGAGGTTGGCCACGGGATCGCCTGAAGCAAGGTCGATCTTGTACAGGCGGTTCTGGCCGGGCGCAGCGGTACAGGCATTAGCGCCGGTACCCGGAGCAAACGAGGTGAAGTAGATGGCGTCCTGGAAAGTCACTGAACGGTTCAATATCTTCTCGCCCGGCGCCTTCTCCATCCGCAGGCGCCAGCCTTTGTCATCGCTGTCAAGATGCGCGCTGGACAGGTCTGTGATGTCGATAACTTCATCGATTACAACAGGCTCGTCATAATCATCCGTGTGCAGCTGCGGGAATATATCGTAGTCACGTATCGAGAAGAACTCCTCTTCGATATCCCGATCGAGAGGGTGCGCACGGTAACCAGAACCTACATTCAGCGCAAGATAACGATATTCCTTGCGGATCACGTCAACCACGTCCACCTGGTTGTAGAAGCGGCGCAAGTCGGCTGCTCCGGCGCCGCCTTCCTCTGCCGCACCGCCCAGGCTGGCGATCACGCCGCCGTGTACCAGATCATCGACGCTCTCGCCGTTGAAGATGTCGAAACGCCAGACACGGCCGCCCATGTCGCCCACATACATGCGATCGCCGTAGCCGTCATTGTTGACATCGAGCACGGTCATCGGCGCCGGAATCGAGTGTTCCATTTCATCCAGCACGAGATCGTGGCCGTCTGCAGCGCCACCGCTCCAGATGAGCTGACCGGATACAAGGTCAACCATGTAAATCGCGTTGCCCTGGGAGTCGGTCGTGTAGTCGTCGTCATCCTGACCCGTGTCGTAGCCGCCGGCGAAGATCGCGACATCCCTGGCAGTTCCGCCGACATTGACCTCAGCCACCTGCGGCGTCGACCAGGTCTGGCCCAGATCCTCAAAGCCTTCAGTTTCGGAATCCGCCACCCACAGTAGTTGCGGGTCGTAACGATCCGTAACATCCAGTGCGAACATCACGTCGCCGCCACGCCGCATACCGAACAGCAGTATGGCGCGTTCCGTTCCGGCGATGCCGCCCTTACCGTCGTCGTTCAGGACGACGTGTTTGATCTCGCCGTCAAGACCATAAGTACGGGTCGTGGTGGGCTGGTCCAGGTACTGGTTATACATGAGCGGCAGCATCCGCTCCGGAACGAAGGTCCAGAGTTCGCTGCCGTCCGTCGGGTCGATGGCATGCAGGTAACCGTCATTGGTCGCGGTGTAAACAACCATGTCAGGCGCATCGGCTGGACCACCGTAAATTACCGGCACAGGCTTCACATGCAACGGATCGCCCATCATGTTGCGGGTGTCAACATCGTCGCCATCGTCATCGTCGTCAAACACATCGAGACCGTTCATCCAGAGCAGCAGTTTCTCGATTTCCCACAAGTCGTAGTAGCCGGAATCCTGCGCCACGGGCACGCCCATAAAGTCTTCATCCAGACCTACGGTACCAGGCCATACGCGGTTTGCAGCGCTGTTGAGGTCGCCCCCGGCGATATTGGTGAAGAGCAGCCGATCACCCCAGTAGGGCAATTCGCCCGCAGCTCCGCCGTCAGCCGCTCGATCATCATCCGGCTCATCCGACCAGTAACTCCGTGAACCCTCGCGGAAGAAGCCGGTGACGGGATCCACCGCAAGCGTGCCGTTCGCATCGATCAGCTGACCGCTTACAAGACGATATTTCTTCATGTTACCCGGCCAGTGTACCGTCGAGGACGGGTTAAACACGGAGACGAACACGTCTTTAAGGTTCTGGGTTCGGTTAAAGGCATTAACCGGTACCGACGGAGCCGTAAAGGTCGCAGCATCGTCAAGAATCGATACGGTGATCTTCGTCAGAGCGCTGGTCAAACTCGTGGTGTCATCCGCAAGATGGTACTCGCCCCCACCTTTTTCCGCGGTGTCAGCAAGAAGTTCCAGATCAACTGTAAACCCGATGGTATAGGTTGTGACGTTCTGCTCGCCGTACAGAGGTGATATATCCTTGTTCTGCATATAGGCAGCCATTTCGTCGAGACAGATACCACTCCTGCCATCGGCAGCGGAATCACCATCCAGACAGGCGGAAGTGCCTGTGTATTGCCCGAAATTGGGTAGGCCTTCGATTTTGGACTCCGCACCCGCATCTCGGGTTGCCGCACCGTCGGTCAAAAATATGATGTAGTTCTTCTGACAGGCGAATTCAATCGGCGTCTGGTACTGCCCGGATGCCGTTGTATTGCCGACGCGCGAACTCGCTACACTGGTATGCTCATAGCCATCGCCATAGTCAACATTGCCGCCTGTGTAGTACAGATAGGCTTCATACAGTGTTTCAGACAGCGGCGTATATATGTCAATTGACAGATTCTGCACAGCATCCTGAAGGTTGCTTCTCGCCGTAGCGATATTCTCCATTGCAAAGTCGACCGAACCGCCCTCGTACTGGTTGAAACGCATCATACCGACGTTCACGCCATTCAGATTATCCAGCAGGTTGACAGTCACATCCTTGACAATATCGATGTGCGTGGTGGTAACTTCACCATCACTGTTTAACCAGTTCAGGTAATTGCCGTCGAAGAAGGTGTAGTTGTAGTTCCACTGAGGCTCCGAATTGTCATTCCCTGCCCAGGGTCCGGCGTTGCCGTTTGCAGCCCAGTAACTGCCTGATATCGACCCATGAACGCCCGCGTCATCTTCACATTCCACATCGCGATTTTTTCTGGACGCACGCAACCGTACCCAGCGGTTTCGGTTCGATCGGTAAGCCAGCGCACTCCCGCTCCACTCGCCGATGCCGTCCAGACTTCCGCTGGATGCCTGGCACATATTTTTTGTCTTATAAAACCAGTTTTTACTGTTGCAGCTCGGGGCCGTGCTGGAGAAACCCCAGTAGATCGCATCGCTGCGATAACAATCATCGAACGTAGTATTCGGGTCCCACGCAACCTGGGTCACGACCTCGCTCGTCATACTGCCAGAGGTGTCAATAACGAACAGCACATTGGGCTGCGCGCCGTTATCAATTGAGGTGTCTTCGCCGGCGATAAACAGTTCAATGTCATCGGCCATTGCCGTGCCACCTGTCACGGCGACCAATCCGAACGCAGCCGCCATCGAAACTATATGCATCCTTGCTTTATTCATGATGCCTTCCTCTGCTCAGCTGCCTAGCCCGTGATCAAAATGACCCGGGTTACAGTCCTGGTTGCAGGTTTATAAAAAACGATAATGGGTGTCTCATCGAGCGTACGCTTTGCCGCCCGGGCTGCCCGCTGAAATGCCGGGTGTGTCAGCGCCTGATCATGGCCTCCGACCCGATGTATGTACCGGGTCGCTGCATCAACCTTCAGAACGAACTGATCGCAGCCATCACAGCCATTCACAGTCAACTGATCCGCCGTGTGTGCGGGCAGTCGCACCTGGTCCAGCGTGAGCTCCATACCGTCCTCGATACGCTCAAGCGCGCCAAATGCGAGGCCGGAAACAGCCAGTGCGGTGATTACAAAAATCCATTTGAACTTAGTCATTAGAAGTTCTCCGTCTACATCTAGAGGCTTGGCCCGCAGCGGTACCAACCCTGTGTATGCACCGAGCGCGCGTCCTGGGCAAAAGTTGTCCCTGTTGAAACTGTCTGAAACTGGTAGGCCACGTACTTGTCCGCACTACTGCCCGGGCACGCCGGGGGGTTAATGGGTGACTGGTTTGTTGTCGCTACCGTGACGTTGCCGTTCATAGCATCAATATCATCGTCGAAATCGCAGAGACCAGGGTTTTCCGTATCAATGCAGTTAATGTTGTTGGCCGCCCGGATAAGAAACACGTCGTTACCCGTTTCCGCCAGCTGAAAAGCGTTTTCCTGGTATTGATGGTTACTTGCCATCGCCACCTCGAGGCTCGCGGTACTCATGGTCGTAATGGCGAGCAGCGTCAGCACCAGCAACATGACCAGTGAAACCACCAGTGCAGCACCTTTTTGATGTTTGAGCCTTGAGCTGTTCATGTTCATTTCCTGCAATCCTGTTTATCGCCTGGAGCCCTAGAGGGGCCCAACGTCGCGGTTAAAATTGCGCACAAAAATAGTTTTGGTTATCTGCATGCGGCGGAACCCATCGTCCGGCGTAATGTCGCCCAGGTTTCCGTCGAGAGGTGTATAGCTCGCACCGTCTACGAATCCCCTCTCCGCGTACTCGGTGCGGAGAAGCATCCAGATGCGTACCGCCATGACCGTGGCATTCGGCAGGATCGCGTCTTCGGGATCGACATAGCGGTCGATCTGCCCGTCGGGGTTACCCGAAACGTCAAGGGTGTCGACGCCAAACTGGATCTGCATGTTCTCAACGCCGGCAATCACTTCTTCATCCACAACCTGACCGCCGTTCATCGTGAGACGGCGCAACGATGGTACGTCGTCCAGGTTTGACGAATCCTGGCCGATGTACCAGACATTAAAAACGTAATCGAAAGTACCGGTGCCGCCACCAAACGTAGCCGGCACGTTGCCGTCGTTAAACATTACGCTGCGCATCCGGTTGCTCTGAACCTGCAGCGTCCCTGCATTCAGCGGTCGTTCCTGGCCGCTGGCGTGGCGCACCATCAGCACATCGGTATTGCCGATAATGCCATCACCAAAGGTGGAACAATCGTCTGTAAAGTCTTCGGCGTTACCGGCATCAACATTGTTCAATGCATCCAGCGGCATAGTTACATCCAGTGCCCAGTTGGACACGACGTTGCCATCACAAATAACGCCGACCCCGGTGGTATCGACATTGTAGGTATTGTTGTTCTGGCCCCAGAAACCGGCCAGCCTGATATCAGGCTCCATCACGGTAAGCGCGAAACGCATATTTTCCTGCACTCGCGCTATGCCTTCAGTGGCCTGGTAATTCGCTCGCCCCTGGTTGTATACGGTTACCGCGCCCAGCACGAGAAACAGGCTGATCGTCATCGATATCATCAACTCGATAAGGGTCATTCCGCGCTGACTGTTTAAGTGCATGTGCATCGCTATCCTCACATTCTCGCCACAAGCGTATAGGACAGGTCGTCGTCGAAACCGGGTTCCGGCCACGACAGGGTGATCGTGTAGGTGTCTTCCGGAGCGCCCGCGGTAAAGACAATATCTGCGTCGGCACCGGCCGGCAGGCGCGCAGCGACTTCCGCTTCCCATATCGCTACATCTTCGCGTGCAATCTGGGTCCGGTTGCAATCGAATCCGCCATTCGTGCAATCGGCCATCACGCCACCCATGGCGTAGTCACCCTGTGCCGCCGGATTCACGCGCACACGGTCCATCATGTCCGCAGCCAGCGACACTGCCGTTGTCCGGTACACAGCGGTGCGGCCTGCTCTCAGGCCTTCCACGTACAAGGCCGCAATACCCAGCATGCCCACTGACAAAATAACCAGGGCGATCAGCGCTTCCAGCAAGGTAAAGCCGCGTTGCGTCTTGTTTGTTTGCACGATTGCCATCAATTGCTCCAATACGTTTGCGACTCGCTTAGCTAACGGGCGTAGCTAGCAGCCTCCTGCGGGGTTGGCACCTGCCTGTACTTCGTCCTGCGCACGGTGAATCTGCGGACGGCCCGTCGGTGTCAGCTGTATCCAGCGACCCGCTGCTATGCCGCCGCCGGTGTCATGATCTCCGCGGTGATCACAGAGCTGGAAATTGAAAATGGTGTTGTTTCCGCCGACTACCGCACGCGGAAAACCGGTACTTGCAAAATTCAGAAACTGACGGCCCCCGATCACATTTGCGGTATCCGCGACCGTAAGCGTCACGTCGCCGTTCATAGGCCCGTGCGCATAAAGAATTTCATCGCCGCCATCGACGGTCAGGTTCGGGTTGTTTAAGGGACCGTCCCGAAAAATGATCCAGCCCAGCGACATCGCCGCGGTATTGCTGCAACTCGGATTCGCCGTATTCCAGTTGGTACTGGCACAAACCGTAACGTCGGCGCGCTGCTTGATGGCCTCGGTGCGCGCCCCGTGTAACGCGACGCCGACATCGTTAGCCGATGTCGCCATACGGTTGTTCGCGAGGAAGGTGCCAAAGGAAGGCAGCCCTACACTCATTAAAATAGAGGCGACGAACAGAACGACCATCAGTTCGATGACGTTAAAGCCTGCTTGTCGGTGGGTTGTCAGCATTGTCTAAATCCGTTTAAACGCGGGGCCCAGGGGGCCGGTTCCGGTGACAGGGCTTTAAGGCCGCTGTCGTGTACACGCGGCTGATACTACGGAGCCGCACCCGGCAATACATTGAACAGAATCACGAAAGCCGCGCCTGACCCGCGCGGTTGATACGTTTGGATAGTTTGCCTCATTGCAACATACAGTACAGGCCCGACTGCGACTTACGCCTGTAAGTAACTATTTTTACTATTTTTTTTAATATTAAAGGGGAGTTTTTGCGTAGCAGCGAAGCCCCCGCACCCGGCTGACATAAAACCGCCTTTGTGACGCCGCTCACAAAACCATTCCTGCAAATACCGAATCGACTAACGGTCGGCTGCCGGGGATGAGCGGCACCGAATTCGAGACAGGCAATTGAATTTGCGCAATCCCTTTGCCCTTCGTACGCGGGAGAGGGCCAGAGCAGGTCTATAGGCCGGTCGCGAACCAGTTCTTTTACTTCCCCCACGCCTGAAACGCCTGGCGGGGCGGGTATCGCAGAGGTCGCAGAGCTACGCCACGACGGCCAAAATGGTGATTGTGTCGCGGTGGATGCGGGCGAAAGCGCGGGTCAGAGGCTACCGCGGGATTTCAGCAGCATTGCACGGCGGCAGGTTGCAGTCGTGTTTATTTCATCGACTACAACACGAATAGATTCGGAAAGTTGCTCGTCCGGATCTAACTCTTCTGCGGATTGCCGGGTGGCATCGACGGTGGAAACCAAGTAAGGATCCCAGGTCTGATCGGTGGTGGGCTCAGACTCCGTTCCGTTCTCCGGATCAACGTGGTCTGCATCAGGATGCATCTTTGTTCTCCTTATTATTGTCGGCTTGGCAGTGCCGATATTCCGGTGTCCAGGATGAAGCAGCATTCGTTGTTATTTATAGTGCGGTCCTGCAGATCACCGGGCTTCGGGGCACCATGGACGTGCACCTGAAGCACCAGCAAGATTACCCGACACAGGTAGAAGTCACGACCGAAACCCGCAAACCGTTGAAACATGTACGGGACAAAATTACATAACGCCGAACTGGCAAAGCTGCCGGATGTCAGCCTACCCCGGTACCTGTTGGCGATAATCTACGACTGGTTGCTGGTGCTCGCACTGCTGGCCGGACTCGGCTTCTGGCAGTAACTTGTTGACCGCGACGACCTGTGCCGGCACGTCCGATGGTCAAATGCCCGGATTAAGGTGTTGCCGCAATGATAAAAACCTAGCGGAGTCGACTCAGCGCGAATAGGGCGACCATTGCGAGCAGTATCGTCGGCAGCCAAGCCACTAACAGCGGGCTTAGATCGAATACTGCGCTGCTGTCAGTGAGTGTTCTGCTAAACATGAAATAGCCCACCCCGATCAGCATTCCGATAAGCATTCGGGTGCCGGCGCCGGTGCTGCGCAGCGATGCAAAGACAAACGGCAACGCCAGTACGCACATTATTGCTACTCCCACGAGCGCCGAGATGCGGCCCCAGAAAGCAATCTCGTAGCGATCCGTATCGAGTCCGTTCGACTTGAGGTACTGCACGTAAGTCCATAACGCGGTTGCGGTCAGGCTGCTTTCGCGAACTGCGGTTATCGCCAGCAAATCACTGAGATCCATAATCTGACGCTTGTCTATCTCCGTGCCAATCGTAATGCCGGCCGGGCTCAGTATGGACTCCCGGTAGTTAGTTACAGACCATGCGTCATCTTCTGCCTGTACGGAATCACCGCGGCCCACTCCATTCAGCGTTGCTTTTTCTCCCATGCGGAATACATAAACGCCACCAAAGTCGATGCCATCTATAGACGGGCGCAGATTAAAGATCGTGTCGCCGTCTCTTAGCCAGGCGCTGGATCCCGCCATGTCCGCGTCACCGCTCTTGGCAACAGCGCGCATCTGGCGCGCATAGAGGTCCATTTGCGGAGCCATAAATTCCCCTACCACCCCACCCACCAAGGCAAGGCAAAAACCAATAACTGCAACCGAACGTGCCATCCGATCCACCGACACTCCGGCGGCACGCATGACGATTAACTCACCATGTGACGCCATGGCGCCAAGCCCGAGCAGCGATCCGATTAACACGGAAACAGGTAACAGACCGACCGCGAGCCGGGGTAACTTCAGCAAGACGTACTGGATTGCCTTGCCAAGGTCGTAATTACCTTCGCCTATATCATTTAGTTGCGAAATAAAATCGATGAAGCCGCCCAGCGACAAAAGTACGAACACAACCAGGCCGGTAAAGCCGGCAATTTCACGAAAAATATAGCGGTTAAGAATTCGCATTTGCCCGTCTCAAACTTGCCGCCATAATGCGTCGGAAAATTCCGTTTTGCCGCATCAGCATTATGGCGGCAAACAGGATAAACAGAACGTGTACCCACCAAAGACCGATCGCCGGAGAAATGATCCCGTCCTCGACCCATGCTTTTGATGCCCCGAGCATGTTTGTATAGACCAGATATACAAGAATACCGAGCGCAAGATTGTTGTAACGCCCCTGGCGTGGCGGTGCCTTGCTTAGCGGCACCGCAATCAAACTCAGCACCAGCAACATAATCGGAACCGACAATCGCCACTGCAACTCGGCAATGGCCCCCAGGGCCGGCGTTTCCAGTAACTCCAGCAAAGTCATGGCCTCTTCCTGCAGGTCTCCGCCTGCAGACTCCCTGGCCTCGAACGGTATGCCATGTTCCCTGAAGCGCATGATCATGAACTCCTGCTGGCCCGGAACACCTTCGTAGCGCTGGCCATTCCTGAACAGGATTTCTTTTTTCCCGGTTTCCTCGTCACTACGCTGGCTGGCTTTGTCAGCGACTATAACAATCACCTTGTCATCCTGGCGACGCTGAACGAACACATTTTCCAGCACACCTTTCTTGCTGATGCTTTCGGCATACAAAACCGTTTGCTCACGGCCAAAAGAATTAAAACTTCCCGGTTTGAGTACGGCAAGATCAGAATTCTTTTCCGCATCATCAGTAATTTTCTGAACCGCGCGCACGGCAGATGGCCCGGCCTCAATCGAAAGCCAGCTAACCGCGAAGGCCAGGCCCAGCGCAAGAAATATGATCGACCGGTAAATATCTACATTACCTACGCCGCAGGCCTGAAGTGCAGCCATCTCGCTGTCACGATACATACGCGCAAGCGCGAGCATGATGGCCAGGAAAATACCGATAGGAAGCAGTATGGTCAGGTACTGGATGGATGACAGGCCCATAACCGCAAAAATTGCATCCTTGGGTATCTCGGCCCCCGCCACGTCATCAAGCACACTGGCAAACTGGTCGGTCAACAAAATTATTAGCAGCACGCCCGTCACGGCGAACCACGTTTGGGCCGTTTCCTTTAATATATAGCGGTTTAATATGTCGCCCATTGCCACTCATATGCCCATGCGGGTTCAACGAATACAGACGGTCAGGCTGTCTTCACCACGGGCAAGAGAATCAAGTACACTACAGCGCACTTGCAGGTTGCCACGCGGCGCAACCTTGGTATCTTCAGGCCTCCCCGAGCAATGGGTCAAGTTTTATGACCTTAAAAGGTGGTGCGGGCCGACTGAAATTAGGTCAGGAGCTTGAAATGCGCTTTGTAGTCAGTACGGCAGATGCAGCCGGACAAAAAACAGAACTGGCGGTCGTCGCTGTCTTCGAAGAAGGTCAGCTGGGCTCTCCCGCCCGGTCGCTCGACAAGAAAGCCAGAGGCCTGATATCAGCGGTTGTCGACGGTGGAGATATCGCAGGCAAAGCCGGTGAACTGTTACTCCTGACGCAAACTTCCGGCCTGCCATGCAAACGAATACTGTTGGTCGGATGCGGTGCGCGCGCCGACTTTAACCGCAAGGCATTCAGAAAAGTGATAACCGGTGCAATACGCTGGTTATCGCACAAACCCTACACAAATGCTGTCTCCTTCCTCGCGCAGGAAGGTGTAAAGGGTGCCGATGCGGAACGGCTAGCGCGCATAACGGCTGAATCCTGGCACACAACCACCTACAAGTTTACGGAGATGAAGTCCAAAAAGGACAAAGGCGAAAGTGCCCTAAAGTCCTTCGGCATTGCAGTCAAATCTTCTAGAGTTGTAACGGTTGCACGCAAAGGCGCCCGGCAGGGCAATGCGCTTGGCCTGGGCATGTGCTTCAGCCGCGACCTCGCGAATCTCCCGGGGAACATATGCACGCCCCGTTACCTGGTAAAACAAGCGCGCGCATTGGCCCGCGACACCAACAGACTGGCCTGTAAAGTGCTTGGTGAAGCACAAATGAACAAACTCGGTATGGGAGCGCTGCTGTCGGTGACCGCGGGCTCCGTGGAACCGGCGCAGTTCATCATCCTCGAGTACAAAGGTGCGGCGGCAAGCAAGGCGCCTGCCGTGCTCGTTGGCAAAGGGATTACGTTTGATACGGGCGGCATATCTCTGAAACCACCGGCAACGATGGATGAGATGAAGTTCGATATGAGTGGCGCGGCCTCCGTATTCGGTACCTTTAAAGCGATCGCCGAGCTGCAGCCGACCATCAATGTTGTTGGCCTGATACCTACCTGCGAAAACATGCCGGGCGGCAAAGCAACCAAGCCTGGTGATATTGTCACCTCGATGTCAGGACAGACTATAGAAGTACTTAATACCGACGCAGAAGGCCGGCTCATTCTGTGTGATGCGCTAACCTACGCGCGTCGCTACGATCCCGCGGCATTGATAGATATAGCAACGCTGACCGGCGCGTGCGTCATTGCGCTCGGCAAACATCACTCGGGTTTGATGTCGACTTCCGACCGGCTGGCAGCCCGCCTGCTTACCGCCGGTGAGAAGGCTGATGACAAAGCCTGGCGGTTGCCGCTGACCGAAGAGTATGCAGAACAGCTCAAGAGCAACTTCGCAGATATGGCCAATATTGGCGGGCGTGAAGCAGGAACCATTACAGCGGCTTGCTTTCTCGGGAAATTTACCGAGGGCATGGAGTGGGCGCACCTGGATATCGCCGGGACCTCCTACCGCGGTGGTGGCTCCAAAGGAAGTACCGGCCGACCGGTGCCCTTGCTGTTAGAATTTCTGCTAAGTCGCTAGTCACCGTGCTTGGCCAGACGGTGGCAGCATAAAAACCACTCAACAAGCATCGGGAACAGGCTTTGCCAGCATCGACGCAGGTCGATTTTTATATTCTTGAAGCTGCCCGGCCAGGCGGGCGGCTGAATTTTGCCTGCAGGTTATCGGAAAAGGCGTACAGCCTGGGCAACGCTGTTTACGCGCATACCGCGTCTGAACAGGATGCAAGCCGGCTTGACGAGCTGATGTGGACATTCAGACAAGGCAGTTTCGTGCCGCACGAGCGGCAGACAAGCGGAGAATCCACCGCACCTGTCAGCATCGGGACGCCCGAAGCTTGCAGGCACGAGGGCGAGGTACTGATCAATCTCTGTAACAATGTGCCGGAATTCGCCACCGGTTTCGTGCGGATAGCCGAGATTGTTGACGGAACCGAGAGCGGAAAAGCAGCGGGCAGGCAGCGTTTCCGGCAGTACCGGGAGATGGGCCTGGAGCCTGAAACACATACAATTAGGTAAATACCGGATCAATGTCCGGTTAAGACACAGGTACGCGTGACGATGAGTAGCGATGATGAAATACCGGTATTGCGTGATGCGGTAGCGCGCAAGCCACGGCCCGGGCTTAGCGCGAAACAGATTGATGAACTCTGCGACAACCTGAATGCAAAAGCATGGGTGCTTATAGATAAGCTGATCGGCGAGACCCTGCAGGAAGCTGAAGAAGCGTTGCGGCTTAAGATAAATGACCGCCTCAGCGAAGAGTTGCCGGAGCTGATCGAAGACACAGTGCGGGAAAAACTGGGCAACACGACAGACGAAACCTGAAGGACCGGGCCCAAAAGACAAAGGACACAGACGCGCTGATGGAAAAAAGCTATCAGCCGGCCGCTATTGAGCAGCGCTGGTACCAAACCTGGGAAGAAGCCGGATATTTCGCCCCCTCCGGCGACGGCAAGCCCTACTGCATTATGATCCCGCCACCCAATGTGACGGGGACTTTGCATATGGGCCATGCGTTTCAGGACACCATCATGGACACCCTGACCCGTTACCACCGGATGGGTGGCCGCAACACGCTCTGGCAGCCCGGCACGGACCATGCGGGTATTGCGACCCAGATGGTCGTGGAGCGCCAACTGGAAACGGAAGGCATCAGCCGCCACGATCTCGGGCGCGAAAAATTTCTCGACAAAGTCTGGGAATGGAAAGAAGAATCCGGTAACACCATCTCGCGTCAGCTTCGGCGGATGGGCAGCTCCGTTGACTGGCAGCGAGAGCGCTTTACCATGGACGAAGGCTTGTCTGCCGCCGTTACCGAGGTGTTCACGCGTCTTTATGATGAGGGACTAATTTATCGAGGCAAGCGACTTGTTAACTGGGACCCTGTTCTGCACACGGCTGTTTCGGACCTCGAGGTCGTTTCCAAAGAGGAACAAGGCCACCTTTGGCACTTTCGTTATCCGCTGACAAATGGTGACGGTCACCTGGTTGTCGCCACCACGCGACCGGAGACGATGCTCGGCGATACAGCGGTTGCGGTACACCCGGATGATGAGCGCTATGCCGGTGTTGTCGGCCAAACAGTCGATCTGCCGCTCTGTGACCGGAAGATCCCGATCGTCACGGATGAATATGTAGACCCCGAGTTCGGCAGCGGTTGCGTAAAAATCACACCAGCGCACGACTTTAATGACTATGAAGTCGGACAGCGCCACGGATTACCGCTCATCAATATTTTCACCGTTGATGCAGCCATAAACGAAAATGCGCCGACCGCATACCAGGGGATGGACAGGTATGAAGCACGAAAACAGATTGTTGCGGACCTGGATACTGCGGGACTGGTCGACAAAATTGACGATCACTCTCTCATGGTGCCGCGCGGGGACCGCAGCGGCCAGGTCGTCGAGCCCTACCTGACGGACCAGTGGTTCGTGAAAACAGGGCCGCTAGCCGCGCCGGCCATCAAGGCGGTGGAGGATGGCCGCATACAGTTCGTACCCGACAACTGGGCCAAAACCTATTTCGAATGGATGCACAACATCCAGGACTGGTGCATCAGCCGGCAACTCTGGTGGGGCCACCGCATACCGGCATGGTACGACGAAGACGGCAATATCTATGTGGGCAAGGATGAACAGGATGCGCGCAGCCGCAGCGGCCTGGGCGACGACGCAGCCCTGACCCGGGATGAAGATGTGCTGGATACATGGTTCTCGTCTGCACTCTGGCCCTTTTCGACGCTCGGCTGGCCGGAACAGACGCCGGAACTGAAATCCTTTTACCCGGGCAGCGTACTCGTTACCGGCTTCGACATTATTTTCTTCTGGGTCGCTCGCATGATCATGATGGGCATGAAATTTGCGGGCGATGTGCCCTTCGCGGAGGTCTATATACACGGACTGATACGCGACCAGGACGGCCAGAAAATGTCAAAGTCCAAGGGTAATGTACTGGATCCCCTGGACCTTATAGACGGCGTGGGCCTGGAAACGTTGATCGAGAAACGCACGACCGGGCTGATGCAGCCCCAACTCGCACCCAAAATCGAAAAGGCTACCCGCAAGCAGTTCCCGGACGGCATCCCGGAATTCGGCACCGACGCCCTGCGCTTTACATTTGCGGCACTGGCCAGTACCGGGCGCGACATACGTTTCGACCTGGGCCGGATCGAGGGCTACCGCAACTTCTGCAACAAAATATGGAATGCGGCCCGGTATGTGCTGATGAATGCCGGTGACACGGTCAGCAAAGCGAATCCGGAGGACTACAGCCTGCCCGACCGCTGGATACGTTCACAGCTCGCCGACACGATTGAAGCGGTGCGCTCGCACATCGAAAACTACAGGCTGGACATGGCCGCGGCCGATTTGTACGAATTCACGTGGAACAAGTACTGCGACTGGTACCTGGAGTTGACGAAACCGGTCCTGCAAAGCGATGACACATCGGAAGAAGCGAAAGCAGCGGCTCAATACACGCTGATCGAAGTACTTGAAACGTTGCTGCGGGCACTGCATCCGATCATCCCGTTTATTACAGAAGAAGTCTGGCAGCGGACCGCGCCGGTTGCGAACGTTAAGGGCGACACGATCATGCTGCAGCCTTACCCTGAAGCCCTCGACTTCAAGCGTGACCCGCAGGCCAATGAGGAACTGGACTGGATCATGGGCTTTATCCTCGGGATACGGCAAATTCGCGGCGAAATGGATATCGCGCCGGGCAAACCGCTACCCGTCATGCTGCAGGATGTATCGAAACGTGATTCGATACTTTTAGCGGGGCACTTTCGCTACTTAAAACAACTTGGCCGCATCAGCGATATAGAGGTCATCGACCAGGGAACCGAGCCCCCCGCCTCGGCAACCGCCCTGCTCGGCGGCATGAAAATCCTGGTGCCGATGGCAGGCCTGATTGACGTTGCGGCCGAGCGCGCACGCCTTCGCAAACGTCGCGACAAAGTCGCGGCTGAAACTGAAAAAATTACGGCCAAGCTGGCCAATGAAAGCTTCGTCTCAAGGGCTCCGGAAGACGTGGTTGCCAAAGAACGCGGGCGCCAGGCGGATTTGCAGCGGGATCTGTCGCAGCTCGATGAGCAAATCGCCAAATTAGGCGAGCTTGAATAGGGTCACAGAATAAAGCCGCCATTAGCTCCACCATTAGACGGGCTATGAACGTGGAATACTCTCAGGCCCGGTCACTGGCCGATCAGCTTGCAACTGAGGTTGGCCGCATCATCCTGGCAAGGACACCGAGATACGGTTGTGCCTCACATGCCTGCTGGCCGGTGGGCATCTTCTTATCGAGGACGTACCCGGTGTGGGCAAAACCCTGCTCGCCCGCTCAATTGCGACGGTCCTCGACCTGAGATTCAGCCGCATTCAGTTTACAAGTGACTTGATGCCGGCCGACATAATCGGTGTAACGGTATTTCGCCAGAACGAGTCCGACTTTCAGTTCCACGAGGGGCCCCTGTTTGCGCAACTGGTTCTGGCAGACGAAGTAAACCGGGCGACGCCCAAATCGCAAAGCGCATTGCTCGAGGCAATGGAAGAGCGGCAGGTAACCATCGACGGCAAAACCCGTTTACTCAACGACCCTTTCTTTGTAATAGCCACTCAAAACCCGATACACCAGATCGGCACCTACCCGCTCCCCGAGTCGCAACTCGATCGCTTTCTGATGCGCATTGGCCTCGGTTATCCGTCGGAGGATTTTGAACGCGCAATACTCAAAGGCAATGACCGGCGCGTAATGCTCGGTGATCTCAGCCCGCCGGCATTCCTTCGCGTGTTGTAACCGGTTACCTGGGCGCCGAACGAAATCCGGTTGGCGATTACTGGGTGGTGCGGCAATCGGATGCGCATGCCTGGGCCGAAGTCTGGATTGACGGAGACTGGCGGCGTTACGATCCAACGGCCGCTGTATCACCGGCACGCATCGAAGGCGGCCTGGACTTCGCCATTCCTGACGCCGGCCGCAGCCCGGTTCCCCTGCACAGCGAAGGTCCGACAGACTACGCGTCAGCCGCGGTCTCCGCCCGGCCCGACCTGGGTAGTGATATACGTTCGATTACCAAGCTGTACCTGCGGCTGCGCTACGAGATTGCCGGGGAAGCAAACGACCGCCAATTGCTTGACGAGCTGCGTAAGCGTATCCGCGCTTTCCGCCCTTAGAGTCATTTCGAAAAGCCTCAGGCAGGGAAATCGTACACAAGCACAAGAGCGTCTTCGCGGCCGGCGACAGCCTTGTAATACTCCTTGCGTACACCAAGCGTGCTGAACCCGGCTTGTTCATACAGCTTTATCGCAGCTTCATTGGATGGACGTACCTCGAGAAACAATCGCTCTACGCCCATCTGTTCGCACTGGTCAAGCAGATACTCCAGCATTTGCCGGCCAAGCCCCTGGCGCTGCATGGGGGCATCAACACAAAGGTTCAGAATATGGCCTTCCGCCGCGGCGATCGAAATAATCGCGTACCCAATCACATCAGAAATGTCATCGAGTACAACGCAGAGATAACCCGCCATCAGGCAATCACTAAATATTCCCCGACCCCAGGGGAAATCATAAGTCCGCTCTTCTATGCCCGTGATGACATCCAAATCTGCCGGAAGCATACCCCGAATAATCGGTATGCTGGGACCAGGCTGGGCGCTCATCTCTACTCTCCCGTAGCATTCATTGCCAGTTGCAGATCTTCCCAGGCTTTGCGTTTTTGCCCGGGGCTGCGCAACAAATAGGCGGGGTGATAAGTAACAACGACGGGGATACCGGAATCTCCGTAGCTGTAAACGCGGCCACGCATTTTTCCGATGGGTGTGTCCGTCTGCAGCAGGTTCTGCGCCGCGATGCGACCGACTACCAGGATCAGCTTCGGCTGCAACAGGCTTATCTGCCGTTCCAGAAACGGCATACAGCATTCAACCTCACCTGGTTTGGGATCACGGTTATTGGGCGGACGGCATTTAAGGATGTTCGCTATATAGACCAGTTCACGGGGCCTGCCCGCTGCACGCAGCATTTCGTTCAGAAGTTGCCCGGCACGGCCAACAAAGGGCTCGCCCTGCCTGTCCTCATCAGCACCCGGCGCCTCACCAATCACCAGCCAGTCCGCTTGTTCATCTCCGACACCGCAAACCGCCTGGGTGCAGGACTGATGTAACTCACACGCTGTACATGCCTGGATTTTCTGATTAAGTGCAGACCAGTCGCCGGATTCGATGTCCGCAGAAATACGTGCCACCGGTTCTGCAGCAGCTCCCGGGGCGGCCTCGCCCCCGGCGGAGCGCCGCACCCAGACTTCCACGCCCAACTCCTGCAACACAGCCTGCTGCCACGCAGACGCCTGTTCAGGATTCACGCTTCAGATTTCCTCTTGATTGTCTGCGGCTGCGCCACGACGAGCTATCCGCTGATGCCGGCGCCATAGCCAAAAAACCGGGCCGGACAATGCGTAGGTTACGGCAAGCAGGAACAAAACCAGCGGTGGATTTATGGCGATCATGATAAAAATTAATGGCAGCGCAAGCAGGCTGGTGAAGGATATGCGCCCGCGCATGCTGATTCCTTTGAAACTGCTGTAACTGAAACGGGACACCATTAGCGCGCCTGCCGTTGCGGTGATAATGAATGCCGTCGCAAGACCGATTCCACCCGACCAGCCCAGGTCGGTACCCAGCCAGACCATGCCAACCAGCAACCCAGCGGCCGGCGGGCTCGGCAGTCCCTCAAAAAAGCGCTTGTCGACTTTGCCATGGTAAGTATTGAATCGGGCAAGTCGCATGGCGGCCGCTACGGCGTAAAAGAATGCCGCGAGCCAGCCCAGTTTGCCCCATATCCAGCCGTACTCGGCCAGTCGCTCAAGTCCCCACTGGTAAACAACAATGGCCGGCGCAAGACCGAAGGCCACCATGTCGGAAAGGCTGTCGTATTCCTTGCCGAAATCACTTTCTGTGCCGGTCAGTCGCGCGAGCCGACCATCAAGTCCATCAAAAACGCTGGCTATATAAAGAGCAACACAAGCCTTTACGAAATTTCCATCTATCGCCGCGACGATCGAGTAGAAACCCGCGAACAGCGCTGCCGTGGTCAACAGGTTGGGCAGCAGATAAATACCCCGCCGCATGCGCACCAGCTTTTTGGGGTTTTGATTGTTGTCTTGATTTTCCACGGAGTCGTCCATCCGCACCCGGTAATGGGGATTTAAATACTGCCACTTCGACGGCCCGAATTCACGCTGGCGCCGTTATAGGGCGGCAAACGGCAATGCAGGGAGCGACTTGCCGGCATATTGCCGCTAGAATGGCGCCGGAACGAAAGGCCCTTCCCGACTATGCGACTGTCCAAGCTACCCCTGACCACATTTAAGGAAGTCCCGGCTGATGCCGAGATCGCCAGCCATCAACTGATGCTGCGCGCCGGGCTGATTCGTCAACTGGCGTCGGGTTTGTTTACCTGGATGCCGATAGGCCTGCGGGTACTCCGCAAGGTTGAGCAGGTAGTGCGTGAGGAAATGGACCGCGCCGGGGCCATGGAGTTATTGATGCCGGCAGTGCAACCTGCCGAGCTTTGGCAGGAAACAGGTCGTTGGGAGAAATACGGCCCCCTGTTGTTACGCATGCACGACCGAAAAAATCGTGAATTCTGCTTCGGACCAACCCACGAAGAAGTTATCACTGACATCGGGCGACAGGAGCTGAAAAGCTATAAGCAGCTACCCGTTAACTATTACCAGATTCAGACCAAGTTCCGTGACGAACTGCGGCCGCGTTTTGGACTGATGCGGGCACGCGAGTTTGTCATGAAAGATGCCTATTCCTTCCATCTGGACCAGGACTCGCTCGATGAAACCTATGCACTGATGGAATCAACGTACCAGTTGATCTTCAAACGCCTGGGATTGCCCTGCAAGTCGGTTGACGCAGACAGCGGTGCAATCGGCGGAGCCCGGTCCTGTGAATTTCATGTGCTGGCGGAGTCGGGTGAAGACGCGCTTGCTTATGTCGATGGCGAAGATTTTGCGATGAATGTCGAGCTGGCGCCGGCGGCTGCTCCGGATGAACCGCGGGCAAATGCAACAAAGGAAATGCAGAAAGTTGAGACGCCGGATAGCCGTAGTATCGACCAGGTCTGCGACAAACTGGCGACCGTCCCTAGCCAGACCGTTAAAACATTGCTGGTGGAAGGTGAAAAGAATGACCTGATCGCACTTGTATTACGTGGCGATCACTCTCTTAATTCCTCCAAGGCCGAAAAGCTCGATGGTGTACGGCAACCTTTGACGCTGGCAGACGCCGAACAAATCGAGTCGGTACTTGGCGCAGAACCCGGTTTCGTTGGTCCGGTTGGCACGAAAATACGAGTCGTCGCAGATTACAGTGCCGCTGCGTGCGCCGATTTTGTTTGCGGTGCCAACGAAAATGGCCGCCACCTCACGGGCGTGAACTGGGGCCGGGATCTCCCGGAACCCGAAACTGCAGATTTACGTAACGTGGTGACCGGCGACAAAAGCCCTGCGGGCGGCATGATATCCATTGCCCGCGGTATAGAGGTCGGACACATCTTCCAGCTCGGCGATACCTACAGTAAACGCATGAACGCCCGGGTGCTGGACAAGGATGGCCGCGAGCAGCCCATGTTGATGGGGTGCTATGGAATCGGCGTATCCCGCATAGTTGCTGCTTCTGTCGAACAGAATCATGATGAAAAAGGCATTGTCTGGCCCTCCCGGCTGGCGCCGTTCCAGGTCGCCCTGCTTGCCCTGAATGCCAAAAAATCTGCTGAAGTTCGCAGTTTTGCGGAATCACTGTATGAGAAATTTACCCAGGCAGGTATCGAGGTGCTGTTCGACGACCGCGATGCCCGCCCTGGCGTGATGTTTGCCGATGCAGATCTGCTGGGAATTCCCCACCAGGTTGTGGTCGGAGACCGGGGGCTCGGGAATGGAATCGTCGAGTATCGCCAAAGGTGTTCGGGCGACTCCAGGGAGATGGAACTGGATGGCATTGTGGACTACATTACGACGCAGATCGACAGTAAAGACTAAGCGGATAACATCATCCCGGGTCGGTGTTTATGTCGCCGGCTTACTGTGCTTTGTTTATTTGTCATCGCCCCTTTCCGCCACCGAGGTCGATTCTGCACTTAAAGAACGCCTGCAGTCCGCAATTGCCGACACGGGCGGTTTTGACGACAGGTTCACCGCGACGGTCTGGTTAACCGATATGGCAATCCGTCTCAACAAACGGGTACCGGATCCTGAAGAGCGGGTACAAATTCTGCAGCATGTACATCAGGAGGCCCAGCGCGCAGACATCCCTCCGGAACTGGTGCTGGCCGTCATAGATATAGAAAGCACTTTTGATCGCTTTGCCATTTCCGTTGCCGGGGCACGCGGGCTGATGCAGGTTATGCCTTTCTGGCTGGATGAACTCGACCAGCCCGAAGCGAACCTCTTCGATATCCAGACGAACCTGCGGATGGGCTGCACCATCCTGCGCTATTACCTCGACATGGAACGTGGCGAATTGTTGCCCGCGCTGGCTCGCTACAATGGCAGCGTTGGCAAGAGCTGGTACCCGGAAAGGGTGCTCGGCCGGCTCAGCAACCGCTGGTTCCGGCAATAAGGCTCAGGCAAACCGGAAATCATCCGGCACAACGAAAATCGGCGGGCATATCGGACTCATCCGCAGGCTCGGACTCAACTGCAACCACATCCGCCAACGGCGGACCCGTTTCCAACCATTTCCCAAAAGCATTTACCGCGGCGTCTTCGCCGGCTGCCAGCACTTCGACCCTGCCGTCCGGCAGGTTGGTAGCAGCACCCCGCAAACCGAGCCGTTCTGCCTCATCGCGGGTACTGGCGCGAAAAAATACGCCCTGCACTCGACCGCTTACCAGGAAACGTCTTGCGACTACAGTCATAAAAATCAACTTTCTGTTGGCCAGATACACAGGCTAAAATCAGCGGCCCAAAAAAATAAGGGCCTGCATCATGCCCGTAAAAATTTATCATAACCCGCATTGTTCCAAATCACGCCAGACGTTAGCCCTGTTGAATGAGCGCGGCATAAATCCGGATATTATCGAGTACCTGCAAACACCGCCGGATGCCGACACCCTAGTTAATATTTGTGCTCAGCTTGGGATTGGCGTACATGAGTTGATGCGTACCGGCGAAGACGAATATAAAGCAGCGCAAGCAGACCTGGAGGGTCTGGATGACGCCGGGCTGGCTCGCTGGCTGGCTGCAAATCCCCGGGTAATTCAGCGCCCCATTGTTGTTACAGACAAAGGCGCCCGCATAGGTCGCCCACCTGAAGGCGTGCTTGAAATACTCACAGCGCGCGCTGATGACTGACGTACCGGTTCTGTATTCTAGTCTGCGTTAATCCGTACGACCGTCCCTCGCGCTAAGCCGGTATGCGAACGTGCGCCGGGCTGCATCTGATTCTTGTCGAGTTCGGCAAGAAAATACCCGAGCGGCCAGCGGTGGGCATCGAGCCCCGACTCCGCCCGGCCGGGCGCATCGCTTACGTCGGTGTTATAGGCGTGGTCAAGCGGTTCGTTGGTGGCCGGAGCTTCCGCATCGTGCGTAAAATAAGCGCTCGCAAAATCCACGCACCTGCCGAAGTTACGGTAACCGTATGTGTAATCCAGAAAGCCGCGCATACCCATTCCATCGATAAATGTCGCTTCTATATGTGCCGGCTTCGCCACCAGATTTTTATAGGTTTCGCACAGGGGATCGGGGAATCTCGCCCCGGCGCTGTGCGTTATCAGGCGAATGTGGCGCAGGTTGGGGAGTGTCGCGAGTTCGCGGGCCAGTTGTCTTGCGAGCACGACCCCGTGCGCGCCGCTGCGCAGATAGCTGTCAGACCAGGGGGCCCAGTGGTAGTACACAACCTCGGTCGCGGGCAACGCTTTCAGTCCCACGCGAAAGCTTTCCGCAATTTCTAAAAGTACCGGGCTTTCCTCGCCACCCACACCGTGCAGCAGTATGACGACATACTCTGCTGCCGGATCGAGTTCGAGTTCTGCGCCAATCGCGCCCGAGGGAAATCGGGTATATGTCACGAAAGCCAACAGGATCAACAGCAGGCCGCCGACTGTGCGAACCACCCACTTAATCACCTGCCGTTTAAGCATCGAACCCGCCTTAATCAGCTTCCAGCACTGACTTAACAAACGGAATGGTTAGTTTTCGCTGTGCCGTCAACGCCGCACCATCAAGTCGGTCCAGCAATTCAAATAATGCGTTGCTGCCGCGATTGACCCGGCGCATGAGGTAGTGTCCGGTTTCATCGGGTAAATCGAGCCCTCGCCAGTTCGCGCGTAACTGCAGAGCCGCGAGCCTGTCAGCATCGTCCATATATTGCAGCTTCCATGTCGGTCCCGATGCCAGCCGCGAGGCAAGGTCAGGCAGCATAAAGCCCGCATCAACGGGCGGGCCCGATGCACTTACCAGCAGACTGCCGCCCTGCTCACGGAGATCTTCGAGCAGGCGAAACAACGATCGCTCCCATTCTGCATAACCTGCGACGTGGTCAATATCGTCTATGCACAAAAGATCAAGCGCGCCCATGCCCTCCAGGAACGCCGGCCGGACTTCGCTGGTATCCGTCAATGGCAGCCAGGCGCAGGCGCGACCCCCCTCGCCGGCAGCGGCAACAGCGGCCTGCAGCAAGTGTGAACGACCGCTTCCTTCGCCACCCCAGATCCATGCAAGCTGTGGATTCGGGTCGGTAGAAACCTCGTGCACGGCTTCGAGCACAAGCGCGTTCGGACCGGCATGAAAGGTTTCAAATACCGCGAAATCCGCGAGCTTCAGATCGAGGGCAAGCTGCTGCATGTTGTCGTGCGCATGTTGCGTCATTGTTCAGCTCCCCGCACAACGGCTGCCCTCCGGTACCAGGTCAGCACGTAATCCAGCCCGCTGACCAGGCTCACCACGAATACACCCGCGCCAGCGACCGTGATACTGATCTGTGGTGGCCAGCCGTAGGTCTCCCAGGCAACGACAAAAAAAAGATAAAAAAGCGCAATGACCGTGTTGAGCTTGCCGACATTGGACGGAGTCGGTTCGAGTGGCCCGACGACGAGTTCGTAAGCGAGAGAGCCCCCGACGATAATGACGTCCCTCCCGACCACGACGGCAAATAACCACACCGGTATCAACCCGGTCCAGGTGAGCGCTCCGAACACGGAAACGAACAGCAGTTTGTCGGCCATCGGGTCCAGTAACGCCCCGATCCGTGACGTCCAGTCGAAGCGCCGGGCGAGGAAGCCATCGAGACCGTCCGACAAACCGGCGATGACGATCAGTACCAGGGCTTCTTCAAAGTTTCCCCCGACCAGGAAGTGGACGATGGGCACAATCAGCAGGGTACGGATTATGCAGATCAGGTTCGGCAAATTAGATAGTTGCAGAAGTTGCATCACCCTTTCAAACCATCACTGTTTAGTTGACCAGGCATAGACAAGATCAGGCCTGCGACTAATGGTATTGAGATATTCCTCCGCGGCACGGATGGCGACCGATTGTAACTGTCGATTTGCGTCCAGCGCGCGGCTCAGACGGCTCAAATCTCCACGCACCACGAGTTCGAATTCAACACTATCACCATTCACGCGCACGACAGAAGCGCTTTCAACGATATTAAGTGAGCCAAAATAATTTTGTAGCTGACCGTAGGCATCAAGACTGTCGACATCTGTCACCAGGACTCGTAAAGCCCCGGCTGAGTCCGCGTAGGTGGCAAGGCGTTGCGCGAAAAACTCGGCGGCATAGGCGGGCCCGTTAGCGAGATCACCCTGCCAACTCGCCTGCTCATCACCCGCTACCAGGGTCCAGCGCACACCCTGCTGAACAGGATCGAGGCTCCGGGTTCTGCCGATGAGAACAGCCTCCGCACCGTACCGTTTTGAAGCGGCTACAACCGGTTGCCGGAAATCGCCCCAGAGATCTGAGAAGGAAACCTGCCGCAGGTCCTGTGCGTCTGCCAGCGGCAGGACTATCGGCAAACCGCGTTGATCAGCGACGGTTTCAAGATCGTTACACACCCGTTCGAGGGCATCCGGATCAGTGGCGATCGGGGTCCGCGACCCCTCCGCAAGAATTACCCGCTGACCGCCACCCGCATCAATCGCAAGCCAGAGGGCAACAAGTGGCCGGTCACGGCCCCAGACCGGTTGACCCGCCCTGTCGAGAACGTTTCGAACTGCCTTCGAATCAAACTCGACCCGTACTTCCGTATCGGACAGCATGCTGTAGCGCTGCACAACGCGGGCCGAATCGGCGAACAGGCTGTTCCGCGCGCCCGGGCCACCCAGTTCAGGTAGCCCCGTTACCTTGACGAGGACCTGGCTCAAGGCCTCGTCAAAGGCGACATTTAGCTGGGCGCCGGCTTTGGGGAGATTGCCGATGGCACCGTACAGATCGTCGACCCGGGCCGCCTGCGCATTGACAGTAAGGCCGCCGATAGCCGCCAGCACCATCAAGCAGAAAAATACCGGCCGGCCGCAGGCGCCGGTGACACAGAAATTCTTATTCTTTACTCCGCGCACGTTCATTTAATTTATTATACCGTTGCAGCCGGCGAAGCCGGAGAGAATCAGGCCCTTGCCACAAGATCCCGCCTAAACCTGAAACACGAAGCATGAATCAAGCAAAATCAGCCACGTACCGTGATGCCGGCGTCGATATCGATGCAGGAAACCGCCTGATCGAGCGAATTAAGCCGCTCGTCAAAGCGACCCACCGGGCGGGAGTACTGGGAAACATAGGGGGATTCGGCGGCCTGTTTGAGCTGGATAAGTCAGCATACAGGGAGCCGGTACTGGTCTCCGGTACCGATGGAGTGGGTACCAAGCTAAGGCTTGCAATTGCCCTGGGTAAACACGACACGGTAGGCATCGACCTCGTTGCGATGTGCGCCAACGACGTTATCGTACAGGGCGCTGAGCCACTATTTTTTCTTGACTACTTTGGCTGCGGACAGCTCGATGAAGACATAGCGGCGGATGTCATCAGCGGTATCGCGGACGGCTGCCAACAGTCCGGTGCCGCATTGATCGGCGGTGAAACGGCCGAGCTGCCGGGAATGTATGCAGGCGATGATTACGACCTGGCCGGCTTTTGTGTCGGTGTTGTTGAAAAATCCGACATCATAGACGGCAGCCAGGTGGCCCCGGGTGATTCCATCATCGGGGTCGCTTCATCCGGGCCGCATTCCAACGGCTATTCACTGATCCGAAAAATTCTGGAAGACAGCAACATGGATGCAGGCAGTGTGTGGGAAGACACAACGCTCGGTGCAGCACTGCTGACCCCCACCCGCATCTACGTGAGCGCGGTTCTTGGTTTAATAAAGGCAGTTCCGGTTCACGGCCTCGCACATATCACCGGCGGCGGCATTCCGGAGAACCTGGCACGCGTACTCAGTAACAGCGTCGATGCGAATGTTGAAACAGGCACATGGGAACGGCCTGCAATTTTTGACTGGCTGCAGGAACAGGGTGCCGTTGCCGAGACTGAAATGTTGCGCACATTCAACTGCGGCCTCGGTATGATGGCAATAGTACCTGCCGACCATGCAGATGCCGCGGTAGCGGAACTCAATGCAAGTGGTGAAACGGCCACGATTGTCGGCTCAATAACAGCAGGAAACGGTCAGGTAAACATCAACACATGAGTCCAGGTGTCAAACTGCGTGTCGCGGTTCTCTTATCCGGCAGCGGCACCAACCTGCAGGCAATCATTAACCAGGTCGAAAGCGGGAAACTTGATATTGATATCGTTGGCGTTGTCAGTGACAACCCGGACGCCCTTGGTCTGGAACGTGCACACAAAGCCTGCCTGGAAACAGTTGTTGTTGATTTCACTTCATTTACCAGCCGCGACAAGTTCGATACAGAACTCGAACTCGCCCTGTCCCGGCTTGAACCTGACCTGGTCGTGCTGGCCGGCTACATGCGCATACTGGCCACACCGGTTGTAAATAAATACAGGGGCCGGATGCTGAACATACATCCTTCGTTGTTACCCGGGTACACGGGGCTGGATACTTATAGTCGGGTACTCGACGCAGGCGAAAAATGGCACGGCACAACCGTACATTACGTTATACCTGAACTGGATGCCGGCCCCACGATCCTGCAATACCGCATCAGGATCGGACCGGACGATACCGAAGCGAAACTGCGCGAACGTGTTCAAACAGGCGAATACAGCATTTACTCCAAAGTAATCGGCTGGATTGCCGAAGGCCGGCTGGAACTTCGGGACGGAAGCGTTGTTATGGATGGCAAAGAAATCGACGCAGCGATTATCGAAGACGAAGCTTAACGCTCAGGTCTTGGGCAATGTAACCCCAGTCTGCCCCTGGTACTTGCCCCCGCGATCTGCATATGAACTCTCGCATTCTTCGTCGGACTCGAAGAACAGCATCTGTGCGACACCTTCATTCGCATAAATCTTGGCGGGCAACGGGGTCGTATTGGAGAACTCGAGGGTCACATGCCCTTCCCACTCGGGTTCCAGCGGAGTCACATTTACGATGATCCCGCAACGCGCGTATGTCGATTTACCAAGGCAAATGGTCAGAACATTGCGGGGAATGCGGAAATATTCGACCGTCCGGGCTAATGCAAAAGAATTGGGTGGAATGATGCAGATATCCGTTGCGATATCCACAAAACTGTTCGCATCAAAATCTTTCGGGTCTACAACCGCCGAATTAATATTCGTGAATACCTTAAAATCAGCAGCACATCGAACATCGTATCCGTAGCTTGACGTGCCGTACGATACGATCCGACCTGTGCCATTCTTGCGCACCTGGCCTGGTTCGAACGGTTCGATCATTCCATGTTCATCCGCCATGCGACGAATCCACCGGTCCGACTTTATTGTCATCCACCTTCCCTCGCTTTCTTAGCGTCTTGTTTGCCGCCTTTATCTCAGGCTTCTTCGATCTTGATTCCGGCAAAAGCGCCCTTGTATTCCCGCGGTCTTTTCGCCAATTGTGCCACCGTGTTTAATGCCATATCCCGAAATGCCAGACCAAGCGCCGAATCGGGTTCCACGATCACCGTTGGCTTACCATTATCTGTCTCCTGCCTGATCCGCATATCCAGTGGCAAGCTGCCAAGCAACGGCAGTTCATTCTTTGCGGCGACTAACGCGCCGCCACCGTCTCCGAACAAGGGGGTAACTTCACCGCAACCAGGGCAGATAAAGCTGCCCATATTTTCGACCAGCCCCAGGACAGGAATTTTTACCTTTTCAAACATGCGAAGCCCGCGCAGTGCATCGGCAAGCGCGATATCCTGCGGAGTGGTCACTATAATCGCGCCGCTGACCGGCGCCTTCTGACCCAGCGTGAGCTGAATATCGCCAGTTCCCGGCGGCATGTCCACAACCAGGTAGTCGAGTTCATTCCAGTTAGTCTGGAACAGAAGCTGGTGGAACGCCTGAGTCACCATGGGGCCTCGCCAGACCATAGGTTGTTCCGTATCGATAAGACAACCAATGGAAATAACCTGCAGGCCGTGCGCCTGCAGCGGCTCGAAAGATTTACCATCGCGGCTGACCGGCTGCTCGCCGGAAATACCCAACATAATTGGCTGACTCGGACCGTAGATGTCGGCATCAAGCACCCCGACCCGCGCTCCTTCATGGGCAAGCGACAAGGCAAGGTTCGCCGCAATGGTCGACTTGCCGACTCCGCCCTTGGCTGATGAAACAACGATAATGTTCGTGACACCCGGTACCGGGGCAAGCGCGCCCTGGACCGCATGTGCGTATACATTGCCGTCGATTTCGAGGACTACATCCGGGGATCCGGCCGCATCACTGAAAACCTGTCGGATTCGCTCCTGCAGGCGCTCAGCCGACACCTGGGCCGGATAACCCAGCCGGACCGACACCTTGAAACCCTTGTCGCCATTGGCTTCAACAACTGCCCCGGCATCCAACAGGCTCTCCCCTGACCAGGGCAGATCTATGCCGGCCAGCCGATTTTTCAAGTCATTCTGTAAAGTCGCAGGCATTTTTTGTGACGCATTTAACAGTGAGCAGGCCGGTCAAAGCGCGACATTGTACCTCAATGAGGAGGGCTCTCCGGGGCCGTGCGCGAAAGTTTGAAACCGGCTGGACTGCGACGGAAATCAACGCCGCCAGCTGGTTTCTGGATGGCGCCCATGATCACGGAAAGCCGGTTTATACGTCTTTTGCAATAGCGAAAGGAATGCCCCCTTACGGGAATGACAACCATTTATATGACCGGACAGACAGAATGCGAATGAAGTTTCTCAGTGCACTAAAAGCAGAACGATTTATCACGCAATTACTGGCGGAACCGGGCGCAAATACGCCTGTCGCCCAGAAGGCGTTACGAAGCCTGAAGAACAGCGGTCCCGGTGCAATACCGATCCTTATCGACGCGCTGGCAGGAGCCGATCGTCACCAGACCATCGGTATAGTCGATGCGCTGACCGCACAGGTTAACGACCAAACCTTTAAAGCTGTCGCACAGGGGCTAAGGGCTGCGAACGAACGCTGCGTTGCCGGCGTCGCCTGGGCCTTGTCGTCGTCGCAGGAATACACGGTCGACAAGCTGACCCAGATGCTGACGGTTGACGACGTAGCTACGCACGCCTTGCTCGACGTCATGCGCTCGCACCTGGATCGCCTGAGCGTGCGACTGTTATTGAAAACCGCTTACCAGCTCGAGCCGCGTGAAAAGTCAGCCCTTTTTAAAATGATTGGCGAAAAGGCTACTGACGACCTGATGCCCGACCTGATCGCTCGCCTCGGGGGCCACGACCATTCTGCCCGCGTACATCTCGTGGGCATCCTCTCAAAGTTCAATGCGCCCGAAGTCATACACGCGCTGGAGGGCCTGCTCAGTGACGGCAACCGGCAGGTACGCGCCGCGGCACTCGAAGCGCTTGGCAATATGAAGGCCGACCACAACATTGAACTTATTTGTTCCCTCCTCCTGGATCCCGACCTTGATGTCCAGAGCAAGGCCGTCGAACTCGTCATAAAACTACGCCACCCCGATACCATCAAGCACCTCGTAGGCGTTCTCCAGGACGAATCCGAGTACACGCGCAGATCGGCGGTAGAAGTGCTCAACGAGATTGCGGAACCCGCATCGATCAAGTATCTGTTGGTTGCGATCGGCGACGGTGACTGGTGGGTGCGCTCGAGGGCATGCGATGCGCTAGCCAATATCGGTGGACCGAAAGTACTTCAAGCTGTTATGGAGCTGATCGGAGATGACGACGAAAACATCCGCCGCTCCGCGATCGAGATCCTCAACCAGACCAAGGATGAAGCGGCAGTCGAACACCTGATCGCGGCGACCCGTGACGAGGACTGGTGGGTTAGTGAACGGGCCGTCGACGCCCTTGCCGAGATCGGCAACCTTGCCGCCATTCCGCGCCTGGTTGAGATGCTGGATGGCAACCCGAAAGCCATCCCGAGCGTCGTGCGGGCCCTCGGCAAGCTGGGTGATTCGCAGGTCGTTCCAAAACTATTGGGAATCTTTCAGCGCCCCGAGCCTGACATTATCGGCGCCACGGTCACCGCGCTTTCGCAGCTGGTTAATGATGCGAATGTCGAGCAGATCCGCACCCAGATCCAGCCGTTGCTGTCTGTCAGCAACGATAACATTGTCAGCGCCGCACGTGATGCGATCGAGAAAATCGAGAACCGTTACTCCGAATCCGTGATCGAGGCCGACGAAAAAGCCCGCCGGATGGCCGAGCCTGCGCACACCATGCTGATCGACGAGTCAGGCATGAAGAAGCTGGCGCGCGATATGGCCCCCGCGACAACCGCGCAAATCGATTTGAGTACACTCAAAACAGGCGATCTTATAGAAAACCGTTACAGCTATATCGAGAAAATTGGTAAAGGTGCCTTTGGTACCGTAATACTTGTGGAGGACACGGTCGTTGAAGAACGGTTGATTCTCAAGTTCCTGAATGCCAACTTCGCAACCGACGAGGAGATGCTGAAACGCTTCGTGCACGAACTCCGCTTCTCACGCAAGATTACGCATAAGAACGTTATTCGTATTTATGATTTTCTGCATTTGTCAGGCAGCTATGCTATTTCGATGGAATATTTCCCGTCCCATACACTGGGCGCCGAGGTAGCCGGCAACATCCCCCTGCCAATCGACAAGGCGGCAGGTTGGGCCAAGGATGTTGCAACAGGTATGGCTGTGGCGCACCAGGTAGGCATTATTCACCGTGACCTTAAACCAGCGAACGTGTTGATCAACGACGACGGTCTGCTGAAGATAGTGGACTTCGGTGTGGCAGCTGCACAGGGTTCCGGCGATACCCAGTTGACCAAGACCGGCTACGTGATCGGGTCACCTAAATATATGGCTCCGGAACAAATTCTCGGCAAACAGGTCGACCATCGGTCTGACATATACAGCCTGGCCGTAATTTTCTACGAAATGCTGACCGGCACGCCGCCCTATACGAAAGGCGACCATATGGCCGTTATGTACCAGCACGTGCAGGGTAAATGCCCGCGTTGCGACGAGCTCAATCCGGATATTCCGAAGAAGCTCGCAAACGTTGTTCATAAAGCCATGGAAATCGACAAGGTAAAACGCTACGAATCCATGGATGAAATGCGCAAGGCGATCACCAAGGCGTGCTGACGAGGCAGGCAACCGATATGGCACGCATAGACTCATTTCTTAAACTCGGCCTGGCGCAAAACTGCTCGGATATTCACCTGGCCGTCGGGGTGCCTCCGATGCTGCGCATGCATGGCGACCTGATGCCCATCAAGTTTCGCGAACTCGGCGCGCAGGAACTCGAAACCTATGTCGACGAGATCCTGACGAAGAATCAAAAGAAACGATTCGAGACCGGTGATGATATCGATTTCTCCTACGTCTCCGAAGACGGTGGCCGCTACCGTGTGAACTTGTTCCGCAAGGCGACTGGCATTGGCGTGACTTTCCGGTTCATACCGACGGAGGTGCCTACACTCGAAAGCCTGAGCCTGCCCGAGGTGGTCCGCAAAACCTGTGACAACCACCAGGGCATGGTGCTGGTTACCGGCTCAACCGGAACGGGTAAGTCGACGACGCTCGCGGCAATGGTCGATTACCTGAACCGTTCGAGAAACCTCAACATCATCAGCCTCGAGGACCCGATCGAGTTCGTCCACGAAGGCAAGAAATCACAAATTATTCAGCGGGAGCTGGGAACGCACCTGCCGAGTTTCGCCGAAGGCATACGCGCCGCTCTGCGTGAAGACCCGGATGTGATCCTGGTAGGTGAACTGCGCGATGCTGAAACGATATCGATGGCAATGACAGCTGCCGAAACAGGCCACCTGGTCTTCGGTACGCTGCACACAATTGGCGCCGTTAAAACTATCGACCGAGTTATCGATGCACTCCCAAGCGATATGCGGGAACAGACGAAGAGCTTCCTTGGCCAGGGCCTGAAGGCCGTACTGACGCAGAACCTGATTAAGACCCCTGAAGGCAAAGGGCGCCGGGCCTGTCTCGAAGTCATGGTAATGACCCGGGCCATCGCCAACCTCATTCTTACCGACCAGACACACCAGATACCCAGCCAGCTGCAGACGGGTGGCGAATACGGTATGCAGCTGATGGACCAGGCGCTTCTCGATGCCGTGAATCGCAAGGAAGTGGACCCGGATGATGCGTCCCGATTTGCGTCCGACAAAACCCTGTTCCAGAAGTTTGTCACCGATACTACTGTGCTGAAGAAAGTCGACATGCCCAAGATAAATTGATGCGGTTAATGCGGACTAAACCATGAGTCAAATAGATCACTATCTTCGTACACTGATTGAACAAAATGGCTCTGACCTGCACTTCATCGCCGGCCAACCTCCGCGTATGCGCCTGTACGGCCACCTCGATACGGTGGAAGACGAACTGCTGGCCCAGGAACGGACCGAGGAAGTCCTTGGCGAAATTATGAATGAAAAGGACCGTAACCAGTTTGAAGAGCACGATTCCGTGGACTTTGCGTACATGATCGACGGCCTCGCGCGCTTTCGCGTGAACATCATGAGACACCTCGGCGGCATGGGCGGGGTGTTTCGCGCTATCCCCAGCCAGGCCAAGTCCCTGGAAGAGCTCGCTTTGCCCCCGGTACTAAAAACGCTGTGCAAGGAAACCCAGGGAATGATCCTGGTTACCGGTAAAACAGGTTCTGGCAAGTCCACGACACTCGCGGCAATGATCGCCGAGATCAACAGCAGGATGAAGGGCCACATCCTGACGATTGAAGATCCCATCGAATTCGTGCATGAACGGAACCGCTGTCTGATCAGTCAGCGTGAACTCGGCCATCACTGCAAATCCTTTTCGGGCGCCCTGCACTCAGCCCTGCGCGAAGACCCGGACGTGATCCTGGTCGGCGAAATGCGTGATCTCGAAACCGTCAGCATTGCCGTGACCGCAGCAGAAATGGGCATCCTGGTGATGGGCACCCTGCATACCAACGGCGCGGGCGCGACCGTCGACCGTATCGTCAACGTATTCCCTACCGACAAGCAGCCGCATGTGCGGACAATGCTGTCGACATCACTGCGCGGCGTGATATCGCAACAACTAATTCCGCGTAAGGGCGCGGACGGGCTGGTTGCCGCACTCGAAATTCTGATCAGTACGCCAGCCACGTCTAATATGATCAGGCAGGGCAAACTTGACCAGCTCGAGACCGCCATGCAGGCCGGTCGCAAATCCGGAATGATCACCATGGACAAAGCCCTTTCGGATTTATTCGACAAAGGCGGCATCACGGGTAAGAGTGCTTACGAATTCGCGAACGATAAAGACAAGTTCCATAAACATCGGCTGCTCACCGAATAGTCGCCCCCTGTGCCCGGAACCACGGGCACGCAAAAAGCTTTAATTCGCGCCCTTTCCTGCTACCCTTGCGGCGCAGCCCTACGCCTCCCGGGGCTGACACAGCCGGATGGATGCATGCCCGAAAACCAGAGAAAACTGTTAGTAACCAGCGCGTTACCCTATGCGAACGGGCCGATCCATATCGGCCATCTCGTCGAGTATTTGCAGACCGATATCTGGGTCCGTTTTCAGAGGTCGATTGGCAATGCCTGTACTTATATATGTGCAAGTGACGCGCACGGTACCCCGGTCATGCTGCGTGCCCGCGAAGAGGGAATCGAGCCGGAACAGCTCGTCGAACGCTACCGCACGGAACATCAGCGCGACTTTGCCGCATTCCATATTGGCTTCGACAACTTCCATTCCACCCACTCCGATGAAAACCGCGAATTGGTTGAGGATATCTACGCAAAGCTGGTCGCTAATAGCCTCGTAGATACGCGCACCGTCGAACAGCTATACGACGAAGAAGCAGGAATGTTTCTTCCGGACCGGTTTGTTCGCGGCATCTGCCCTAACCCAAAATGTAAAGCTGAAGACCAGTATGGTGACGGCTGTGAAGTCTGCTTCCGAACTTACTCGGCTACCGAGCTGATTAACCCTGTTTCAACATTGTCCGGAACAACTCCCGTGACACGTGTTTCAGATCACCTGTTCTTCAAACTTACCTCCTTTGAGACGATGCTACGCGACTGGACGCGAAGCGGTACTGTGGACGATGCCGTAAGCAATAAACTCGCCGAATGGTTCGATACCGGGTTGCTGGATTGGAATATTTCCCGCGATGCCCCCTACTTCGGGTTCCGGATCCCTGGTACCGATAACAAGTACTTCTATGTCTGGCTGGATGCACCCATTGGCTATCTCGCCAGCTTCCAGAACCTGTGCGAACGGCGTGACGACCTGGATTTTGATGAATACTTTGCGGCAGACAGTACAGCCGAGTTGTATCACTTCATCGGCAAGGACATTGTTTATTTCCATACGCTGTTCTGGCCGGCCGTGCTCGAGGGTGCGGGTTACCGCAAACCCACAAAGGTATTCGCACACGGTTTTCTGACGGTGAACGGCCAGAAGATGTCAAAGTCGCGCGGCACTTTCGTGTCAGCCGCCAACTGGCTCGAGCACCTCGACCCCGAGTGCCTGCGTTACTACTATGCCGGTAAGCTCGGCCCCGGCATCGAGGACATCGACCTCAACCTGGACGATTTCATTGCCAAATCCAATTCCGACCTGGTTGGCAAGCTCGTGAACATAGCCAGTCGGTGTGCCGGCTTTATCGCGCGCAGTTTTGACGGCGAACTGGATACCAAACTGGAACGGCCGGAGCTGTATGCCGAGTTTGTCGACAGCGGCAACAAAATTGCCGTCTATTACGAACAGCGCGAGTACTCGCGCGCTATGCGGCTGATTATGCAACTTGCCGACCAGGCCAACCAGTACATCGATGAACGCAAGCCGTGGGTGCTCGCCAAAGACGGGGCAACCGCGGCAGAGGTCCAGGCTGTCTGCACGCAGGGCCTGAACCTGTTCCGGGTGCTGATGATTTACCTCGCCCCGGTTTTGCCTGCCATGGCAGATAAAGCCGCGGCGTTCCTGAATGCAGACATCGCCGACTGGCACAGCCGGGACGATGCATTGCTCAGCACACGGATAAACAAATTTGAACCTCTGATGACACGGGTTGATCCCGCGAGCGTGGAAAAGATGACTGAAACATCAATAGCCCCGGAAGGTGGCAACCAGGATGACGACGACTACATCAGCATCGACGATTTCCTGAAAGTCGATATGCGCGTCGCAAAAGTAACGAATGCAGAAACCGTCGAAGGTGCGGATAAACTGCTGCGGGTAACGCTCGATGACGGCGACGGCGAACGGTCAGTCCTTGCCGGCATCAAGAGCGCCTATGACCCTGACGACCTCGTCGGTCGCTTTGTCGTGGTCGTTGCGAACCTCAAGCCACGGAAAATGAAGTTCGGGACTTCGGAAGGCATGATCCTTGCAGCCGGGGATAAAGATATATTTCTGCTGAGTCCGGATGATGGCGCGACAGCCGGAATGAGGGTGCGCTAGATATTACTAAACGAGGGCCACATGACGGATCTTATGCTCATCATCATTGCTACCGCTCTCACTAATAACCCGGTTTCATGAATGTAGCCAAACGCACTGCGATCTTTCGGCGCCTCGCCGAACACAATCCCAAACCCGACACGGAACTGCACTACCAGTCACCGTTCGAATTGCTGATCTCGGTAATCCTGTCTGCCCAGGCCACCGACGTCGGGGTAAACAAGGCAACCAGCAAACTGTATCCGGTCGCCAATACCCCGGAAGCGATACTCAAGCTCGGCGAAGCCGGACTAAAGCGCTACATCAAGTCCATCGGTCTCTATAACACCAAGGCAAAAAATATACTGAAGACCTGCCGAATGCTGGCTGATCAACATGACGGCCAGGTGCCGGATAACCGGGCGGACCTGGAGGCATTACCCGGCGTGGGCCGTAAGACTGCAAACGTCATCCTCAATACTGCCTTCGGGCACCCGACGATTGCCGTTGACACGCATATTTTCCGGGTGGGCAACCGGACCCGTATCGCGCCCGGCAAAACACCGCTCGAAGTCGAAAAGAAACTACTCAAGTTCACACCGGACGAATTCAGGCAGGGAGCCCATCACTGGCTGATCCTGCACGGGCGCTACGTGTGCAAAGCACGCAAACCGCTATGTCACGAGTGCGTGATTAATGACCTGTGTGAATACAAGGCCAAAACTACGGTCTGATCGCCATCAGGAAAAGTCCGGCTGGTTCCACGGTGCCGTTTACTTCTTCTTCGGGATATATAGATCGGTAAGCGTGCCCTCAAACGCTTCGGCGGCCATCGCAAAAGTCTCTGACAAGGTTGGATGCGCATGCACCGTCAGGCCTATATCAGCAGCGTCGCAGCCCATTTCGATTGCCAGGCCGGCTTCGGCGATCAATTCGCCGGCATTAGGACCCACCATGCCGGCACCGATAATCTTGCCGCTGGCTTTGTCGAAAATAATCTTGGTAACACCGTCATCACGTCCGATCGAAAGTGAACGTCCGCTGGCGGCCCACGGAAACTTGCCGGTTTCGTAGTCAAGGCCTTCAGCTTTTGCCTCGGTCTCGGTGATGCCGACCCACGCGATCTCGGGGTCGGTGTAGGCAACGCCGGGAATAACCCGGGCATCAAAAAAGGATTTCTGGCCCGCGGCAACCTCGGCAGCAACTTTGCCTTCGTGGGTCGCCTTGTGAGCCAGCATCGGTTCTCCAACAATGTCACCAATAGCAAAAATATGAGATACGTTGGTGCGCTGCTGATTGTCTACGGAAATGATGCCACGCTCGTCAACTTCAATACCCGCGAGCTCTGCACCGATCCGGTTGCCGTTGGCGGCCCGGCCAACCGCAACCAGTACCGTCCCGAATACCTGTGGATCGGGCGCACCAGCGCCTTCGAAGCTGACATGCAGGCCATCTTCTTTGGCTTCGACCGAGCTGGTACTGATGCCCTTGAGTATGGCCTCGTAACGCCCCCTGATGCGTTTCTCCAGGGGGCGCACAAGGTCCGGGTCACACCCCGGCACCAGGGTCTTGGTCAGCTCGACAACCGTTACCTTCACGCCCAGTGCGTCATAGACGGTCGCCATTTCCAGGCCGATGATCCCGCCACCGATAACGAGCATTCGCTCCGGTAGGTTTTCGAGTTCCAGCGCGCCACTTGAGTCGATGACGCGCGGATCATCCGGCAACCCGGGAAGCATGGCTGGTTCCGAACCGGCCGCAATGATGCATTGCTGAAAGGCGATCACCTGGCTGCCGGATTCGCCCTCGACCCGTACGTGGTGGGGCGAAAGGAACGTTCCTACACCCTGCACTACATTCACCTTGCGCTGCTTTGCCAGGCCGCTAAGCCCGCCGGTCAGCCGGTCGACCACGCTTTGTTTCCAGTTGCGCAACTTGTTCGTGTCTATTTCCGGTTTCCCAAACCGAACCCCGAACTCACCCATCTCTGCGGCTTCTTCAATTACTTTCGCCGCATGCAAAAGAGCTTTCGACGGAATACAGCCGACGTTCAGACAAACGCCGCCCAGCGCGGGCCACCGTTCAACCAGCGTTACGTTCAAACCGAGGTCGGCAGCGCGAAATGCGGCCGTGTAGCCTCCGGGTCCGGCACCAAGGACGAGTAAACCTGTTTCCGCATCCACTTCGCCGGTATAGCTGCTGGCTGGTATTGCCGCGACCGCAGGCGCCTGCCTCTCAGGCTCACCGGGCGCATCCTTGTCAGGCTTCTCTTCGGATTCGGCCGGGGCTTCTTCTGCCGCGAGCTTGAGTATGACCGTTCCTTCAGAAGCCTTGTCGCCCACACTGATGAGCATCTCCTCGACACGGCCGGCGGCGGGCGAAGGTACGTCCATCGCCGCCTTTTCGGTTTCGAGCGTAATCAGGGAATCTTCAGTTGCAATTTTATCGCCCGCTGCAACGTGTACTTCGATGACATCCACATCGCTGAAATCGCCGATGTCAGGAACTTTTACCTCTATAACATCAGTCATCGCGGCGCCTGCCAATCAAACCTTCGGCATCGGCAAGCCGCTCGCCAAGATAGGTGGTAAAGCGAACGCCGGTTGCCCCGTCGATAACGCGGTGGTCGTAAGAAAGTGACAGGGGCAATATCAGGCGCGCCTGAAACTTCTTGCCATTCCAGACCGGCATGTGCTTCGAACGGGCCACACCCAGAATCGCCACCTCCGGCGGATTGATTATCGGTGTAAACGCAGTACCGCCTATACCTCCCAGGCTGGAAACCGTGAAAGTTCCACCCTGCATTTCGTCAAGAGTAAGCTTTCCTTCGCGGGCTCGCCTACTCAGGTCAGCAAGCTCTTCGGCCAGCGCAAACAAGTCCTTCTTATCGGCGTCGCGTATGACGGGAACGACCAGTCCGTTCGGAGTATCTGCAGCGAAACCAATGTGTATATACTTTTTCCATACAAGGCCGCTGCCGTCTGCGCTCATTGAAGTCGCAAAAACAGGAAACTCCTGCAAGGCCTGCACGCACGCGCGGATGATGAACGCGAGCGGCGTCAGCTTGATGTCCTTCTTAGCAGCCACTTTTTTCAGCTTTTGCCGCTGTGCCTCCATATCGGTAATGTCGGCTTCGTCGTGCTGCGTAACATGCGGAATATTGACCCAGCTCGCATGCAGCCGCGGCCCGGAAATCTTCTGAATACGCCCGAGTGGTTTTTCTTCGACCTCACCGAACTTGCTGAAATCAACCGTAGGCAATTCCGGGAGTGCCCCACCGGGGCCGCCGGCCTGTCCGGTCAATATCGCTTTTACGAAAGCCTTGATATCAACCTTGGTAATTCTTCGCTTGGTGCCGCTGCCTTGCACGCTCGCCAGGTCCACGCCCAGCTCCCGCGCAAATTTACGCACCGACGGGCTGGCATGCGCTTTGGCAAAGGTCGACTCATCCACGGGCGGCAACGTGCCCGCCTGCGCTGCAACCGGTACCGGAGCAGGCACGGTGGCGGTTTTTTCCGGTTGGCTCTTTTCTTCCGGCTCACCTGGCGCCGGCCCTGTTTTTTCCTCCGCCGGTTCTTCCGGTTCGGCGGCAACATCTTCTGCGTCAAGCACCAGGATCAGGCTACCTTCCGAAACGCGGTCGCCCGTACCCACGGATATTTCGACAACCTTGCCGGCGGCGGGCGCAGGCACGTCCATCGCTGCCTTGTCAGTTTCCAGCGTAATCAATGAATCCTCGGCCGCAACTTCATCGCCTGCCGCTACCAGCACTTCAACGATTTCAACATCCGCAAAATCGCCAATATCGGGAACCCGTACTTCCTGCCGTTTTGTCATTTAGTTTTGTCTCATCACTCTTAACATGTCACGGGGTTTGGCTTATCGGGGTCAAGGCCCAGCTTGTCAATCTCTTTTGCAACAATTTTGGCATCAATCAGGCCATGGTCGCTCAGTGCTTTCAGCGCCGCAATGACGATGTTGTCGCTGTTTACTTCGAAGTGTTCACGCAATGCCCGCCTTGAGTCACTACGGCCAAAACCATCTGTGCCGAGCACCATGTAACGACCCGGCACCCATTCACGAATTTGGTCCGGCACTATCTGCATATAATCTGAAGCCGCAATAAAAGCACCCGGCGCATCAGCAAAACATTGCGCTACGTAACTCTGGCGCGGCGGTTTTGTCGGGTGGCGCGTATTCCACCGGTCGCAATCCAGACCATCGCGGCGCAGTTCGCTGTAACTCGTGACGCTCCAGACATCCGCCCCTATGCCATGATTCTTTTCCAGGTAATCCGCGGCAGCCTCAGCTTCGCGCAGTATCGTACCGGAACCCAGCAACTGCACACGCTTTTTATCATCGCCCGTCTGTGCCTCGCGCAACCGGTACATCCCGCGGATAATTCCATCCCTGGCTCCATCCGGCATCGCAGGATGCACGTAGTTTTCATTCATGCAGGTAATGTAATAAAAAATATTTTCCTGCTCTTCATGCATCCTGCGCATCCCATGCTGAATGATCACCGCGAGCTCATAGGCGTAGGCCGGATCATAGGAAATGCAGTTGGGAATAGTGGATGATGACAACAGGCTGTGCCCGTCCTGGTGCTGCAATCCTTCACCCGCCAGTGTCGTGCGCCCTGCCGTACCGCCGATCAGGAACCCGCGTGCCTGAATGTCGCCGGCCGCCCAGGCGAAATCACCAATACGCTGGAAGCCAAACATGGAGTAAAAGATATAAAAAGGGATCATCTGGGTCGCATGGTTCGCGTAAGAAGTTGCCGCTGCCATCCAGGAGCAGAATGCGCCTGCTTCATTAATGCCTTCCTCCAGTATTTGCCCCTTCTTGTCCTCCCGGTAGTACATGAGCTGCCCCGAGTCCTGCGGTGTGTATAGCTGTCCGCCCGATGAGTAAATTGCTATCTGCCGGAACATGCCTTCCATGCCGAAGGTGCGGGCCTCGTCGGGAACGATCGGCACGATGTGCTTACCAATCGTTTTGTCCTTGACCAGCTTCGTCAGGATTCTGACGAAAGCCATCGTGGTTGACATCTCGCGGTCACCCGTGCCCTCGAGTTGCTGGCTGAACTCGCTGAGCTCAGGGACCTTGAGCCGCGGCGCTTCGGTGTAGCGTGCCGGCAGATAACCGGACAGCGCCTTACGCCGCTCGTGCAAATAACGGATTTCCTCACTGTCCTCGTCCGGTTTGTAATAGGGGACAGCATCGATCTCGTCGTCGGAGACCGGGATATTGAAACGGTCGCGGAACTCCCTTAGATCGTCCGGACCGAGTTTCTTGGTCTGGTGGGCCGTCATCTTGCCCTGACCGGCCTCGCCCATTCCGTAACCCTTGATGGTCTTGGCCAGGATGACAGTCGGTCGGCCTTCATGCTTGCTAGCCTTGTCGTAGGCGGCATACACCTTGATGGCGTCAAGCCCTCCTCGGTTCAACCGCCAGATTTCCTCGTCCGACATGTGCGAGACCATCTCCTTGAGTTCCTCGTACTTGCCGAAGAAATGTTCGCGCACGTAGGCACCGCCCATCGCCTTAAAATTCTGGTACTCACCGTCGACGCACTCCTCCATAACCTGGCGAAGCAGCCCATCTTTGTCGTTCTCGAGCAAGGGGTCCCAGCGCGATCCCCACAATACTTTTATTACGTTCCAGCCGGCGCCCGCAAAAGCCGACTCAAGTTCCTGGATGATCTTGCCGTTGCCCCGCACGGGTCCGTCGAGGCGCTGCAGGTTGCAGTTGATCACGAAGATCAGGTTATCCAGCCGCTCGCGCACCGGCATGGTGAGCGCACCCATCGATTCGGGCTCATCCATTTCGCCGTCGCCGAGAAATGCCCAGATCTTGCGGTCAGACGGCTCGACAATACCGCGTTGCTCGAGGTAGCGCATAAACCGCGCCTGGTAGATTGCCATCATCGGCCCGAGGCCCATCGATACGGTCGGGAATTGCCAGAAATCCGGCATCAGCCAGGGGTGAGGATAAGAAGACAATCCCTTGCCGCCGACTTCCCGGCGGAAATGGTTGAGCTGATCCTCGCTCAGGCGCCCTTCGAGGTAAGCGCGCGCATAGATGCCCGGCGATGAATGGCCCTGCAGGTAAAGAAGATCGCCGCGCTGATCCGCATCGGCGGCGCGCCAGAAGTGGTTGAAACCGACTTCATAGAGCGTGGCAGAAGATGCGTAGCTGGCAATGTGGCCTCCGTATTCCGAACTAACCTTGTTAGCGTGTACAACCATCGCCATCGCATTCCAGCGTATGTAGGCTTCGATACGCCGCTCCATCGCACGGTCACCCGGATATTCGGACTGCTGGGGCAAAGGGATGGTATTGAGATAAGCCGTATTCTGACTGTAAGGCAGGTAGGCGCCCGAGCGACGCGCATGGTCGATCATGTGCTCCAGCAAATAATGAGCGCGCTCCGGGCCCGAGGAACGGAGCACCGAATCAATCGACTCGACCCACTCCTGTGTTTCCTGGGGGTCGTCGTCTTCGTAGCGATTGAATTTAGTCACTTTATACAAGGGAACTCTGTTCGCCGGTGTTTTTGTTCGCTCGGATGCTCACCGGAAGAAGGTACCGACGCCGATACAATGGGCCTTTTCGACCTTTTAGTATAAGGTGGAAAGCATAAAGCCGGGGTATGATCCGGGTTTAGCATTTTTAGGTCAAGCCAGCTCAATGTCTGCAGCCAATACTGCCCGGTTACCAACCCAGCCCGAATTACGCGTACTCAAGCCCTCCCGCACTCCTGTAAGCAAGCTACTCGGGAAAACTGAGCATTTGCTCGTCGTCGTCCCGGAGAAGCCCTCTGCATCCGTCTGGAAGCAACTCCCAGACGGAACGAGACTGCGCGGACTCGCCGGCAAGAGACTGGCGGCGAACGTGCTCGTTCGTTCCCGGCTCGCGAATGCTTCCGGCGCCGGTATCACTCTCGGCAAGTTACCCGGAACCGGCAATGGAAAAAAGGAAGTCGGTGCCTTCGATCGGCTCAGCTTTAGCGGTCGGCTTGCCGCCGATGTATGCGGTGACAATCCTTCATCAGTGGCTATCCTGGTCGCCGGTTTCAGTCCGGCCACCGAGGGTGCCATCCTTGAGTCATTGATTCTGGCGCTGGCTGCCCATCGTTTCCGAATGCCCACATATAAAAGCGAGCCGACTAAACAGAAACGACTGAACACGGTACGCATCCTGAAAGATGAGACCGGTATCGATGTGCGGCGGATACTTGCCGAAGCAAACGCGACCAACCTCGTACGCTGGCTGACCAGCCAGCCGCCCAATTGTCTCGATGCCAAAACTTACCTGGCGTTATTGCGTTCACTGGCGAAGGACAAGGGCTGGAAGCTCAGTTTCCTGACTGAAGCAAAACTCAGTAAAGCAGGTGCGGGGGCTTTTCTTGCAGTGAGCCAGGGCAACGCGATGCGGGATGCCGGAATCGTACATATCCGTTACCGGCCGAAAAAATCTGTGGTCAGGCCAAAAATTGCGCTGGTGGGCAAAGGCATAATCTTTGATACCGGTGGCAACAACCTGAAACCGTTCAAGGGCATGCTCGACATGCACCAGGATATGGCCGGTAGTGCAGTCGCAGTGGCGACACTCGCTGCCCTGACCGACCTGCAAGCACCATTTGCCATCGATTGCTGGCTTGCGATTACGGAGAACCGTGTAAGCGCCAATGCATACAAACCACGTGACATCGTTACCGCGAGCAACGGGGTCAGCATTGAAGTGATCCACACGGACGCCGAGGGTCGCATGGCGCTCGCTGACACGCTTGCGCTGGCGGCAAAGGAAAAGCCAAAAGCAATAGTGGACTTTGCCACGCTGACAGGCAGCTGTATTGCCGCATTGACCGAGCGCTACAGTGGCGCGCTTACGAACCGCCCCGACCTGAACGAACTGCTCATCGATACCGGGCGCCGTTGCGGCGAGCGGGTCTGGCCCTTCCCGATGGATCACGATTTTGATGAGGAACTCCGCAGTGAAGTAGCCGATGTCATGCAATGCGCCCCGGTGGGTGGGGGTGACCATATCCAGGCGGCCCGATTCCTGGATCGATTCGTGCCCGACAGTTCAGCCTGGGTGCACATTGATCTCAGCTCCGCCAGCCGCAAAGGCGGCCTCGCCCAGGTTCCTGGTGAAGTTACAGGTTTCGGTGCGCGCTTTGCCATCAGCCTCGTGCTCGACAACCATGAGCGGCTTGTACGCACTGCAAAAGGCTGAACAAGATGACTGAAAACGATAGCAAGTCACCTATTAGCAAACGGTTTCGAGGATTCCTGCCAATCGTCGTCGACCTGGAAACCGGCGGGTTTAACTGCAAGACCGATGCGTTACTGGAAATCGCCGCGATGACGGTTGACCTGGACGACCAGGGACTGCTGCAACCTGAAGAATGTTTCCGCTACCACGTCACCCCGTTCGAGGGTGCCAACATAGAACCGGCATCACTTGAAATTACGGGCATAGACCCGGATCATCCGTTGCGTCCGGCAGTAGGTGAGAAAGAAGCCCTCCAGTACATATTCAAGGAAGTCCGGCAGAAACTTCGTCAGACCGGTTGCAAGCGAGCGATACTGGTCGCACACAACGCCCACTTTGACCTGGGTTTCCTCAATGAGGCCATAGCACGTACCGCTATTAAGCGCAGTCCGTTTCATCCCTTCAGTGTTTTTGATACGGCCACCCTGGGCGGCATCGCCTACGGCCAGACCGTGCTCGCACGCATGGCCGAAGCTGCCGGTATCGCATGGGACAACGACTCGGCGCATTCGGCAAGCTACGATGCGGAACGCACTGCCGATCTGTTTTGCATGATCGTAAACAGTTTCAAGCCAATTTTTGACGGGCGGGTGGTTATTCCCAGGGACGAAGGCGACAAGGACTGACGTTCTAACCTTCCTCGACCACATTCAGGGATTTCTGCAGTTCCCCGCTTTCGAACATTTCGACAATGATATCGCAGCCGCCCAGCAGTTCACCGCTGACGTACAGTTGCGGGAACGTCGGCCAGCTAGAATATGTTTTCAGCCCCTCGCGCAATTCCTCATCTTCCAGGATATTCACATAGGCAAAGCGTTTCTGGCATTGCTTGAGCGCTCCAACCACCTGTGCGGAGAACCCGCACTGGGGAAAATCAGGGGTTCCTTTCATGTATAGCAACACCGGGAATTCATTGAGCTGCTGTTCGATTCTTACCTTGATATCCACTATTCGTCCTTAAACCTCAGGGTTATTCCGTTTAACTTCCGCGGTCTCTTCGACTCTTCGCCATGCCCGGGAGGACACCTGCCTTGCGCCGAACAATTGAATTATACGTACCGCTCGCCTATTCTTCCTGCCATACAGCGGGGCGCGGGGCCGGTATTATGCCTTACCGGACTACGTTGCACTACTTAAAACACAACCCGGGGGACGCCGATCATGAATCCATTAAAGGGCACGTGTGGCGCCCGGGGCCCGCTCTCTATCCCGATGCTGATGATCATGGTAGGAGCTCATCACGGCTACTTTATCTAGGAACCGGCCGATAACGGGTAAAGAGGCCCGGCACTGCCGGGATCTCTTTGCTTTGGCCCCGTTGCGACTGTGACTGAAATCACTCCGGAACTGGCCAGCCGCATCATCCGGGATGTGGAGTATGCCCTCGTCGAAGATATAGGCAGCGGCGACATCACCGCCCGGCTGGTTCCTGACGACCAGCGTGCGCGGGCGGTTGTTCAGGTCCGAGACGATGCAGTGCTGTGCGGCAGCCCCTGGTTCGAAGAGGTATTTACGCAACTCTCGAAAGATATCCGGGTTAGATGGAATGCGGCCGATGGCGACCTCATTAAGGCGGGCTCGGTAGTCTGTGAGCTCGAGGGCCCGGCACGGCCTTTACTTACCGGCGAGCGTACCGCGCTTAACTTCCTCCAGACTCTGTCAGCCTCGGCCACAGCAACCCGCGCTTTTTCGATTGCAATTGAAAACACGGGCGCAACGATACTTGATACGCGCAAAACACTTCCCGGCCTTCGGCTGGCACAAAAATATGCGGTGAAAACAGGCGGTGGCATGAACCACCGCAAGGGACTATACGATGCAATCCTGATCAAGGAGAACCACATACTTTCCTGCGGGAGCATTTCTAATGCAGTTAAATCAGCGCTCAAGCAAAATGAGAATGTACCCATCGTAGTCGAGGTTGAGAATCTGGATGAAGCACGCGAGGCGATCGAAGCAGGTGCTAACCAGCTGCTGCTGGACAATTTTGATCCGGAAATGCTGGCAGAGGCGGTTGCCCTCCGCAATCAGATCGATACGAATATCAAGCTTGAGGCATCCGGAGGAATCAGCCTGGACAGCGTGCAGGGTATAGCCGAGGCAGGCGTCGATTATATTTCGGTTGGTACGCTGACCAAGGATATACGTGCCATCGACCTGTCAATGCGCTTTGAGATGCTGTAAGCGCCAAACCGGAACTCAGCCATTCACGGCACGCTGGATACGCTTGGGCTCAGAAACCCCATAACCCTGCGCATAGTCAACGCCCATTCCGCGCAACATCGTAATGATCTCTTCGTTCTCGGCAAACTCGGCGATAGTGCGCTTGTTTGTCAGATGACCGATCTCGTTAATTGATCGCACCATCTCGCGATCGATAGGGTCATGGAGAATTTCTTTTACGAAGCTGCCGTCGATTTTCAGGAAATCCACCGGGAAATGCTTGAGATAACCAAATGACGAAAGCCCCGTGCCAAAATCATCCAGTGCAAACAAACAGCCCAGCTCTTTGAGCGCATTGATAAAACGGTTGGCCTGTGCGTAGCTGGCAATTGCTGATGTTTCGGTGATCTCGAAACAAACCAGTGATGCATCTAGACCGCTGCGGTGGAACTGTTCGATCACAAATGGCAGAAACTTGTCATCGGCAAGGCTTTGCCCGGAAAGATTAATCGAACACATCGCCAGCCGCTCGCGCTCATCCGCCTCTGATACAAGCCAGCGCAGCGCATTCTCAACAACCCAGCGGTCCACATTCGGCATGATGCCGTAACGCTCAGCCGCTGTAATAAACAAATCAGGCGATACCAGTGATCCGTTTTCGTCCCGCATCCGCAGCAGCAACTCGTAATGCTCCCCCTGCTCAGTATCCTTCAGGGGCATGATCGTCTGGCGGAAAAGATCGAAGCGGTTTTCATCGAGCGCGTTGTTAATACGCGCTGCCCATTGAATCTCACGTCGACGGCGCATCAGGTCGATATCATGTTCCTCAAAACTGTGGACCCGGTTACGGCCCGCCTCCTTGGCTGCCTGGCATGCCGAGTCGGCCGCATTAATAATCGATGCGACGTCTTCATTTTCAGCTGTTATGGGAACCACACCAATACTTGCCGTGAGCTTGAAACTTCGATCTTCCCAATCAAACTTGAACTCGTCTATTGCCGCTACCAGGCTCTCAGCCGAACGCATGGCCTCATCAAGTGTGCAACTCTCCAGCAACATACCAAATTCGTCCCCTCCCAGTCTCGACAAACAGTCGCGCCAGCGCATCTTGGCTTTCAGTAATGCGCCGAGCTGGCTGAGCAGGGTATCGCCTGCCTGGTGACCGCAGGTATCGTTGATGATCTTAAAGCGATCCAGGTCGAGGTAGAGCAACGCGTAGGATGTCTCCCCCGCACGTGCGCTCTTCAGCGACCGGTCAACCCGGCTTTCAAATTCACGCCGGTTGACGAGACCAGTCAGTATGTCATGACTGGTGTGATAACTGAGACGCCTGTTCAGTTCACGCGATTCACTAACATCATGGAATACAAGTACGCCGCCGGACACATCACCCTTGTCGTTGCGTATCGGTGACGCGGTGCTTTCTATATAAAGCTCGTTACCATCACGGCGTATCAGGAGTGTCGGCCGAACTGATTTGAGTGCCCGGTTGCGCTTCATAGCCATAATCAAGGGGTTTTCCAGCGGTTCGCAGGTCTCCTCGTGGAAACCGCGGAAAATTTCGTCCAGTGGCCGTGCTATCGCGTCTTCGACTTTCCAGCCGGTAAGTTCCTGTGCCACGGGATTAAGGTACTCGACAAAGCCCTCGGCGTCGGTGGTCACTACACCGTCACCAATGGACTGCAGCGTAATCTGTGCGCTTTCCTTTTCACGGAACAACGCCTCTTCGTAAATCTTACGCTCAGTAATATCGCACTCGACCCCAATCAGTCTTCGCAAACGTCCGTCGTCATCCGTCAGTGCCTTGACCCGGCAATCCATCCAGCGCCATTCGCCATCGCGGCGCTGCATGCGATGAATGCTTTCAAAAATATCAGTGTGGCCGGCCAGATGCTCGCGTAATCCGGCCTGCACCCGCGCGAGGTCGTCGTCATGAACCAATCTGCGCCAGTCCGGCCTGGCCCTGGCAAGTTCCTCGTCGCTGTACCCCATCATGGCTTTCCACTGGGGTGTAAAGGTGATTTCGTTTTTCTGTGCATCGAAATCCCACATGCCATCATGCGCTGTAGCTACAAGGAGCTCACTAACTTCATTCCGTTCGGCGAAATCGCGCTGCATTTCCATGCGTTCCATACCGGAAGCCAGGCTGGAACCAAGTAATTTAAGTAGCAGTTTGTTGTCGGCTTCCCATTCTGTGGCCGGCTGACCATGCATTAAGCCAAGAAAACCGGCTATACGCCCGTTTACGCCAAGCCCGATGAGCAATACAGATGCAATCCGTAACCTGTTCAGGTTCTCGGCATCCTCGACTCCGGATTCAGATGGATTCGCCGTATCCAGCATCTCGATAAGGCGTAAATGTGCCAGCCGCTCGGACAGCCATGGCCAGTCAGCCAATAACTCGCCTATCAGCTGCTCGGGGTTGCACCGAGTGAAATCGGCCTGCGCCGAGAATACCCGGTCGATCTTTTCCCCCGCCTCGTCAAATATTGCGACGCAGACCGAATCGCAACCGGTGCTTTCGCGTATCACATCGAGGCAGCCCTCGACGACGCTTACGGAGTTTTCATCGTTGAGGTTCTGAAGGTCTACGGCCAGCTTGGTGTAGATAACGTCGACACCGTTAGCCGTGCGGGCACCATTAAGGGTCCGCTGTAAACCGGTCAGGGTTGACGTGTGATCCACGATAGGCGTGGCTCCTGTGTATTTGGGTTGCGGTCCGCCGGGACCGCCTGAATGCGTAATTGTCGCACGGCCACAGAGGAATACAAGCCTCAAGAAAAGCACACAAGGCCTTGAAAACACGCGGTCAACCGATGCGCTGCACGGACGTTATCAGGACAGCAGATCGACTATAAGAAAGCAACAAATACGCCCCGCTCCCCCCGCGGGCAGCGTACCTGGCTCCCGCACCGCGGGAGCTTTTTTTCGCTAACGATTTACCAGTTGCATCTTCAGCAAATGAAAAAGATTAGATGATGTCCAGTAAAGCACCATACCCGCCGGGAAGGTATAAAAAAGAAGGAAGAATGCTGCAGACATCAGGTACAGGCGCCTGCGCTGCTCACGCAACAAGTCGGGAGACAACGAAGCATTAGACTGCAACCATGCCGCCAGTATGCTGAGCCCCGCCATCAGAAAAGGCAACAGGTTCAGGCTATCGCCAAAGAACGGTATATTGAACGGAAGTTGCAACAGTGCGTCCGGTCGGGAGAGGTCATTGATCCAGAGAAATGCCGTCTCACTTAACGCAAAATTCTCGGCCAGCATATCGAAAGCCGCAATAAAAATAGGTATTTGCAGCAGAAAACCAGCAGCACTTTTTGTCGTATACCAGAGACTGACGTCATGACGCTTGTATAACTCAAGCGTCAATTTGTGCGCCTTCTCACCCCTATGGTGACGCCTGATTTCATCCAGCCCGGGCCTGAGCAGGGTCTGGATACGATTCACATCCTGTTGCCACCGTTCTGCAATTGCTGTTAACGGCGACATCAGTATTTTCACCACCAAAGACAGCAATATGATTGAGATTCCATAATTGCCGACCAGGCCGTATAGCAGGTCAAGCAAGATAAGCATCCCGAAACAAAGAACCCGAAAAAACTCGGCCAGCGCGCCGAACAACAACTCCTCCAGCAACGGATGCGGCGCGAGTATGTCCCGTTCGATTGGACCCGCAAATAAATTAATGACTGTGGAGTGGCTTTCCGGCGCGCTGCTCAGGGTCACAACCGGTCGGTCCGTTTCAGGCAAACCCAAGCTTGCCATCATCCGCATATCCTGTGGTTGCGCAAGCAAAGCCCAGTAGCGATTGCGCACGCCGGTCCAGTTGGTGCTGTCAGCCTGCACAGAAGACGAGCCGTCAAAAATCACCTGCCCCTGCTCGCTTAGCTGCACGGCATTTACACGGCTGTAAAGCTGCCCAAAACCAGGAAGCTGGTTCGGTATAAATGATGCACCCGTAGCAAATTCCACACGTGCCTGGGCCTGAATTTCGAGCATGACCAGCGGGCTTTTGCGCGACAGGCGGTACGTATAACGTTCCGTCGCAGCTGTAAACCTTATGATGACGGCATCATCGGTCTCCTCGACTACAGCGTTAAACACTCCTCCCGGTCCCGACGGGGTGGTAATACGCATATAGCCGTTGTTCTCGGCAAGCAATACGTTCCGCAAAGCATGATCGTCATTGCAGTCGGGCGCGCAAATAACCCAACGCTGCGGTGTTCCTGAGTGCTCATCAAAAATAATCTCCGACTGACCAGCCGTTACCGTCAGTGCGCCGGCTTCCGAAATGACTGGCAAACCGCAGGTTAAGACAGCCGCGAGCACTGTCGAGGCGCGCCTGGATCTAAGGCGGCGCCCGCTCATCGATAGAAACGGCTCATTTCCAACATTACTTCCCGCATACGTGATGGGTCGAGCTCAAGCCCGGGAACCGGGCGATGCTCTGTGTCCAGCAACTCAACGAATCCGCCCGGGTAGGTTATGACCAGTTTGTCCGGCTCAACTATCGCATGTGAACTGTAACTGCCTGCCATTATCCAGTTCCATGAATGCTCGCTAAACAAATCTGTGCCACTACTGTAATCGTCGGCAGGGTTGCTGCATTTGAACGCATTTTGCAGCAATGTTGCCGGCAGATCCTGGTGGGCACTGCGGTGGTTGTATACTGTCGGTGGCCTGCCTGGCCAGTCCATAAGCAACACCGACTTTAACTGGTATGGTCCATAGTTACTTGCATGACCAATATTGCCCAGTCCCAGTTCATCGAACTCAAACCCGTGGTCGCTGGCAATGATAACTATCGTATCCCGTTCGGCCGTATTTTCTTCAAGGCTCTGCAAAACTAAATCGACCTCGCGATCGACTGCTGCGATTCGCCGCATATACCGCTCGTATGACCCGACACGTTCGCCCTGTGCAGCAATTTCAGGGCCTGTATCAACGGAAAAGTAGCTAGGGTCGTAATAGATAAAACTAAAAAATGGCTGCCCGGGGTTCTCTCTTCCGGCAAACCACTTCCGCCAAAGCTGGGTGGTTTCCATGTTCTGGTCGCCATTTCTGCTCCAATAGGACTGCGGTATAACCAGAGAATCAGCCGCAATTGCAGCAAATACAGTTCGGTCTATTTGTGCGGGGCTGCTAAAGCCAACTGAACTGATCGCAGATATTTCGTAACCACGGTCGAGCATTTCTTCTAACAGCACGGGCGGGCGCTGATTGTCGTAAAACGCCTGCCAATAGGTGCTGGGTATCCCGTAGAACATCGAAAAAAAGCCCATGCGTGAGGAATTTCCACCGCTGTAGTGATTTGTGAACTGTTGTCCTTCCTTTGCAAAGCGGTGGATACGCGGAGTGTACTCCGGCGACACTTTGTCGGGACGTAACGCATCAACTACCAGGAATAGAATATTCGGCAACTGCGCGGGCAGCGCGTCGCAGATCAAAGGGTTCACCGGGTATTGAAGACGCCCCTGGTCAGGCGTGCTGGCGAGGCGTAAAAGCCGCCGCTTTTCCACTTCAGCCTGGTCTACCCAACCCAGCGCCGCCAGTCGCCGCTTTGCTTTCAAAGGGAAATAGAAAGGAAGGTAGCGCGTAAAACTGGTAACCGGGCTAAAGGCGGTGGCATCGGCCCATATGTGTATACCCTGCCCTCCGCCCCATACCAGGATCAGCGCGCCCGCCAGCAATACTCCGAAGAGATTACGTCGCTCCTGAACCCGCTTCCAGATTATCTGCGCCAGCAGCAACTGGAACCCCAGTAACACAACGAATACAACGCCGGTCCACACCCACGTTGAGGCATCCAGTATTTGTATGGTCAGCACACTCAGGTGGAAGCGGTGCTCGCTGAAAGCATTAGAATCCAGCACGACAAGGCTTAATCCAACTGCCGCAAGCACCGCACCCAGGGTTGTCACGAGTCCTGAACGCGGGACCAGCAAAGCAACAGGAGCGAGCACAAGCATCATGGGCAGATACCCAAGCACCACGAACTGGCCAACAAGGGCCAGGCTCATGTATGTCAGCGCAATCGAGTCATCCGGCAATCCAAAAATCAGCAGGTAACGAATGCCCACGAGCGCATAGAGCAAAGCATTCACAATGCCAAACCATCCAATCCAGCGAATGAGAGTGCCGCGGCCCGTACGCGTACCAATTCCGGATTCAGTCGCCACCTGGCAACTCCGAATGTTTGTCACTTTGTGCGGCAAGTTCGGCTATTGCCCTGGCTCCTTCGGCGGCACTATTGTCGGGATTAAAGACCCATTCATTTTGCAAGGACTCGATGCGCTGACTGAAGCTGCCTGATTTCTCGAGCAACTCGCGAATACTGTTGGGAATTTCTTCAAGCTTGTCGGGCGGCACGATAGCACCAATCTTGTCACGCACAAAAGACTCAAAAGGCTCTAACCCTATTTTCGGCCACCACTCGTTGCGCGCTTTGGGGGGCACATCTATATACAAAACAGGTTTCTCCAGCCCAAGGCCGTATTCGATACCGGCGCCTGACCAATCGGTGATCATGATATGTGAGTCAAGCAGTGAATCCGACTCGGCCATATCCTCCACCAGCATAAATCGTGGATGGCCGGCATATTTGTCAACTATGTGCTTTAGAATCCCGGGCGTTGTGTTACGCGTCTGGTAGTGCGGACGCAGGGTTATGCGAAAGCCCGCATCCAACAAAATCTGGATCAGTTCCGATCCGCAAAGATTCAGAATTGTTTGTTCGCCCCAGGATGGTGCCAGCAGGATGTGAATGTCTGCATTACTACTCCATTCGGGCGGTGGGCGGCGGGACGCACTCAGTTCCTCCAGGCGATGATACCCATGTGGGAAAAGTTGCTTCTCAGGAAGGTGTAATAATTCCTCCCGTTTGCGAATCTCACGCATCTGGTGCGGACCCGCACAAAGAATAGCATCATAGCTATCGTAGGAATCTTCATGGTCTGCCCGGTGGACACTTACCAGCGTATGGAACATGTACGCATAGCTTACCGGGTTAACCGAGCGTTTAAGCTGCAGCTTGTTAAAGTCCACCATGGTCATAACCATGACCCCGGCCTGCAACCACTGGAAGCAAACCGTTCGGATAAGTCCTCTGCCTATACAAAATCCACTTATCTGCTCGCCGTCGTGACTGACTCCGGGATCATCGGGGTCGGAACTCAGATAACAGATTGATTCGCCCAGTACATCAGTCAAATAGTCGATAACCGGTTCAAAGTGATGCCAATCCTGGGCGCTTTCGCTATAGAACACGATACGTTTCCGTTCGCGCGGCAGCGCTTTGAACGCCTGGTAATCACGCCAGTTTTTCAGCGCCTGCATAACTCGATAACCTTTGGTCCAAATAGCGGGATACGGGATAACCCTTGATCAGGTGACGGTACCGCAGAAGGGCTGTTAACTCATTGTTTTTAAGGGATGTACATGCCCTTGGCGGCAATGCGCCGACTCGGTTAAGGGTTATCTTAGCGCTGTAAGAATGCCCGCCCGCTTGTTTGACCGCTAACCGTTTCTTACCGATTCCTACCGGTTCCGGCTATTGCGGCTCAGACTCAACATCCTCTGTATCCGGTTGTTCTTCTTGCACGGACCTGAAAAAAGCCTTGAGTTTGTACCAGTAAGTTTTTAGCGCGAGTCCAGCCGTCGCGACCAACCCAACAACGGCAGATAAAATCATGCTACCCGTACTTGGATCGAGATAAGCATGGGCAGGTAACGCAACTCCGCAAAGAGCAACAGCTACAACGCTGGCAGGTACAAATTTCACTTCCTTAGATCCCCCGGGCAGATTTCATGTTTGCGGTAGCTAAGTCTTCCATTAATGCTTTCGACTGGCAATCAGTTTTCTGAAGATCAGCCAAAAACCTTAATCCAGGCGTAAACGGGGCAACACGTGCTCCCGAGCCCGCTCCAACTGGCCCGGATCATCAATTTCGGCCCAGATCAGGTCGGAAACAGCAGGGCACGCAATCTCCCAACTGGTGGCGGCGGCGACTAAACCGTCAGTTTCGTAGTCAAGTTGCAATGTCGACTCAAATGCCTCGGCGGCCATGTGCTTCAGAAGAGCGAACAACCCCCTCGATATTTTGGATATACCTACCAGTTCGCCGGCGACACTGCCAAGTTTCGAGCGGTCTTTGGACATGTTGACCAGTAAACCGGTTGGCGCCTCGACAAACACTTCGTCGCCCGCGCCAGTTGGCCCGGATAGCAGCACCGCATCGGAGTACTCGTGACCGATCAGCACATCAAGCGCGCGCGATTCGTAGATAAGATCCGACTCCAGCAACAAAAACCCTTCGTCAATAAGATCACGCGCGCAATAAAGGGAATAAAAACTGCCGGATTCCGCGTACCGGGGGTTGTGCACCGTGGTGACCAACCCGTCTTTGCGCATCGCCAGTTGCTCATAGTGGCCGGCACAAAAGCCGGTCACAATTATGATGTTGGTTATACCTGCCTGCTCCAGCCGAAAAATAGAATCCTCAATAAGGGATCGGCCGTCGAGCTGCAAAAAGCCCTTCGGTGTATCAGTGTGCGCTTCGCGTAGCCGCTTACCCATACCGGCCGCGAGTATGACTGCCGTCTTCACCCGGCTGCACCCCTGTTCATTCAACCACCATCGAAACAATTGCCCAAAGCTTTCATAAGCCGGTCAAGGTCATCACTACTTATATCGCCCATATGAGCAATACGAAAAATCTGCTTACCAAGCTCGCCCTGTCCTGCATATATGACGAACCCCTGCTGTTTGAGGTAATCGTGAACCGACTCATAGGTATAACCCTCAGGCAACAACCACGACCAGAGTACGCAGGAATAGTCCTCGGGCCTCAGCAGCGTCTTTAGCCCGAGTTTTTGCAGGATCATGGCGATTTCACCTGCCCGCCTGCGATAAATACTGCGACGCTGTTCCCACCCGCCCTCTTCTTCCAGTTCTTTAAGCGCCTCCCGCAATGCGAATGCCGGCTGCACCGACTGCGTAAATGGGGAATAGCCGGTACCGTGCTGACCCTGGTAATAGGCTGACAAATCCAGGTAAACACTGCCCGGCGCCACCAGGCCGGTTGCCCAAAGCGATTTGCGCGCCAGCACAAAAGCGATGCCCGGCACGCCGTGCAGACATTTACCTGCGGTTGCCGCCAGCGCCACAACATTCCAACCCTCCACGTCGATCGCTTCGGCGCCGAAGCTGCTCACACAATCCAGCAGCAGTGGAATTTCTCTTTCCCTGCACAGTTCGCCGAGAGGGTTCAGATCGTTCAGCCGGCCGGTGGTCGTCTCGTGATGGACAGCAACGATGTGACTGATATCCGCATGCTGATCAAGTGCCGCAGCTACTGACTGCATATCGATTGGTTGATCCCAGTTCACCTCACTTATATGCAAAGGTTTGCCCTGCACTTTGAGCATCTCTGCTATACGTTTGCCGTAAACACCGTTTACGATTACCAGGGTTGCTGTATCCCGGGGTGCAAAATTTGCCATCATCGCCTCAACAGCGCTGGTGCCTGAACCCGTCAGCATCACCGATTCAAAGTCGCATGCCGTTTCCCTGTAAACCCGGACCAGGTGATCATTTATTTCGCGGGTGAGTTCCGCAAACTCAGGCTCGCGATGGCACCAGTCATCACGAATTAGCGCCTGCCGAACCCTGTTACTCAGCGTTACCGGTCCCGGGTTTAGCAGAATGCTTCTTTCTGTGTCAGCCATTGACAGCCATACTTGCAACAGGGTCGCTCAGAAAATCATGCAACCTGGCAGCAACCTCCGGCGGCGTAATGTCCGGTCTTGGAAGCTCGTCACTAATACCCGGCCTGATCGGCGCATGTATAAATGCGGGCCCTTCAAAATTCTGGATAATGTTCGCAACACCATCCGGATCTCCCGTACTGCTTACGGTTGCGTAACCGCTCGCCGCGGCTATCGCGCAAAAATTTACCGAGCGTGCGACTGTAGCCTGGCCGCCGGTTGACTCATGAATACCGTTGTCGAGCAGCACATGACAAAGATTAGGTGGATGCTCGTAACCAACGGTACTCTGCGCGCCAAGGCGCATCAGTGCCGCGCCATCGCCATCAAGGACAATAACCCTGCGCGATGGTTGCATCAGGGCAATACCGAGTCCCAGGCTTACCGCGCAGCCCATAGAACCCACCATGTAAATCTGGTTGCGGCGGTCATCGCAGGCATACAATTCACGTCCGGTATATCCCGTGGTAGCTACCACCACGGCTCCGGTGTCAGGTTCTGTAACTAATTGAATTACATCAAGAATAGTGCGCCGGTTCGTCACTGCCTTTGCCGGCTCACCGCTGGACGCCTGCGGCGGCCTGGCGCGTGGAGTCGATTCAAGCGCTGTCATGGCGACGCTACCCTTGCGCATTACCAGTGCATAGGGCAGCAGATGCGTCGTCATATGGCTTATCGCACGGTCCAGTGCAGCCGGAATTTGTTCTGCCTCAATCGGAAAATATTCCCACGGTACCTGCATCATATCCAGCATATCCGTGGTGATAGTTCCCATCAGTTCGTGCTGGGGTTCGTCGGCCTGGCCACCTGGCTCACCCCGCAAAGTCGGGATCAACAGCACCGGAACCCTAAACGTATAGGTTAAAGAGGTCAGTGGATTGACCGCATTGCCGAGACCTGAGTTTTGAAACATGGCGATACTGTGCGTACCGCCGAGCTGGGCGCCGGCAGCAATCGCAATTGCATCCCCCTCGTTCGCAGCGCCGACATAGCGAAGACCAGGTGAGTCTATTACGTAATTGATAAACGGCTTCAGGTATGAACAGGGCACACCCGTGAACAGGCCAAAGCCCCTGTCGCGCGCAGCCTCTACAAATGCCCCCGCTTCGATCATGTAAAACTACCCGCCGAAATAACATCTTCGACGCTGTCCACATCCAGCCAGTGTCCCGTTGTGTAAACCACCCGGACAGCTTCACCGGAACCGGCCAATGCTGCCAGGAGGTGATGCAGGTTAGCCTGCCCATTCCCGTCCAGGACCTCGTCCACCGTGGCTCTTAAGGCAGGTAGTGCATCGGCACGCACCCGCATCACGCCCATCCACTCACCGTGTATGGCTGACTCTTCGAGGTCTTCCCCGGCCGCTGTTAACAGGATGCAGCTGTTAAAAGCACGGCGCGAGTTCGGCTCGCTGCAGGTTACGTAGTCTGCCGATCGCCCGCGATTGACAGACTCCTTCCAGTCCGTATCTACCGCGATAACAATACCTTCATCATGCTCCGCCAGCAGGTCAAGTATGTAACGCCGGAAAATTACGTCACCAAAACTGACCACCAGGTCGCGATCGTCATCGGTATCCGCTGCCAGCGCACATTGCAGCGAATACAGTTCCCCGGTTTTAGCGTAGTCCGGGTTATCAACGTAGCTTAAGCCCGGCAGGTCGACCACATCGGCCTTGTAACCGCGAACGACCATGATCTGCTTTATACCCGCCGAGTTGTATGCGGACACGATATAGCCCAGCAAGGGCCGGCCCTGGACTTCGACCATTGTTTTGGGTCGCTCCGCCGTCAGTTCACCGAGCGCATCCCCGCGGGAAGCAGCCAGCACAATCACTCGTGCAGCTACATCCCGGTTTGGCAAGTAACGTTCTTCGGCATCCTTCAGTTCAGACACTCCCTGGAGGCGAAATATTTCCTTGACCGGTGCAATGCGATCTTCGACCGACTGCAGATTTTGTTCACGAGCTATTGTTTCCGCGCACTCGCGCATCGAAATGATTCCTGCACGAAGCAGATGATTTGCCCAGATGGCTATGGAAACCCCTGCATCACGAAACACGTCGGTCGGGGTCGCATAATAAATTGTCGGTACAATAACGACCGGCAGCCTGTCACCCCATTCTTTTTTAAACGCAAGAATTTCACCTGGGTGATTGAGTGCACTGTGCATAAGGATTCCGTCAGAGCCGGCCTCGTGATAAGCCTCGGCCCGCCTCAACGCCTCTTCCAGCCCCCATCCGGCGATAAAGGCTTCAACCCGGGTAATGATGCAGAAATCATCGTCCTGCTGCGCATCCTTGCCTGCCTTGATGCGACTGCAAAACTCTTCTATATCGGCAAGCTCCTGCTTGTTGCCGTCAATAAAGCTGTTTGTTTTCGGGTACAGCTTGTCTTCTATACACAGCGCTGCAACAGATCGCTGCTCGAGCTTGCTGACCAGGCGACGCACATTGTTGAAATTGCCGTAACCCGTATCACCGTCCATGAGAATAGGAACACTGGCTGCATCCGCCATAAATTCCAGCATTTCAAGTATCTGGGTCCAGCTTGCCTCGTTGCTGTCACGTACACCGTACTGCGCCGACATGCACAGGCCGCCTGCCCAAAGCGCCTTGAAGCCGGCCTCCTCGGCGATACGCGCGCTGATCCCGTTGTGCGCTTCACACAAAAACTCCAGCTCCGGGCTGGTCAGGAGTGATTTGAATCGGGTGGTTCGCTTGTCGGCGTCTTTATTCTTCAAGGTTATTCCTGAGGGTTGGATAAATCCCTTCCTGAGAATAATACTACCTTGCGTAGCCAGCCGTCGGGTCAGTCGATAAGTCGGTCACCGGAGCCATCCCGCGCGTCCTGAATTTCGGGCGCGTACCTCTGGCTTTCGGCGATAGATTCCTGCAGGCCGACCAAATCCATGATTTGGTCAAACTGGTTCATGCGATCGAGCATGCCAATGGTCGACCCCTTGGTTTTCAGTTCCTGCAAATATTCGGCAGCAGCGTAACTAATCACCCGGACCATCGCGCCCGGATAGATGACCAGGCTAAAGCCAAGCTCACCCAGCTCGTTAGCCGGGGTAAGCGGCGTTTTGCCGCCCTCCACCATATTCGCCAGCAACGGCACCTGTGAGCCAATTTCCTTGCCCAGCCGGGCCATTTCCCCGTGATCCCGGGGCGATTCGACAAAGATGACATCGGCACCGGCGTCTATGTAGGCCTGGCTGCGTTCGATGGCGGCATCTATACCGTCAATGGCAATTGCATCGGTACGCGCGACTATCAAAGTATCTTCATCGGCACGCGCATCCAGCGCAGCTTTGAGCTTGCCGGTCATCTCGGCGACGCTCACCATGCTTTTACCCTCGAGGTGGCCGCAACGTTTTGGCGCAGTCTGATCCTCGAGTTGTATACCGGTGGCTCCCATTCGTTCCAGCAGCTTTACCGAGCGGCGCACATTGAGTGCATTACCGAAACCGGTGTCGGCGTCGACGATCAGCGGTATCTCGGTCCGCTCGCGTATATTGGCTACGCTGTCGGCTACCTCGGTCAGCGTTGTAAGGCCCAGGTCCGGTCTGCCTATGCGCGTAAAGGAAACGCTTGCCCCGCTGACGTAGGCGCAGTGAAATCCTGCCTGCTCGACCATCAACGCGGTCAGGGCGTCGTATACGCCGGGTGCAATGACCGCCACTTTGCCTGCAAGTCGTTCCCGCAATTGTTTTGCCGCACTCATTGTTACTGTCCTTTTCCTTGTTCTTTTTTACCGTACGTCTTTTTCAGCCAGGGCATCAGGCCACCTGCATCGATCATCTCAACCAGGTGTGCCGGAATCGCTTCAACTTCATAGTGCACGCCCGAGCTTAAGTTTTTAACCTGGCCTGCGGCGGAATCTACTACAAGCTCGTCACCGATACCGATCTCGTCTGCCTGCGGAAAAATCAGCGCGGCCAGCCCGAAGTTAATCGCATTGCGATAAAAAATTCGACTAAAAGACTTCGCCAGTATCGCGCCCACCCCAAGATGCGCGAGCGCCATCGGTGCCTGTTCGCGCGCCGAACCCATACCGAAGTTCGTCCCCGCCACAATTATATCGCCGGACTTAACATTGGGCGCGAAATCCGGATTCACCGCCTCGAGGCAATGAGTTGCCATTACTTCTATAGGTTCTTTGAAATAGAGCCCGGGCGCCATTGTATCGGTGTTGATCTCATCTCCGAATACCCACACATTGCCGTTTACGCCCGTCATCAGAACAATAACTCACGCGGGTCGGTGATCCGGCCGGCGACGGCCGAGGCGGCAACGGTATAAGGCGATGCCAGGTAGACGCTGGACGAGTTGGCGCCCATGCGTCCCTGGAAATTTCGGTTGGTAGACGAGATGCATACCTCGTCCTCGGCGAGTATGCCGGCGCCCATCGCCGCACATGCGCCGCAGCCAGTGGGCAACAGGTTGCCACCTGCTTCTACTATCGTTGCGAGCGTTCCGTCAGCGGCGGCTTCTGCCATCGTGCGTTTGGATGACGGCGCAACCAGCAGGCGTGTGCCCTTTGCAACCGTGCGGTCTTTCAGTACCTCAGCCGCCATGTGCAGGTCGCTGAGTTTTGCACCGACGCAGGCGCCAATATATGCCTGGTCGATATGCACGTCACTGTAATCATCGGCCGGGCCGCTGTTGGATGGCTTGTGTGGAGCGGCCACCTGAGGCACCAACCGCCCGGTATCAAAATTATGCGTGGCAAGGTATTCCGCGTCACTGTCACTGCGCCACTCAAGCGCATCGGCATCCGGCTCAACTCCTGCCGCCCGTATAGCATCGAGCGTAACTGCATCGGGTTCGATCAGGCCGGTTTCGGCGCCAAGTTCTGCTGCCATGTTGGTCAGTACGACCCGCTCGGTCATCTGCATGTTTGCAATTGTGCTGCCGCCGAACTCGACCGTGCAAAATGCGTTATCCATGCCGAGCTCGCGGCATAACTTCAGCGATATATCCTTCGCGGCGGTGCCTTTGTGAAAGTCACCGTCCCAGTTCACGCGAATGGTTTCCGGCACCTGCAACCAGATTTCACCGGTCACGACCACACCGGTCATTTCGATTGCACCGAAACCAGCCATGTAACACCCGAAAGCACCGCCGTTAGTTGAGTGCGAATCGCCGCCGCAGGCGAACATACCCGGCTGCAGCAGGCCCTGCTCCGCAAGCACTACATGGCCGATACCCTGCATGTCGAAAAAATTCTTTATACCGAACTCTTTGGCAAATTCGCGCGTGAGTTTCAGTATGGCTGCCGACTGGGCGTCGACTGCGGGCACAAAATGGTCGGTCATCAATACGATCCTGTCCGGGTCCCAGACACCGACACCAAGGTCTTTAAGGCGCGGCCAGATTCGTCGCGGTCCGCCCGAGTCAAGGAGTAGTGCAAGATCAACATTACAGGTCACTATTTCACCGGTGCGCACACAATCACGCGACGACGCGCGTGCAATAATCTTCTGCACAAGAGTCTGTGCCATCAGGGTATGGCCGCCACGGTTTCGATTTCGATGCGGGTGGTAGGCAGTACCAGTGATGACACACCGACGAACACGCTTGCCGGCGGCTTCTCATCCTCGCCTTTCAGCCTGGCAAGTTCAGGCGCAATGTCGACCAGCATGCGCGGATTGTAATCGACGACATTGATGCGCAGGTAAACGATATTCTCGGGGCCGACATTAAGCGAGGCCAGCGCCAGGAGTATGTTATTGACCGCATTGCGTGTCTGGCCGCGCAGGTCATCAAACCCGGGGCTTTTCTCGTTCAGCTTTGTCGGGCCCTGGCCAGCAAGGTACACCAGCCGTCCATTTTCGACCGTCACGATTTGCGTGTAGCCAAACAGGGTCGGGTCGACCATCGTATCGGGATTGCTGCGCGTAATAGCTAATGCCTGTTCGCTTTCCCCATGTGTTGCCACGGCCACGCACCCAGAAGCCAACGCAACCGCTATAAATAGGAAACCTATACTCAGTGACAAGCGTAAACTCAATTTTACCTCCGCAAAACTCGTTTCAGTCAACTCAGCGGGCAACGAAGGTTGCTCGCGTTGAAGTTGACCGGACTGACGCCCCATCCGGGACTACCAAACTTTTTATTCTGCGATCTTGTAATTGTCCCACTCAAAGCGCGGCGTGCATATACACAGGAAGAGCAAGTCCCCTGCACCGGTGTTGGCCACCGACTGCGTGATGCCCGCCGGTATTACGGCCACATCGCCGGGCCCCACGTCCTGGTCTGCCAGACCCTCGATGCTCACTCGACCCTCGCCTTCGAGTATCACGTAACGCTCCACCGTACCCGCCACCCGGTGCTTTTTCGTCGTTACACCCGGCTCGACCCGCGCGCGTGCGATGGACACCGCCGGATCATCGGGCGTATTGGATAGCTCCAGAATATGGCATCGTTCGTCGGTGAAATATTCTGCGGACTCAGTGGATTTTCGAATTGTCACCTTTCCCGCCATCGCTTGTTTTATTAGCTGCAAGCCTGTAAATCATGTCAAGGCTCGGTGTCGCAACACCGTGCATATGGGCTAACTCGATCACTGCGCCAACAATCGGTTCCAGTTCCAGGCTCCGGCCCGCCTCGAAATCCTGCAACATCGAAGTTTTGTGCGCGCCCAGTTTGCGTGTGGCTGTGTGCAGATATTCAGGCGACACGGGCACATTTATATTCAAAGAATCAGCAACCACCGTGGCTTCTTGCATGGCGGCAGTTAACAGGCCATTGGTCGCTTCGTCGTCGATCATTGCATCCAGCGCCTTGCCCGTGATCAGGCTCACCGGGTTGTAAGCAACGTTGGCCACCAGTTTGATCCAGATCGGTACGCGTATATTCATGTCTACATCGATCTCAAAACCGCCCGAGCGCATCAATTCCGCAAGTAACTGGATTCGTTCACTGCGTCGTCCATCCGGTTCGCCGATCGCAAACCGGTCGCCAAACACGTGGCGAACGACGCCCGGTGATACAACCGACGCGGCCGTGTATACCACGCAACCGATTGCGCGCTCCGGGCCGATCGTGTTCCACAAATGCCTGCCGGGATCGACGCTTGCGAGTTCCGGACAGGCAAACTCCTCCGTGCCATGGAAGTACCACCAGGGAATACCGTTGCAGGCGGTAACCACCATCGTCTCCGTGCCCAGCATCGGAATAATGCTGTCCGCGATATCAGCGAGCATATGCGATTTCAGCGTGAGGAAGACTACATCCTGCTCACCGAGGTCATTCGGGTCATCGCTGGCCGCGACAGATACATTGAGTGTCTCACCACCGTCCGGCGAAACCAGTGACAGGCCGTCAGACCGGATGGCCTGCAAATGAGGGCCGCGGGCAATTACGCTGACTTCTGCACCGCCGCGCACAAGCCTTGCCGCAATCAGGCTGCCAATCGCACCACAGCCGTAGATGCAGACTTTCATAGGTAATCAGGAACTCAGAGCTTGCCTTTCAGCTTCTCAGCAATGGCGTCCACTTCTTCCTGCGTGGGCATGCTGACTTCCTGGTAGCTCTCGAAACGCTCCGGCACTTTCATCGTGGCATCGATGCCGATCTGTGAACCGGTAACCGGGAACCCATGATGGCCTTTGGTCGCCGAAGGATCGAGCACGAATGCCTGGCCGGATTCATTAATAATAGTGTCTTCGGCGGGCTGTACCCTTGTTGCGATGGCCCACTCGATGGAATCCATGTCGTAGGGGTCAACATCCGGCCCGACAACGATAAGAATCTTGGCACACCTTCCCCAGCGGCCCGCTGAACCCCAGACTGCGTGCAGTATGTACTTGCCGAACTCCGCGTGCGGTTTGCGCGCGCCGTCTACAGACAACTGCACGATATAGGTCATGTTTGGCGTCACGACTACGTCCTGCACTTCCGGAATCTTGCGCTGCAGGTCGCTGAGTACTTCGCACTCCACCGGCAGAAGCGCCTGGTAGTTGTGATCGAAGGGCGGGATCATTTCCATCGTTGCATACCACATCGGGTTCTTGCGATGGGTAATGCAGGTGACCTCGATACGCGGGAACACCTGTATAGAGTCGTAGTAACCGACGGGGTTGGAGTGATTACCGATGGTGGTTTCCGATTCCGGAATAAACACACCTTCGATAATGTATTCGGCGGTTGCAGGCACTTGCAGGTCAACCGTCTCGCACTGTACGAGCTCGACCGGCGCGCCTTTCAAACCGCCCGCAAACTGGAATTCATCCTGGCCGAACGGCAAGCCCGTGCCTCCGGCTATATGTATAGCCGGGTCGCACTGGCAGGCAAACGCGACTTCAAGTGGTTTACCCATGGCCGTTGCTTTCGCAAGGTGCAGGCCTATATGGCTCATTGGCGGATTCCAGAACGCAAACACCGACAGGTGTTTCTTCTGATGCTCTTCGGGGTATTCCTCGCCCTGCGGGTGCACCGCGTTCCAGAGCTGCGTCATGCGGTAACAGCCCACGTTACGCGCCCCGGTTTCGGGATCATGGGTGATGCCGACAGCGCCTGTTATATAAGAGGCCGCTTCCTTGCCGAACCAGACATGTGGCAGGTCCTTGTCGAGCGAAATATCTTCTTTCTTAATAATGACTTCTTTACAGGGCGCCTTGTCCTTTTCGACAACAACCGGGTCATGCCAGATCGACGGGTCGGAGAGCACCGCTGCATGTTTTTTCTTGCTATCAAGCGGACCCTTGCAGTCAATCGTCATCGCGGTACGCTCGCGCGTGCCAAAGGGGTTAAAGATAAGCGGAACATCCGGTCGGTTGTAACCTTCCAGGTTCGTCAGGATCAGTGCCGGGCCATCGTCCTGGCATAGCAACCGCATCAGGGCCTGCAGTTCGTTATCGCCGTGTTCTACCTTGATAGGCGTGTCGATGTGTTTGAGCTGACCGTCCTTTTCAAGAACGTCCAGAAACTCGCGCATATCCTTGTAGGGCATTGGGTTTGACTCCGCTTTTGGTATTCGAATTCTGTCCCGGACCCCTGCGGTCGGGGCGCAAACAATAGCATGTCTGCCACACAGCGGGGGACCAGCTTGCGGCCAGCGGACTGTCTGCTAACATTCCCGCCCCGCCGGAATAACAAGCAGAAGGATTTTTCATGGGCGACAGTACACACAAGGTAGCGATAGTTACCGGGTCAGCAACCGGTGTCGGTGCGGCCACGGCCATCATGCTGGCCGAAAAGAACATCAACGTGGTGATCAACTACACACGCAGCAAGGACGAAGCCGGGGAAACCGCCACGACCTGTCGCTCGAAGGGCGTCGAGGCAATTACGTTCCAGGCAGATGTTTCCGAAGACGACCAGTGCCGCGCGATGGTGCAGGCAGCGGTCGATGAGTGGGGCCGCATCGATTACCTGGTTAACAACGCCGCCCGCACCAAGTTCAACCCCTTCCCCAACATGGACGGCGTGAACAAACAGGACTTCCTGGATATTTATGCGGTTAACGTCGTCGGTGCATACCAGATGATCCGTGCCGCCGAACCACACATGCGCAAGAACGGCGGCTCGGTCGTGAACGACTCGTCTATCGGTGGAGTCACGGGTATCGCATCATCCATTCCCTATGCAGCGTCGAAGGCCGCCCTGAACCTGATGACCAAGTCGCTGGCCCACGTACTCGGTCCGGAGATCCGCATTAACACGGTTGTGCCCGGCATGATCCAGACTCGCTGGCTCAAGGGCGGACTCGGCGATGAGGACTATGAAAAGATGCTAGAGACAACTGCGGCCGCCCTACCACTGAAGAAAGTCGCAACGGCAGAAGACATCGCCGAGGTGCTGGTGTGGTTCCTGCTGGGCGCGTCGGTGGTTACCGGTGAAACGCTGATCGTGGACAGCGGCATGCACCTGGGTCCGTTCCCGCCGTATGCGAGCGGTAAAAACATGGAGTAACCGGAAGCACGGCTTTACCAAACCATGTCCCACCCTAAGTGGGTTCGCGGCTAAAGCCGCTCCTACGCAAAAATAGGATAAGGGAATAAACCGGTCGCGGCTAAAGCCGCTCCTGCAGGTACATTCAAGCTGCATGCATGAAATCTGCTGTAGGAATCGCCTTTAGGCGCAAACCCGCCTGCTTTCCTGGTCGCGGCTAAAGCCGCTCCTGCAGGTACATTCAAGCTGCATGCATGAAATCTGCTGTAGGAATCGCCTTTAGGCGCAAACCCGCCTGCTTTCCTGGTC
>MPMD02415058.1_pt1 | contig 106294 bp, 92 predicted proteins | sample 1617291 | NCBI WGS metagenome assembly MPMD02 (sample SAMN05944810, study PRJNA350692) | marine metagenome | biome: marine; feature: ODZ; material: water; isolation source: 120 m water sample filtered on 30 um supor filter | place: Pacific Ocean | collected 2012-04-09 | depth 120m m | reverse complement strand
TTCGTCCTGTCGACAGATACGTGAAATCACCGTTCAGCTGTGCGGTTTCCGGCCCGAGGCTTCTGCCGGAGGAATCACGATGACATACCAGGCACAGCGGAGAAACAGTCTTCAACAGTCGACGCACGGTAACACTCCCGTAGACAGACAGCCGGCAACCTGAAAACCACCGCCAGGCCCTATTCTGCCACTTTAGAGTCGATTAAATGCCGGAAATTCCGCTTTCGGGGCTAATTTATCGGCCCAATCCGATATTGTTAAACGCGCGCCGGCAAGGTATTTGCAATTGCCGTACATTAAATTTAGTTTGCCCACCAACCCGGGCCTATTTCATTTTTTATGCACATCCTGAAATCCCTCCTGTTTATTCTGGCCGTCATCCTGGTGGTGGAGCTGAGCTTTCGTATCTACCTGTACGGACCTGGAGCGCTCCATCCGGGGAAAATGGATTCCTTTACCCAGGTACATGATTCCGGGCTGGTGCGTGCCGCCGGGAACCCGGCGGTTCACTACGAGCTGCGCCAGGATCTGGATGTCTGGTACAAGGGTGTGAAGTTCAGAACAAATTCGGCCGGACTCCGCGACAGCGAGTATTCGCTGGAAAAACCGGCCAACACTTTTCGTATCGTGGTTCTGGGCAGTTCATGGACTATGGGTTCGGGTGTGGATCTCGATGAGATATGGCACTCAAAGCTGGAGCAGTGGCTTAACGCAGATAATGCAGCCAAACGAGTTGAACTTATAAATTTTGGCGTTGATCAGTACGGTTTTGGCGAAATAATTGCCACGCTGGAAGATAAAGCGCTGGCCTATGAACCGGATCTGATTCTAATTGCGCTTACATACTTTACGCCGACTGTTCTCTGGCAGGACCCGCCGGTGCCTTACGTGGAAGCTGACCGGCGTCATCCGCTCTTTGATTTACATTCGGCACGCTTCATCGATTTTCGGCTGCAGCTCGGCCTGATGGGTACCGGCCATCCGGGCAGAAACCGGGTAGAGGGTGATGAGGAGCTGTTTAAAAGTCAGCTGCACAAAGCAGGCGACCGGCTGCAAACCATCAGTACCGATAACCACATCCCTATTGCGTTCGTAAAACTTGCCTACCAGCCAAGCTGGGTTCAGAAGGGAAAAAGTGGGGGCGCAGAAATTTTGTCGTCCAATCCAGTTTTTCGCTATATAGATGTGACTGACCGGGTCAAAGACAGCGGCTACTCGCCAGGCAAACTCAGTGTTTCTGTCTGGGATTCGCATCCCAATGCACTCGGGCACAAACTGATGGCAAAGGCAATACTCGAAGAGTTGTTCGCTAACGATCTGTTACCCGAAGGTACGGCAGCCAAGCTACCCTAGCAGCTTTTTGAAAAAGCCTCAGGTGAGTGCACTACCGGAGCTCTAGAAGCTCCGCTTCCAGTTCCCTCGCCCGGAGAAAACCCGGGACCCGCTTGAGGCTTTCCCTCACGTAATGCAGCGCCTCTTTAGTCCGGCCTTTCCGCATAAGAATATCGGCGACAAAATAATATGCATAGCCAATCCGGCTGAAAGTTTCAGAGTTGTCGTCGAACAGGCGACTGAACCATTCATGGGCGGCATCATAGTCACCCAGCTCGAAGTACGCGCGACCGAGCCCAAAATATAGTGATCGTCTATCCATGTAGACACCCGGACCGATCAGGGCAATGCTCTGCTGGTAACTCTCTATTGCCGTTTCGGCATTCCCATGCCGAAGGAATGCGTCACCGAGATACTGGTAAGCCAGCGGATTATCCGGCTCAGCGCGCACGCCATGCGCCCACAAACTCAAATCAGTACGCCAGACAGATGCCTGCAGGAAAGTCATTTGCGCGAGCAATAGAAAAACAAGCACTATCGCCCCGCGAATGACCAGCACCATCCTGCGCTCCTGCACAAACCGTAGCCCTATTGCTGCCAGCACCGTAATCCACAAATGCATTGGCAGAAACGCCATGTAAGCAAAGCGATCGGCGGTAGCCTGCACGCCATACTGAACAATGCCGACGCTGGGTAGCAACAGAACAACCGTGCAGAGCCCGGCCAGGCCGGACGCCCTGAAGCGTTCGCTGGCAAGTGAAGCGCAAAGTGCCATAAGCCCTGCACCACCAGCAAATGCCTGCCAGCCAATATCTTTATTCAGCGGGTAGTTAACAAAGAATTTGCCAGCCAAAAAATAGCGTGCGAAATAGCTATACAGATTTTTCAGCACGATAACCATGCGGTCGAACGAGCTGAATGGATCGCTGCCGCCCATCGCGCCCGCCGACTGTTGCGCGCTGTAGGCCAGGTAACTAATGATGACCGCAATGGCCAGGAACGGCAGCACTCGCAGGGTTGCCTGGCGCAGAACAAAAGATCGCCTGCATGCCGCGGCGTCCAGCACCAGCAGAACCATGACCCACATGGCCGCAGTCGGCTTGGAGAGGCAGGCAAGGCAGAATGCGACTGCGGCCACAACATATAAACCTGCTGATTCTGTCCGGAGATAACGGATATAGAATCCCGCCGACAACAACACAAAACTGGTCATGACCAGGTCTTTGCGCGCGGCCAGCCAGCACACGGCTTCTGCATTCTGTGGGTGTAAAGCAAACAACAGCGTCGCAAAGAACGGAATAAAGCTTGCCGATTCTGCACCACCGGCCAGACGTTCAAGCAGTCCGATCCTGTACAACTTTCCAATGACAATAAAAACCAATGCGACGTTGCCAAGGTGGAACAGCAAGCTGATTACATGGTGGCCAAAGGGGTTTTCACCTGACAAACGCCACGCAACGATATGCGTCAACCAGGTAAGTGGTGTGAAGTTACCGCGTATGCTTGTAAACAGTTCACCGAAGCGCCGTAGGGAAAAATCAGTGACAAGATCGTTATTAACGAGGTACAGGGTGTCGTCAAGATGAACGTAGCCGTTTTGCAAAGAGGCCGCGTAGACAAGCAGGGTTACGAACAGCAGCGCAGCAAGCTGCAGGCGAGAACTACGCATGATAAGACTTCTGTCGCAACATGAACCCGGACACCCTTGGTTGCCTGCCGGGCAATTCTAGCCCCCGCAACACTGCGGGGCCATGGTCAGTCAGTGTGCGGCCGGTACCGGTGGCCACCGGACAAAATTAAGCACAGCGCGAAAACTGCGACCACACCGTTGACTACGGCCATCATCTTAAACGGCGCGCCGGGGCCGAAAGCATCGAACACCAGCCCGCCGGCGAGGGTCGCGGTAAGGATTCCAACGGTACCCAGCAGACCGAATACACCGCTCGCGGCGCCACGAACTTTAGGGGGCGCCTCCTGCCCCAGCAGTGCATTGCAAACAACAATCACGCTGATCTCGCCGATACCCAGCACAAAAGTAGCGCCCATCATCACGGGCATGTTGTACGGGTCACTGACGCTACCCAGAACGAAATAGCCGAGCGCGGCGAGCATCATCGCAACGCACAAACCGATCACGCGGTTGATGCGATCCAGGATGAACCCAAAGGTCGGCGCCCATAGCAGGTTTGCGAGGATAAGCGTGGCCATGGTCTGGCCGCCTATGCGCAGCGCAGTTGCCGTATCTATGCCCTGCTCCGGGGCCGCATGCACAAACCACAGCGAATAAAAAGCCGTAAGGACTACCATGTCACCGCGCGCCGCAAACGCCGAGATATAAGCAAGCGCCAGCCCTGGCCTGGTTCTGGCCGCACGCAGCCCGGTGGCAAAGCCTTCGAGTGGCGACTTCGGAACATTTTTTTGAACCGCGCGCGCACCCGAGAAACCCAGCCGAAAAACAACCGCGGCAAACAAAGTTAATCCCGCACCAACCCAGAAGGTGTAACGCCCCGCCTGCACAGGCGTGTATCCCATAGATGTAAAGATTCCGGGCAGGGTCGCCAGCCCGATGAGGACGAACAGAATCGAGAAGCTGGTCAGGAAGCTGTTAAAGCCGCCCCACTTGCCGCGTGACATGTTCTGTGGAAAGTCCTGCATTATGGCAATGACCATGACCGATGCGGTCGCAACGCCAACCGCGAACACCAAGCGGTACATGTACAGTTCACCCAGCGAACCTGCAAGCGGAAACAGGATGAAAGCGGCCGTCCAGATCAGGAAACCTGTTATCAACAGGGTGCGCCGACCAGTGCGGTCCGATATTGCACCGACTATGCCCATGACGATGAGCGCGGTACCTTCTTGCAGAAAGTTCAGATAGCCGGTGACACTACCCAGTGTATCTAGCGGTACATGCAAAATTTCCTTCAGGATGTACGGTTGAACAATATTCAGGAACGTCACCAGCGTGACAAAAATGAAGGCGCAGAAAAAATAGGTAGATGCGTTCAGCCTGCTGACGCCGGGCATCAACCAGACCGGAAATACCCAGGCCAGGCGCATTCGTATCCCTTTGCGATCCGGCTCCGGCAAACTTTCGGACACGCGCGTATTTCTCCGGTTCAAAGAAAACGCCGGGGCAGATACCCCGGCGCTTAACTACTTCCTAAATCAGGTAATGCCCGTATTTTAAAGAGGTGAGACCTCTATAGTAATCAGGCGAGTCTCTTCATCCCAGTCAGAGATGTCGAAATGACACTCGAGATGCTGCGCGTAAGCCTCAAAACGAGGCTTGGTCCACATCTGGTGAATTTTCTCTTCCGTGACGTCCGTCCAGATGTTGCGTTTCCAGCCTTTCTCCAGTATTCGCTTGTAAGGCGAGATCCAGCTTACTTTCTTGTCACCGTGCCACTGGAACCCTTCACCGATGGTCAGGTTGCGGAAACAGGTGGGCGTCGTCACCGCATCAAGCATGAGACTGATGTCTCCGGTCTTTTCGACCCAGTACACGCGTTCATGCAGAATCTCGTACATCGAATCCGCATCGTGCTGCACGATCTCCTGCATGATGCCCTTTTCCAGGGCGAAGGAGAAAGTCTTGAGTTGTTCCTTGATAAGCGCATCGTTGGCCTGGTGTGCATAAGGCAAACGCATCTGGTAGGTACGATAGATATCGCTGAGCAGCCGGCCGAATTCAGGTTTGCGATCGGCAACCGGACTTTCGTCGAGGCCCAGTTTTTTACAGATCAGTTCGTCGACATCGCCCGCGAGTTCCTCGGCCTGCGCCATGAATTTATCTTCAATGGCTTTCGCATTGGCGTTAAACGCAAACCAGCCTTTCATGATCGCATCCGCCCGGGCTTTTTCTTCCGGGGTCATGCTATCGGCCATGGATTTCCGAATGTCCTCTTCCGCTGTACTCATGGGAATGCTCCTTCTTTAAAATCGTTTGATGAGAACAGTCTGAACCCGCGTACACCGGGGGGTCAATGAAGAAGCCCTGTATTTAGTTAATCTGGCCACTGACCGAACGTACATGTAGTTACATATTTCTTCAGGATAGTACCGCCGTGCACGCGGGCCTGGCGGCCGCTGCCGGCTGGGCTTGGTAAATATGACGGGCCCCAATCAGCCAAGGAGGGCTGCTGCCGGCTGCGTCTGTGCGATAAGGCTTGGGCGGCCCCGGCGGCCGCTGCCGGCTGGTTTGTTGCCGCCGGTCGTGGCTTAAGTTCAATAGGGGTTTGCTTGCTTACTCGCTGAGCGCCGGATTCGGCCCGCTCGTATCGACCACCCGCCCCACAGACATGCCGGCGTCTGCGGTGCCACGCATCAGCCCCGCCAGGTACTCCGGCGCAACCAGGTGACAGTAGTGCACACCCCGAAATCGGGGTGGCGCTTTCAGAAAACGCTCATCGGTGAAGTCAACGGTAAAGCCCTTGGTCGCAATGTGCAGGTTGCCCGCCTCATCCAGGTAAGTCATCTCGAAAGGTGCCAGCCAGTCGGGACCCGTCATGCCGGGTTGTTCGTCTTTGGAAACCGTCTCATTCGAATCAAATACGACCAAGTCATAGACCGGATCATCGACCAGCTTCTGCAGATTCTTGTAGACCTGCCGGTTCATGTCCTGGCACAGCCCGTCGGGGTCGGCACTTTTCAGTTTGCAGGAAATCCCCCTGATGTTGCCGTCCTCGGCATGCCAGTTGTACTGCCGGATGACCGACCCTTCGATAAGTGCCCTGGATTTCACGAAGGTATCGAAATCTTCGTGCACCACGAGCTGCATGGGAATAATGGTTTTGGTAATCACTACCTGTGCGGCCAGGCAGTATTCATCAACAGCCAGCGCCTCCTGCCGCGTAGGGATCGATGAACTTTGACGCACACGCATCCGGCATTACGGCAACAAATGTAAACAGCACGACAACAGGATTTTATTAGTCTACAAATATCCTTTTGGTTCTGCCATTTTTGTTCAGGCGCCGCCACTGCGTGGCCAATTTTTCTAAACCACGCTGCATTCAACCGGCTAACCCTTACGTGGTCACATCGCTGCGCAGGCTTTGCATATACTACCGGCAAACACGGGCCCGTCGTCCAAAAAAATATTGCTAAAGGACGCCTGAAATAAGGAGGCATATGGATTTCCGCAGCTTGCTCGAACTCCTCGATAAACGGGGGGAACTCCTTCGGATTGTTAAGGAAGTCGATCCCAAATTTGAGCTTGCCGCACTGTTGGCGCAGGCTGAGAAGCGTGGCAAGGCCATCCTGTTCGAAAAGGTCAGGGGCGCTGATTACCCGGCATGCGGCGGTGCGCTGCTGACATGCGAGCGGCATGCGCTGGGCATGGGCCGTCCGGAGGACTACCTGGATGGCCGCGACGCCTACCGCAGATTGCTGCAGGATGCCTGGGACTCGCCGCTGGAACCCGTACATGTTGATAAGGGGCCGGTAAATGAAGTTGTCCTGACGGGTGACGATATCGATGTTACACGGCTGCCCGCCCCCTGGTTTTTTGATGGCGACACACATTCATTTATTACGGCAGGCCTTGGCCTTGCCGATGATCCCGATACCGGTTTCCAGAACCTTGGTTTCTATCGCACGCCTATTATTGATGCAAAAACTATTTCTGTCGGTGCATCGGGTATCAGCAACCTGAAACGTATTTACGGCCTGGTGCGTGCAAAAAGTGATCGTATGCCGATTGCAATAGCTATAGGCGCGCCGCCTGCGATGTATATAACGGCGGCATCACTCGTACATGAAGGTGTCTCAGACCTGCAAACAGCGGGAGCGATCCAGCAGAAAGCAATTGAACTCGTCAAATGTCAGACGAGCGACCTGATGGTGCCAGCACATGCCGAGTTCGTCATTGAAGCCGAAGTAGATTTCACCGAGGACGTGTCCCACGTGATGGGCGAATACGGCGATTCCTATGGCAACAGTACTTCGCCTATCGCTCGTGTCACAGCGATTACCCACAGGGAGGACCCGATCTTCCAGGTCATCAATGGGGGTATGACGCCGGAGCATAACAACCTGGGCGTAATCCTGTTCAGCCACCTGCGGCAGGAACTGCTCGATCATCTGCGTACGAGTTTTGATTTTGTCGAGGACGTGCATATCCATTCCTACCCACCGCACGGTGGCGCACGCTCGCGCGCTACCATCGCAATTAACAAAAGTGATGACACCCAGCCGCAGCAGGTCATCGACACGGTTTACGGTTATAAAAGCGGCCGTTTCCCGATGGCCAACGTTTTGCAACGGGTAGTCATCGTCGACAACGACGTCGATGTAACGAATGCTTACGACGTTGAATGGGCGATGGCGAGCCGGTTGTCAGGCGCGGACCGTATCGAGGCTGTTGAAACCAACGGCATGATTCGCGATGGAAAAAGCATACGGTTGAGTGTGGACGCCACTGTACCCGTCAGCCTGAGTGAAAGCAGCGCGAGACCCGCTTTCCCGGATGTCAGTCAGTTCAACCTCGATCAGTACATCTGAACGGAGAACGGGCGTGAGTAGCGAGTACCAGGTAAGAAATCCCTATACCGGGGAGCTCGATTACTCGTTTGCGGAGCCCACCGCGGAAGAACTCGCGCAGCGGGTAGCGAGGCTCAAGGACAACCAGGCGGCGTGGCAGAGCTCAGGCGTCGATGCACGCATCGCCGCTATTGGAAAATTCCGGGAGGCCCTGCGCAGACACAACGACCCGATAGTCGAGGCCTTAACCATCGACACGGGACGGGTGTTCATACCAAAACTGGAACCACAGGTAGTCGACACCGTCATCGAACACAAGATATCGCTCGCTGCCAAGGCGCTGGCAGATTCTGCGCGCCGGCAATCGATGATACCCGGCGTGGACGGCTGGGAACGGCGCGAACCCTTTGGACTGGTCGCCAACATCACGCCATGGAATTTTCCAATCATCCTGTCTTTTATGGATGCAATCCCGGCGCTGCTGGCGGGTAATGCCGTGATCATCAAGGCAAGCGAAGTCACACCGCGCTGGGTCGAACCGATGAATGCCGCGATCCGGGATTGTCCTGAAATCGGCCCTGTGCTTGACATCGTTGCGGGCACAGGCGCGGCCGGTGCGGAACTCATCAGGCATGCGGATGCGGTCGCTTTTACGGGCAGCGTAAAGACCGGCAAAATTGTCTATAAAGCGGCTGCCGACAATTTCATCCCGGTCTTTCTGGAACTTGGGGGTAAAGATCCGCTTATCGTACTCGAATCAGCTGACGTCGACGTTGCGGCGCGGGCGGCGGCGATCTGTTCCTCGCAAAGTACCGGGCAGGCCTGCCAGTCGATTGAACGCATCTACGTGCATGAAAATATTTATCCGGAATTTCGGGAAAAGATTATCGAAACGGCACGCAATATCCCGATCAACTATCCCGACAAGAGTACCGATCCCATTGGCCCCTTTATTTTCGATAAACAGGCGGACATCGTCGCGGAACATATACGGGATGCGGTAGAAAAAGGCGCGGTCATCGAGACCGGTGGCAAGATAATCGATCACGGCGGCAAGTGGCTTGAGTCAACCGTACTGACAAACGTCAATCACGACATGAAAGTCATGCAGGAAGAAACTTTTGGCCCGGTGGCGCCGATCATGACCTTCTCCACGGTGGATGAAGCTATCGAACTTGCCAACGATTCAAAATATGGTCTTTCCGCAGGTGTGTTTGCAGGCACGAACGAAGAGGCCAGGGAAGTCGGGGCACGCCTGAAAGCCGGCGCCATAAGCATTAACGACGCCGCGCTGAACGCGCTGGTGTTCGAATACGAATACGACCCTTACGGCCATTCCGGCCTGGGGCGCGCACGCCACGGCACCGAAGGAATTTTGCGCTTTACCCGTGAAAAGGCCTTTATCGAAAACAACACCAATGAATCGCAGGTCGTCGCTGCATATGGCCGGTAAGACCCTCAAATGAATATAGATATTGTTCTGGATTCCCACCTGACTTCGTCCGAGCTGACGGAACTTGGCCTGCTTGCCGAAAAATATGGCATCCGCTGCCTGTGGAACGCAAGCTACCTCGATGGTCGCGACCCCTTTTGCAACCTCGCACAGCTCGCCCGCGAATCTAAAACGATCAAGGTTGCGCCGATGGCGCTGAACGGCTACGAGATGCACCCGTTCCGTATGGCCATGAACCTGCTGACGCTGAATGAACTTGCACAGGGTCGTGCGGAAGCCATGATCGGCGGGGGTGGTGAAGTCGTAATGGCATTGCAGATCCCGACCGAGAAGCGCGTGCGCTACGTACGTGAGGCGCTGGAGTTCGTCATCGGCGCGACGCGCAACCGCCCTTTCAGTTACGACGGCGAACTGTTCAAGGTCGACAACTATGACCCGCAGTGGCCGACTGCAGAACCGCCGCCCTTTGTCTGGGCGGGTGCCAACCGGCCGCAAATGATCGAAATGGCGCCCAAGGTAGCCGACGGGATTTTCCTGAGCGACCTGTCGATTACATTGAGTAAAGACATTATTGAACGGAGTCTTAACACGCGCGCCAAGGCCGGCAAGCCCACCGACGATTTCCGCTTCAACAATTTCATTGCCTGGTACATCTATGATGACCTGGCAGAGGCACGCCACGAAGCGCGGCGCTGGATCGGCTTCCGCGCACTATTTCGCGATTACATGATGCTGGAGTTCATGAGCCAGGAAGAGTTTGAAGAGATCCTGAAATTTATTCCCGAGATCTACGCGATGGGTCCAGCGGACACGGATTCGGTCGAAGGACTGGACGACGAACTGCTGGACCGCTGTGTTGACGAGTTAACACTGACCGGGACTCCCGAGAATGACCTGGACCGTATCATCGAGCACCTGCACGAGTACAAGGAAATCGGCGTGACCGAGATGTGCATCGAACTCAAGAAACACCAGGCCCACGGCATCAAGCTGCTGGGTGAGAAGGTAATTCCTGCGCTGAAATAGCTACCGGTTCAACCACTCCGCCACGGCATCCGCCCAGACCACCGGCTGCTCATCTATAAAATCGAAAGTACCACCTTCCTGTTCGCTGTAGTCAAAGTGCGGACAAATCTCTTTGGCACGGGCGGCAATTGCGTGAATGGTATCGCCATTATTGCTCATGATCAGGCAAGGCTGTGTAATTTTCTTCATCGCCTCGGCGTGGTCGTAGTTGATTACCGCATCGTGTGCGAACCATGCATTGGGCCAGGCGGCAGCCCCCGCGACAACATTCCGGTGTATGGCATCGAGATCGGTCCAACCGGGTTGCGCGCCAATGCGTGAATTCCACTGCTCCGTTAAATGGCTGCCGTCTTCGCGCGGCCCGTAATTCTTTTCATTCGCCATGATGGGCCGGAAAAACTCACGCTCATCATCGCTAAACGGACACGGGCCATTGAGAATAATCCGGTTAATACGGTCCGGGAACTGTAGTGCAACTTCGGTCGCCACCATCGAACCGGTGTGGTGGCCGAGTATGTCGGCCTTGTCGATACCAAGCGCATCCAGCACCGTTGGCACTACATCCGCATAGTCCTCCATGGACGGCACCTCGTTGGGCCCGTCGGAACACCCGTAACCCGGCAGATCGATACCGATTGCCTGGATGCCCCTGTCGCTAAGCGGTCCCCAGACATTCTGGAACTGGATCATGTGCGTCGGTGACTGGTGCATCAGGACAAGCGGGTTACCTTCTCCGCAGATGGCGTAATGTACCTGCCCATATTTACCGTCGGTGTAAGCGCGGGTGGGTGTCATGTATGTTCTCATGTTGTTGTTCTTGGGTGGCTATAGCCTAACCGATTAGTGACCCGATCGCTCTCCGTGCTTGCCCTCGATCATCGGCGACGATAACGTGACAAGCTGATGCAACCGGGGATTCCTTCTTGAAATTGGAACTGTGCGAAGTGGCGGACGGGGAATATGGCCTGAAAAGCCTGTCACCGTTTTGTGAGAAGGCGCATCGTGCGCTGTATTTTCACAAGCTTGATTACATCCGCAACCATACCGGGCGACCAAGTGGACACAAGCAGTACAATCCCGCAGGGCAGGTACCGGTACTGTTGATAGACGGCCAGCCCGTGCCGGACTCGACGGCCATACTTATCAGGCTCGAAGAGCTATCCGACAAAACCCTGTTACCCGCGGACCCCGCCGAGTGCGGTGAAGCCTGGACCTGGGAAGAGTTCGGGGATTCTGTCATCGCCCAGTACATTCCCGTGGCTCGATGGCTGGACGAACGGCACTGGCCGCTGAATAAACACTATTACTCGCAAGGTGTGCCAAAACCCTTAAAAAGCTTTATCGAAAACCTGGTGCGCAAGAACGTTGGCAAAGCATACGCAAAACGCGATGTGCTCAAGCAGGGTATGGATGCTGCGTGGGCAGAGTTTGAACGCCATCTCGATAACCTCGAGGCACGCGTGCCGGCGACTGGGTTCTGGATGGGCGATGCCCTGACCGTTGCCGACATCGGCTTGTTCTCCTGTATACAGGAACTGCGTATACCGACAACGCCGTGGCACAGGGACCGGATAAACGAACGCGTAACCCTTGCGGGCTGGCTCGACCGTGTGGATGCAGCTACTGCCGACAAACATTAGCGCCGTCCACTGGTCAGACAGTGAAAACGGGCGGGACATGCTAATCTGCGCCGCTCCCTAAAGATAAGAACAGAGGAAAGGCCATGATTTTGCTTACCGGAATTACCGGCAAGACCGGTGGTGCAACAGCCGAGGCGCTCCTTAACAGAAATATGCCGATCAGGGCGATCGCGCGGGACAAGGAAAAAGCAGCCCCCTGGGCGGCCAGGGGCGTGGAGATTGTCGAAGGCGACCTGTCCGATTCAGCGTTGGTCGAAAGCGCGATGGAGGGCTGCGACCAGGCCGTGCTGATACTGCCCAACGGCCTGGAGCAAGAAGCGTTGGAGCTGGCGTTCGTCGATTCGGCAGTCAAATCGGGAATCAGGCATTTCGTCAAGCTATCGTCACCGGAAGCGGTGAAAGGCACGACGAGTCCGATTCCGCTGGTGCATATCGCGGTTGAAGATACGATCCGTGCATCAGGTATGAACTACACACTGGTGCGCCCGCACTTCTTCATGCAGAACCTGATTAACTACGGTGCTGCTGCAAAAGAGACTGGCCAGATTTCACTGCCCATGGGTGCCGGCAACGTAGCGCCGACCGACTGCAAGGACACCGGTGAGTTTATCGCCGAAATCATTGCAGGCGGCGAGAAACATTATGGCCAGTCCTATGATATCTCCGGACCGGAATTGCTGGACTTTAACCAGATTGCCGCAGTGTTCGGTGATGTACTGGGTAAGGAGGTCGTTTATGTCGACGCGGACCCCAAAGCCTACAAGGAAATCCTACGCCCGTTCCAGACCAGTGACTGGCATTCAGATGCAGTTATGGTTCTGTTTAAGGAAATTGCCGACAAGACTACGCCGGGCCATGTCAACGACACCTTCGAAAAGATCGTCGGGCACCCGCCAACGTCGTTTAAGGAATTTTTGCAGGCAAATTTATAGCGCCAGTGTTTCAGAGTCTGTTGGTTCGCGGCTAAAGCCGCTCCTACAGGGAATAGCAACCGCCAACAAATTGGTTGTGGGACCGCTTTGCCGGGCAGGACGCCCTAATGTCGCGGAGGCCATGGATGGCCGAGAGCGATGAGCCACGAACCTGCCAAGTTAAGATAAGCAAAAAAAGGCGCCATTTGGTGCCTTTTTTTCATTCTAATTCAATAAGTTAGGGCTGCTGCAGGCTCTTCAGATAGGCAGCCAGTTCGTCCAGTTGTTCGGGTTCCATCCAGGAGAATGCCGGCATAGGTACGCCCGTGATGCTGTCTTCCGCCTGCGGTAAACGTCCGACCTGCAGGAACGCAACGATGCCGTCTTCGTCGGATCGCGCGACCAGCTCTGAGACCAAAAGGCTTACCCCCAATCCTTCCACACCGTTCGCATCGGCGCCGTGACAGGCAACGCAGTGTATGCCGTACAAACCCGAGGTAGCCGCGGTTGGCACCGGCGGTGCGGCAGGCAGGGGCTCTTCGACCCTTACGGCTTGCCTGGATACCATGCCGAACGGTGCGACGTTTCCGTCGGCGTCGATGGACGTTACCTCCGGTGTTGATTCGTGTGCGGTTGAAGCCCCGGGGTCCGCCTGCTCGACCGGCTGCTCGGGTTCCTTCTGTTCGCAGGCCGTTACCAAAAGAATGGCGAATACCAGCACCAGCGGTCGAATAGTATGCGGCAGGCGACTAAAACAACTCATTACTATCTCCATCATTAGGGCAAGGCGACTAAATAAACTTGGTGGTTGCGATAAATGCCACAACTACAACCAAAAAGTAAGTACTCCAGATTGGATAAACCGAAATATTGAAAATTCGCTTGACCAGCCCCTCGATTTCCGGTGTCGAACCCTCCATGGCGAGCCGCATGAATGCGCCGGCCATCGGGTCGAACGCGACGACTATGCCCAGGCAGGTCAGGTTGATCAGGCCATAAAGCCCCACTTTCCAGATCAACCATGTTCCGGATACGTCGAAAGGCCCTTGACCCATGGCTGAAGTAATGGCGATGGCGATCAGGCCTATCCCTACAGCGCCGATAATCCAGTTTGCGAAATGGGCAACCTTCTGACCCCACGGTTTATCGTAATAGATAGCGCCCGTCATGCTGATCGCCCACCAGACAATCGAAAACGCCCATACGAGAGCAAGCTCGGTGTTGGTGATATCCAGCAAGCCCATTTCCCTGGATAGCATTACGCCCAAAGGCAACGCAGCTTTCCACATGGTACGCGGAATTAGTTCGATCCGCAGCGCGACATGTAGCAGGGTCATACGCGCGTCAAAGGACAAAGTTGAATCGCAGGCTTTCTTGCACGAGAGAAATACACCCATGTCTGCGCCTACCCAACCGACAAACATCATCAGGTGGAGGTATTTCCAGAACACGAAACTTTCGGTCATTTCCATGACTGTTTACCTCCCTCGGCCAGGTCGCCGGTCACGGTAACCGCCGCACTCCTCATCTCCGATTGAGCCGAACCCGGCTGTTCGATACCTAACCAAGATGCAATCGCGAGCCCTGCCCAGATTGCAAAAATATAGGGGCGCGCACTTTTCACACTGCCGATCAGCTTCTCGTTCAGCGCGTCCGAAGATCCGGTACTACCCAGTTTCTTGATATCGTCTTGCATGGCATCCAGGTGCCGCCTTGCCAGCAATCCGAGCAGAACTATCGCCGCAAAGATCAGAAGCTTGGCTGAAACCCACGGCGCGCTATCCATGCGTCCGATGCTGGTGGCATAGGTCACGGATATGGGCACGGAAATGACTACGATCCAGCGCAGCCACTTGTCCAGCTTCGCGACGGTCTCACCAACCGATGTGCCCTCTTTAAAATAGGCGATCAGCACCAGGGTGAGCCATACTGGCCCGAGGGGAAGGATCGCGATCCATTGCCACCACGCGTGTTCAAGCCCGACTACCTCTGTCAGGATACCGCCAACTGTCAGCATCAGGCTGATGCAGATGCGCGGGAACAGGTCGATGGTATGCATCATTCCTGCAGCGGTTGTCCGGACCTCATCGCTGAGCTCCGCATTCGCAACCTTGTTGCTCCAGATAAAGACCCCGATATCCGGACCCAGCCAGAAAACCAGCAGTAACTCGTGCAACACCAGCACGACTTCGTAGCTGGTAATGACGTAATCGGATTCGATCGAAAGCGTCAACGCCTGCGCATACCCGAACCACAGCAGCAGCCCGGTAAATACAAAGGCAAAAAATGCTTTTCTTTGTTTGTTATTCAATCTCGCGTCCCCCTCAGGGCGAAACGTAATTGGAATTCTACAAATGCTCGACCAAAGTTCAGTTGCAATAAGCAGTTCATCTAACCTTCAGCGGGTTCGCGCCTCGTCACTCTCGGCCATCCATGGCCTCCGCGACATTCGAGCGTCCTGCCCAGCAAAGGCGCTCCTACAGCAATTCAATTTGCACCATCGCTATGCCAACCTGTAGGAGCGCCTTTAGGCGCGAACCCACCGTCGTTTCAGTATCGAAACTGATTACGCCACCTTCACATCAGGAATACCAAATAACGACTTCCACTCTTTCGCAATGAGCAGATCCATCAGCTCAGAATTCTGCCCCGTCTGCTTCTTCTCCATCTCCTCGTGCAGGGTGATCAGCGCGGCATCCACCTTCGGACCGAACAGGGAACGTAAGTACTCCATCGGCACCCGGGGGTCATCGTCAGCAACGAAGTTGCCTTTATCGTCGAACTTCGGCGGCAGGATGGGTGGCACATAAAAGATATTGGGCTCGGTGCCATACTCGGGGTGCAAGGGTAAGGCCACCCGCCACTGGTTTACCAGCTTGTCGATGGGGCCGTTGGCGTCCTCTAAAAAGCCCACGAAGCGAAGCCGTCCCGGGCATTGCCTGGCACAGGCCGGTGCCACGCCTTCTTCGAGCCGGGGGAAGCAGAAAATGCACTTCTGGCTCTTGCCCGACATATAGTTAAAATAGACCTTGTCATAGGGACAGGCCTTGTTGCACTCCCTGAAGCCCTGGCAGGTATCCTGGTCCACCAGCACGATCCCGTCGGCCTCGCGCTTATAGATGGCCCTGACCGGGCAGGCCTCCAGGCAGGCAGGCTTGGTGCAGTGATTACACAGGCGCGGTACATAGAAGTGGTAGTTGTTCGGGTAATCGCCACTGGAAGTATCTTCGTCCCAGTTGGCCCCCTTGCCCATGGGTCGTTCCTGCTGTAACCGCGTCTCGGTGCCGTCGAAGTACACTGCCTGGTGGTTTAGGGCAATCTCCTCGCCATGGTCTTCCTTCGGTGGCAATACCCCGGGTTTGAGTCCCGTGCCGGTCTCGTTCCAGCCGCCGCCGCCATCTTCCCAGTACCTGGGATAGCCGGGTCCGGGCTTGGTCTCCACGTTGTTCCACAGCATGTATTCCTGGCCCGGCTCATCGGTCCACAGGCTTTTGCAGGCTGCCGTGCAGGCCTGGCAGCCGATGCACTTATTCAAATCAATGACCATTGCTACCTGTTTATCTGTCATACCTTCCTACCTCGGTGGTTTCGCTGCTCGTCGCTCTCGGCCATCCATGGCCTCCGCGACATTCGGGCATCCTGCCCAGCAAAGCCGCAAAAATAAATTTTCTACAAACCTCAAAATATGTTGCCTGAAGCCCGCTGACGGATGCAGTACGAGGCGCGGGCCAGCGAAAGAGCGCAATGTATAGATGAATACATGAGCATCTTGCGCTGGTTCGCAACAAAGTAATGCGCCGTCAGTGTTGGTTTCAGGAATCATATTTTTCGTAGTCGCAGGTGAAATCCGCAAGTGTTAAGTTGGGCTCAAAGGCCAGTGACCGATAAGTAATGTGTCCGTAGCCAAAAGCAACTGATGTCGGTTTAATCAGTCCGGATGTCGGGATCACCGCACCAAAATTCTTGCGGCCGCGGAACATCATCGGATCCCAGCCATGGTACATAAATGTCATCCCGGGTTGCATTGCCGAGGTGACATGAGCCATCGCGACAAATGAGCCGAAGGAATTGAACACCCGAATCAGGTCACCATCCTCAACATCACGGCCGCCCGCATCCACGGGATTGACGTAAATATCGGGCTCGCCGCGCTGCAGGCTGACCAGCAAGGGATCGTCACGCCACATACTGTGTATGCCATGACGCGCATGCCCCATCAGCAGGCGCATCGGGTAACCTTCGACTTCCAGCGGTTCACGATAACCCGGCAGGGCCTCACCTTCATCCAGGAACCAGTCATGGTCTATATAAAACTGTTGCCGGCCCGTTAGAGTTTTGTATGGTTTCTTGTCGCGGGTACTGCGAATCATCGTGTCGTGATATGCGGAGTGCTCACCATAAACTACATCTTCGGCATCATTGGTCTTCATGATTCCATGGCGTGCCATTTCACTGAACGGTACCTGCGGCAGTCCTTCGTTCAGGGGAATCATGAAATTGAGGATATCTTCGGTCGATGTAACCGTGCCATTTTTCGTATACAGCGCATGGAACTGCTTGAAATCACGGCTGACCGGTATCTGGTAGTTGTCCTGCACCGGCGCGATATTGCGTTCGGTTGCCCTTTCGCTGATTGCGCGCGCAAATGTTTCAAGCACATCGAAATCATCTTTCGCTTCACCGAGCGGTAGCACGGCTGCATCCATCGCCTGCACGTAGGGCGTGCGGGGTTCCAGCAACATATCCTTGCGCTCGTAATGAGCCGCCACAGGCAACACATAGTCGGCATACATAGGTGTGGTGCCCATGTCCGGTGCCGCCACAACTATCGTTTCCAGATTTTCGAGTGCGTCTTTACGCCAGCGCTCCGAGGAACCGCGCCAGTTGGCCGGGTTGAGCCCCATGAATACGCCCATCTTCCAATCGATGTCGTCGTAATTCGGGTAGTTACCCTCGGTCTGGGCTATCCGGTTGTACTTGTCGTAGTGCTCGGCCAGTTCGTTACCGTAAAACTCGCGGTTCATTTCGATCGCGTTGGTCTGGCTGTAATCCCAGCGCACCATCGTCGCAACCCGCAGCGTCGGCGGAATTCCGTCGAATGCAAAGGCGGCAATGTCATCGTCCCTGGGCATATTCCAGAGTTGTAAGCCGGTACCCGGACGGCCCAGGTTACCGGTTACCGAGAGCAGCAACATGAACGAGCGTTGCATCAGGTCGCCATGCAACCACTTGCAGACGCGATAGCCCGAAAAAATCATTGATGCCTCGGATTCGGCAAAGGTACGTGCAACCCCGCGAATAACGCTCGGTGCAACACCCGTAATTTCAGATACTATTTCCGGTGTATAGCGCCCGTCGCATTCGGCCTTCAGCGCCTGGAACACGGTCGTAACTTCTACAGGACCACTCGGTGTATCGATCGTCCATGTACCTTCAAGCGCAGGATCAAGGTCGCCGAGGTCAAGCGAGCGGGTTTCGAGAACCGGTGGTGCGCCCGGGATGGGCATCTGGAATCCGGTACCGGGTGCCAGTTGTATCGCGTTCGTATTTTTATCGTGTATATAAAAGAACTGATCGGCGTTGTCCTCGGTCAGCCCGAGATCTATACCCCGCAGGAATTTCCCGTTGTCCATGCGCACCAGGAATGGCAGATCAGATTGTTCCTGAATAAAGCCGGTATCGTGCAGGCCCTCCGACAGGATGACCTGCACCATCGACATCGCCAGGGCCGCATCGGTACCAGGCTTCGGGTTCACCCATTTACTCGAGTGCAGTGCCGTCGGGTTGAATTCCGGCACAATGGTGATGACTTCCGTTCCGTTGTACTTAGCCTCCCAGAAAAAGTGGGCATCAGGAATACGCGTCACGGCAGGATTGCAGTACCAGATCAGGCAACATTTGGACTTGAATACGGCGGCTATAGTGTCGCCGAGCAGCGGTTCGCCGACCGTCATGTATATGCCGGTGGGTAAATCGCCCACGCCCGCAAAACTTTCCGGCAGCTCGGCTCCCGTTATGCACTGGAAACGCGCGAAAGCCGCAAAGGTTGCACGCTTCAGGAGCATTTGCGTACCCAGCCCGAATGTAACCGAACGCGGACCCGCTTCTACGACATGATCGATGTAACGGTCAGCGATCTCGCTGGCCGCCTGGTCCCAGCCGATGCGTTCCCACTTACCTTCGCCGCGTTCACCTACCCGTTTCAGTGGATAGAGTATGCGCTGTTTGCCGTACATGTATTTCGCATGGCGCAGACCTTTCTGGCAGCCGCGCGGACTGTAATCCGGAGTGTCAGGTGTGGAAGACGCGTACTCGCCTTGCTGCTCTTCCCGCCAGACGATGCCGTTGCGGACATAAACATTAAAAGCACAGTTGCCGGTGCAGTTGGTACCATGACTGCCACGCACGACCCGATCCCAGGTCCACTTGTTGCGCATGATGTCTTCCCAGCGCCGGTAAGTGCCACCAGCATGTCCCGCGGCACTCAGACTCCCGTACCTGAGCGTCAGCAGCGTACCGCCGCTGCCTGCCAGAAAATTGCGTCTGCTGGTACCAAGACTTGCCATCAAAGAAATCTCCGCGTAAGACTTTATTATCTATACTTACCGTGCTGGCCGGGCACAACAAAATCTTCCTGGCCGACAGGCCCCAGCATCAGCTCCACCAGGGGCAGTCGATCGTTGCCAAACAGCAGCTCATTATCGACCAGCATCGAAGGCGTGCCGAAACCGCCCATCTGCAGCAAATCGTCGGCGTTCTTCCCCACAGCAGCAACCGTTTCAGGTACGTTCAACTGCTCTTCGAACAGCTCCCTATCCATACCCGCCGCTTCCGCAAGCCCGGCAACCACCTGCGCATTACAAATGTCTGCGCCATCGCCGAAACAGGCATTAAACACCGCGTGGGTGTACTCCCTCGCCACGCCCTGAGCCGCGGCCACTACCCCGCCCTGCAGGGCGGGTTTCGGGTCGAACGGCCAGTTTGCGGGAAGGTTCATGGGGAGCCCCCAGAACCTTGCCCACTTACCCAGGTCCCTGAGCTGCCACGCGGCCTTGGCAGGGTTCGCCGAAAGCCGGGTCGCCAGCAGTTCCGGATTCTCGGTTGCCAGAATCTTCGTAACCGAAACCGGCCTGTAATTTATCTGAAACTGGTTGCGCGTGGCCACATCAAGCAGCCTGATGAAGCCTATAAAACTCCAGGGACATGAGTAATCAAAAAAATAGTCAAGTTCGTGAGCTTCAGCCAAGGTATCCGTCATGCAGCGGTCTCACATCTCGCGTAATTCTGTTTTCAGTATCTTGCCGCTCGCATTCCTCGGCATCACATCGATGAACGCTACTTCTTTAGGCGTTTTCACACTGGAAATCTTACCGTCGCAATATTCGATAACCCCCTCATCCTGCAATTCTGACCCGGGTGCACGCACGACGAAAGCCTTGAGCTTTTCACCCCATTTCTCATCCGGGATGCCGACGACGGCAATGTCGATGATTTCCGGATGCCTGATCAGCGCTTCCTCGACTTCGCGCGGATAGACATTGATGCCGCCCGTAATCACCATGTCCTTGATGCGATCGACGATATAAATGTGGCCCTCATCATCTTTCTTGGCCAGATCGCCCACCGTGACCCAGCCGTCTTTATAAGACTCCGCCGTTTCCTCGGGCCGATTCCAGTAACCATTGAACAGGCTCGGGCCGGTGACGAACAGTTCGCCGACTTCCTCCGGGCCGCACTCGCTGCCGTCCGGGTTGCGAATCTCCACCAGCGTGCCCGGAAATGGCTGACCGACGCACGCGACCTTGCGTAACTGGTCGACCGTCCGCAGATTTGCGACAAAACCGCACTCGGTCGAGCCGTAAGTTTCGTGCAGGATCTGGCCAAAATGCCCGATAATTTTTTCTTTCATCTTCTGCGCCAGCGGGGCCGCGTTCGAAATGATGGTGTGCAGGGTCTCGCTGCGGTACTTGTCGAGTACTTCCTGCTCCAGCGTAAATATCACGTTGAAGTGCGTCGGCACGCCGAAGAAACCGGTGATTTCAGATTCCCTGAACCGGCGCACCACGTCTTCGGGATCGAACTTGTCGGTGATCTCGACATAGCCGCCGAAGAAGATCGGTGCCAGCACAAAGGCCATGCCTGCGCCGTGACAGATCGGCGCGATGGCCAGGAAACGGTCATCAGGCCCGAAGCAACCGTACTCAACCGATATCTGGTAGAGCGCGATCACGCGCGAACGGTGCGTGACCAGTACGCCCTTCGGCTTGCCCGTCGTGCCCGAGGTATAGGGGATGGTGAAGGTATCCCACTCATCGACCGCAGGCAGCTCGGCAATCGGTGTTTGCTTGGCCAGCCAATCCTCGTATTCGCTACCGATTTCTATGATCGTTTTAACAGTCGCAAACTTCTGGTCGCGGAGCACCGGTGCTACATCGGAATCCGCGAATACGACCCGTGCCTCCGCATCGTCACAGATCGCCACCAGTTCCGGCGGTGCGAGCTTGGGGTTGATCGTCGCGATTCCGACACCGGCCTGCGACGAACCGAGTACGATTTCTACAAACTCGATACAGTTTTTCGAGATGATCGCCGCGTGCTGACCGGAAGCGACCCCGAGATCGTTCAGGATACCGCTCGTCACCCGGTCGAAACGCCCGACGAGTTCGGTATAGGTGCGTTGTGTCTCGTTGCAGCTCGCAGCAATCTTCGTGGGATTGCGTTTCATCGCGGCCCGTACGCCGCCGGGCAATGACAGGTGCTGAAAGGAAAACGGCAGCTCGGCTTTCTGACCCATAGTCCTACCCGGGCAGGTTGAAAACCCGCAATGCATTTTCACGCATCAGCATTTTTTTTGAGTCTTCTTTCAGGCCCAGCTCGTCAACTTCCTTAACGGCACGCCCAGGGTCGATTACCGGCCAGTCGGTACCGAACATGACCTTGTGCTTGCCGTAGCTGTTTGCGTAATGCACATAGGGTTCCGGCCAGTACTTCGGTGCGTAGGCATCACCCGCTGTGTAGATATTCTCGTGTTTCCAGCACATCGAGATCATTTCGTCCGTCCACGGGATACCGATGTGGATGCCAATCAACCTCAGCTCCGGAAAATCGATAGCGACCTGGTCAAGTGTGATCGGGCGCGCCACACTCGGTAGCCGGCGCTCACGTGAATAAATGAGGTTGTGCCCGACCTGCATCATGATCGGAATATCGAGTTCGCAGCATTTTGCGTAATAGGGATAATACTGGGCCGCGTCAGGCGCGAGTCCGCACCAGTGCGGATACAGGTGTGCGCCGACGAAACCGTATTCCTTCACCGCCTCTTCCAGGTCACGCAGACCCTGCATGCCACGGAACGGGTCCACGCCCGCCAGGCCGGAAAAGCGGTCGGGGTATTGCTCACAGATCGCGTGCACGTCGGCATAGGGAATTTCAAAACCGCCCTGCATGCGGATATCACCGGCGCGGACCGCGATCAGCAGCGACCGCTCGATGCCGGCTGCATCCATCTTCGGCAGGTAATCCTCGATGGATATGCCGCCGCGCATGTCTTCGGGCATGCGTATCTGCGCCTTGAACTCGTCGTCGAGGCCGGTCTGGCCCTTGCTGACGGTATCGGGCGTAAACAAATTGCAGACGATATCAATAACGCCTGGCATAGCTTCCCTTTCCTGTACCTGGGGCAGGGCCGCTTAGCGCGCCCCACCCGATTTAGCGGCTACTGACCCTCGAGGTCCCACGGACCCACCGAACGCGACCGTACCGGAATACCCGATATCACGGGCGGGTTCACGGCCGGATCATAATTAATGGCATCGCCCTCGATAATCACTTTTGAGTTGATGGTAATCCAGTTAATCAGGTCACCATCCAGCCGGAATACGCCCCACCAGCCTTTTTCTTCGCCTGCAACGAAATGGCCGTGCTTGACCATCGCGGGACGGAAGAAATAAGTTCCGGCTTCGGCATGACCGAAGTTGTAATCCAGGCTGCCTTCGAGGCTATAGGCCTCTTCGAATACCGGGTGATGCACCAGGCGGTTGTCTGACCAGCCCGGCGGCGCCCACGCCAGCATCGTGATAAAGCCGGTGTTGTTGTTTTTCGGCGAGGCCGGATCGTGGAACAGCGGTTTCAGTTTCAGGAAGCGTTGCGTATCGCCTTCGTAGGCGTTCGGCATCCACTCCATCCGGTTCGAGTCTACGATGGTCAGTTCGCCGCGCGCTTTGGACACCGTATTCTGGCCACGGGAAATGAACTTGGCACGGTCTTTCTTCGAAACGCTGAAGCCCCAGTCGCCGTACTCGCGGAACAGCAGGATGTCGGTACCGGCATCGACCTGGATGGGAGGAACTGCAAGCCCTGCCGGTGCACGCCAATAGCAGCCCTTCGTCAGGATTCGGTTGCCGAGTTTGACCCGGCCACCCATGATGTACCACTCCGTGTCGGCATCGTGAAAACCGCCCGGGCGGCTCCACGCTTTCCTGAAGTGCAGCCGGGTAGATGCCGAACCGTCTTCTTCGTCAAACGAGAGGTTACGCTGCACGACATGTTGATTGCCGGAGCCCTTCGGCAGCTCGACCCGATGCCAGACGAGATCGTCGTCCTGGATTGCTTCTACGTGCGGTCTCACTTGCGTTTACCCCTCTTCTTGGCCTTTTTCTTCGCCTTCTTCTTTGCCTTTTTCTTAGCTTTCTTTCTGGCAGCCGGCCTGCACTCGGCGAGGATAAATATATCGTCGGTCATTCCCTTGGCCTGGTAAATTGCCTCGATGAATGCTTCGGTGGTTTCGCCGTCGACGGGTACCTGCCCTTTCTTGCGCGACGATGCTTTCATTTCACGCCAGAGCTTGTTCGCGCGCTTCAGTGTTTGGTCCATCGCGTGGGCCACGTAGCGCGAATGGAAATCCCAGTCCCCGCGAATCTGGGACAGATCTACCTTTTTTTCAGACATACCTGAGTCTCAGTAAATGTTGATGTGATGCCGGCCCCCTGGTTCGACCCAGGCTACGCCGGGCTGCTTTCTTTAAGGAGCCAGCTTCTTCACAATGAATTTAAGCAACCCTGTAAGGTTAAACAAGCATGTTCGCACAATGGGCAGCGGCCGCACCACTGTGCGGCGCGAAAATGGTGAAATGCCTAAACTGCGGACTCTCAGGCTGCGCTGCGACCTGCGGCTTCCTGCCGCTGAACCCTCTTGACGTGCTTGAGCACGCGCCACGGCGCCATGGGCATTTCGCCGATGAACTCGCCGCCCAACGCATCCGAAACCGCGGCAGCGATTGCTCCGCCGGAGACGACAATAATTCCCTCGCCGATTTCCTTGGCGCCGAAGGGGCCGAAGGGATCGATGGTCTCGATCAGGTGGTAATCGATTTCCGGCATCTCGTAAGAACGCGGCACCTTGTATTCCAGCCGCGACGGGTTCAGATACAAACCCGCATCGGTCTGTACTTCTTCGTAAAGTATCTGGCTCATCGCGGAATAGACCTGGCCATCGATCTGGCCTTCGCACGCAAGCGGATTAATAGCTCGCCCAAGGTCATGCGCCACCCACACTTTTAGGACCTGCACCTCGCCGGTATCGGGATCAACTTTTACTTCGGCAATCTGTGCGCCGAAGGACCACGAAGTTGTGCCGAACTGCAGCGGCGAATTATAGAAACCACGCCCCATGACCGAACGGCCTTCCTTGCCGTGCAGGGTCTTGTAAACCAGGTCTTCGAAACCCATCGACTTGTCGGGCGCGTTCTGCGCATAAACCTTGCCGCCCCGGAACACGAGGTCGTCCTTGTCGACTTCGAGTTTCCCGGCTGCGTAAACCGTGAGTTGCTCGCGGGCATCGAGCGCCGCGTTACGCGCCGCGTTACCCGTCTGTATCGTGCCGCGCTGCGCGAATGCGCCGACATCGATCGGCGTCAGGTCCGTATCCCCGGCGATTACTTTCATATCATTCGGATCGATGCCGAGCACCTCGGCGACGATCACCGCCATCGTAGTGTGCGTGCCCTGCCCCATGTCCGGTATGCCGGTGTAAACCGTTACGATGCCGTCTTCGCCGACGCGGACCATGACCGCGGATGTGTCGTGCCGGAATGCGCCTTTCGCGCCCGCCGCCATCGAACCGATACCGACGCCCAGCCCGTGGTAAGACTCGAGCTTGCCGTAGCGGTTGTCCCAGTCAGAAGCCTTGCGGACCGTTTCTATGCACTCCCTGAGACCGCAGCTCGCAAACCATTCGCCCGACAATCCTGTGTGGCCTTCCTCGATGGCGTTCTGGTACAGGAGATCTATCGGGTCGCGGTCGATTTTCTTCGCTGTCGTATTGATGAGCTGCATGATCGCCGCGTTGGTTGACAGCATCAGGCCGCCGTGCCCGAGGAAGTTGGGCCGGTTATTGGTCAGCACGCAGCGGCGGCGCATGCGCAGGCCTTCCAGCGGGAACACCCAGCTATTGCACAACCCGGCCATCCAGCCGAAGTAACCGACCTCGGTGCCGACGGCACCGCCATCCATCTCGGCTTCCATGTCGAAAGCCGTGATCGTGCCGTCCTTCTTCAGCGCCATGCGCATCTTGTATTTGTTCTCGCCCAGTGCGCGGCATACCAGGAACTCCTCGTCGCCCGTCGCAAATATTTTCACCGGGCGCCGCGTCTCACGCGACAGGAGTATCGCAATGTAGTGATGCGGGCGCACAGAGCCGCGACCGGAAAATGCACCACCGGTATTCAGGTGGATGATCTGTACCTGGCTCAGTGTTAAGCCGAACGCAGGGGCAAGCGCATGTTGCATCAGGTAACTGGTTTGCGTCGGTGTGTAAAGGGTAAGTTTGTCGGGAAGGGAAAAGTCCACGACTGCGACATGAAACTCGGCGAACAGGTTGTGCGTGACGCCTGCCTCGTACTTTTCTTCGAAGATGTAATCGGCCGTCTCGAAAGCGGGCTCGACTTCGCCGTAGTTATCGATATCGTCCGACCAGAGATTGCCCTCGGTCTTACCGTCGACCAGCGGTGCGCCTTCCTTGAGTGCACGGCGCATGTTCATGACCGCCGGCAACTCCTCGTATTCTATTTCAATCAGTTCCAATGCTTTCTCGGCCGTCAGTTCATCAAGCGCGGCGACCGCAGCAATTTCTTCACCGATGTAGGTGACCGCATCAGAGGCAAATACCGGCTCACGACCGTTTACATCGATTTCACCTATGTCTTTAGCCGTAATTACGGCCTTAACACCCGGCAGTGCCTCGGCCTTGGATGTGTCTAAGCTGAGAATCCGCGCATGCGCGTAACGGCTGCGCAGAATTTTGCCGCACAACATACCGGGCAGTTGCACGTCATCCGCAAAAATGGATCGTCCGGACACTTTCTCCGGCCCGTCCAGGCGGGGCTGGCGTTTACCGATGACGTCCAGGTCTGTCTTTTCGCGGCTGCCCAGCTCACCTTCGAACCTGGGCCGGCGACGGCTGCGATCGGGCGTACCGACCTTGGTCTCTCGTACCGTTTTAGTCTCTCGTGCCACGCCCTAACTCCCGAATTCGATGATCGTTGCGTATCGCCTCTTTCACCTTGATATGCCCGGTGCAGCGGCAGTTCACGCCTGCCAGACCGGCATTAATCTGTTCTTTGGTCGGCTCGGGGTGGGCGTTGATTATGGCCTTGGCCGACATGATCACACCCGGCGTGCAGAAACCGCATTGAACAGCCCCGTATTCGATAAAGGCCTTCTGCATGGCATCGAGTTCGCCGTCGGCCTCAAGTCCTTCGATGGTGGTGATCTCTTCGCCATCCCATTCCAGTGCGTGGGTCAGGCAGGAAAGCACCGCCTCGCCCTTCGCGTTGTTTATGCAGCAGACACCGCACGAACCTGTCGTGCAGCCACGCTTGGTGCCCTTCAGGTTTACCTCGTCGCGGATCACGTCGAGCAGCGTCTGGTTATCGGACACGACGAGATCATAGGTGTCGCCGTTAACCGTCAATGTCACCAGGTGCTTTGCCATGCTTATTGCTCCCGCAACTGTGTGAGCGCGCGTTTGACCAGTACGATCGCGATCTGCCGTTTGTAAATCGAGCGACCGTACAGGTTGCTAACCTCGCCGAGCTCGTCGCGTACCAGATCAGCCGCCTTCTCGATGGCGTCATCGGTGAGGCCGGCCTCGAGGACCACTTGTGCAGGCTTGTCGAGTACGACCGGTGCGGTCACGAGCGAGCCCAGCACGATGATAATGTTACTGATCTGCTCGCCTTCGCCGTCGCAGCGGGCCGCGACTGCGCCGAGGGAAAAGTCCATGCCTTTACGCGGTGTGATCTTGATAAAGACCTGCCGGTCGCTGACGGGCGGAATGGTAACGTGCGTGACGATCTCACCCGGTCCCAGCACGCTGAAGTCGACGCCGTCTGCCCGGTAAAACTCTGCGATCGGCACTTCGCGCTTCGCGCCTTCTTTTTGCAGCGTGAGCGTCGCGCCCAACGCGATCAATGCAGGCGGGGTATCGGAGTTGTTAATGGCATGACACTTGGTCGAACTCTTGATGACATGACAGAGTTCGCTGTCAGTCTTGTAACAACCTTGCAAACCTTCGCGCCACTGGTCCGAGTTGTTCGTGTACCAGCAGCGTGTTTCGAGGCAGATGTTACCGCCGAGCGTGCCCATGTTGCGTATATGCGTCGATGCAACGGCTTCGAGCGACTGTCTAAAGGCCGGGTAGCGCCCGCCGGCAAGGGGATGATCGATCAGGTCGGCTAACCGGCATGCGGCACCGATGCGTACACTGCCGTCATCGAGTTCTTCGACCTGCAGCAGGTCTTTAAGTCCGCGGATACTGACCGCTACTTCCGGCTGAAAGAGCTTCAGCCGCATGTTGAAAATGACATCGGTGCCGCCCGCGATGACCTTCGCCTTCTCACCCGTCTCCCGAAGTGTCTTCAGACACTCCTCCAAGCTCTCGGCTTTGACGTAACTGTGGTCAGGCAGCAGCATGGCGATGAATTCCCCGGCTCGGCAGCAGATGCAAGTAACCCATTTATCCTATAACCTGAGATTCGCCTTGAATAGCCGCCGGACCGGCCTGACCAAGTGTCAGATACCGCGCCCGCTGCAGGGTTTGCCACAAGACAGCGAGAAGCGGCGGGCGTTACATAAGGATAAGGAATGGCCACTGCTGCCGACGTGCACAAAGCCGTTACCCGGCTCGACGACTCCATGAGCATTTCTGACGATGCGGCGGAATTCATGACCCGGGCTGCGCCCTACCAGTTCAACCGCATGATAGAAGGCCTGGTCCGTGATGCCAAACGCATGAGTGTGACCTGTATCGATATTGAATTCCTGAAGGAAATTGAATTGTGGGAAGAATGAAATGAGCTATCCCTACCCCTGGATTCGTCCACCCTATCCGGACAAGGAACTGCCCCGCGGCGAACTTGAGCGACGCATCCAGGAAACCCTGATGATGGCCAACACCTGCGTGCTTGCAACACTCAGCAAAAAAGGTATGCCGGTCGCCAGCCCGGTGGAGTACTACAACGACGGCTTCGACGTGTACATGCTGCCGGACGCGGGTTCCCCCAAGCTTACGTACATGGAAAAGAATGCCGACGTATCGCTGGCCGTCCACAAGAACCACAATACGTGGGCACATGCGCGTGGCGTCCAGTATTTCGGCAAGGCAGAAGTGCTGCCGCCCCGGAGCCCCGGATGGAAGCGCGGGATGGAAGTTTTTCGCTGGCGCGTCTGGGCGGAGGAACTCGGGCAGGACCTCGACAAGCCGCCGGAACAGACGCTGGTGAAAGTCCGGCCGCAGCGAATCATGTATACCGATACGTACCTGTGGCGTGAGGGTTATGGCGCCCGACAAACCTGGCGAGCCGAATAGAGATCAATCCTGGCCAGCCGGAGTAATCCGGATTACCTGGCTGCCCGCCTTGTTCTCGAGCAACACGTACAGTTCGCCGTTGGGACCAAGTTCTATATCCCTGAAGCGGGCAAGATTTTCCAGCAGCATTTCGGTATGCACAACCTCGTTGTCGACAACTTCCATGCGTAACAAATCGGTCGCGCGCAATGTGCCGGCAATGATGTTGCCGTTCCACTTCGGGAACTCCGGGCTGTCGTAGAAAATAAAACTTGAAATTGCGACCGCCGGCGTCCAATCGACGACCGGGAACTCGGCATCTTCAGAGTCCAGCTCAAGGCCAAGCTTGTCTGCGACATCTACCGGTCTGCCGTCGTAGTTCACGCCGGAGGTAAATACCGGCCAGCCGAAGTTGCCGCCCTTAACGAGCCGGTTGAGTTCGTCGCCGCCGCGCGGCCCCATCTCGGTTTCCCAGTGATCTCCGGTCTTCGGATTGTATTCGAGCCCCTGGCTGCTGCGGTGGCCTAAAGTCCAGATGGTATCCAGGGTATTCGGGTCATCGATGAAAGGATTGTCGTCCGGGATACTGCCGTCGTCATTCACGCGATGAATCTTGCCGTACGGAAGGCTGAGGTCCTGCATACCCATGGTGTCCAGCACATCTTTCATGCCGACGCTGAAGTAGAGGTGGTTGTCGGCATCGAAACTCAGGCGGCCCGCGGCAGCCAGGTCTGAAGTATTTGTATAGGTTTCGATATCTGCTTTCCAGATGACCTCTTCATCGACCCACTGGCCATCTTTAATGCGGCCCCGGACGACATGGTTCATCGACACCGGCTGGCCGCCACGACGGCTGAATTCGTTGCAACCCGTGCAGCGATCGGTGTGGTGGATATAGACCCAGCCGTTTTCCTCATAATCCGGATGGATGGCAACATCCAGCATCCAGCCATTACCCCTCACCTGGCCCAGGAACATACCGGAGTCTGCATACACGGCTGGTGTGCCTTTAATCGGCTCCGACTGTTTTCCGTCGGCCGAAATAATGCTTAAGCCCCGCATCCGCTCCGACAGGAGTATGCGGCCGTCGGGCAACGGCTCGATAGAAAAAGGCATCGGGTCGAGGCCGTCGGCAATAATTTCTATACGGAAATTGTGCCGCTCACTTTTAACGGTTCCTTCCGGAATCAGCACCGCGATATCATCATTCTTTTCAAGAATCGTCGTGCCCTGCCTCTGCTCGGCAACATAGAGAGCGAGGTTCCATATCCGGCTTTCGCTCAGCGTCTCGGACCAGGCCGGCATGCCGCTCTCAGGAAAGCCGGTGGCGATACTGTTCGCAATTTCCTTAACACTGTCGCCGTGCTGCAGATCTACGCCGACCAGCGGCCCGCCAAGCGGGGCGCCCTGCAGGTCCTCACCGTGGCAGGCGCCGCAGTTTTCATTGAAATGCTTTATGAAACTGTCGCTCATCGGTATTTTGCCAATCTTTTCCCAATCAACCGTGCTTGCGTCGAAACCCTGCGCAAGAGCTGCCCCCGGAAATATGACCAGGCAAATAACCAGCAGTATCGGCAGGTTGCTCTTTACAGGAAGCATGGAAAATCCATTCGGTTTATCGGCTGAAGCGTCTTCTTATTTCTATAACGATAACTGTGGGAAGCAATATCCACCAGCCCAGGTTGAATGTCATCATAAACAGCATTTTGCAGTCATGCATGACAGAGGCCGTTTGTGCAATCCACAACGGCTCGTCGGGTACACTGAGCACTACTGCGACGAAGCCGATATTCTCCAACCAGTCGAACAGGACAGTTGTGTAGGCGGCCGCCACCAGCCACCAGAACCTCTGTTGCCACTTTTCGGCAAGAAAGGTCAGCAGCCAGGCACAGATGAACAGACTGGTGGTGAAGGAAACCAGGGGCCAAGCATAATCGAAAATCGACCAACCTATATAAAAAGAGACGGTTTCGGGCGAAAAAGAAGCAGCCTGGGCGAACATCTCCTCGGGTATCAACCGGCGCTGCATGTCCATAAAGGTCAGGCCACCCGTCATTTCGGCAAACTTGTCGACGGAGTAAAACAACCCGTACCAGGTTGTTGCGAGAGCGAGGACCAGCAGCGGCAGGAATACCCGCAGGTTAAGGTTGGCCTGTATCAGTTCCGCAATGCGCTTCACAACTCCCTACCTGGTAGCCTGTCACACTGGTTCAGTCGCCGGTCACATACCGCGCTGCGATTAATTCGAGCCCGGTCTGCAACTCTTCACTGGTCATCCAGAAGCCCCGCAACATCACCCCGGACGGATTCCGTAACGTGGCGTGATCCTGCAAGGGATTTTCCGCAACCAACACAAGATCGGCGTCGAGGCCTTCTTTTACCCGCCCGAAGGTGTCTTCTGCATCGAAAAAGACGGCCGGGTTTAGCGTACCCGTTGTCAGTGCTTCAGCTCGTGTCAGCCCGGCTTCTACCATCAGGTCGAGCTCATTGTGCAGGGAAAAACCTGGCACATTAAAAACCTGAGGTGCATCCGACCCGAGCAGCAAGCCGGCATCCTCGTCATGCAACGCCTTCACGAGGCGCTTTCTATAACTTAGAAAGCGTTGCGCATCCTCCGGATCGGTAATACTTTTCTGGTAAACGGTTGCGAGACCGACCCAGCTGCGCACTATTTTTGGCGGCATGTACTCGGCGCCGGTCAGGGGCCGGGATTCGTCATAGGGCCCCACAAAATTTTCTGCCAGCGTCAGCGTGGGCGCATTCCAGGTTCCAGCATCCCTTGTTGCGCGCGCCACGACCGCAATTTTGGATTCATCGACATGGGGCGTGTAAGGCGCGCCGAGCAAACCATCTTCAAGATCAGAAACGTCGGCAGCGTCACTCACCAGCGCGCGCAGATAAGAATCAAGATGATCGATGGTGGCCTGGCGAGCCTCCAGCGCACGCCACAGACCGATATCCGGTGCGACATGGCCCGCCACCGGAATATCATGCCTCTCCGCGGCTGCCACAACACCGTCGTAGGCGACTCGCGTCAATCCCATGTGCACTTTCAGAAAATCGTAACCGGCCGCAACCTGCTCATCGACGATCCCACCCGCCTCCTCAGGGGTCTTGATCCTTCTGCCCATAAAGCGAGGGCCGGATGTATACATGCGCGGCCCCAGTATTTGCCGGCTCGCAATCTGTTCACGCAGTTCCAGGTGTGATGGCTCGCCGCTCATGTTGCGGATGGTGGTTATGCCGTTGGTGACCCACAGGAACAATATGTCCTCAGCATACTCCCGGCCCAGTTTGGCGGGAGGAACGTGCGCATGCATTTCGGCGAGTCCCGGCAGCAGGTAGCGACCCTCTCCCTCGACAACCAGCGCATCCGAGGGCACCGAAACCTTATTCGCAGCACCGATCCGGGTGATCTTTGTGCCGGTCACGATGACGGTACGGGATTCATCGATGCTGTTGGTCTCCGGGCGCACCACGTTTACGTTCACGAATGCGGTGACACCGGTTTCCTCATCTGCAACCACCGGACTGGTAAACAATGCCGCCAGCAGGCACATGCAAAAAAATCTTCTATAAATTTTTCTATTCGTAATCACGTTAAAAACCTTCCTTGCCAGTCACGTCCCTGTAGAAATCGGCATAGTCATCGGGTACAGCGTTTTCTATCAAACTCTGAAAATACATCGTCGGCGACTGGAAGCCCTCGGCATAACAAATATAGCGCCACCCTTCGGGCTTGCGTCGCAGGACCGAAGTCGCACGCAACCTGCTGATGAACGGTTTGGGTGCAAACACGAGCTTCATCTCCGAGCTCATGTGGTAGGCCGCATAGGCGATATCGTCTGCGAGCCAGCGGGTGCTGACATCGGAGAATGTCACCCGGATGGCTTCGGTCACCTGTGCAGCACCCTCGGGATCCAGGTATTTCTCGAGTTGTTCGCGGCGCCTGAAAAAGTCTTTCTCTTCCGCCGCGAGGTAGAAGGGCCGCGCGTCGTCGGCGTCCCAAAGTGCCAGCCAGCGGTAGTAATCCTGCGAATTCCAGGCAGCCTCCGTCTCCCGCAGGAGCGCCTCTATTTCGCTTGTTAGCTGCGGGTCATCCACATTGTCAGTTTGCTGCTGCATTTCGCCCCCCTTGGTGCCGCCAGGCGAACCGAATCCAGATTGCTACAGCCGCGCCCGGATGGCCAGCTTGCATTGGCCCGACAAACCCTCTTAGTATTCATAAAATAAATAGTCATAATTAGACTAATGCTAAAAAAGCTTCTACTCCTCGGCCTGCTCAGAGACCAGCGTATGCATGGCTACGGCCTGATGGGCTACCTTAAGCTGCATGAAACCAGCGGTTCTGCTATCGGCAAGTCGAATGCCTATCGCCTGCTGCGCGTGATGGAAGACGAGGGGCTGATAAAGAGCTCCGCCGAAAAAGAAGGCAACAGACCCGAGCGGCACGTATACGAAGTAACGGCAAAGGGTGACGAGTATTTTCTCGACAATCTCCGGAAGACGCTGGCAACGGACACGACCTCCGACCAGCCCGGTATTTCGGTACTGGAATTTGTAGACTCTCTTGCTCCCGTTGTTGCCGCCGAACATTTAGCGATGCGGCGGGCACACGTGGCCACGCGGCACTCTGTACTCGCCGGGCTACCGGATGACGTCAAGGCATTTTTACCGGCACTCGGCCTGAAGCTGCGCATAACCGAAGTAGAACTCGAATGGCTCGATGCCAAGCTGGCAGAACTGGAGGCTCAGCTCAATGCTGAATCATCCGTAAACCAGCAACTGGGAACAGGATAATGAACGCGGACCAGGGCAATAGCCAAGGCAATGGTAAGCAATTTGCTTACGGTTACGGGCCGGCTATCGAAGGTCCGTACCTCGACCTCCGCACGGGCCGGGGTAACCAGCTCGCGTATGCGCGCATCCAGGGCAATATCAATTTTGGCGCACAGAAGTATTACTGGTTCAAAGGATCGGTCATGGCGAACCGTCCGGGAGAGAAGGTACAGGACCTGTTCGGCGCCGAAGGATTCGGCGTTATCCGGCTTAAGGAATTCGAGGACGGCGGTATACAAAGGATGGCCCGCCAGATCGGTCTTATAACCGACCTGCGATCGAGGGAAATACTGAACGAGTGGCACAACCCCTATATCGATGAAACGGTCGAGGTCGTGCATGTAGCGATGGAGCCCGTGCACTACAAGATCGAGGAGTTTTTCCCCACGCCACCCACCTACGGCACCGTGAACGGCGAGCCGCCGCCCAAAATTCCCTTTGTTCTGCCGTGGTACCAACACGGTGACTGGCTGGACATGCAGCTGAACCTGCACATGGCTTACCCGAATCCCCTGCAGCCGGACGAATGGCCCCGCGAGTCAGCGGGGGAAACCGCGATCGCTTCGGAGTTATTTACACACCATGTCAGGGCAGATGACATGCAAAACCCGGATATCACCTCGCTCGACTACGTGGGAAGCTGGTCGCGGGTTACCCCCTGGTTACCGTGGATGTTAATGGGTCAGCAAGCAGGGCACTGCAGCTACGTCGCTTTCATGGGTACCTGCGGTCATCCCGCGGACGTGCTGAGTAAACCGGTTATGGATTACGCGGAAAAGCACTACGGTCGGTATTTCGATGCCCCCGAGAGTGTCGACGGACCGAGCCTTTCAGACCTGCAGCACTATGCGAAGGACCGCAAACCTGCCCGCTAAGAGTTAACAACAAAAACGAGATGCCATCATGATAGACCTGTATTTCTGGCCCACGCCAAACGGATGGAAAATTTCCATCATGCTCGAGGAGTGCGGCCTGCCGTATAACGTTGTGAAAACCGATATCGGACGTGGCGACCAGTTCACGCCCGAGTTCATCGAAATAGGTCCGAACAACAAGATCCCGGTGATTGTCGATCACGACGGTCCCGACGGGCCGATATCAATATTTGAATCAGGTGCGATCCTTATCTACCTGGCGGAAAAATCGGGCCAGTTCATGCCAAGTGATCCGAAGGGTCGCAACGAAGTTTTGCAGTGGTTGTTCTGGCAGGTCGGCAACATCGGACCAATGGCGGGCCAGTTCGGTTACTTCCGCAACTACTCGGAAGAAAAAATTGAACATGCAATTCAACGTTATGCGAAGGAATACGATCGCTGCCTGGGCGTTATGAACCATCGACTGGAAGACCGGGAGTATCTCGCCGGCGATTATTCGATCGCGGACATGGCCACGATTCCGTGGACACGCTCCTACGACCGGCTGGGCGTTGATATAACTCCGTTCCCCAACGTGAAACGCTGGGTTGACGCGATCGGTAAAAGACCGGCGCTGACGAAGGCCTACGAGATCGGCCTGGATTGGTTCCGAAATAAGGGTATGCCGGACAAGGAAAGCCGCAAGCATTTGTTTAACCAGAGCGCGGACAGCGTCGACCAGGCGATCGACAAGGCTGCGGACGCCTGACAGAGGAGATACGATCATGTTTATTAATTTCTGGTATGTAGCGGAGCGGAGTGAGAGCGTTACCGACAAACCGGTAGCCGTACGCATGCTGGGCCAGGACTTTGTTCTGTTCCGGGATTCGGCAGGCGAGGTGCATTGCCTGAGCAACATTTGCACACATCGCGGCGGCGCACTGGCGGGCGGTCAGATGGTCGATGACTGTGTGGAGTGTCCCTATCACGGCTGGCAGTTCGACGGGGATGGCAACTGCACACGTATCCCGTCGCTCGGCGTCAACGGAAAAATCCCCAAGCGTACGCGGGTGGATTCATACCCCACACAGGAACGTTACGGCCTGGTCTTTGCATTTTTGGGCGACCTGCCGGAAGAAGAACGGCCGCCGATCATGGAATGCAAGGAGTGGGGCCAGGAAGGCTGGCGCGCCACGTCTTTGGTTTTTGACTGGGATTACGATTACAAGCGTTCTGTCGAAAACGCGCTCGATCCGGCGCATAACGAATTTACGCATTCGACGCATATAGACAGGAAGAAAGACAAGCCGTTCCAGGTCCCGGATCTTGAACTGATTAACACCGACTGGGGCACGGGTTTTCATATTGAAATGCCGGCACCGGCCATGTATGAGGAGAAAATGGCTGACACGGCCAACCTTCATGAGCCAAGCATTTTTCATATACGTGCGGGTTACCATGGGGTATCGAGCTTCTGGACGTACATCGAGCCGACACCCAAGTTCATCCGCAGGCAACATTTCTATGAAACGCCGATTGAACGGGGCAAGACCCGGATTTTCGCCATAGACATGCGCAATGCCATGCTGGATCCTGACGACGACAAACGCATGATTTACATGGACACACTTGTGGCTAACGAGGATGGTGACGTGCTACTCGATGTCCGGCCGGTGTTACAGCCGCTCAACAATATCAAGGAAAATTTTGTTCCTGCCGACAAGCATATTGCTCACTACCGCGAGAACATTAGGGAATGGGAAGCAATGGGCTGGCGTATCGACCAGGACGAGGTTGAACGCAACGAACATCAGGTTGCCTATGCTATACCCTGCCCTGACCGGCGCAACTCGAAGAACTGGACGCTGGACCCGGTGCCTCTTATATCGGCAACAACCGGTGGCGCTGAAGTAAAGATAGCGAGTGCCAACTAAAACCGGGCTTGAACCCGGACGAGAACAGGAATAACGAAGGGGAAACTACATGAGCGACGACTGGCGATATCACAAAATCACCCGCGAGACTGCGGAAACTTACAAGGTACCGAGCGGTGAAATAACCTATTTTCTTTCCACCGCGGCGGAAACAGATGGCAAGATCACCGTATTTGACGCGTACTTTCCCAAAGGCAGCGGCGTCCCCTGGCATATACACAAAATAGATGAGGAATTATTTTTTGTTACCTCGGGAAAATACAAGATCGGCGTTGCGGACGAAGAATTCGAACTGGGAGTCGGCGAGATGGCGATTGCGGGCATCGATGTGCCACGCATGTTCGAAGCGATTACTGATGATGCGTGGATAATTGTTATTAATTCGCCCGCAGGACCAGCAGAAAATTTCATTCGCTATATGCAGAACCTGGATCTGAAAGGACCTCCCGGCCCGGAAGTATTCGAGCACTGTGAGAAGGAGTTTGGGGTTGTTTTCGGTAAAGGGAACGTGTCCTGGTAGAAAAATCCCCAGGCGGCACAGCGCGAGTATCCGCGCAGGGATGGAATTTGCGTGTATTCGGGCACGCTATTAATACGTCGCGTAGCGACTCAGATAGGCCGTAGGCCAGAAATGAGCGACGAGCACAAGGATGTGCGGGAGTGGACTTTTTTGCCGGCTCTCGCCTGAGAATCTTTCTGCGATACGTAGGTAGAGTAATGCGAAGAAGCTGTAGTCCGGTCGTTATCATTCTGGCCCTTGCCATTTTTGGTATATCCGGCTGTGCAACAACAACCGAAGTAGGCCAGGCGAATTTCGATACCACTGCGCCCACGGTGTTTATCGCGGGTTCCAGCCGTGGCCTCGGGCTGGAGTTTGCCCGCCAGTACGCAGCCAGGGGCTGGAACGTCATTGCCACCGCGCGCCGGCCCGAAGCATCTGAAGGTTTGCAGGCGCTGGTCACAGAACATCCGAATGTCGTCCTCGATATCATGGATGTCACGAAGCAGGCAGATGTAGAACGCGTTGCCGCACGGTTCAGCGGCCAACCGATCGATGTATTGATAAACAGCGCCGGCATCTGGGGCGACCTGCAGGCGCAAACCTTCGGCACGCTGGACTACGATGCCTACCAATGGATCTACGAGGTTAATGCACTCGGACCGCTTAGAGTGACCGAAGCGCTGATCGAGAATGTCAAAGCCAGCGAACAGAAAAAGGTAATTACGCTCGGTGGCGGGATGGGCACGCGCCGCACGGTTGAGCAGGCGCCTGGCGGTCACTACTGGTATCGTATGTCCCGCGCGGCAAACCTGATTTCGATGGCGATAGTGCAGAGAGAGAACAAGAAGCAGGGCATAATCATCGGGATTATTTCACCGGGTAAGGTTGACACACGGATGCTCGCGGACTCAGGATGGCCGGCACATTTCAAAAAGCTTAGCGCTAAAGACAGCGCCGGGTACGTCATTGAACAGATTGCTCAGCTCACACCCGAGAAAGGTGGTGAGTTAATCAACTATGATGGGAACGTTATTGGCTGGTAACTCGTCATGCCTGACAACATACTACTGTTCGGTGGTACCGGAAGAACGGGACTGGAGATCGCGAAGCTGCTCGCCGCGCGCGGCGACCGTGTGACCGCAGTTGTGAGGCCCGGCTCCGATTCTGCGGAGCTCGAAACGGTTGGCGTAAGCCTGCTTACTGGCAACCCACTGGAACAGGGCCCGGTGCAACAAGCTTTCGGATCCGATACTTATAAAGCCGTCATCAGCACGCTGGGTCACCGGCAGGGCGAGCCGGGGCCGCGCGCGGACCTGGCGGGTACCGAACTGATTGTCGATGCGGCCGTGCAGTATGGCGTTACCAGAATGCTCATGGTCACGATGATCGGTACCGGGGACAGCATTGGCGCGGTCTCTGACAAGGTCATCGAATTCCTCGGGGACGCAATCGAAGCCAAAACAGCAGCCGAAGCATTGTTGAAAGACAGCGGTCTCGATTACACGATACTCCGACCAGGCGGATTATCCGGTGATGCGGCCACCGGTACGGGTGAGAAAACACTCGATCACGGAGTGATGGGCGTAATCACCGCGGCAGATCTCGCCCGCCTGGTTGTCGAATGCCTGGATGATGACGACACGATCGGCCAGACCTATCACACCGTTGATCTGGAAATTAAACAACCGGCGCCCTTACAACGCGGCGAAGATTTACCGGCAAAGAAATAGAACTCAAGAACACTATCTATCGAGGAAAGCAATGATTCAACCGTGGACGGCAACCTGTGTACAGGTTTTGAACCATACCGTTAATCACGTGCAGACACGTGAGGAAGCGATGGAGATAGTGAACCGCAGTCTCGACCGTTGGGAGATACTGATCCTCGGGGGGATCGCGCCGGGACAGGCGCGTCCCAACAACCCGAACAACCTGCTGCTTTTCCCTGAGTTTGCCTTGACCGGTTTTCCGATTCTGGAAAGCACGGATGAGTGGATAGAAAAAGCCTGTTTCGATATTCCAGGCCCGCAAACCGAGCGACTGCAGTCGATGGCACAGAAATATAAGCTGTTCATCGCGGCCAACTCTTACGAACGTGACGAAGCCTGGCCAGGTATCTATTTCAACTGTTCGTACCTGATCGACCCGTCAGGCGAGATTATCCTGAAGTATCGCCGCATTAATACGCTGCACTCGGTATCGCCGCACGACCTGATGGACAAGTACCTCGATATGTACGGCATTGAAGGCACCTTCCCGGTTGCCGACTGCGAACTGGGTAAGATCGCGATGATGCCCTGCGCCGAAATCATGTATCCGGAAGCCGCGCGCGCGTTCATGATGCGCGGTGCCGAAGTCATCCTGCACCCGACCAGTGACAGCGGCGCGATGGACCTGTGGGCGTGGGAATCTGCCAAGAAAGTCCGGGCCGCCGAGAATATGCTATTCCTGGTGTCCTGCAACGCCGGCGGTTCCGTGGGCGGAGCGATCCCGGGTAATTTCAACATGGGTCACTCGAAAATTTTTGATTTTAATGGCCGCCTGCTCGGGGAATCAGGCGGCCCCGGCGAAACCGTGCTTCCGTCGGCAACGATTGATATCGAGGAGTTGAGACGAGAACGGACCGACTGCATGGCCTACAACCGGATACTAAGCCAGCGCCACGATATTTACAGGGGGGTTTACGACGCTGCACAGTTTATTGCGCCCAACGCCTACCTTGAGAATCGCATGCCTTCACGCAAGGCATCGGTTGACCTGTTAAAAGGCAGCCTGAAAAATGCCACGAAACGCGGCAGCATAACGCCGCCGGAATAAGTGGAGAATAAAATGCCCGATACTAAATCTGCAATCGAAAGCCTCATGGGCGAGCGAGGCCGGTTGCGCACTGCTCACGAAATGCTGAAAGCAGCATTGGATACCGACACGCGCGACTATTCGTTTGTCCCCTTCTATGTTGCTGTCGCCAACTACATGGAAGCATCTATGGGCCGGCTTAATGAGCAGGATATAAAAATGCTCGGCCGGCTTAGAGAGAAACTTGGCAACGCTACCCCGGAGGAGGAGGAAATCATTGCCGAAGTACACCGGCGGCTCGATGGTAATCGTGAGCATCTGAAAAAATTTCTGGCCTGCAGGACAGCCCTGGCGTCCAACCAAAATGATGATGAAACTATTGCTGATTATGAGGAAACGAGTCACGCTTACGTCGATTACATCCACAACCGGATGGGGCACCATGCACCGAGTACCGACATTGCGCGAAGACTATTTGATGAATCCGACTGGATCGATATTGCGGATATAGATGAAGAATATTTTGTAAAAGAAAAAGAACTCTATAAGGAACTGCTTAAGACGCGCCCGGAGAGCGTACCGCTCGGCATGGCCGCCGAGGAGTACGTCGAACAGTATCGGAGCGACAGAGGCTAAGCGTTCGCCTTATTCTCCACAGGCAGCGGCTGCAAACAGCTGTCTATAAGATGCCGGGAGTCGTGTTACCCCTTCAACGATACCTACGACTCCCTCTTCAACCAGGTTGATGTATTCCCAGACCACTTCGCTATCCTGATTTACTTCAAACGCCCGCCCATTCATTGAATCAGTAATCAGCATATGGCCATTATCCAGCAACTGTTGTTTACCCAGGATATAAGTATAAAAAGGATCCTGTTTGGTTCCCTCATACAGAACTGATAATTGATTGCTGGATGCGTCGAGCATTAGTATCCGGCTTTGCTGGCCAAAACGCTCGGGACCAATATTATTATTGTCGAACAACATTATTGAATTGCCGTCAATAAAATCAGGATCATGCTGGCGCGTGAAGCCGCCAATTTTTAACAATTTTATTCTATGTGTGACCTGATCAAAGACTATGACACTATTTATATTCCTCAGCGAGATCAGCACATCACCATGCTTGAAAAAACCCTCTTGCATGCTGTTGGGGAAAACTTCCACATCATTGAGGTGCAGGCTATCGCCGGAAATGGTATTGGATAAAGGCGATGCCCGCATATGCAGGAGCGCTCGATAGCCATTGTCCCGCAGTAGATCAAATACTGAAATATCCTCAAGAATTTCACCTTCCTGTGAAACCTTGATAATAGTTTGCTCACGAATTGGTACCATGTGGGCGGGGTAGTCGGGCATGGGCTTCAGATTCGTTTTCAGCCCCGGCAACCAGATATAACCATCATCATCGATATGGATCGCATGATGTGTTTGATACGGCAACCGCCACCTGATTTCACCGCACAGACCCATGCGTACGGTACCCTGCTTTTCAAAATTGAACAGGATATCTCCATCGGGCAGCAACCAGGTACCATGCAGATGGGTGCCCGGACGCGTTTTGGGCACGGCATCAGGCGGTAAATGATCTGCATCTGCCCAGATATCAAACCAGTCTACCGGCCATTCATGAACCAGTTCCCCTACCATATCGACAACCTTCAATAACAAACGGTTATCAGGCCCCATTCCGCTAACAAGGTTAAGGCCATCCGGTCGCTCACCCCTGGGTGCATAGGCCTTCTCTGTGCGTGTGGTTGGCTGGAAATACCATGACCTGTTTCCCGGCGCTCGATCAACCATCCATTGCACTGCCTCTTCTACCTGTTCGACAGCTGCGTAGGGAAACAACCTATAACGCACAACCATGACGCCATAGACAAAGGCCAGCAAAAACCCTGCCAATAGCAATACCACCAGCGCAATAGCTACAGGATTCGGTATTCTTATATTCAAGCTTTTATTAGTGCCTGCAAAGTTTGACTGACATCATGGGCAGATGCCCAATTCTGTGCAGCGGGATGAAAGTATAAAGTCTGCATTACAAACAACGGTGGGTGCAAGCTGGCAGCATAATATAGGGCCTCGGGATCGATCCTTTTCCGTCCTGCACTAATCTGCTAGCGTTCGGTCAAAGGCGGCAATACAGGCTACTGCTGGAAATACAAAATGGATTATCACTTGAAACCGGCAACTTATCGCAAGACATCGCCATGTCTGGCCACCCATGGCGGGGAGTTGCCCTTGTGAATCCTGTAACAATTCTGCGCCGTGCACTGATCGTTCTATTTGCACTTTTGCTTGCTTCCGAAGTGATACTGGCGCTGCAGTGGCGCCTGTTACAGGATGCGCCGCTTCTCCATTATGTTGCCTGGCTGGCTAACGAGCACGACTACGTTGTGTATCGCGATATATTCGAAACCAGCATGCCGGGGACTTTCCTGGTTCACATGCTTATTGGCCGGCTCTTTGGCTACGGTGACCTGGCCTTCCGCCTGGTCGATCTGGCCTGGCTTGCTGGTCTGATGGCTGTGAGCTGGTTACTGATACGCCGTATTAACCCGGTTGTCGCCTGGGCAGCCACCCTGGGCTTTGCCATCGCTTACATTGCTTACGGTCCGGGGATGACCATGCAGCGAGACTACCTGGGCCTGTTGCCCATAGCTACCGCCATGCTGGTCGCTGCCGGGTCGCGTTACGGTAGCGGCACGCGTGCAGTACTCGTAGGTGGCTTGTTCGCTGCCGCTGTTACCCTGAAACCGCATCTCGGTCTGGGCCTGCCCTTCGTGCTTATTTACATGACGGTCTGTGAAAACGAAGACTGGAAGAACGATTACGGCCCAGCGCTCAAATCGCTGCTCAGGATCGGATTATCTGCTTCCGCCGGATTTCTGCCGGTACTTTCATTGCCACTTTTATGGCTTTGGTCAACAGGGGGATTGGAGGCATTCTGGGAAATGGCCACCCTTTATCTACCCCTGCATGTGGATATGACTGGTGCAATCGAAACGGTGACACCCGAACAACACTTAGACTATACGGTAAGAAAATATATACACGGTATTCGTTTCTATGCGCCGCCCGCGATACTGGGTGTTCTTATCACACTCCGCTTCGGCGGACTGGACCGGGATCAACGCCGGCTTGTCTACCTGTTCGCGTGGCTCGTCTTCGCATACAGCATTTATGTTGTTCTTGGTGGCAAGTTCTGGGTTTATCACTGGATCCCATTTCGTTACATGGCAACGGTCTGTACCGCACTCATGCTGGTGCCATTAGTGCAGCTAAAGAGGCGCATGTTAATCGAAAGTACTTTTATCATTTTATTTATGGCCATTCTCATCGTCTGGGTGTCGCTCTGGGGATACGTCAAACAAACCCTCAGGTTCCCATACAGTTTTGTGCACCAGGTAAGCGGCCTGCCTCCGCCTCCGCCCAAGAATGGCGTGGTCGATGAAATTGCCGACTTCCTTGTTGCCGCAAAACTGGGACCCGATGAGAAAGTACAGCCTCTTGACTGGACGGACGGTGCCGTACACGCGATGCTGATCGCGGAAGTTCTGCCGGCAACACGCTATATATATGACTACTATTTTTATCACTACTTATCAGATCCCTACATCCAGAATATCCGCCAGGAATACATTACCGGGCTTCAGGCAAACCCACCCCGTTACATGATCGATATAACGAATAAGCTCAAGCCCACCGGGCTTGATACGACTGATACCTTCCCGGAGCTGGTAGAGATTATTGAAAGCCAATACCGGGTTGCGCAGAAAGGAACTAACTACCGGATACTGGAACGTATAGCGGACTAAACCGGGCCTGACCCAGCCAACTCTTCACCAGTCCAGTTCTCGGCCTCCTCAATGCTTGCCCGGTAAGGCTTCAGGCCCAGCGTCAAAAGACACAACGACGGAATCGCGACCAGGGCCGTCATCAGTGCAAGTGAATCATTGATACGCTCCGGCGCGCCGAATACATAATCGGTCAGCAGGGCAACCATTGTCGCACCGAGGCCCAGTCCGAACACATTCGTGATCAACAGGAATACTGCGGATACCTGCGCGCGCATCTCGTTCGGCGTAATAAGCTGAAACGCCGCAACGTTGGTGCCCTGCGGGAAAGTCAGAAAAAAGACGAGTACCGTAATCAATGTCAACGAAAGGTCCAGGTCCCCGGCCAGCGGCGCGGCGATTCCACAGGGGATCGCCACCCACAACGAGTGGACGGCTGTGCGCAACGGTGCATCAACCCGCCCCCGCTTCGCAAGCCACGTGCACCAGAAACTGCCTGCCAGTACACCGGCGACGCCGCCGATGGTCGCGACCGGGCCGAACAGCCTGCCCACCTCGCCGGCGTCCAGTCCGTGGGTGCGCATAAAAAAGACGGCAATCCAGCCAAGATAGCCGAGCGTAAACATCGCGCTCAACGACATACCGCTCAGCAAAGTGCCATAGGTTGTCCAATGATCGCGCGCGAACGCCAGCACCGCGCGGAGTGACAACTGGTTATCATTTTGCGATTCCTGCATCAGGCCGGTGCGTTTAGGCTCGCGCAGGGTCAGCAGTGCCCAGAGCGCGAGCGCGATGCCGGGTATACCCGTAATCAGGAAAACGAGTTGCCATGATCGAATCTCTCCCAGAAGCGGAAACTCCACCACCCCCACACTCTCTGCATAGGACGCGATCATGCCGCCCACGACGAACGCAAGCCCGGAACCGATCGGCGCACCCAGCATCATTACCGCGTAGGCGCGCGGGAGTTTCTTCCGGGGAAAATAGTCACTGATCATCGAGTACGCTGACGGCATCAGTGTGGCTTCACCGATGCCAAGACCGACGCGTGCGAGAAAAAGTTGAGCATAGGTCTGAGCGAGACCGCACAGACTCGCCATGATGCTCCAGAAGGTTGCGCCAATGCCGATAATCCAGCGACGTGAGCGGCGGTCCGCGAGCCGGCCCATCGGTATCCCGATCACGCTGTAGAAGAGCGCGAAAGCGAGACCGGACAGCAGGCTGACCTGGGTGTCGGTTACGTCAAGGTCTGCCTTCAGCGGATCGATTACCAGGGAAATAATTGTGCGGTCGAGAAAGGACACTATGTACAAGAGTGTCAGCATAAATACCACGTACCAGGAATAAGCTGCTGACGAATACGCTGCTGGTTGCGTGGGTGAATTTCCTGCCATTGCTTCCTTCCGATCCACTTGCCCTGCACAGACTAACCTATACGCGGACGTGACGCGCCGCGGCCAACACCCGGCCAGCAACGGTTTGATACGATGAGGCCCTTCAAACGGAGGGCTGTAACGCCATGTATATCAACTTCTGGTACCCCATCTGTACAAGCGAAGAACTGGTTTCAGAAGAACCATTGCGTTCTCGACTGCTTGGTCTGACTTTTGTGGCCTTCCGCGACACTGACGGCAAGGCGCACGTACTTCACGACATCTGCGTCCATAGGGGCGGATCACTGGGAATGGGAAAGGTAATTGACGATTGCGTCGAGTGCCCTTACCACGGCTGGCAATTTGCCGGAGATGGTAAGTGCGTGCTGATACCATCACTCGGATCTGATGATAAACCACCCGCTCGTGCAAAGGTAGACACTTATCCGGTCGAGGAAAAATACGGCATTGTGTTCGCCTTTCTCGGTGACCTGCCGGAAGCGGAACGCCCGCCACTTTACGAGATTGAAGAATACGAAGACCCGGCATGGCGCAAACACGAGTTGGTTGTCATGGAGGTTAATTGTTTCTATGAGCGGTCGATGGAGAACGGCATCGATCCCCAGCATAATGAGTTCGTGCATCCCGTGCAGGGCAACCCGACACCTATACCCGGCTCGGTCAAGCACCCGGTTAGCGAGTGGGGCTCGGGAGTTACCAGCAAGTACACGGAATTAAGCACCAAGCAATCCGAGAACGATGGCATGAAGAGTGATCCGGCGGAACTTAATGCCGGCACCTGGTACCACGGCCCGAATACCCTGATTACCTGGATAACCTTCAAGAAAAATACCAGCCTGCACCAGTACTTTTTCGAGGCGCCGATCGATGGCAACAACACGAAAATCTACTTCGTGAATATGCGGAGTTTCAGGTTAGAGCCGAAATATGACGACAGTGTTCGTCAGGCTAACCTGAATGTAATAAGCGAAGATATAGGCGTCCTCGAAACCCTGTACCCCGTCAGGACGCCCGAAACCCGCACCAAGGAGGTAATGACCGAAGGCGACAGAGCGATAGTGCGCTATCGCGATCACCTCGATGAATGGACGGCCAATGGCTGGCGCCTTGACTGGAATGCGATGCGGGAGAATGAGGGCGACGTAGCTTACGTGATTCCCTGTCCGGATCGGCGCAATTCGGGAAACTGGGTGCTGGACGAGGTTCCACTAAAACAGGTAGCGTCTGAATCTGTAGAAAGCGCGGCCTGAAGCTGGTTTATGTTTTAACGCATCGCTCGCAGCTTGTCTGCGAGTTCGCGATATTGTTGCGTATCGCTCTCCAGAGCCTTCTCGTCGAGCCAGGCACAAACTTCACTGTCAACGGCTGCAATCACCTTCGCTCCTTCAGGCAGCAGGTTAAGTGTGCCTTCGGCGCTGACAAATCCCCGCTCGCGTAACCTGTCGAGCGATTCATCCGCGCCGGTCCCCATGCCGCCCGCAATACGCGTGAGCAGGCTGTAGCCGGCATAGTCCAGGTTTTGCGATCGGGCGGCTGCATCAATGCGCTGGCGAAGTAATTCACCAAAATTATCCGCTTCTTCGAGTAACTCTTTAAGGGCGGCGCCTGCTATCGTTCCAGGATGGCTTGAACATGCAGTCACGGCAATCCCGGGCTAAGCCAGATTGTTAAGCGGCTTTCGTATACTTCTCGAAATCGACAGTCGAGTCACCATATGTCTGGTTAGGCACCGATTCCGGTGCGCGGTGATTAAGCTGCCCGTAACCGCCAACCATCTGAACCGGTTTCAAAAGACCCGCTGTTGGAATTACCGAGTTAAAGTTTTTCCGGTCACGGAACAGCATCGGATCCCAGCCGTGATACATGAACATCTGTTTCGGCTGCATGCTCGAACTCACGTGCGCCATGGCCACGAAATCACCGAGACCGTTAAAGACACGAATCAGATCGCCGTCTTCGACACCGCGCGACGCCGCATCGTCGGGGTTCACATAGATATCCGGCTCGCCGCGCTGCAGGCTCAAAAGCAACGAGTCGTCACGCCACAGGCTATGGACCCCGTGCCGCGCATGACCCATGGTCAGGCGTATGTCATAGCCAGGGTTTGACAGCGGCGATTTATACATTGGCAATTGCTCGCCTTCTGCGAGAAAAGTTGCTTCATCGAGGTAAAACTGCTGTCGACCGGTAATGGTTTTATAGGGCTTCTTATTTTTTGTACTGGCCAGCGTTCGATAACTGAATGGTGACGCCGGCCCGAACTGTACATCGTCGCAATCGTCGCCGCGCATCATGCCCTGTCTCGCGAGCTCATCAAATTTGACTTTCGGCGCACCCAGTGAATTTTCCAGGAGATACTCAACGGCATCAGAATCCTGCATCAGCCGGCCACCCATCGTGTATTGCTCGTAAGCCAGACTGTAGTCGCGTGGCAACGGGTTGCCGAACAGCGTGTCCTGGATTGGCCCCAGGTTGCGTGCCAAAGCGATCTGGCTAATACGTTGACAGAGCCTGGCCATGATGTCCCAGTCGCTGAGCGATTCACCAACCGGAGATACCGCCTGGTCCATCACCTGTAAGTATGGCGTACGTCCCTCCAGCGTGATGTCACGCTTCTCGTACTGATGCGCGACAGGTAACACGTAATCGGAATACATGGCCGATACACTCATGTCGGGCGTCATTGCAACGAGCGTTTTAACTTTCGACATCGCGCTTTCATAAAAACGCTCGCCGGAAGCGCGCCAGTTCATCGGGTTGTGGCCTGCCAGTATCGCCATGTTCCACGGCTTGGCACCGAAATCCGGCAACCAGTGATTTTTAAGTGCTTTCTGGTAATGTTTATCAATATGCTCGGCCATTTCCTCACCATACATGGCGGCATTCAGCTCCTTGCCATTGGCCTTGGCATAATCCCAGATGGCCAGTGAAGCGATACGCAGCCGCGGACCCATGCCATCGAACACCAATTTGAACAGGCCGTCAGGCCGCGGAAGGTTGGTCGTCTGCACACCGCCGCCCGCGCGTCCGGTGTTTGCAGTCAATGCTGACATCAGGAGCCATGCGCGGTTCAGCAGGTCGCCATGTAACCATTTATTCACTCGATAGCCCGCATAAATCATCCCCGGGGGCGATGCTGCAAACTTGCGTGCGACCTGGCGGATTACGTCAGCACTGATTCCAGTCTCGTCGGCAACATTTTCCGGCCGGTAACGATTGGCAGTTTCGCGGGCCAGTTCGAACACGGTGGTGACTTCAACAGGTCCTTCCCTGGTTTCAATCGTCCAGCTGCCTTCAAGCGCGGGTTTCAGATCGCCGAGTTCAAGGTTCTCCTCCACGGGGGAAAACTCGGGATTGTACATATCATCGTACCGGGTCGACGTTGCCGGCGCTTTGGCAACAGAATCCGTCGCTTCATCCCAAACAAAGAAACCATGCTCACCGACACCCATCTCCGTTGCGCGCAGAAAGCGCTGATTGTCCTTGCGCACCAGGAACGGCAGGTCGGTCTGTTCGCGAATGTAATCCCATTCGATTTTGCCGTCTTCAAAAATTACCTGCACCATTGCCATGGCGAGCGCCAGGTCGGTGCCAGGTTTTACATTCAGCCACTTCGAAGCATGGATAGCACTGGCATTGAACTCGGGTGAGATAACGATGACCTCGGTGCCGTTATATTTTGCTTCCCAGAAAAAGTGTGCGTCCGGAATACGTGTCGCAGCCGGGTTACATGCCCAAACGAGACAGGTGCGTGACTTGTAGATTGCCGCCATGCTGTCACCTGGCAATGGGTGGCCGATAGTCTGCTGGGCACCCAGGGGCAAATCGCCGACACCCGCAAAGGTTTCAGGCACGGTTATGCCGGTAATATTGGCAAAGCGGAACAAACCGGAAAAGGTTGCACGCTTCAGGATCATGGCGGTACCCATTGCCATGGTGATCGTCTCCGGCCCGTCTTCGGCCGCGTAATCCACGATTTTACCGGCAACCTCTTCGATAGCCTGGGCCCAGGTAATGCGCTGCCACTTACCTTCGCCACGTTCGCCCGCTCGTTTCATCGGATACAGCGCACGTTGCTGGCCGTACATGTGCTTAGCCTGCCGCAAACCCTTTTGACAACCGCGTGGCCCGTAATCCGGAGTATCCTCGCCGGATGCGCCGTATTCTCCCTGCTGCTCTTCGCGCCAGACGATGCCGTTACGCACGTAAATATTGAAAGCGCAATGGCCGGTACAGTTAATGCCGCGGCTGCCACGCACGACCCGATCCCAGGTCCACTTATTACGGGCGATGTCTTCCCACCGCCGGTAAGTTCCGCCTTCATGGCTTGCAGCGCCCGCTGCGCCGTACTTGAGAGATAGCGCCAACGCGCCGCTACCTGCTAGGAAAGTTCTCCGGTCGGTCGAGAGTGAGCTCATTCAGGGGGTCTCCGCGGGAGTATCCATAATTTCTGATTAGTGCAGAAAATACACCATCCGGGCAGGCAGTGTAAGCATCCGCGCGCAGCGGGCCTCAGAGCAAACCCGCGTCTGTCAGCCGCTGGAGAATATTGTCCTGGCGCTCGCGAAACCAGTCGCGATCCGGCGGTTCCTGCACTTTCCCGTCACGCAGCAAACCGTTGCCGGTGCGGATGGGATAGGTCGAATACATCAGCGCGTAGATATCGGTAGGCTGGCGCGACAACAGGTTGGCCATCCCGATGCGGCGGCGCTGCTCACGCTGCGCATTAATATCGATTACGGCGTGTGCCAGCATACTCTCGCCACCTTCGGCTGCGGCAGCCATCGTGTCGCCATGGTAGTCAACAACTTTTGACATGCCGCTGCAGGTATACGCAGGTATTGGAATGTCATCGATCGACGAGGTGTTGGCCGAAATAATATAGATGGCATTCTCGATGGCGCGCGCCTTACGGCATGCCTCGCGGTCGGTGGTCTTGGGACTGCCGGGTTCGCTCGTCGGGTGGATCAGTACTTCGGCGCCGCGCAGCACATTGGCGCGTACCAGCTCCGGCCACATGATCTCTTCCGAGGCGATGCAGGCCAGATTACCTATTTCGGTCTTCGCAACCGGGAACACACCCTCGATTCCGTAGATATCGAGGTACTTGTCCCAGATATCATGCGGTGTCACTTCAAAGCTGGATGACAGCCGGCGATAACGAAGAATGACGTCGCCATTCGGGCCGATGATGAAACAGGTCTGGAAATACAGTTCCGGAAAATTTGGGTCGATTTCGTAAACATTGCCCGACAGATAGATATTATTTTTCTGGGCGAGTTCCCCGAGGAATTCATACTCCGGGCTGTCATAGTCAATCGCGGCTTTGGCTCGCCATTCTTCATGACTGTTGCCCAGCGGGAACCCGGTGAGAAAGTACTCCGGCAAAACAACCAGCCGCACGGTGCTGCCGTTATGGAAGTGCACAAACTGGACGTTGGTGGTCACGTAGGCAGCGATGCGCTCCAGCGACGCCATGCGCACTTTTGCTGCCGCTTCAGCATCAGGACAGAGATTCACCGTCTTGCAGGCGATCTGCAGTGCGGTGGCCGTGTAGATGGGAACCGTCTCGGTCGTGTCTGACATGCTGCATTCTCTTTATTTAGCCGGGCGCACAGGAATGGCGCGACCTTTTAGTCAAGTCTGGCCAATATTGAGAGACCTGCTCAAGCACTAAAGCAGGTGTGCTTTACCAGATGGTCACGCCTGTATAATTCCCCGGTTCTTTGCTACCGGGAAACTCACTTGAGCGGTTTCAGCGACATAAAAACAGCACTGGATGAACGTGAGCAGCGGGGGCTCTACCGCCGCCGCCGGACTGTTGCCTCGGCGCAGGGACGAGAGCTGGTAGTCAACGGCAAGCAACTCCTGAATTTTTGCAGCAACGACTATCTCGGCCTCGCCAACGACGAACGCGTCCGGGCTGCATTCAAACAGGGCATCGATGATTGGGGCGCCGGCAGCGGCGCGGCGCATCTCGTTAGCGGGCACACATCTGCCCATCACGAGCTTGAAGCCGCGTTAGCGGATTTCACCGGCCGACCCTGCGCCCTGCTGTTTACGAGTGGCTATGCGGCCAACCTGGGTACTATAGATGCGCTCGTAGGCAACGGCGATCACGTTCTGGAAGACCGGCTGAACCATGCCTCGCTGCTCGACGGCGGCCTCATCAGCGGCGCACGTTTCCAGCGTTACCGGCATCGCGACACCGAAGACCTGGCGGGCAAACTCGAGCAACTTAAACCTGCTGACAAGCGCGTACTGGTGGTCAGCGACGGAACTTTCAGCATGGACGGCACAACCTGCGATATCACCGCGACGGCAGAGGTCACCCGCAAGCACGGTGCATGGTTCATGGTCGACGAAGCACACAGCCTCGGCGTGACCGGTGACCGGGGCCGTGGCCTGGTCGACCCGCAACAACACGGCACAGATTCCGTACAGATCCTGATCGGAACACTGGGCAAAGCATTTGGCACCCAGGGTGGCTTTGCCGCCGGCAGCGAAGAGTTGATCGAAACCCTGATCCAGCAGGCGCGCACTTATATTTACAGCACTGCACTACCCGCTGCTGTGGCGGTCGCAACGCTTGCAAGTCTGAAGATCGTTGCCGAAGAAGGCTGGCGGCGCGAACGCCTGGCGGAACTCACCGGGCGCTTCCGCAAAGGCGCGCGGGAACTGGGCCTGGAGTTGCCGGACTCTTCTACACCCATTCAACCCGTAATACTCGGCGACGAGCGACATGCACTACAGATGAGCGCGGCACTGGAAGAACTGGGGCTTATGATTACACCGATCCGGCCGCCAACCGTGCCGGCGGGAACGTCGCGGTTACGAATTACCTTTACGGCCGCACATACCGATGACGATCTGCAAAAATTACTGATCGGACTCGCCACGGTTTCAGGCATATGAGCAAGGCATTCTTTGTAACGGGCACAGATACGGCGGTCGGTAAAACGCTGATCGCGCGAGCCCTGCTGAAGCTCGCACACGATGCCGGTCGGCATGCGCTAGGGCTGAAACCGGTGTCGGCCGGCTGCGAGTTACGCGACGATATCCTGGCAAACGATGATGCGTGGTATCTCATGCAGGAGTCATCAGGCACCCCCTCGTACGAAGATGTAAACCCGGTGGCCCTTAAGGAAGCCATGGCGCCGCACATCGCAGCCGAACGTGAGGGCCGCACCCTTACGGTTGACAGTCTCGTCGAACACTGCCGACCCCTGATCGACAGCGCTGATTTTACGGTTATCGAGGGCGCGGGGGGCTGGGATGTGCCGCTTAATGAAACCGAAAGCATGGCTGACCTGGCCGCTGCACTCGGTCACCCCGTTATCCTGGTCGTCGGCATCCGGCTGGGTTGTCTGAACCATTCGTTGTTAACCGCCCGCGCGATCCGGGAACACGGGCTGGAACTGGCTGGCTGGGTTGCCAACCGCATCGATCCACATATGCCGGTAGCGGACGAGAACATTGCCGCCCTGGAGGAACGCCTGGCCTGCCCGTTGCTCGGTACCGTTCCCTGGCAGGAAGATGTCAGTATCGCGGGCGTGGCTGAATCGCTCGAGAGCGCGCTGCTGCTGAGCTGAGTGCCATGCCAAAATATAAATAGTAGTTTTCAGGTGTTGTTCCCTTATGATAGGGACATACCAGAACAAACAATCTCAAGCGGAGGGGACAATGGATAGCAACTGGATGGATAAGCCACGCAGCCGGCGCGACGCGCTGCTCGGTATCGGTGGAGTCACGGCAGGCAGCATGCTGCTCGGCGCTTGCGAACCGCCGGCCGAAAAACCATCGGGTGGTGTTGAAAGGGTTCCTGCCGACTTCAATGATCCGAAACAAAGTCTCGATGCCTTTATCAAGCTAACGGGCGACCTCGACCCGAAGAAAGAAACGCCTGGCTGGTTCGGCGGCATGGTTTTTGGCGATACCCGGCGTGACCGTCCACTGAGACCCCTTTTCGGGGTGCAGGGGTTTGGCGTCATCAGAACAGAAGAGCAGTCGGATGGCTCGTTTAGAGTCTTTAACCGTGAACTTGCCTTCTACACTGACCCCAAGACCGGTAAATTTATTGACAAGTGGAAGAATGCATACACCGGTGAGATGTGCGACGTTAAGCCGATTCACAACATGACCGTGAACGCTCACCTGATCGTCAGCGAGAAAGTCGGAACGGCTATCGAGATGGACTTCGACGGCACGTTGATGGAGGTTCCACTGCGGTTGGGCTGGGATACATTCGGGGACAAGGTATTTTCCAACTTCGAAGTGCACACAGCTTTTCCAAATGAACTCAAACCCGAAGTCTGGCCACGGGAATCGGCCGGCAAGGTGTTACGCATCGCCGAAATATTCCAGCGTGTTGCTAGCCTCAGCGATGTCGAGAACCGGAATACGACCAGCGCAGACTATTCCGGCACTTGGACCCGTGTCGGCCCATGGTTACCCTGGATGCGCCAGGGCCAGGCCGACGGCAGCCTGATATTCCGCACCTTCATGACCAAGCTCGAATCAGTCGATCAGATACCGCCCGACCTCAAGGCGATCACCGAGGAACGCCTGCCGGATTATTTCCAGGCGCCGCCTCCGGAAACCTGGGGGGGCAAGAACGACTCAAGCTTCAGCGTCTACGTGCGGGAAAACGATCCGCTGCCGCCGCTGGAAGAGTAGCCGCAGGAGCGGCTCCTGCAAATGCTCCCGCCGGCCTCGCCGGCGGCGCATTCCCAGCAATGCCAGTCCAGATCCGAACAGCCATGCAGCCGTGGGAACGGGCACGACTGCCGGGCCTATACCCGGCATCGGCGCCCCCGCGCTGAAGTCGACTGCATTGTTGTTGGTGTCTGTACCAAACAGATCGCGCGTCAAACTAATATCGCCGGTAACGTCCGCGGCAAACATGCCTTCACCCGCGTTAAACATTCCGGCATCGCCGTACTGAAGCGCATCGACAACCGTATCACCGTCGAACAGCCGGACTGCGTCCGGGTCGTTCTGCCAGTCGACGACCTGTCCTTCCAGTAAGCTGCTTACCTGCCCTACGCTGCCGGGTTTTTCGAGGCAGTCTGCCGGCATCAGGCAGGAAATCAGACCGACTCCCGACATCGCGTAATTATCATACAGGTTGGGGTTAATGCGCTCGATGATCGTGCACTTTTCTTCCGCGGATACCGGGGCCGAACTGGTCACCGGCCCTGAGCCCGAGGCCTGACAGTACATTCGCCCAGCGCTGGTACTCCCGGAACAGTTCGGCGTAGGTAAACCCGGAATCCCCCTCCAGCAGGGCCGAATGGTCGGGCTTCTCTTCCGGGACGGACGCGGAATGTGGATAAAGTTACTCGAAGCAACCGGAAATACTTATGAGACTATTCCGGGAAGGGGTGGTGGATGCTTGCTTGAAGGTGACGATGAAAAGAACTTTGCCGCGATAATACGCGCAGAGTTGGACGCTATTCATGGAAATTAAATCTGGTAGTTGCCGCATGGAGCGCAGGAAATGCTGCATGTGGTGATTTGTTGGCGCAAGTCATCATCCAGCAGGATGCCTTTCTTTGCCAACGTAGGGCAGGGTCGGTCCAGCAACACCCGTTTCATATCAAAATTTTCAGCTATGCGCTTTTTTTCATCTTGCGGCGCGCGCCAATCTACTGGGACAACCGTGATACCAATATGTGCAGCAGCCAGAACTGCCAGCACGTGATCAATATCGTCACGCAAGGCTATCCCGAGGCGATCACCCGGGGACAACCCTATTGCATGATACAAATTTGCCCATCGCTGACACTCGCGAGTGAGATCAGAGTAGCTTAGCTCCCTGTCACCTTCCTTCAACGCGAGATGGTCTGCCTTATTAGTTGCGTGCTTTTGCAGGTAATCACTAATCTTTATACAGTCTTGAGAATAAACTCAGCCATTCACGCTATGCAGAAAACCCTGTAAAGTTTGGCATAAATTTACATAAATCGTCTATTATTGATGGCCATTTGAAATACAGCGAGCCAATCATTCTATTGGAATGAACAGCACTATTTATAGCAAGCCAACAGTGTGCAGGGAGGAATTCGCGGAACCATGACTGGCTTCGATGAAGCCCATATCTGGCATCCCTACACTTCAATAACCGATCCCCTGCCGGCCTATCCCGTCGCAGCGGCCAAGGGTGTACGCATACAGCTGGAGGACGGCCGCGAACTGATCGACGGCATGTCGTCATGGTGGTGTGCGATCCACGGCTATAACCACCCCGTGCTAAATGGCGCGGCCCGCTCCCAACTGGAGAAGATGGCGCATGTAATGTTTGGCGGCCTCACCCATGAACCGGCTGTGCAGCTGGCCGAGCGCTTAATCAAGATCACGCCGGCATCGCTCAGGTACATCTTTTTCAGTGACTCGGGTTCGGTCAGCGTCGAGATCGCCCTGAAAATGGCGATCCAGTACTGGCACAACCTGGGTAAGCCGGCAAAGCAGCGCATGCTCACCGTGCGGGGCGGATATCATGGCGATACATTTGGCGCCATGTCAGTTTGCGACCCGCTTACCGGGATGCACAGCCTGTTCCGGGGAGTTGTGCAGGAACAATTGTTTGCACCACGGCCCGAAACACCTTTCGGCGAAGGGCTGCGTGACGGTGACACAGACCAGTTGCGGGCGCTGCTTGAGCGGTATCATGATGAAATCGCAGCCATCATCCTGGAGCCTATTGTTCAGGGTGCCGGTGGTATGTGGTTTTACTCTGCCGACTACCTGCGGGCTGTTGCCAGTCTCTGTTCTGAATACGATGTGTTGCTGATACTCGATGAGATAGCAACCGGATTCGGGCGCACAGGAAAATTATTTGCGGCAGAATATGCAGGCGTCGAGGCTGACATACTTTGCCTGGGCAAAGCCCTGACGGGGGGCTACCTCAGCCTCGCCGCCACACTTTGCAATGACCGGGTCCGTGACGGAATCTCAGCCCAGGGTGGCGTATTGATGCACGGCCCCACGTTCATGGGGAACCCGCTTGCCTGCAGCATCGCGTCGGCAAACATAGATTTGCTGCTGGAATCGGACTGGCAGGGTCGGGTCAGCGACATAGAAACGCAGCTGCAGGCCGAATTGGGCAATTACCGGGACCGCACGGGCGTGAGCGATGTTCGCGTACTTGGCGCGATTGGCGTAGTAGAGCTTGACAGCGACATCGATGTAGCCAAAGCACAGAAATGCTTTGTAGAAGCCGGTGTATGGATACGGCCCTTCGGAAACCTGGTGTACCTGATGCCACCCTACGTGATTGGTGAAGAGGACCTGAGCAACCTGACAGCCGCGGTAGAACTTGCCCTCGGGCCGGATTAACGCACTCCATGACTAATCCCGTGAAACCGCGTACAACGCCCTTTACAACAGCCACATTTGTACTAAGGTTTGCTCTCACAACACATGACGTGTGATGACCGACTGATGCAGATCAATAATATTGAAATTGCGGTGCTGGTGCCCTGTTACAACGAAGAGGCTGCCATCGCCGGTGTCGTGCATGATTTCCGGAAGGTGCTACCGCAGGCACCTGTTTACGTTTACGACAACAACTCGACAGACGGCACCGTCGAGGCGGCACGTGCTGCAGGTGCTGTCGTTCGTTCCGAGCCGTTGCAGGGAAAAGGTAATGTTGTCCGGCGCATGTTTGCCGATATCGAGGCTGATATTTACGTCATGGTTGACGGGGACAACACCTACGACTCCACTGCCGCCCCGGTACTAATACAAAAACTGCTTGATGAATCACTGGACCTTGTCAACGGCAAGCGTGTCCACACAGAGACCGAGGCTTACCGGGCCGGCCACCAGTTTGGTAACGTACTTCTCACATCCCTGGTAGCAACGATCTTTGGCAAACGCTTCGAGGATATGCTGTCCGGTTACAAAGTTTTTTCGCGACGTTTCGTCAAGTCTTTCCCGAGCCTGTCCAGTGGCTTTGAAATTGAGACCGAACTGACGGTACACGCGCTTGAACTGCGCATGCCGGTGGCAGAAGTTGAAACCCAATACGGTACGCGCCCGGAAGGGTCGGAAAGCAAGTTAAGCACCTTTACGGACGGTTTTCGCATTCTAAAAATGATTGCGATTCTGATAAAGGAAGAACGGCCGCTGCAGTTCTTTTCCGGGTTGTTTGGGCTGTTTGTCGTCACCTCGATAATACTGGCTATACCCGTGGTCAGCACCTACCTGGAAACTGGCCTGGTGCCGCGTTTCCCAACCGCAATACTGGCCACCGGCATGATGTTGCTGGGCTTTCTGTGCCTCGCTTGCGGACTTATTCTTGATACGGTAACTCGGGGACGTCAGGAGCTGAAGCGCCTGCAGTATCTGAATGTAAACCGGTCCGGCTAACCCCCGTGCCTTTCGGGGTCCAGCACCGGATCGCCGATTGGTGCGCCAAAGGACTCGGGTGGCGCATTTTCAGGCATTGCTTCCGGCACATCGGTACGCTCGTCCAGGGGCGCCAGCAACTCTTCGGGTAACGCTTCTTCTACCGACTCGCGTACAAACTCTTCCTCGGGCGCCTCTGTAATTGGTTCAACAATAGGGGTAGCGATAGGTGCGCCGTAGTCCAACTCATCTGCATCGCCGGCCGGGGCGGCTGTGGGAGCTATCGGCAGTGTAACCGGTCGGCTGGGTTTTATTTCACTTCTGCGCGCTGCAGGTTTACTGGCGCCCGGAGACGATAGTTTCTGTTTGACCGGCTCTTCAGGTGCCGCGGCATAAGCTGATGCCAGGAGCCTGTACATGCGGAAGTCGCCAACCGAAGCCGACAACCGGGCATGCTGCTGTAACCATTCATAGACTCCCCGGGTAATCGCCTTATCATCAATACTGGTCAGTACGTGCGTAGCGCCGTACTGTTTTGCGATACCCGACCGGGTTGCGGCAGTAACGCGGTTGTAGAAAAAATATGCAGTCGCGGCGTAACGCTCCGCCTGACTCTCCAGCATCGGATTATCGCGGTAGAGCGAAACAACCTTGCCTTTGACGGTAGGCAATGGCCAGCCTAGTTCCACTGTGGTCAGCACCACGTCCGAGTAATCCATTCGTTCGGTCAGGCGCTTGTATACGTCAACTACATTCATGCCCTCGGGCAGCCGCGACTTGCGTTCAACCACCTTAAGCGTCTGTGGGCTAAACGTCCGATTGTCGAATTCGATAGACAGCATCCAGATGTTGAACCCTGCCAATGCGAGTATAAAAGTAATCACAGATAACAACGTCGGGGTAGCCAGGCTTGATCTCGGCTCCGTCTGCCACGCGTCTATCACGGTCAGGATTCCACAAACGACCGCAAGCTGCAGAAAAACTGTGACAAACAACAGGAATTGATGTGCGCTCGGTATCTCGAACAATAAGTTCACCAGGTACGGGATACTCATCAGTACTGCGCCCCAGACGATAAACTTGCGCTCGCCCCGCCGCCATAGCCAGAAGCACAAAGGCACACCGAGCAAGGCCGGCCCCATGACGGTCAGCAACAGTTTTGGGTCATAAAAACTGTTCTTCCACGCCCCGGAAGTCAGGCGCCCAATGGGATCAAGGGAGGTAAATCCTGCCCAAACCTCGCCGCCTTCTCCGTACAAGCCCAGAAGAATTTTCCAGGCAGAAAAATATGGCCATAGCTCTGCAACTGCTGTTCCCAAAACCAGCGATACGATTACGAGCTCACGCCGCTGGCGCGAATCTGCCGGCTCCGTTAATGCCAGCAAACCGCAACCAACCAACCCAAAAATGGCAGTCAGTGGATGACACAAGAACATCAGCGCCGAAAGTGCCAGCAGCAGTATCGTATGGATAAATAGCGATTCTTCAGTCCGCATCAGCCTGATTACGACTGAGAATGAAACAAGACTCAGGCCAAATACAAAAGTGGATGGATAACCGGCAACATAAAAGAAACTTCTGAGCTGATAAAGATTAGGCCAGGTAACGCTCACGCCCCATAACAGGAAAATAGCGAACAGGCCGACCACCGGTGCCCATGAATCATGAAAGTAATCATTCAGGAACCGGTGAAGCCCGAAAGCTATCAGCACGAAGTTAACGACGGCACTTACACCCATCAACTCGATAGGATCAAGCTGGAACAACAATCCAACATATGTGAGTGCCCAGAAATAGGGCATAAAGCGTGAACTTAAACCGGGATCATCGACATGGGGATTACCCGGTGCCGACAAATTTTGCATCCATTCCACAAATACAGCAGTGTGTTCCCAGTATTCCGTGTAGGGTACGAAACTTGCCAGGTGAAAGAATGCGGCATCCCACAGCAACCAGGTTCCGAATACCACGGCAACAAAGACATACAAAACGTTAGCGAATATGTCATTTGCCAAATTTACCTGTCGTGCGTAATTACTCACTGGTCTTCACCGCGCAGCCAAATACTCCACCACCACGCGTGAGTTTGCCCGATTCGCGGGATTGAATACAGTACACAGGTCACGCCTGATATGGCGCATTTACAGGGTTTCAGGCAATTTCAATAAAAAGCTATGGAGTTAACAGTTTCGGCAGGAACTTCCGACGGCGGCACACTGAGCATGGAAGTTAACGGACTAACAAGGGTACAGTGTAGCTACACGGTGACGAGACCAGTGATTTCGATAATTTCAAAATATCTGCCGTACGGCTTTCCGGCTTTCATCGTTGTCGGTGCAATCGGCTTTGTTGTCGACGCGAGCGTGCTTGCAACGCTGGTACACGGCTACGAATGGGGTGACTATACAGCCCGGGCAGTGTCCTTTGCTGTCGCAGTCACGGTTACCTGGTACCTGAATCGTCGCTATGCATTTTCGGCAGTTCAGACGGCTGACCGCAAGAAGGAATACACTCGCTACCTCGCAGTGCAGGGCTCCGGCATGGCTATTAACTTCCTGGTTTACAGCCTGTGCATCGTATCCAGTGAACTCATGGATACATGGCCTGTACTCGCACTCGCAGTTGGTTCAGCTGTCGCGCTGATTTTTAACTATGCGGGTTCGCGACTCTTTGTCTTTGTCGGAAATACCACTGATTAGCGACCAGTTGAAAATGGCTGCTACAGGCCGAGTGGTGTAAAGATATCTCTTTTTTTGAAATAGGACATGAACTTGCGCTTCATGACCTTCTGTGGCGTAAGCCACCGCACCGCTTCGCCGCCCTCTTTTACATGCAACATGCCTTCAACGAGAAAAGGTGTAACCGTTTCAACCGTATCGGCGAGCAGATTCAGGATTTTCTTTGACTCTTCCCACCCGGGGCCACGCTTTTCCGGGGATGGGACCAGCAAATCGGTTATGACGATACCGGGGCTCAGGTAACAAACTTTGACCTTGCTGCCCTTGAGTTCGAGCGCCATCGACTTGGTGAAGTGGCGTACCGCGCACTTCGTGGAGCCGTAAACGCTAACCCGTGGCCGGACCATGCCGTTGCTGCCAAAGCCTTCCATGTTGAAAATCTTGCCGCCGTGCTCTTGCCGGTACATACCGTTTATTGCGATCTGGTTGCAGTACATGAGCCCTATCAGGTTGGTCGCGACAGTGCGCACGATAGTCTCGCGCTCCTGCTTATAAAACAGGTCTGCGCCGGTTTCGACGCCCGCATTGTTCACCCAGATATCTACAGAACCCAGTATTTCCACTGCTCGGTACCAGAGGTTCTGCACCTGGCCATAGTCAGCGACATCGCAGACCCGTCCGCCGATATTTCTATCGGGCCATTCCTCACGCAATTCTGACACCACCTGGTCTACCGCCTGGGGGCGCCGGCTTGAAATCATCACGTCATGGCCACGGCGCAGGAACTCGTGCGCCAGGCCGCGCCCGATCCCCTGCGTACTGCCCGTGATCACTACGTTCATCTGTTCAACCACGCGATGTTGATATTGGCCAGTTTGAGCGCTTCTGGTGAGTTTGCCAAACCTCCACCCTAGCCCAGCGCCGGAATCAGCCGCGCGCCTATCAGGCGGATTGCCTCGCGCGCATCGCCATGAATTTTCAGCGTCACCTCGTCGAGCCCTGCTGCCGCGAAATCCCGGAGATGGTCCAGGACCCGGTCGATGTCACCGGGACCGCCGGTAAAGGTCAGGTTGTCCACCAGGGTATCTACTATTTCTTCGGGCACACCCTCAATTTTCGGGTTGCGGGTCAGGAAAGCCTGCAGGAATGCATCGCGATTCGCATCGACAAAAGCGGCATCCTCGTCCCCGAGGAAAGGCGCCGTGTGCGAGGGCAGCAAAAGACCACGCCAGATCAGTTCCATACGCGCCTCATCCAACGCTTCCTGCCGGTCCTCCTTGATATGCCAGGCAAAAAAGTTGGCTACCCTGAATGACGGGTCCCCGGCCTGCAACTTGCCTACATTAATCTGCTCAAGCACCTCGCTCATACGAGATAACGGCATATCGCTAAGCATGATGCCATCTGCAACCCTGCCTGCCATTTTCAGCATTGCGGGTCCGTTGGCACCGACATATATTGGGGGTGGCGGAAGGTCCGCTACCCACCCAGCCTGGTAATTCGTGAGCGAATAAATCTCGCCCTGGTAATCGACCGGCTCGCCGCTTGTTGCTGCTTGCAAGATTTCCACGCACTCGCGCACCGCCGTCACTCGCCGTACGGGTTCCAGGTTAGTTACCCGCATCACCGAATGGCCCATGCCGCCAATAGTAATCGTTCCGCGTCCGCCCGAAAGCTCGTGCAGCGTCAGCAGTGAGTCAGCAATCTTCAGCGGATGCTGTTCATATGGACTGACGGGCACGACACCGAGGCGCAGAGGCAACTGCCGTGCCGCAAGCGGCGCCAAGCATATGAACGGCTCCCGGGTGGCTGGAAAGCTGGATGCCCAGAGCGTCTGTATTCCGCAGGCGTGTGCCAGTTCGCCGAGCTTTGCGACTTCCTCCGGGGGGATACCCGCCTGCAGGAAAACCTGTACCTGCATAAACTAGGAACGAGCCGCCAGCGCCCTGAACTGCAGGCCCAGCCAGATTAACCAAGGCAGGCACAGCAGCAGGTAGAAAAATCCAAATATAGGACTGATCAACCCGCCGAGCCCGGGCAGCAGCAGGATAAAACCGTACCAGGCCCCCCACTTCGAAAATATGCCACTCAGCAGTGCAGCCCTGCCGATGAGCGCCGCGAACAGGCCGAGACCTGTAATGGCAATGACATTTACGGTTCCTCTAATCAGCGTACTCGTTAGCAAAATGGCGGTGTTGTAATCCGGGTTCAAGTCCCGCAGTAAGGTCGCATATTTAGTTCCGGGAATGTCTGATATGCCTGTCGCCAGGAAGCCCAGCCCGCTCAGGAACCCGGCCACATATAAAAGCTGCGCAAGAATCGGGTTCGAGCTGCGAAATGCTTCGCGACCGGCGACTGCCAGCAAAAATAGCATCAGGCCGTTTACCATGTGAGCAAACCCGCTGTAGGTAAACGAACACAACTGCAGAGCATCCAGGCCACAGGATTCAAATGCATTCTGAATCTTCGACATATCACCATAGTCCTTGGCCTTGTCAATAAATCCAAGGTAGGTGGGCTCAAGCCACATCGCATTCATGTTATGAATCAGCATGCCAAACAGCACAATAAATGCAGCTGCGCTTGCCGCTTTGTAAAGACTCTTCATCACTACCCCCTATAGAACTCTTCAATAACTCAGCATTGTCAGCAAGCTCATGCGTCAAGCAGCATTAATCTTCAGGAAGCGCAAACGCGAGCAGGTAATCGTCTATTTCCCAGGCATTGATCATCTGGTGTGCGCCAGCGGCGATGACCACATACTGACGCCCGTTGATCTCATAGCTCATGGGTGTCGCATGTGCCGAACTCGGCAAATCCGTTACCCAGATTTCCCTGCCGGTTTCGATCTCGAATGCACGCAATCGCCTGTCAGCGGTACCGCCGATAAATACCAGGCCGGAGGCCGTGATGATCGGGCCGCCTGCCGCCGGGGTACCCCACTTGAGGGGCAGCGGAATGCGCGCCATGTGGTCAATTACGCCGAAGGGCACGCTCCAGGCGATTTCACCTTCCGCCATGTCTACCGCGACGAGCGAGGACCAGGGTGGTTTGGTACAGGGCATCATCAGCGGGCTGAGCAGCACTTTTTGCTGGAGGGAGTAACCGGTTCCCCGTACCGGTGCAGGCGGCCCCATCGGCGCACCGTCGAAGGGATCGAAAGGCTTTGTTTCAGCCGCATCTTCTGGCCCGAATTTGAGCCAGATACCGACTTCCGAAATGCTGGTGACCAACAGGTTACGTTCCTTGTCGAAAGCGCCCCCGCCCCAGTTGGGGCCGCCGCCGGTGCTCGGATACATGATCCATCCATCGGTACTCGGCGGTGTAAACAACGGGCCGTGCCGGGACTCCGCGATCCAGTCGCGGCATGCGCCCGTGTCGAACGGAGTCAGCCCCCAGGCATCGTCGACGCTCAGTTCGGTACGTAATATTGGCGGGGGTTTGACCGGGAAGGGCTGCGTCGGCGATAGCGTGTCACCGGGCACACCGTCGGTTGGTACCGGGCGCTCTTCGATCGGAAAAAAGGGTTCACCGGTTTCGCGGTTGAACGCGAATATCAGTCCTTGCTTGGTAAGTTGTATAACGACAGGAACAGTCTCACCGTCGCGTTCTATATCGACGAGTATCGGTTGCGACGGTAAATCCCAGTCCCACACATCGTGATGAATAGTCTGGAAGTGCCAGACGATTTCGCCTGTCTTGCCGCGCAATGCGACGAGTGAATTGCCGTAACGATTGTCACCGGGCCGAGTGCCGCCATAAAAATTAGGTGACGTGCTCGCGGTTGGCAAAAACACGAGGTCGCGCTCCTGGTCTACCGACAGCAGGCTCCAGACGTTTCCACCACCCGTTGTCTTCAGCGCCTTGGGATCCCAGTTGGCGGCTTCCGGGTCACCAGGGTTGCGCGGCACGGGGTCGAAGTCCCAGAGGAATTCCCCGGTACGCGCGTCAAAACCACGGGTAGAGCCATTCGCGGCATTGGGCCACTGATTTTTCATGTTGTTGATGCTGCCGATCACCAGCACATCATTCACGAGCACGGGCGGTGCTGAATAGACCATGCCCCAGTGACTTTCCGGCACCGGCGGTGTCCGGGCGATGATCGGATTCACATCAACCTGTCCGCCATCGCCGAAACTTTCGCAGGGTTTACCGTCACGGGCGTCGACCGAAATAATCCGGCGGTCGCTCGTACCCACATACACACGGTGCTTACATGCCGCGTCTCGTGATGCTTCCTCGTCTTCCCAGTACGCGACACCCAGACACTTGAGACGCGTCTTGAATGGACCGTAGGTCACTTTCGGGTCGTAGGACCAGCGCTCTTCGCCGGTTTCCGGATCGAGTGCGAATATGCGGTGAAATGGTGTGCAGGCAACCAGCGAATGTCCCGCCGCTTCAGGTAACAGCAAAGGCGTGACCTGGTAGCCGGTAAAACTCTTTCGATCGGGGGTACGTTCCAGGTCGCCGTGCTGATGCGACCAGACCAGTTCGAGGTCGTTAACGTTATCGACATTAATCTGGGTTAAGGGGCTATAGCGGGAGCCGCCGGGATCATAGCCGTAATAGGGCCAGTCCTGCGCGGTAAGTGAAGTGGCGAGCAAGCATGAAAACAGTAATGGAAAACGCATAACACTCCCCAGTTAAGGCTACCCATTTTAGATGGGGACTTCGGGCGGCATAGCTGGCCCTGTGCGCACGTCCGAACGCTGGTCGCACAAGGAGGGACGGCTTATGATCAGCCGCATGCGCACTCTCAGCCGATCACTATTGCTGCCGCTGTTTATCGTACGCGACGGCGATGCCTCGAGGCCGATCGTATCGGCGGAGTTCAAACCCTATCTTGCCATCGACTAATAGCCTGCCGCTTTAAGCCTCGCCGACAGCGGTATAAATATGATCAACGCAATTGCGCAGAACAAAACAGTCAGGTAGTTAGCAACAACAAGGCCCGCTTCCGCAAATATCCCGCTTGCTATCGCTACAGCCACTGGGCCTACAAAAAACCCGGTGGTCTGAGCAGCCGGAATCAGCACACTCACCCTGCCGCTCGTATCTGATGCGGCTATTGCACCCATTAAGAACGGGCCCGTCATATTCCAGAAGATCTGAAAAATCGACGCTTTGATCACCAGCTCCGGAAAACTCATTTCGCCTTGTAACAGCCATGCCATCGCAATCTGAACAAGTAGCGCTATAGTCATCGGTAAGAATCTGTTGACACCTTTTGCTGCCAAAGTGGCCGCAGCCAATGACCCTGTCATAGCCACAGCGGAACTGATCGATACCGACACACCAACTATTTCCAGTTCCAGCCCACCAGCGATCGCAATGTCACCGAGGGCTCCCCACATTGCCCCAAGGCCGCAGCACCAGATCAACATTACAACCAGGGCAGTCACAGGCAGGGCCAATGAGCCCGTCGCGGAATCGCCGCCTGCCATTTCCTGTTGCGCAGGGCCTTCCGGAATGTGCTTGACGAACAGCAAACCAATCAGTGCCACACCCCCTAGCGGAACATACATACCGCCAATGCTATTGAACTGGCCTACCAGGAAAGGAAAGGACGCTAGTGCTACTACGCCAAACAAAACCTGCGTAGTAATGACAAAGCCGAAGTTGCGGTCCGGGTCGCTTGTATTACCGATTATGGCCACCCCAACAACAAAAGCCGTACCCTGCCCAAAAAAACCGACCAACAAACGCAGATACTCGACTGGAATAATCGTGAACTGAAACGCTACCATTGCATTACCAACGACAACACATAACAGCGCAAATGTAACGGCGGTTCGCCAGTTGAACTTGGTTATCCAGAACATGGCGAGGATAGATGCCAACGCGCCGCCGGCTACTTCGGCAATCATCACTTTGCCGCCCTGCTCACCAGTGTAGCCAGGGGCCAGCTCGTAGATTCCGCTGAAAATAGGCATGATCATCAGCGCGAAAACGCCGACTACGCAGATAACAATGGCCGTTACGATGGAAATCGGTGCATTTCTGTCCATGCGCCCCCCTTCAAGGCCCGGATACCGAGTGCGTACGGCAGGAAGCGCCGCACAGAACAGCCTTCATATCATGCCGGCAGAGGCTCGGCAACATTAGAAGCTGAAACGAACACCCACGTAAGCTGCGCGGCCCGGAGTGTTATAGGTAAATACCTCTTCGTACTCTTCATCCGTCAGGTTGTTAATACGCCCGTATACGCTGATATCCGGAGATATCTTATAGTCAGCCGTAAAGTCGATAACCCGGTAGCTGTCCAGCTCGACACGGGTCTTAGTAAAGAACGGCGGCACGAAATATTCATCGTCCTGCTTGTCCGTCCAGGTCATATTCAGGTTCAGGTTCAATCGTCCGTCGAGCAGCTCTTCATTCAAATTCATACTCAGAGTATTCCGCGGGCGGCGAACTTCGGACTCACGGCCAACTACCTCATCACCCAAAAGGATGACCGCGTCGCTATCCAGGTAAGTATAGGCCAGCCTTCCCGTCATCGAGTTGGAGAGATTAGCTGTTACCGACACTTCTACGCCTTTGCGTTTCGTTGTGCCGGGTGCATTTGTTACTGTCGTCAGAAAACTTCCAGGATTCATTGGATCTTCGAAGCCAATGCTTACAATTTTATCTTTCAGGTATTCTTTAAAATAGGTCAGCGATATCTCATAGTTACCGTCTGCAAATGCCTTATCTATACCTATTTCCCAGCCTCGCGATTCTTCAGGCTGCAGGCCGGGATTACCCACAAACGAAGCACCAAACCCGTACAGCTCTGTTGACGTCGGCGCCTTTTGCCCCGTGCCGGCAGCACCCCTCAGGCGGATACCCGATTCGGCAAAGTCGTAAGCACTCGTTACACGCCAGGTTGTCTTGTCCTGGTAGTCACTGTTCCGGTCACGCCTGAGTGAGCTGGTCAGACTTAGCGCTTCCCCGATGACGATACGCCCTTCGACAACCAGTCCCGTCATATACGTACGCTCGTCCACACCGCCGGAGGTCTTGATTTCGCGCTCCTGGTAATCGACCGCAAAAGTGACAACGTCTGTGCCGTCGGCGCGACCATTTCGTGCGAAATCCCAGGTCGTCTGATATTTGAATTCTGACAAATCTCCGTCCGCGGAGAAGGTCTCGGAACCGTCGTCAAAGAATTTGTTATCGGTATCAGTCTGTCCGGCAAATACCTTGTGCTCCCAACGGCCGTCCATGAATGCAGCTTTACCGGTCAGCGCAAAGTAGGACTGCGTAATGTCGCTGCGCCGGTCGCCGTCCACGATAAAAGCGGTACCCGTGCAGGGAGGATAGTCGGGCGGGTCCGGCTCAGGACAGACGATATCTTCGGGATCGACCTCGGTTTTTGCGTCGGTATAACGTCCAACGACATCGATACTCATGTTTTCAGCAGGACGAAAGCCGAGGTTGATGGAAGTCGAACGATTCTTGAACTTGTCGTCCTCGTCTCCCTCTTGCGCGGTATTGAATCCGTCCTGCATTACAACGGAATGATTGAGCCCCCAGCTGAAATCCTCATCGGAGCCGCCGACGCGCAGTCCGAATGCGTCGGACTCATAAGAACCGCCTTCGTAGTAAGCGTTCAGGTTGACCGCGCCGGATGGCCGGGTCGTCGTGATATTAATGACTCCTGAGTTGGCATCCGCGCCCCAGAGTGCGCTTTGCGGACCGCGAATAATTTCGATCTGCTCGATATCATGGGTGGTCAGATACTGCCACTGAAACTGGTCACCGGAGGCGGGATCGTTGGCCCGGATTCCGTCAATCATCACGACAACCTGGTTCGTCTCGCCGCCGCGGATGCGGACCTCAGTCAGGCCACCTTTCGAGCCCGAGCGCGTTACTGCCAGCCCGGGGACATCCCGCAGCAGATCACCGACAAATATGGCCTGCCGGTTTTCGATCTCCTGCCGCCCGATGACTGTTACCGAACTGGCCACTTTTGCCAGATCCATTTCGGTACGGGACGCTGAAACGACCATTACTTCGGGTTTCTTATCCTGTTCTGCCAGCGCCACAACCGGTAATGCCAGGCAGGCGCATGCCGGCAGAACAGTAACTATGCCAATAATTTTCCTGTTCATTGATCTTCCCTTGCCGCGCTCGCACCCGAGTACGGGATATGCGGGAATCAGAAGGACAGGCACCTGCCGACAGTCAGAGACTGACGAGAAAGTGTTAACGAAGAGGACCGGCTAAAGTCACAACTCATCTCCCACCGAGACCCGATGTTGTTACAAGAAAAGCTGCAGGCCGGTCTCCGGACTTACGAGGGAGTATTGTTATGTAGCAATCGCCTTCCCATGCTTAAAGCACAGTGGCCAGATTGACTGCCACAAACCTCGATCACCGTTGCGGGGGCAGTGACGGAATTGCCGCTAAAGCAGCGCACCATCTTCCCGATTAACGCCGAGCCAAATGGCTCAGCGGCACCTGTAGCACCGCGGGCAAAATAACCGCTGGTCGAAGCCGGGTCAAGAAAATTGCTCCTTAATGCCGGCTAATAGCCAAGGTGCAACACACATCACACCTTTAGCACAGCGGCTTGCGTAGGGTTAAGGAGTTTAGGGTCCGGAAACGCCTGTACCAATATGTTTGAGCTGCTGCGCAAATTTTCCCTGCTAATGATCCTGTTTGTCGTTGGCATGGGTACCTACCTCTCGATGTCGAACAGCACCGACTGGCGGGAACCGCTGTGGGTACAGGTGTACCCGATTAACGGTGACGGGCGGGAAAGCACCGAAAAATATATGGGACGGCTGGAAAAGGATGACTTCAAGTCCATCGAATTGTTCATGCTCAACGAGGCCGAAAAATTCGGGGTCAGTATCAAGAAGCCCGTTAAGGTTGTTATGGGCCGACCCATTAGTGAATTGCCACCGGAGCCACCGCGAAGCGCAAATCCGTTCAGCATCGGCTACTGGAGTTTGAAACTGCGCTGGTGGGCGAACGACGTAACCGATGATCAGCCTGGTCCGAAGCCCGATATTCGCCTGTTCCTGGTCTACTTCGACCCCGAGGGGGTTACCACGGTCGCCCATTCGCTCGGCCTGCAGAAAGGATTGATTGGCATAGTCAACATATTCGCTTCTCGTCACCAGGCCGCAACGAACAACTTCGTGATCGCCCACGAAATGTTACACACGCTGGGGGCCAGAGATAAATACGCGCCGGACAATATGCCTGCTTTCCCGGACGGATATGCCGATCCGGACAAAACGCCGCTCTACCCGCAGCAAAAAGCCGAAATCATGGGTGGTCGAATTCCTTTGTCGCAAGCCGAAGCGGTAATACCGAGAAGCCTGAGACAAGTCGTAGTGGGCGCCACAACCGCAAAAGAAATCCGCTGGATCGAGTAAAGGACCGCCTGAAACCCCCGGCAAACATTAGCGGCAGCGTGTATCGGCAAGATAAGTTGCCTGCAGAGCCCGCCGGTTATAAAGTCAGCCACGCCAGACAGGCCGCCTACGCACAAAATAAGGCCTGATCAGCTTAACCATATCCCGGAGATTCTGAAATGCCACGTTTTATCGCGCTCCTTGCGTGTGTTGCCTCATTCCTTAGCACCACTGCCTGTGCGGGACTCGACCCGGATAAACCAACTGTGCTGATTACCGGCAGTAACCGCGGCATTGGCCTCGAATTTGTTAAACAGTTTTCCGAGCGCGGCTGGAACATTATTGCCACGGCCCGCAAACCCGGGGAAGCGACCGACCTGCAGGCAATTACAGATGGCTATGACCAGCTTGTAATTGAGCAACTTGATGTTACGGATTTTGAACGGGTCAAAGCGTTACAGGCGGCTTACAAGGATCAGCCTATCGATATTCTGCTGAGTAACGCCGGGATCACACCCAAATACAAGAGCGCATTCAAAACTGTGTCCGGGGTCGACTGGGACATGGCGCGGAAAAGTATGGAAGTTAACGCAATAGCGCCGTTACAAATCGCCCAGGTATTCATGGACAACGTTGCCGCGTCAGAACAGAAGAAAATCGTGGTGATCTCCAGCAAGGGCGGTTCATTTGCCGTCGGACCCGAAATGCCCATGATGTACAGCTACCGTGGCAGCAAGGCCGCACTGAATATGTATATGTACACGCTGTCGTTCGAAACGCCAAAAAAGGATGTCATCCTCACGCTGCTCTCGCCCGGGCAGGTCAACACCGTTCCCGGTATGAAAATACCGAACGCGATTGAAACTGACGAGTCGGTTAAAAAGATGCTGGCTGTGATCGACGGCCTGACGCCGGAACACAACGGCAAGTTCCTCGATTACGAGGATGGCAGTGAAATAGGCTGGTAATTGCCGGGCGGCCAGCTTAAGGCTTAATCCTGCGGCAGTTGCATATTGAACTGGTGGACCTGTGTCTGAACCCGGGGCCGCCGGAAATCGCGTGGCGTAAGCGGTGTCTCGAGCTTCTCTTCAAGCCAGGCAAAAATCGGCTCCCAGCGCTCGGCGTCCTGCTTCGTCCTGGCCGTGCGCATTTCATGGATTGATAATCCCTGCTCGGCAGAATGCACGTAGTTCTGGCTATCTCTGAGCACCCCGATTACCGAAATCGACAGGCTGTTCAGAAAACGCATCAGCTTTCTGTAAGCCAGCGTGTTTTCACGAACCCGGTTTGCGATCACACCGATGCGACCCATGCGGCGGCTGACCTTGGCAATGAGCAACAGGTCTTTCATGAGTTGCGACGCCGCGTAAACATCAATTTCGGATGGCAAAACGGGGATCAGGATCGCATGAGCCCCGCTCGTCAATTCAGCCAGGTTCTCCGGGGGGGCTAACGCGGGCGAATCTACGACCAGGCAACGAACACTGGGCGGCACTCTTAGCTGCCAGCTGCGGGTCACGCTGCTGCGGACATCGAATGCGGAAATCCCGTGGATGGGCGCCGAGTTCCCGGGACGCAGTTTCAGCCAGCGCATCGAGGAGCCCTGCGGGTCGAAATCCATTATGGCGACACTATTACCCTGCGACGCGAGGTAGCCCGCCAGATTGACTGCCAGTGTCGATTTACCACAGCCGCCCTTTGGGTTAAGGACGACTATCTTGTGCAGGTCTTTATGGCCAGGCACACTCAGTCGCATGAACCGCACTCCGTTGGCATTGTCTATCTAGTCCTTTAGATACTTACCGGCAATTTCCCACACAGTATCGCGTAAAAACTCCCACGATTCATCGTTTTTCAGATCCATCCCCATGTAGAGAGGATTGTTGCGTTCCCGTATGGCCATATAGGCCGTCAGGGCATTGACAGCTAGTATCAGGTTCCAGACCCTGTCGACAATATCGGTTTCGGCAGTTTCAAGCTAAATAAAGTCAGCTACACCCTTGCCGGGCACGACCATGCCATCGGCCAGCGCGCGGGTCACATCGTTGGAATTCAGAAGCTCGCCTGCCATCACCTCGATCGTGCGCGAGCGTGCCCGAATGGCGTCAATATAATTGCACAGCACCTTGCGCACCCGGTCCGGTACCGCCAGCTCGGCAAACGCATCCGGGTCATTGCCGATCAATTCCAGTTCGGATGGCCAGAAAGAGCTGTGGCGCGCCCAGTGCCGGGCCAGCCCCGGCAAATCCTGAAAATAGCGGTAAATAAGGACCTTGTTGATGCCCGCTTCCTGCGCAACGGCGTTCACGCCCAGGCCCTGCACACCATCCCGCAGCAAAACACGCTCGAACGCCGCTACGATGGTTTCTTCCGTTGCTTGACGATTACGCCGGAATTTCGGTGCCGGTTTAGAGCTGTCAGCCATAAAGGGTCCCCTGACCAGCCTGTACGCATTGTAAGTCGCTTTCACAGTGCGACAAACAACCGTTCAGAATGCTTCCCGCTTGTTGCAGCAACCTCAGCATCGACCAGCATGAGTGTCACGAATAAGTGACGCCGGTACAGATTCCCGGTTCAATCCCCTTCACCACTTGCCTCTGCAAGGTTGGCAACCACCCGCTCCAGGCTGGCGGCATCCACACCGAAGCCCTGGACCGCCGGTCCGAGTCGCAGAACCACCCGGTGCCAGAGCGGTTTCGGCAGATGCCTCATCGCCCCCGCGCCCTTGCGGCTGAAAAAGCTGCCCCACAAACCGGTCAACGCCATCGGTACGACCGGGACAGGCTTGCGCGCAAGCATTTTCTCTATTCCAGGCCGGAACGGATTGATTTCCCCGGTCCGGGTTATCTCTCCTTCCGGAAAAATGCAGACCACTTCGCCTCTGCCGAGTGCTGCCTCTATGCGCTCAAAAGCCCCGGCAAGAATCTCCGGGTCTTCTTTCTCGCTCGCGATGGGAATGGCACCCGCCGTACGAAAAAGTGATCGCAATACCGGAATATCAAAAATCTTGTAGTACATGACAAACCGAACCGGCCGTCGTATGCAGCCTCCGATGACAAGCGCATCGACATAACTGACGTGATTGCAGGCGAGCAATACAGCGCCCTCGTCTGGAATGTTATGGGCGTCCTCTACGCGAATGCGATAGATGGTGTGAATCAGGATCCAGGTACAGAAACGCAAAACAAACTCGGGAGCCTGGCGGAATATATAGAAAGCCACGCAACCGTTCAGCACCGACACGAGCAGGAACAACCGGCCTATGGTGAATCCGCTTGCCAGCACGCCTATTGCCAGGATCGACGCAATAACCATCAGTAGTGCATTGAGCACGTTGTTGGCAGCTATAACCCTGGAACGATGGCGCGCATCAGTACGTTTCTGGACCGATGCATAAAGCGGCACGATATAAAAACCGCCAAACATGCCCAGCAGCAAAATATCCAGCATGATTCGAAGCGTGCCGGCCTCTCCCATCCATGCAGCAGCGCCCAATAGATATTCTGCAGTGCCCTGTGCTTCGACAAGCGCCAGGTCCAGCCCAAACAGTGTCATTCCTATAGAGCCGAACGGGACCAGGCCTATGTCAATCCGCTGCCCCGACAGACGCTCGCAAAGAAGTGAGCCGGTGCCTACACCGATCGAAAACAAAGCGAGTAGCAGTGTCACAACTTCTTCGTTGCCGCCCAGGTAAAGTATTGAATAATTCGGTAGCTGGGCCAGGTAAATCGCGCCGACAAACCAGAACCAGGAAATCCCGATAATGCAGAGGAAAACGATATGGTTCTGACGCGCGTAACCAAGTATGCGCCAGGTCTCCGTCACGGGATTCCAGTTGATCGTCATATGCGGGTCTACGGGGGGCACCGGCGGGATACTACGAGCGCTGACATAACCCGCGCAGGCAATAGCCACGACGGCGACCGCCACGAGCAAACGACCGATTCCATCTATTCCGATAAGGATGCCGCCCAGGGCCGTTCCCAGCAGAATCGCGAGAAAGGTGCCCATTTCCACAAGGCCGTTACCGCCGAGTAATTCATCGTCTCCAAGGAGTTGCGGAAGAATGCCGTACTTGACAGGCCCGAACATTGTCGACTGCACGCCCATCATGAATAAGAGAGCGATAAGCGCGCCCACGCTGTCGAGCCACAATGCAACAGCAGCAAGCACCATGATGCCGATTTCAAACAACTTTATCAGGCGGATTAAGGAAGATTTTTCGTACTTGTCGGCAAGCTGACCGGCTGTTGCGGAAAACAGAAAGAACGGCAGAATGAATAACCCCGCACTCAGGTTAATCACCGTGTCACTGCTGGCGCTGAACCTGTCTGCCGCATGGAACGCAATAAGCAGGAGCAAGGCGTTCTTAAAAACATTGTCGTTGAAGGCACCAAGAAACTGGGCCATAAAGAAAGGGCCGAAACGCTTCTGGCCCAGCAAACTGTATTGACTACTGCCTGACAAGAGCGTCGCTCCGTGCGATTCGGGTAAGCGGTTAAGCCCTCAGCCATTCTACGCGCTTTAGGGCGCGCGTTAAGTCACTGACCGGCTCTACCGGTATAAGCTACGCCTGTGAAAGTGGATTTGCATACGCACAGCACCGTGTCCGACGGGGAACTCAGTCCGGCAGACCTGCTGGGATGTGCCTGTGACGCAGGTGTAGAGCTGCTCGCAATTACCGACCACGACACACTCGATGGATATGCGCAAGCATCCTCAATAAATTCCGGTTGTGAGCTGTTGGCCGGAATTGAACTATCAACAAACTGGCGCTCGGTCGGAATACACGTTGTCGGGCTTAACATCTCACCGGACAACCCTGTTCTGCTCGAAGGCATCAGACAGCAAAAGAGCGCCCGGGCCGATCGCGCCGCAACTATTGCAGAAAGGCTGGAAAAGGCGGGCTTCCCGGACACCCTGGCAGGAGCACAACTCGTGGCCGGCAAAGCGATCCTGGGCAGGCCGCATTTCGCAACCTATCTTGTAGAGTCCGGCCAGGTAAAAGATATTCAGACCACGTTTCGAAAATACCTGGGCCGCGGGAAAATTGGGGACGTACGCGAAAACTGGGCACCGCTTGGCGATGTTATTGCCTGGATAAGCGCCGCCGGCGGCCACGCGATACTTGCACACCCTGCCAAGTACAAGCTGACCAATCTTAAGCTCGAAGAACTGGTTCGGGATTTTCGTGCAGAGGGAGGTCATGCCCTTGAAGTGATTTCCGGCCGCCAGGACAGCGCACTAACCGGTCGGCTTGCACGCCTTGCCAAGCGGCAGGGCCTTATGGCGTCAGCCGGATCTGATTTTCACCAGCCGAGTCCGCATCATGCCGGACCGGGTGAGATTGATCCCTTGCCGCAGGTGTGCAAACCCGTATGGGAGGCGTGGTAGAGACAGCTTACCGCCAACCACCAGCCGGACATCTGGCAGAATTACCCGGCGGAATAGCACCATTTGAAACTGTCAGCGAGGATAATTCCGGCGCACGCAAAGCATTCGGCGAACTAAAACCGGGACAAAAAAATGTATATCAATTTCTGGTACCCCATCGCGACGAGCGATAAGGTCACAAACACAGAACCGCTGGAAGTTCAGATCATGGGTCTGAACTATGTCGCGTTCAGGGATACTAAAGGCACGGCACATGTGTTGGCCAATACCTGCGTCCATCGCGGCGGCGCACTGGGCAAAGGCAAGGTTAACGGCGACTGCGTGGCCTGCCCTTACCACGGCTGGGAATTCGCGGGTGACGGCAAATGCACCCTGATACCCACGCAGCCCGAGGACCAGAAAGTCCCGGCCCGCGGCAAGGTCGACTGTTATCCGACCGAGGAAAGGTACGGAATCGTGTTCGCATTTCTCGGTGACCTGCCGGAAGAGGAACGCCCGCCGATTTTCGAGATAACTGAATACGGCACCGAGGGATGGCGGGCCAACGAAGTCGTCGTGTTCGAAGTTAACGCTTATTACCAGCGCTCCGTCGAAAACGGACTCGACGGCGCCCATAACCAATTCGTGCATCCGTTGCAGGGCGCACCCTCCATTATCGAATCTTTGCGTAAAAAACCGATCACGGTCGATGATGTACCGCCGTGGGGCAGCGAGTTTTATTGTGCCGTGAGCGACAGCACCTCGGAAGAGACCAAGGCGATCGGCGCCGGGGAGGGCAACACCTGGGCAGGCTCCGCCCATCACGGGCCGAACACGCTGATAACACGTATCTATTTCACCAACGAGAAGGCCTTCCGGCAGTATTTCTTCGAAGCCCCGCTGGACGACAGCCACACGCGTATCTTTTTCGTGAATATGCGCAGCTTCATGATGGAACCCGAAAATGATCAGAAACTGATCGATATCAACCTGCGCATCGCCCAGGAAGACATCGATATTCTCGAAGCGCTCGACCCGGTGTGCACGCCAGAGGATATCTCAAAGGAAATGCTGACAGAGGTGGATAAGCCGATTTATCGTTACCGTGACTACCTGAAGGAATGGGATGACAAGGGTTGGCGCATAGACTGGCAGGAATTCATAGCCAAACGCGGTAACGTTGCGATGACCGTCGCATGCCCGGCGCGGCGTACCGAGAAGAACTGGATACTCGATACCGTACCGCTGGTAGCCGCCAAGTAAATTTTCTCGAAAAAAAAGCCCCGCTCTGCGGGGCTTTTTTACAGGTTAAAAGAAAGCTTACAACCGGTACTCGACCCTGACGCCGATCTCTTTGCCTCTCTGCATAGGGCCGGCATCGTACATCCCTGCGATCGATGTGATATTGCCGTAGTTCGCTTCGTCCCCGAGGTTCTTGCCCCACAGGGTCACGCCCCAGGTCTCCTCGGGTGAAAACCAGCTGACGCTCGCAGCCAGCCGGGACTGGCGGTCGAAATAGTTCAGGTTACCGTCATCGTAGGCATTGCGGTCCCGGGTGCCGTAGTCCATACGCAGGTTAACGAGCCCGCCCCGTTCCAGCGGGATGTCCCAGCTGCCGCCAAGGCTATAGGACCATTGCGCCAGCCGCGGCAGGTCGTCACCAACGGATGCGCCATACAACACTGCCAGCGGCGGCAAGGGATTTTTGCTGTCGTATTCACCATCGAGGTACCCGACTGTGCCGTAGAAGTTCAGGTAATCAGTCGGTGCAGCCTGGAACTCGGCCTCGACCCCCCTGATAGTGACGTCGCCGGCGTTGACCGTACCCTGCAGCACGATGACGGCCGGATTAGGGATATTCAGTTCACGCTGCATGTCATCTATTTCATCGTGGAAATAGGCAAGGTTCATGCGCAGCTGGTTATCAAAGAACTCCGTTTTCAGGCCGATTTCGAAGTTGCTGTGTTCCTCTTCTTCGGTCGGCCCCGGCGGAATCACTGCTGGCGCCGCATTACGAAAGTTGAAGCCGCCAGTGCGATAACCCTTGGTCCAGAACCCGTAGAGCTGCGAGTCGTCGTTGTAATTCCACTGGAAACCGATTTTTGGTATCCAGTGATCCCAGTCGCCGTCCAGATCATCGAAATCACAGACAAAGGTTACGACATCGGCACAGGAACCACCCCCGCCACCGAAGGGACCGGAGATAATCTCGGCATCCTTTTCCTCGTCGGAATAGCGCAGACCGAAATTCATGACCACTTCTTCGGTAAGCTGAAAGTCATTGTTCCAGAATATGCCGTAGGTGTCCGATTCCATGTCACCGCCCAGGGCAATGGTTAGAAAGCCAGGCGACGGAACGATGTCGGGCAGCGCCGTCAGGTCTACCTGGATGTAGCGGCTCTCACGGTACTCGATGTCCTGGTTCAGGTAGTAAAAGCCGACAGTTGTGTCCCAGGTATCGTTGATCATAGCCGTCCACCGCAGCTCGGTACTGACCTGGTCCTGGTCGGTGTTGCCCGGCGCCGTGAAGATCGGCAGACCGGTGCCATCAACGTCGGCCGTCGCGAACGCCTCGACCTCGCGATAGCCCGTAATACTGGTCAGGGTGCCGCCACCGACGTCCCAGTTGAGCTCAACCGTGGCCTGTTTCCACTCGATATCGGTCTCGCCGTAGTCATCCATCGAAGTCCTGAACTCCTTCAGCGCACCCGTATCGTCGCGCTGGCCAGCAAGGCCGGAACCTCCGTCAACCACGGTCCAGGGCGCGCCGTCACCCTCGAGGCTGCCAAACTCAGTAATTAGTGCCAGTTCGAATGTATCGCTCGGCGTCCAGACCAGGGAAGGCCGCGCAATCTTGGTTTCCAACCTACCGATGTCACGGCATCGTTCAAACAATGGACCGGAACATGGTTTCTCCTGGTTGAAATAGATAAAAGGTGGAGAAGGGAATGCTGGAGCCGGGAACGGGTAGGGATTTCTGTTCTCAAAATAACCGTCATCGTCCTCATAATGCAGCATCAGCTTGCCGGCGAGCACGCCCTTGATAAACGGCGCTTCTATAGCCAGGGACGCCCCGTCACGGTTCTCGTTGGTGGACTGCACGCGTGCCTTGAGTTGAAACTCCCCTTCCGGGTCCGGTCGCGCCGTGCGCAGCAGGACCGCACCACCGGTCACGTTCCGGCCGAACAGCAAGCCCTGCGGCCCGCGCAATATTTCGACGCTCTCAAGGTCCCAGGTGTCCATAACCACGCCGTAAGTCGTGCCGACGTAAATGCCGTCTATAAAAGTACCGACCGTAGGGTCGACGGAGGGAATCGAACTGTTGATACCCTGGCCACGGAATGAGAAATTCTGCACGCCCGGGAAGGTGCCCACCTCTTCGAGTTGCACGTTAGGGACGTAGTAACTCAGGTCGTCGATACGCTGGAAAATAATCGCATCGAGCTGGTCCTCGTTATAAGCCGTTATCGCGGCAGGGACCTCCTGCAGATTTTCTGCACGGCCCTTTTTCTGTGCGATGACGAAGATTTCGCTCAGCGGCCTGCCTGACGCATCGACAGCGTCTGCACTGAAACCCGTGGAATAAGAAAGTGACAGTCCGGCCGCGACGGCAACCAGGAGACTTTGACGGAACAAAGGCACGGTGACTTGCATAACTCCCCCTTTGCCCGGCTTTTATGGTTGCCGGGATGTTTACTCAGCTTAGCAGTTGCAGGCGCTGTTTGCCCGACGATAAGCAGATTTTGAATGAGTTTAAACTGTGGCCAAACCAGCCCCGGGGCCGACTCACGGGCAGGCAGCACGGTTGACCACCAGCCCCCGCGGCCCTGTAGTAGGCTGATTCCTGCCTTACGAAAGCTCTATACAGAGTTACCCTTCAGCGGAGGTTTGGCATATGAGTACTTATACGAATAAGAAGCAACCGGGTCCGTTTACGCGCCGCGATTTCCTTGCAGCAAGCAGTGCCGGATTAGTCGGCGCAACGGCAACCAGCGCCGATGCATCCGTAACCAGCGCCGCGATCCTGCACAAACAGAATGCCCCCGAAGCCCCTTTCGACACCCTGCGCGATTACGTGGCTGCCATGGAAGCGCACGGCAACGTCATGCGCTTTTCGCGTATCGACCAGGATGCCTTCGAAGGCACGGCATTGATGTACCGGCTGGTTGATCTGTTCGGGCGCTTCCGGGCACCGCTCGTGATCTTCGACGAAGTAAAAATTGCCGGTCAGTGGATGAAAGGTCCGGTAATTGCCAACGAGTTACGGCACGTGGAAGCCGAAGCGCTGTTATTCGGCCTCGAACCCGTGCCCTTCGACGATTCCGGCACCTGGCATAAGGCACGCGCGCGCCATGACGAACTCCTGGAGAAAAATGGCGGTACCTACCCGGAAATTCCGCCTGTTGAAGTTCCCCGCGACGAAGCGTTGTGCAAGCAGGTGGTTATCAGCGACGACGATATCGATATTCGCAACTTTCCGTTCTTCAAAAACAACCCGGGTGACAGCGGCCGTTTTATCAACACAGCCTCGGTATTTACGAGCGACCCCGAGATGGGCCTGAATATCGGTACCTACCGGTGCGAGATTAAAGGACCGCGGCATATTGCGGTCGGGTCGGGTGAAGGCCAGACCGGCTACACGCAACTGATGGCGGCACGCGCGCGCGGCGAAAAGTCGGCGCCGGTGACGCTGATCGTCGGCCAGGAACCGGTGGTCTGGCTGGTCAGCGGCGCCCGCATCCCGGAACGGCGCGGCAAACAACCTGTGGACGAGATAGCGACTGCGGGTGGTTTGCGCGGCAAGGCGATACGGGTCGTTAAGTGCGACACAAACGATTTCCTGGTCCCCGCAGACACGGAACTCGTTATCGAGGGCACCGTCAGCCTCGAGGGCTTCGAACTCAACGGGCCCTACGGGGAAGGCACCGGTTATATAGGTGCGGCGTATGAGTCAGCGTTCACGATGACCGTAACGCGGGTTACTCATCGCAAAGACCCGTGGATTGTGAATGACTTTACGGGCGTAACCAGACCACTGATCGAACAACCCAGCGCTGCCCTCACTGTTGCAGGTTTTAAACAGTTCATGCCCGCGATAGTCGACTACCGTTATCTCGACAGCGTCACCTATTTTGCCGTCAGGAAGACCGAGCCCGGCCAGGCGCTGAAAATCGGCAAACAGCTCGCGGAACTGATTCCGGTATTCAAGATACTGATCATGGTGGACGAGGACATAGACCTGTGGAGTGACATTGATCGCTTCAGGGCGTTCTCAACCCGGTGGCAGGCCTATCCCGCGAGTCATGTATACAACGACTTGGAAGCCAACCCACTGGAGGCCAGCTCGCCAAAGCGTGAACACACCAGCAAGATCGTTATCGACGCAACGAAACAATGGCCGGAAGAAGGCGGGCCGGAAAAGTTTCCGGACTTTAGCCGCGACGTGCTGAAGAAACACTCGCCCGATATATTTGCAGCGGTCGACGAACGCTGGTTAGAGACGATCAATAAGAAACTGCAGGGCTAGCCCAGGCGTTCGACGAAGAACTGGCTCAGGAGCCGGTTCCGCGGGTCGAGTTTTTTGCGGATATCACGAAAGCGCCGTAAGCGGTCACCGTACGCCGTGGTGGCGTAGCGTGGTTTCACTCCCCTGGTCTGGTTAAACAACGGTATGCCCTTAAAGTGAACCGCGAACTCGGCAAACTCAAGGAGGAAATCATCCCAGCCTTCCATATTGGTGCTGCGCATGGTTAACGCAAACAGCGGCCCCTCGAAGCTGGGGGACAACAGCGCATACTGGTCCTGGTCTACACGCCGGGCTTCGGCCGGCAGGTCGCACCGGTATCCGGAGCTGCGGTAATGGCGTTCGCAAAATTTCCGGAATGCCGGAATAACGCTGGCAAGGTTCGCAATCGAGAACAGCCAGGTGCTGCTGCCGGTTTCCTCATTGAGAACCAGCTTTTTAAAGCTACCGGTTTGTTCAATGGAGTTACTACCCGAAGCAACCAGCTTACTCGACAACGCATGCGATGCTTCGGTCAGGGTATCTATCAGCGGATCACGCAGGTTCTTTACCGGGAGTACCCTGTTAACCGAACGGATAACTTTGGGCATGGCCGAATTAGTTGCCCAGTCGCGTAGTTTCCACGGCAGTGCTGCTGCCCTCCGTTCCGCTTCATCCGGATAGCGAATCTCAATGTAGGCACGATCGCGGAATGGCATCAGCGAAACTTTTACTGCCGCATTTACTTCCATAAGATTCGGCAGCAAACGAACAAACTCATCGATATCGACCTTGGTATTGCGGATCGTATACGAACGTATCGGTCGTATACGCAACGTGGCTGAATAGACGATACCAAGCAACCCTTAACTCATGCGGACGAGTAACAACAAATCCGGCAGGTTTTCGCCTATCTCAACCCGTTTACCCAACCCGTTTATCAGGGTGATCTGACAAACAGATGAGGCTAGCTGGCTGCCATCACCGGGCAAGCCGCCGCCTAGTGCGCTGCTGCTAATCGCGCCGCCGACCGTCCGGTTCGGATCCGAACAGTCACCAACCAACTCGAGGTTGTCATGAGCGAGGTGCTCGGCGAGGTCACGCAGCCGTATGCCTGCCTGAACCGTCACGGTAGTAGCGGTCTGACCCAGGACGCGGTCCAGCGCGGTCATATCCACCGTGGTGCCCGTTGCCGTCTCATTGCAACGAGTAATGGAGCTACGGGAGCCTGTCGGCCGCACGGGAGAGGGAAACTTTTCAGGATTCGTCAGTATCGCCGCAATATCGTCGGCCGAACGCGGGCGGGCAGTCGTTACTTTCACCGGAGCTTTGCGCTTGACCGGTCGCGTAACGGATTCGTACAAATCGATAGCTGTACTCTGGGGCATTTCTATGACTCCTGATGCAAAGCAACCGGAAAAAAGGAAACAGTGAAACGCCCGATCGGTTTGAATAACCGATCCTTAACTGGCGACTCCGCTGTCCTAGGATTTCTCCCTTAGACCGGTGGCTTTGTGTCCCCGGCTTTCGCTGGGTTTACCATTTTCAGTTGATGATAGACCATGCCGGAAAATTACAAGGGAAGCAAAGTCACAAACTATGCGAATAAATCATTCCAAAGCTATTTTTTGTATTTTAGTAAATGCCCGACCGGGACGTCAGGCCAAAAAAACAATGCCAAAATTATGTCGCATTGCTTAATTGGAATCTGTACAAATCCAGATAGCGGATTCCATGTCAGGAGCGCGCATCACCAGGGCATGGCCTTGCCGTCAGCATTCAGGAACACGCCGCTTTGCTCCGGCGTTAACCCGTCGATCAACGCCCGCATATCACGGACCGATTCTTCCGGGGTAGTAAGTTTTAGCACGCCGGCACGTATCAACTTGACTATCTGCTTGAAGTCCTCCGGCACCGGGTCATCGGGTCCGATCTTGCCTAACCCCCGAGTGTCGACCAGTCCGGGATTAATAAGGCCCACAACGATGCCCTCGTCTGCAAGCTCCAACGACAGGTTGTGCATCAGGAAATGCGAGGCCGCCTTGGTGGCCCGGTAGGAGTAGAAATCTGCAGGCGGACGCAGGTAGCCGTTGGAGCCCGCGGCGCTGCCCAGGGTAATGATTTTGCCGGGGCCGGCCGCACGCACGTTGCCTATAAACGCCTCGCTGACCCGCATGGGCCCAAGCGTATTAACCTGGAACTGCCGTTCCGCGAGTTCGTAATCCTGACCTTCAAATACCTGCACGCCACGCGGGCCCAGCAGTGCCGCATTATTAATAAGCAGGTGTATAGGCTGCCCTGCATATTTATCTGCCAGTGTTGCGATTTCGGCAGTATCGGTAATATCCAGTTCCTCGACGACAATATTGCTGTGTTCCTTAGCAAGCTCGTTAAGGTCTTCGGCTTTGTCCGGCGTTCGGCAAGTCGCAATTACGGTCCAGCCTGCCGCGGCATACTGACGCACGAACTCAAGCCCGATGCCACGGTTGGTGCCCGTAATAAGTACCGTTTTATCGTCCGCGCCAAATGCCAGCTGAAACTGGCTCATTAAAATGAGCAATAGAAAGATGATGCGATTTTGCACATTCCACTCCATATCTATTTTCTGTTACTTGAGCCGCGGATCCTGTATATCACGACTCTTAACGTCTTTGTAAAACTCATCCCAGTCGTCGCCGACCAGTTTTTCCGCCATTCGACGAGCGTAGGTATCGGGACCCAGGGGGCACTGCGCGTATAAAGACTGGCGCCAGCCATCATCCCGCAGGTTGTAGATGGAAAGCACGCGATCGAATCCGTGCCGCGGCGTTCCGATCGGACCCGGCGCCTTAATCTTGATTTCGAACCAGTGATCGTAAAGCGCCAACGCGACACCGGGTGCGAGCTCCTTAACGAACAGGTTTGAGTATCCCCAGCGAAACGCATCCAGTCCTTTCTTTGGTGGAAAGATATAGCGATCCAGTGTTTCCCAGCCAACCATTACGTTGTACAGCTCTTCCGCGATATATATCGGTGTCGGGTCCTCCCGGTCCCATATTTCTTCCGGAAGCCGCCACCACTCCTGCGCCAGCCAGATTTCTTCGGTACGTTTAAGCACCGCGTCAATTGCCGCAAACAGGTCGAGGTCGCTGGGCGGGTAACCGATAAACTCCGGCATCGTGTGCCCGCCAGCCCGAACCTTTTCGGAAGCAGTCGATGCGCCCGTCAGCAACATGACCATTGCCAGCCGCGACATCAGTTCGCGGCGGCTTAAATCCACCGGGTTTTCATCAGCCATAGATCACCTCCGCAATATCGGATATTGCTCCTGTTAAGACCTGATCAATCCTTCTTATTAAAACGTTTTTCGACCTCGCTGAACCAGGCCATCGCCATAATCGCTCCGGAAATAATATAGGAAAAGTTCATCCCCCACGTCGCCATGCCGGAACGGATGTAGGGCCACGAATGATAGGTCAGCACGATAAAGAATATGCAGCCGAGCAGAAAAATCCACCGCGACGGCCCCCACGTGAACCAGAGGCCGACGACGGCAATCACGAACCAGCTTAACTCCAGGGTGGGCAGGATGCTCCGCAGCGTACTGGTCGCCCACTCGGCGGGTACCGCGACTTCTTTCGCGGCGAGTACCGCCTCGTCCGGGTAAAGCTGATCCCAACCAATCCCAAACTGGGTGCTGATCACGTAAAGGATCAAAAGAATTCGAAAAATAATTAGCTGCTGTTGCATGTCCGGCCGCCACATTCATGAATAACGGCGTTTCAGGTCCTCGATCAGCGAATTTTTGGGAAAAGGCCCATCCTTGGAAAAAGACTGATCGCGACGCATCATATCATTCCACAGGTGGATCGCGTATGAGTCTGGGAAACTCCGACTCACATCTACCAACGACCCATCGAAGACCGTCTTCCAATTCATGGGGTGAATTGGATAGAAGTAAAAGAAGGGCAACGCTGTATGGAACAGGTCGAAGTATTGCAGGGCTTTGGTAAGGCCTTCCGGCCCTGCCTCGCCCCACTTTATATTGCCGCGCTGGTTACCCTCCAGAAATCGACGCCTCAGTTTGCGGCGCTTCACGCGACTACTGTCATAAGGAAGAAATCTATTTGGATTTTCGGCCTGGTTGGCCGCAAACTGCATGAGTTCCGTGCCTGGCTTCGAGCCGAGAACCGCGCCGTTAACCATAGCCTTGTCCTGTACTTGCAGACCAACAAAAAAATCAGTGTCGAAATTAAATGGCTTCAGACAGATCACGTCGGTATCAATCCAAACACCGCCCTCTTTGTACAACATAAGGTAGCGAAACCAGTCTGAGAAAGCTGCATAACTGGATTTGCGGCGGTGCATAAAAATCTTTTCTTCACTCAGAATATCATTGCCGTCGCGCACGATCGTGCCGTCAGGAATACTCTGCACGTCGTCGTAAACAAATAATTCAACGCGGTGTCCGTGTGCAAGAAATGACTTTATGCACAGTTGCTCAATAGTCGACAGCGCCGGACCTATCCAAAGAGTTTTAATTATCCAGGTATTATCGTTCATCAAGCACCGACCTCGGCATTACGATGGGCAGGGAGCCCAAGTGCCACGAGTGCCCGCGTGACATGCATGGACGCATAAATGTCGCGGAGGGCATGGACGCCCGTGAGCGACCAGCGCGGCCTGAAATGTAAAAGTAACAAGAGGAAGAAGTGGTAGTGATGGGTGGACTTGAACCACCGACCTCGGCATTACGATGGGCAGGGAGCCCAAGTGCCGCGGAGGCCAGGGATGGCCGAGAGCGGCGAGTGTCCGCGCGTAGCGCGGCAAGCTTTTTGCAGGCAACAAAGTTTAAAGTGGTAGTGATGGGTGGACTTGAACCACCGACCTCGGCATTATGAGTGCCGCGCTCTAACCAGCTGAGCTACATCACCACCGTACTCGCAAACTCCCGCGGGGCGGCAATTGTCGGGGCGCAGTGGGAACCTGTCAACCATACACCCCACACAAGATTCTATGCAGCCTCCAGCATAGCCTCGGCTTTGGCAATCTCTTTCTCTGTCCTGAGTAGTTTCGCTTCCAGCTTCTTCTTCTCCAGGTTAAGCGGTTTGCGCTTTTCGCCCGGACCCGCTTCCCGCAGTTCGTGCTCCACCTCGATCAGCCGCTGACTCATCCCGGTGTATTCATTCTTCAGCTTTTCAAGTTCATTCGCCTTTTGTTCCTTATTAGCCGCGACGTTATCAAGTTCAGCCTGGCGCGCTTTCACATCCATGCCGGATGACTGCGGAACGGCGGCCGGAGCGTAAACACCAATGGTTATTCCGGCATTTTGCAGACCGTCGAGTACGGCAGCCCTTAAGGCAAGCTGACACTTGGTCAACTGATCAATATCGGCGACGCGGCCGCAAACACGGTAGACAACCGTGAAATCCTCGAGGCTGCCGATCTCTACAACCGCTTCGTCCACATTTGCATCCTTCGCCGCCTGCAGCAGAATTTCTTCTATCTGTCCACGCGGCCAGTCATAGCCAACTGACACACCGGTTTGCACCCGTGCATCCATGGCGCTATTCCTGCTTACCGGGTTTGCAGCCAAGTAAACGTTTGGGATGTTGGCCGTGCCCTGCTCGCCCGCGGCTATCACGACACCGAGCAGATCCATCTGCACGATGCGGCCCCGGTAATCGGCACTCTCTATATAGTCACCTATCGCCAGTTCCCGGGAAGCCCGCAATGAAATTCCCGAAATAATATTTGCAATCGGGTTGGCGCTTGAAAATGCAATTGCGGCACCGAGAAATATTCCCAGGAAACCAAGTAGCTGGCCCTGCGTTGTGTCACTGACCGGAATCAGGATAAATGCCAGTGTGAGTGCAAACAGGCCTGTGGCAATCAGTATCAACTGGCGGTAATGCTGCCGGTCCGGTTTGTCGGCAAACAAACGCGTGAGGCCGATGTGCGCCAGAAAAACCAATCCGCTGAACACAATAATAATGCCCAGCGAAATACCGAAGATAATCAGATGATCAAGAAGTTCCGCCACGATCCAACCCCCGCAAGCTGGCCCCGCCGAATGCGCTGTTACCCGTACCTTTTTACGACCGTCGCACCACTATTGCAAATCACACGTTAAAGCGGAAATGCATGACATCGCCTTCCTGCACTATATATTCCTTGCCCTCCAGCCTCAGGCGGCCCGCCTCTTTGGCGCCCTGCTCACCCCTGTTGCCCACGTAGTCATCGAAAGACGCCACCTCGGCGCGGATAAAGCCCTTCTGGAAATCCGTGTGGATAACGCCGGCCGCTTCGGGCGCCGTTGCGCCCATCCTGTATGTCCAGGCGCGCACTTCCTTCTCGCCGGCGGTGAAAAAAGTTTGTAATCCCAGCAATTCATAACCGGCACGCACTACACGGTCCAGCCCGGGTTCAGTAAGGCCGAGGTCGTCCAGGAACGCCTGCTTGTCTGCACTATCCAGCTCCGCTATTTCTGCTTCGAGCGCGGCACAGATAGTGACTGCAACTGCCCCTTCATTTGCAGCGCGTGCTGCTACATGGTCTACATACGCGTTGCCCGCAGCGCTGTCCTCGTCAATATTTGCGATATACATCACCGGCTTCGCGGTCAGCAAATGAAGCTCGTGCAGCGACAGCAATTCTTCAGCGCTGGCATTCAGTGTGCGGGCAAGCTGCCCGCCATCGAGATGATCGTGCAAACGCTGGAGCAGATCGCGCCATTGAATCGCGGATTTGTCACCTGTCTTAGCATTGCGCGCGGCCCGGTCCAGATTTTTGTCCACCGTCTCAAGATCGGCCAGCATCAGTTCTGTATCAATGACATCAATATCACGCAAAGGATCTATGTCGGCCGACACATGAGTAATGTCATCGTTTTCAAAACACCTGACAACATGAGCAATCGCATGCGTTTCGCGAATGTTGCCGAGGAATTTGTTACCCAACCCCTCGCCGCGCGACGCGCCTTCGACCAGGCCGGCGATATCGACGAACTCGACGGTCGCAGGAATAACTTGTTGCGGATTTACAATATCAGCCAGTTGTTGCAGACGCGCATCGGGCACGGTCACCACGCCGACATTCGGGTCGATGGTGCAGAACGGATAATTCTCCGCGGCAATGCCTGCCGCCGTCAGGGCATTAAACAAGGTGGACTTGCCTACATTGGGTAAGCCCACGATTCCGCATTGAATGGCCATTCCGGAGTCCTGCTGATTCGCCCCGGCACACCGGGTATTTCGGGGCGCAATAGTAGTGGAAAGTAATGACCGACACCACGCTTTGATCCGGGTGACGAACAGCTCTTTCCGCTGCCGGTTGCCCGCATCAAAGCTCTGGTAGCATCCCGCTAAAGCAGCTATTACAAACGTTCCGAGGAAACCCATGTTTGCTACAACCATTGCCGGCAGCCTCCCGCGGCCCGACTGGCTCGCCGAGCCGGAAATCCTTAAAGGTGGCTGGAAACTGGAAGGTGAAGAACTCGAAGCCGGCAAAAAGCGCGCCTGTGAAGAATGGATCCGGCACCAGGAAGCGGCAGGTATCGACATACTGACTGACGGAGAAGTATTTCGAACCCATTTCGTCCACAGCTTTCTGAAGAAAATCGAAGGTATAGATCAGAGCAAAAAAACACTGATGGGCATACGCGATAACCGCTACGATCTTGAAGTACCCACGGTAACCGGGCCTGTATCCAGACCCGCGCCAGTATTCCTGGACGATTTCAAATTCACCCGCAGCCTTACGGACAAGCAACTGAAAATCACGCTGCCAGGCCCCATGACTATCTGCGACACCATTGCAGATGATCACTACGGCAGCCGGCCGGATATGGCTATGGCCTTCGCAGAATTACTGAATGACGAGGCGAAGGAACTGGAGGCTGCCGGTGCGGACGTCGTGCAGTTCGACGAACCGGCTTTTAACGTGTTCATGGATGATGTACGCGAATGGGGGATCGATACGCTCAATCGCGCGGTGCAGGGTCTTAAGTGTACGAAAGCGGTGCACATCTGCTACGGCTACGGCATCGAGGAAAATATCCAGTGGAAAGAAACGCTCGGTGAAGAGTGGCGTCAGTATGACGAGATATTCCCATCGCTTAATAAAAGCCATGTGGACCAGGTTTCACTTGAATGTGCAAGTTCACACGTACCCCTTTCCGTAATGAGTCACCTCAGCGATAAGCAGATAATGGTTGGCGCGGTCGCTGTCACAGCCGACCGCGTCGAAACGCCTGAAGAAGTAGCCGCAACGATAAATGAAGCAACCCGGTACGTAGATCCCGAGCGGATTTTGCCATGCACGAACTGCGGCATGACGCCGATTGCCTATGACATTGCGCTCGCTAAACTATATGCCCTGACGGCTGGCGCCAAGATCGCCCGCAAGGCGCTCTAGCAGCCTGTTGAAAAAGTCTCAGGTGAGTGCGAGATAAGGCAAGAATAGGCGAACAAGCGGAGTGTACACGCCAGTACATGAGTATTGTGAACCGATTCTTAACACCGGATCGTGCCGGCTGAGGGATTTTCAACAGGCTGCTAGGCCTTTCCAAGATGATGTTAAGGTAAAAGTTCTTACGTGTGTTCGGCTCGCGCGATCCGTGTGGGAAGACCACGGAAAGCGCGATTAAGATTCGTGAGGAGCGCGACCCGGGCAATGTGCCGGCCAGTTAGTGTCTTAAAAAATTCAGCCAGTCAGTCGCTGTGCAGAAAATGCATGGCGCGCTCCAGCCCATCCTGCAACAGCACCTCGACCGCCCTGTGTGCATCGGAAAGTGAATCTTCGATCAGGCGAAGCTCCGCCCCACCCGGAGGCCTCAATACGTAGCCCGTTACCTGCGATTTCTGACCCGGGTGGCCGATTCCGATACGCAGACGCATAAACTCACTGCCGCAATGGGCAATGACATCACGCAAACCGTTGTGTCCGCCATGACCGCCGCCGCGCTTAAGTCTTACCGTGCCAGGGGGCAAATCGAGTTCATCATGCATGACCAGGATCTGCCCGGCATCCACCTTGTAGAAATCCAGCATCCTGCGTACCGACCGACCGCTCTCGTTCATAAAGGTGGAAGGTTTAAAGAGGCGGACTTTAGCTTCAGCAACAGAGGCCCGGCAAATATCGCCGGTAACCTTTTTCTCCGCCTTGAACTTTTCATTTGCTGCCACGGCGATGCGGTCGATTAGCCAGAAGCCGACGTTATGCCGGGTAGCGGCATACTTTTCTCCCGGATTGCCCAGGCCAATGATTACGGAAACAGGCGTCATGAAAAAACTGGATAAAGAACCGGCGGCCATAGTAACAAACAGGCAAAAAAAAGCCGCGCAAAGCGCGGCTTTTTCTGTACAGCGGGGAAGATCTACTCTTCCGATTTTTTCGAGCCTTTCGAATCTTTCGATTCCTCGCCACCGGCAGCATCCTCGCGGCCCGCGTCTTCGGCACCCTCTTCGGCACCCTCTTCGGCACCCTCTTCACCTTCGAGGGCCTCTTCTTCCTCGACTTCTTCCGGCTCTTCGGCAACCCGCAGTACGTGGATCGACACAATTGCTTCGTCACGCGGCGGATCGGCGATCAGGTCGGTCAGCTCAACACCTTCCGGCAGCTTGATATCGGACAGATGCAACATCTGGTCGAGTTCGACATTCTCCACATCGACTTCCAGGTACTCCGGCAAACTGGCCGGGAAGCAGCTGACTTCAACCTCGGTACGCATCTTGGAAACGGATCCGCCACCTTCCTTAACGCCAATTGCAGTCTCTTCATTTATGTAATGAATTGGCACCGACATCTTGATCTTCTCGTCTTCCACGACGCGTTGCAGATCTAAATGAAGAATCTGCCGTTTCGACGGGTGCACCTGGATGTCCTTGAGAATCGCCTTACGGACATTAGGGCCAACCTGTACGTTCAAAACAGATGAGAAAAATGACTCGTGCTCCGTCGCCCGGAGCAGTGCGTTGTGATCAAAGGTAAGTGCGCGCGGGTCGCGGCCGGCACCATAAATAATTGCGGGAACTTTCCCGGCGTGACGCAGGCGGCGGCTCGAACCTTTCCCCGCGTCTTCCCGGAACTCCGCAACCAGGTCAAGTACTTCTGCCATGATTGCTCTCCAAAATATTGCCCCGCGCGCCTATCGACCAGAACGAGCCGGGGTCCCCAAAAGGGGCGCGCATCATAGCAGGAAAATCAAGCGTTTGGGAGCCGATGTAAGGGTCGTGCAGAAAATGTCGCGGGACAGCTGCGCTTAGTTGTAAGCGTCGTCCGAAGCTGCGCTGGCCATTGACGGCTGAAGAGGTGAAGGTCGATTCTGTGAGGACAAGGACGTCTGAACAGATTAAGCGAAGCTGAGTACAGCTATCCCGTGCCGGTGCTCAGTCCACATATAGCGAGGACACCGATTCGTTCTGGGCAATTCGCCTCATTGTTTCACCCAGCAGCTCGGCGACGCCTAGCTGGCGTACTTTGCTGCACTGGAGTGCATTCTCCGACAACGGGATCGTGTCCGTGACGACCAGCTCATCCAGTTGCGACGCATCAATCCGCTCGATAGCCAGGCCTGACAGCACCGGGTGGGTGATGTACGCAACGACCCTGTTTGCGCCCTCGCTTTTCACGAAATCAGCGGCCTGGCAAAGGGTGCCTGCCGTATCCACCATGTCATCGATCATGATGCAGGTTCGGTCCTTTACCTCACCAATAATGTTCATGATCTTGAGTTCGTTCGGTCGCGGACGCCGTTTATCGATAATTGCCAGGTCTGCATCGTCCAGCCGCTTGGCAAGCGCCCGGGCCCTTACCACACCACCCACGTCCGGTGACACCACCACAATATTTTCGCGGTCCTGGTTCCATGCATCCCCGAGCAAAACCGGTGAAGCGTAAACATTGTCGACCGGTATCGGAAAAAAGCCCTGGATCTGATCGGCATGCAGGTCAATTGTCAGCACCCGGTTGATACCCGATGCGGCAATCATGCTTGCGACCAGTTGGGCAGTAATCGGTACGCGGGCAGCACGCGGTTTCCGATCCTGCCGCGCATACCCGAAATAAGGAATGACCGCGGTAATGCTCGCAGCCGAGGCACGCCGGCAGGCATCTGCCATAACCAGCATTTCCATCAAATTGTCGTTAACGGGCGGGCAGGTGGACTGCACGATGAAAACATCCCTGCCGCGAATGTTTTCGAGTATTTCTACATTTATCTCGCCGTCGCTGAAACGGCCTACCTGAACTTTGCCAAGCGGCAACTGCATTTTTTGAGCAATGCGCTGGCTCAACTCCGGATTCGCATTACCGGATAGGATCGAAATGTTGGACAGTGCTTCCTGTACTTGGGTATTCACTTAAATCTGCGTCCGTTGCGTCGATATTAAGAAACTGGCTGGGGCGGCAGGATTCGAACCTGCGATACACGGGATCAAAACCCGATGCCTTACCTCTTGGCTACGCCCCAGTGGATGTTGAACATGCAACCCCGCCGCACTCACCGGGACTCAGCACAACCTGGCCAGGCGCGGGTATTTTGCGCAGCCGGGATAAAGGTGTCAAACCATGCGCGACAGCGTCAGCCGGGCTCCAACCGCAGCTTCCACCTGGCTATTACTATCCGCAAATTTGCGTTGGAGTTTGCCATTTCTATACGCGTGGGCAATACCAATCCGTTCACATCTGCAAAACGCTTGTACCCCAGTTGCCATCCATGCTGGCTGATGCCCGTCAGTCCACCTTCGGCATCAAAAAACTCATGTCCGGGTTGGTCGGGGTCGATAAGGCCCAGCATCCAGTAGCGGGCGCTGCCGGCAGGAAAACTCCAACCAAGCTGATCATCCAGAAAGGATTCCGCTGCAGCGGACCCTGCGTACTCGAGTGACTCCTCTCCGTCCGCGCTCTCGATAGTGATGCCTTTGGGTGACCAGTCAATCTCGTAGGTACCGGCACCGAAGGGCCCGCTAATGCGTATATGGCTACGCTCACCCAACTGTCGCCAGCGCAAATTCGCCTGGCCATCTCCGTCACCGTCATCACTGCGAACAGCGATGCGTCCGCGGAACTCCCACTCATTTGCGGCCAACAGGTTCGTACGGAGCTGTTCCCGGCCCGGTGAGTCGACAGTCTTAAGTGTCGTGCAAGCGGAAAGCACGAGAAATATCGAAAGTCCGATGAAGCGGCGAATCATTTCAGGAATCGACCGATTGTGTCGTTCAGCACGATACTGTCGGGGCTCGTCTGCAACGCATCGGTCCAGATATTTATTGCAGCATCTTCGTCGCCCTGCTCCCAGTGAAGCTCGCCCAGATGGGCGGCCACCTCAGGATCCGGGAACAGATCGTACGCACGCTCCAGCCATTCCCGGGCATCCTCGAGCTTGCCCTGCTTGAAGAGTACCCACCCCATGCTGTCCATGATGGCGGGATTGTCCGGCTCCTTCTGCAACGCCAGGCTGATATAGCCATGCGCCTCCTCATAGCGGCGGGTCGAAGTTGTCAGCGTATAGCCCAGTGCATTCAGTACAGTCGGGTTCTCCGGCGCAAGCACGTATGCCCGCCGGAACGCCTCTACCGATTCGGTGAAATCGCCTGACTGCCCCAGTATCCCGCCGCGGAACATCCACAGGTCCTCATTCCACGGCTTGTATTCGATGGCCGTTCCCAGCACAGCCAGCGCTTCATCAACCCTGCCCATGTCTGCCAGAATTTCGGCTTGTGCGCTAAAGGTATCAAACGCGTTCTTCGGATAACTTGCGGCAAACTCGCGCTGCACGCTCAATGCGGTATCCGGGTCACCAAGCACCACATACGCCTGGCTCGACGCGAGCCGGGCGGGAATGAGCCACTCGCCCGCGCTTACGCGATCGAAATAGCGAATGGCCTGCAGATAGTTGCCGCTGTTGTACGCGATCTGCCCGAGATACCAGAAACACTCATTAACAAAATAGGCATCAGCAAGTAACGAAAAAAAATTAGCCCGGGCGTCTGGCAAATCACCGGTGCGCATCATGATGATCGCCCGGGCGCGTACCAGTTCCGGATCATCGGGATAACGGCTGTTCAGACGCTCCAGCCGTTCTCGTGATTCATCGATCTCTCCCGCTGCCACCAGCAGGTTGACGAACTCAATTTCCATTTCAAGCCCGGGATTTACCTCCAGCGCGAAAGCCATCTGGTCAAACGCGTTCGTGCGATCACCCTCAAACAACAGAAAGCGAGCGAGCCAGAGGCGAGCTTCTGTCCATTGGGGGGCCAGCGCCACTGTTTCGCGAGCCGCTTCGATGGCACGTGCCAGGTCACCACTCTGCGCAGCTAGCCCCGCGATCGAAGCGGTTATACCCGGAGTGTCCGGATAGGTCGCATTGAATCGTTCAAATACTTTTAGTGTGCGGTCAGGGTGAGCCGCCGCCGAAAGCTCCGCGGACAACAAGGTGTAGCTCGCATCAGTCCGCTGTTCTAATGGCGGCAGCGCCTGGTCAAGATATTCCCAGGCTTTGTCCAGAAAATTGCGACGCACGTATAAACGGCCGAGATAACCCAGCGCATCGGGGTTGTCCGGCTCGAGCTCAACCCAGCGTTCGGCGCTTGCGAGTGCGTGGGCATCAAAGCCGTAGTCGTAGGCCAACTCCGTCGAACGGCGCGCAAATTCGGGATTATCGGATTGCTGCGCAAGGCTGAGATACTGCTGGGCCGAGATTATGTACTCGCCCCTTTGCAGAGCTATCTCCGCCATGAGTTGATGCTCCAAAGGCCGCTTTGCAAAGCCACCGGGCAATGCACTGCCCCCTGAACAGGCGGTCAGGAGGAGCGCAGCCAGGGCACCCAGCCAGGGCAAAAGACACCGATAATCAGGCTGGCTAGCAGATTTGCGCATATACCGGATAATACGCGGATTAAAAAAGCGGGGCAGGCCGCCAAGGCTGCCGCACATCCCATGAAAGAATCATTAATTAACAATCTGGAACAACTGGTGGCCCGCCACGAGGAAATTGGCGGCTTGCTTTCCGATCCGGAGGTCATTGGTGACCAGAACCGCTTCCGCGACCTGTCGCGCGAGTATGCACGCCTGGAACCGGTCGTCTCGCTGTTCCTGCAATACGGAGAGGCGATAAAGAACCAGCAGGCAGCACAGGAAATGTGCGAAGACAGTGATGCTGAAATACGTGAACTCGGCAAAGAAGAAATCGTAGCCGCGACCCGGCAGGTTGAGCAACTGGAAACTGAACTGCAAAAACACCTGGTACCCAGAGACCCACACGATGACAGCAATATTTTCCTGGAGATCAGGGCCGGAACCGGTGGCGACGAAGCCGCTCTCTTCGCAGGGGATCTGTTCAGGATGTATCAGCGTTTCGCCGAACAACAAAACTGGAATTTTGAGATTCTGAGTGAGCGCGAGGGGGACCACGGCGGTTACAAGGAAATAATCAGCCGCATTGAAGGCCATGGGGCATATTCACTGCTGAAGTTTGAATCGGGTGCCCATCGAGTTCAGCGGGTACCGGAAACGGAATCGCAAGGAAGGATTCATACTTCGGCGTGCACGGTCGCGGTGCTGCCGGAAGCTGAAGATATAGATGAAATCGAGATCAACCCCGCAGATCTGCGGGTGGATACTTACCGGGCCTCAGGTGCGGGCGGTCAGCATGTTAACAAAACCGACTCGGCAGTGCGGCTGACACATCTGCCTACCGGCATCGTCGTTGAGTGTCAGGACGAACGATCGCAACACAAAAATCGCGCGCGCGCGGCGTCGCTGCTGCAGGCAAAACTGCTTGATACAGAACAGCAGAAACAACTCAGTGATCAGGCTGAACAGAGACGGAATCTTGTGGGCAGCGGCGATCGCTCTGAACGTATACGCACCTATAACTTCCCGCAGGGGCGCGTAACAGACCATCGGATTAATCTGACCCTTTATAAACTGGATGAATTCCTGCAGGGTTCCCTTCAGCCTGTAATTGACCCACTGGTAGCTGAGTACCAAGCCGATCAGCTTGCTTCACTGGATAAGCAATAAACAAGCAGAAACACGAACATGAATAACAAGCCCTACCCTACCCTGGTCGATCACATCGGGCAGACTCCCCTGATACGCCTGAACCACCTGTCTGATAAGACGGGCTGCGAGATACTCGGCAAAGCGGAATTCATGAACCCGGGTGGTTCGGTCAAGGATCGCGCGGCACTGGGTATCGTGCGCGACGCCGAAGCGAAGGGACAGTTAAGGGCCGGCGGCACCATAGTAGAAGGTACCGCGGGGAACACGGGAATAGGCCTGACCATGGTAGGGAACTCGCTTGGCTACCCCACCGTCATCGTGATGCCGGATAACCAGAGCCAGGACAAGGTCGATACACTGCGTGCTTACGGTGCAGACGTGCGGCTGGTGCCGGCTGTTCCGTTCAAGGACCCGGGCCATTTCGTGCATGAGTCACAGCGTATTGCCGAGGAAATTAATGCATCCAACCCCGGAAGCGCACTCTGGGCCAACCAGTTCGACAATGTCGCCAACCGGGACTTCCATGAAGCAACAACAGGCCCCGAGATCTGGGAGCAGACCAACGGCGAGGTAGACGGATTCATATGCTCGGTTGGCACAGGCGGATCGCTGGCTGGTGTTGCGCGGGCGTTAAGGGCGCGCACGGACAAAGTCAGCATTGGCCTTTCCGACCCGACCGGGTCTGCTCTTTACAACTACTTTACGACCGGCGAGTTAAAAGCCGAAGGCGGTTCGATCAGCGAAGGTATAGGTACGAGCCGGATCACCGAGAATTTTGCAGACACGCCGGTAGATGCCCCTTACCAGATACCTGACTCGGAATCTGTTCCGCTGGTCTTCGACCTTATTCGACAGGAAGGCCTGTGCTGCGGCGGATCAACCGGTGTAAATGTGGCCGGTACCGTGCGCCTGGCTAAGGAACTGGGTCCGGGTCACGTTATTGTGACGTTGTTGTGCGATTCGGGCCTGCGTTATCGCGAGCGGCTGTTTAACCGGGAATTCCTTGCGGGCAAGGGTCTCGAGTTTCCCGAGTGGTTGAACCTTGACGGCTGAACAACTGATTCCTCATGGCACCACGCCGTTCAGCGATGATCCGTACATCGGACGGTTGCTGAAGCCCGGCCAGGATTTTATTGGCGCAGACGGGTTTGTCTCGTTGCAGGAGGCTGTCGACGAGATTCGCAGCAGCAGTAAACGCGTAATCCTTAATGTCGGCGATTCGTCCACATCGGGTTAGGATACCCGGGTAACGGTCGAAAACCAGGAACGCCGTAAGAATGAGCAGCCGCTCCTGAGTGCATTCTTCCGCTACGCAAACTACAGCGACATGCTGCGTGACCGGGTCGGCGGAGATTTTATCGTACTTAATGCGGGCATACCCGGACATACCAGCGTGAATACGGAGAGAAGACTGCGAGGGCTTCTGGATACACTGGGTAAACAGGCTATACAGGTGGACTATGTCAGCATTTATGCAGGCAATAACGATTGCCAGTGGGAAGGCAACCGCGAAGACAAAACCCGGCTGCGCACATCCCCGTTAATACCCATATTCATCGACCGGTTGCGGCTGAAATTCTTTAAACCGGATACAAAACATATACGCCTGCGCACGAACCAGCGTGATTTTTCACGCAACCTGAAACGCATGCTGGAAGCCTGCCGCAGGCACAGCGTCGCGCCGGTCGTTATTCTTCCCGAAACGCCGCTGTACTGGGAACCCGGCAAACGCTTTGTCGCAGACCTGTTCCCGGTAGATGAAAAAATACCCGGCGGGGCGATGGTCATCGCGGCACTTAAGCGAGCGACGGAGCGCTGGGCAGCGGTGCTCGATCAACCCTGGTCGGAAGACAAACACAAGGCACTGGAATCAGCCCGCGAACTCGATTTCGTCATTCCGAGGATCAAGAAACAGTATCGCCAGCTTGTAGAAAATATTGCGCGCAGCCTGGAGGTACCGCTGGTGCGCACTTGCATCCCACGCGAACAGGATGATGGCGCCTACTTCGTTGACTACTGCCACCCGATAGGCAGGGCAAACGAAGCGATTGCCGGCAAGCTCGTCGAGGCAATTGAAGATTACGAAAGCGGTCGCGTAAGCAAAGTAGTTGCCAGAACGCCGTTGCTTTACCGTCTCCTTGATTCACGGTTTGTGGACGTCGTATCTGGCTGGTTCTCCGGATCGCGCGGCCGCACCGCAGAATCTGATCCGGAAAATCAGGATATTTATACGCTGTATTAATGTTCGCTCATCGGGCCTGTCGCGGCTAAAGCCGCTCCTACAAGCAGATTTGTCAGCTGCTAAGAAAAATTTGTTGTAGGAGCGGCTTTAGCCGCGACAGGTTTATCAGCCTAAGGCAGCGTCTATATCCGCAATAAGATCATCGACATGCTCGATGCCGACCGACAACCGCACCAGGTTCTCGACAAGGCCGAGTTCGTCCTTCCGGTCTTCGGGCACGCGCGAATGGCTCATCGTGCGCGGGTGGCCCACGATGCTTTCAACACCACCCAACCCTTCCGCAATTGCGAAATATTCCAGCCGGTTCATGAACTCCGCGGCCTCTGCCTGCCCGCCTTCCAGCTCAATCGCGATGATTGCGCCGAAACCGGTATCCATCTGCCGTTTGGCCAGCTCATGTCCCGGGTGGCTCTTTAACCCCGGGTAAATAACTTTCTGCACGCCCGCACGCGATTCCAGCCATTCCGCTATGGCCTGTGAGTTCGACTGGTGGCGTTCCATTCGCAGCGCAAGCGTCTTGATACCCCTGAAGGTCAGGTAGGCATCGAAGGGCCCGGCAATACCGCCGGTTACCGCGTTGACGCGGCCCAGCCGCTCGGCCAGTTCCGGGTCCGCGACCACGTTCAGGCCGCCGATCACATCCGAGTGCCCGGCCAGGTACTTGGTTGTCGAATGCATCACAATATCGCAACCAAGTTCCAACGGCCGCTGGTTAAGCGGCGTCGCAAAAGTATTGTCCACCACTGCCAGTGCATCATGCGCATACGCAACTTCCGCGACCGCCTTAATATCGATCACGCTGACCAACGGGTTAGTCGGCGATTCGAACCAGACAAGCTTTGTGTTGTCTTTGCAGGCTGCCGCAACGTTGTCCGTGTCGGTGAAATCGACAACTGATATTTCGAGCCCGTCTGAGTGGGCACGCACCCCGGTGAACAGCGAAAAGGTCCCGCCGTACACCTCGCTGGGAACTATTACATGACTGTTCGCCGGAAGGAGGTCCAGCACCGCAGCGGTTGCTGCCATACCCGACCCGTAAGCAAAACCACTGGTGCCGCCTTCCAGAACGGCTGCACAGCGTTCGAGTGCCGCGCGCGTCGGGTTGGCTCCACGCGAATAGATATATTCGCGTGGCTCGCCGAAAGCCGCGTTCTCAAAGGTCGAGCTGGTAACAATCGCAGGCATGACCGCGCCGGTGACCTTGTCTACGGTGTCACCTGCATGTATGCACTTTGTCTCGGGCCTGCTGCTCTTGCGGTTCATGATCCTGTACCAATATCTGGCGGGGCGGTCGAAATAACCACCCTGCTCACCACCGGCGGGCTACTATAAGATTAGTCTGCTTACAAAAAAAGGGACCCGGACACTTTGAAGCCCCAGAACCACAGGCAGGAAACAGTCGAAACGCTGCTCACGTGGGGCCGCGAGCAGCTCGAGCACGGCAGCGAGTCGCCCCGGCTGGATGCCGAGATATTGCTGAGTTACGCGCTGGGTATTAACCGGGCGGCCATATTTGCAGACCCGGGCAAATCGGTAACGGAACCCTATTCAACCCACTTCATGGGCCTGATCGCTGCGCGCAGCGACGGACAGCCGGTAGCCCAGCTTACGGGTCAGCGGGAATTCTGGTCGCTCGTGCTGAAGGTATCTGCCGACGTGCTGGTACCGCGCCCGGAAACGGAACTGCTCGTGGAGCGCGCGCTCGCCCGCCTTCCCGAAAACAAACAAGCACATGTGCTGGACCTCGGCACGGGCAGCGGCGCGATTGCTATTGCCATTGCGACTGAACGCGGCGATTGCATAATCACGGCGACCGATATCAGCAGGGCCGCGCTCGCTATTGCAACAGAAAATAGCGGCACACTTGTGCCCGGCCGCACGCGTTTCGCGCACAGCGACTGGTTCGATGCGCTTGTGGATACGACTTTCGACCTGATCGTAAGCAATCCGCCCTATGTTGCGACAGGCGACACCACGGATAGGGAGATCGACTTCGAACCGGCCGAAGCGTTATACAGCGGTGCCGACGGACTGAACGATATACGCCGGATAATTGCGGACAGCCCCGCGCATCTTGCGCCCGGCGGTTACCTGCTGCTAGAGCACGGCTTGAACCAGGCTGAAGCTGTCCGGGGGTTAATGCAGGATGCGGGCTTTGACGGCACACAAAGTTTTAAAGACCTCGCGGGTATCGAGCGGGTGACGGAAGGACGTCTCGGGTGACGATGGGTAACACGAGATGAACGGGCAGGATATTCGTTACAGCCGCCAGGCCAGTCTCGCGGAAGTGGGTGCAAGCGGCCAACAGAAACTGGCGGACTCCTCTGCGCTGCTGATCGGCGCAGGCGGGCTGGGCACGGCTGCCAGCTTGTATCTCGCGACTGCAGGTCTGGGCCGCCTGGTCATCAACGATTTCGACACCGTTGATCAGACTAATTTACCGCGCCAGGTACTCTACAACCATGCGGACGTCGGCAAGGCCAAGGCGCAGGTTGCAGCCGACAAACTGGCAGCCATCAATCCCGAAATACAGCTAAGCGCGCTCAACAAACGGTTTGACCGGGACGCGCTCGCCGAACAGATCGCAGCGGTGGACATCGTGCTCGACTGCACCGATAACTTCACCAGCCGCTGGCTGATTAACGAGGTATGTGCGGAAAAAAAGACAGCGCTCGTAACAGGTGCCGCAATCAGAACCGAAGGTCAACTCAGCATATTCCGGCACGACCTCGACAATGGGCCCTGCTATCGCTGCCTGTACACAGAAGAAGATGAGAACCTGAACGACTGTGCCGGCCAGGGAATACTCGGACCCGTAGCGGGCACGATCGGTTGTATGATGGCCACCGAAACCCTGAAATACCTGCTGGGGGTAGCTTCAGGCCTCGAAGCTAAACTCTGGATATACGATGCAAAATCCGGTAACAGTCGGATGCTGGCCATTCCAGAAGACCCCGAATGCCCCGTTTGTAGCCCGCGGACGGCCAGCCAAGGAAAGCGCGAGTGAATAAAGATCGAGTCGGCACAATTATTTTTGTAATTAGCCTGTGTTTTATTGCTTTCATTTATGGTGTAGCAACGGTGCAGTTCAGCCTGTGGCCCAATGCTTTTCTGACCGATGCACGAAACGCGCTGCTCGCTTTGATAGAAATACGTCAGGACGAACAACAGGGTAAGAAACTGCCTAGCCTCGAAGTCATAGACGATACTTTCCAGACACCGACCGTCATTGCACATACGGATGGTGAGGGCCCGGGAGACGGATATATATTCGTCGATGGCGGCAACAACCAGTTGCGCTCGCACTGCCCGGTTCACGGCTGTGTCGCCTGGCTCATCGATCGCCGGGGAGCGATAGCCCATACCTGGGATATTGGCCCGGAGCTTATCTGGGGCGACCTGGAGCAGGTCGCGGGCATGGACCTGGCTGAAAACGCCTATTCCGTGGGCGCGCACCTGTACGAAGACGGCGGGCTGCTGGTCGTGTACCAGGGCCGAAATACTTTTCCCTATGGGCTGGGCGTTGCCCGGTTCGACAGGGATTCGAAGCTGCTCTGGAAGAAGGAAAACTTCGCGCATCACTGGTTCACCGTAGACGACAACGGATTTATTTACCTGCCGGCATTTCGCGCGATACAAATCCCCTACCCGTTGGGCGAAAGCCACCTGCAGATGAGCTGCCCGAAGGGCAAGCTGCACGAGGACGTAATACTGGTGCTCGACGCGAATGGCAACGAGATCGATTCAATCCCGATATTCGACGCCTTCGTTAAATCCGGTTATAGCGGAGCCATATTCGAACACAAACACCCCGACTGGGGGTTGCCGCTGGTCGATAGCGAATGCGACCCGACGCATATCAATGATGTTCGGGTCATCTCTGCAGAACAGGCGGCGGATTCAGCGCTGCTGAACAAAGGTGATTTGCTGATCTCACTGCGCAGCACGAATGCGGTTGCGGTGCTCGACGGCAAAACGCACCTGGTTAAGTGGATGTCTACCGGGCGCACGGTGCAGCAACACAGCCCGAGGTATATCGGTAACGACCAGTTACTGATCTTCGACAACCTCGGCGGGAATGTCGGCCAGGGTGGTTCGCGAATCGTCAAACTGGATATGCTGGATGACAGCGTCGAGGTGGTTTTCCCCGGCGAAAACACGCCTGGCGATATCGACTTCCTGTCAGCAACGGCCGGGCATATTGCCCTTAACGCCGATAACACGCGCGCGCTCGTGTCGCTCACGCGGCAGGGCCGTGCGCTCGAGATCGATCTCGCGAGCGGCGAGGTATTATGGGAATACATTAACGCCCACGACATCACGGGCCTTTTGCCGGACCGTCCGGCAGATGAGAAAGTATTCGGGCGCTTCGCTACCCAGACACTGGCCTACGTCGACAAACCTGCGTTCGAACTGAACGGTGGTAAAGCAGGCTCCAGGTAAAGACTCAGGCCGCCCGCTCGTCGTAACCGAGAATCGGCGCGAGCCAGCGTTCCACGGCACCCAAGGGAAGTTTCTTGCGTTCGGCGTAATCTTCGACCTGGTCACGACCGATTTTTCCGACAGCAAAATAACTCGACTCCGGGTGTGAGTAGTAAAATCCGCTGACGGCTGCCATCGGGACCATCGCGTAAGACTCGGTCAACTTTATTCCTGCATTCTTCTCGACGTCGAGCAGTTTCCACAGTGTGTCTTTCTCGGTATGGTCCGGGCACGCGGGGTAACCCGGCGCCGGCCGTATGCCGGTATAGGACTCGGCGATCAGCGCCTCGTTATCGAGATCCTCGTCAGCTATGTAGCCCCACTGCTCTTTGCGCACCCGCTCATGCATGTACTCGGCGCATGCCTCGGCCAAACGATCGGCCAGCGCTTTCAGGAGTATGGCGTTGTAGTCGTCGTGCATTGCTTCGAATTCACGCACTTTCTTCTCGATACCGATACCGGCGGTGACTGCAAACGCCCCGATGTAATCTTTCACACCCGTGGTCACCGGCGCGATGAAATCTGCCAGGCAGCGGTTGGGCTGGTCGCCGGACTTGCTCCGCTGCTGGCGCAGGTGATGCAGGGTCGCCCTGACCTCTTTACGCGTATCATCGGCATAAACAAGCACATCGTCGCCCCGACTGTTGGCGGGGAACAGGCCGGTTACCGCGCGCGCAGTAAGCCATTTCTCAGCAATGATTTTCTCCAGCATGGCCTGCGCGTCCGCGTACAACGAACTGGCCGCTTCGCCGACCGTTGCGTCTTCCAGGATCGCGGGAAACTTGCCGCGGAACTCCCAGGCATTAAAGAACGGCATCCAGTCTATGTAGTCCTTTAGAGTGGCAAGGGAAATATCGTCAAAGACCCTGATGCCGCCCTCCGCAGGTACGGGTGCGACGTAGTCCTGCCACTCGATGGGCGCACGGTTTTCGCGAGCTTCTTCGATGCTCAGGTATGAAGCGGTATCGGCCTTGCCAGCGTGGCGCTCGCGGCGGCGGCGGCAATCATCTTTGACCTCGTCGATAAATGCAGCGCTGTCCGTTTTGCTGATCAGCTTCTGGGCGACGCCGACCGAACGCGACGCGTCTTTAACGTAAATGACCGCTCCCCCGTACTCCGGATCAATTTTTACGGACGTGTGCGCAGGTGAGGTTGTGGCCCCGCCGATCAACAGCGGCACTTCGAAGGACTGGCGGGTCATCTCTTTAGCTACATGCACCATCTCGTCGAGCGAAGGCGTTATCAGGCCCGACAGGCCGATCATGTCGGCTTCCTCGCGCTTCGCTACGTCCAGGATGCGCTCACTCGGCACCATGACCCCGAGGTCTACAACGTCAAAGTTATTGCACTGGAGCACCACGCCGACAATGTTCTTGCCGATATCGTGCACGTCACCCTTCACGGTTGCCATGATGATCTTGCCGGCCTTTTTCGCACCACCCTCCTGCTCATCTTCGATGTAGGGCACCAGCCAGGCGACTGCCTTTTTCATTACGCGTGCAGATTTAACCACCTGCGGCAAGAACATTTTGCCGGCACCGAACAAATCGCCGACAACATTCATGCCATCCATGAGCGGCCCCTCGATAACATCGAGGGGCCGAACTGCTGCCTTCCGTGCTTCTTCCGTGTCTTCCTCGATAAATTCATCGATGCCCTTGACGAGCGCGTAACTCAGGCGCTCGTTAGCGGGCTTCTCGCGCCATTCCTGCACGACCTCTTCTTCCTGCTCGACGCCCGTAGACTGGTACTTGCCGGCGATATCCAGCAAGCGCTCGGTCGCGTCATCACGCCGGTTAAGGATGACGTCCTCCACCGCGTCGCGCAGCTCTTCGGGTATATCGTCGTAGACGGCAAGCTGACCCGCGTTGACGATGCCCATATCCATGCCGGCCTGGATCGCGTGATACAGAAAGACCGAGTGCATCGCTTCGCGCACCGGGTTATTGCCGCGAAAGGAAAAGGACACGTTGCTGATGCCGCCACTGACGAGCGCATTCGGAAGTTCAGCCTTGATGGCGCGAGTTGCCTCGATAAATGCAATACCGTAATCGTTGTGTTCGACAATGCCGGTCGCGACAGCAAAAATATTGGGATCAAAAACAATATCCTGACCGGGAATTCCCACCTCCTCGGTCAGTAGCCGATATGCCCGTGCACAAATCCCGAGCCGGCGGGCAGCCGAATTAGCCTGGCCTTCCTCGTCGAAAGCCATCACGACGACGGCCGCGCCGTAACGCTTGAGCAGTTTCGCCTGCTGCAAAAAGGGCTCTTCGCCTTCCTTGAGGCTGATGGAATTCACCACCGGCTTGCCCTGGATGCAACGCAGGCCAGCCTCGATGACCTCCCACTTCGATGAATCCACCATGATGGGCACGCGCGCGATATCCGGCTCCGCCGCGATCAGGTTAAGGAAACGCTGCATGGCGGCCGCCGAATCCAGCATGCCTTCGTCCATGTTGATGTCGATAATCTGTGCACCGTTTTCTACCTGCTGGCGGGCAACCTTTAGCGCGCCGTTGTAATCCTCTTCAGTAATCAACCGGCGGAAAATAGCCGAGCCGGTAACGTTGGTTCGCTCACCGACGTTTACAAACAGGGACTCAGCGCCGGCATTGAAGGGTTCGAGACCGCTCAGGTGCAACGCCGCCGGAATTTCAGGAATTTTCCGCGGAGCAGTATCTGCCACGGCATCACGGATTGCGCTGATGTGTTCGGGCGTCGTGCCGCAACAGCCACCGACGATGTTCAGCAAACCTGCCTCGGCGAACTGGGCCAGCACATCCGCCATGTACTCGGGCGTATCGTCGTAACCGCCAAATTCGTTTGGCAACCCCGCGTTCGGGTGCACACTGACGTGCGTGTCGGCGACACGCGCCAGTTCCGTTACATACGGCCGGAGGTCTTCAGCACCGAGTGCGCAGTTGAGCCCGATCGCTACCGGTCTCGCGTGTGCAACCGAGTTCCAGAATGCTTCCGTAGTTTGTCCCGATAGCGTCCGGCCGGATGCGTCGGTAATCGTTCCGGAAATCATCACGGGAATATCGTCACCCGATTCATCCCGGTACTGCTCGACCGCAAATATGGCTGCCTTGGCATTCAGGGTATCGAACACCGTTTCGATCAGGATCAGGTCTGCACCGCCCACAGCCAGCGCACGTGTCGCATCCAGGTAGGTCGCGCGCAGTTCCTCGAAACTCGTGTTGCGAAAGCCGGGGTCGTTGACATCGGGTGAGAGTGATGCGGTACGACTGGTCGGGCCGAGTACGCCGGCGACGAACCTCGGTACCCCGGTTTCTGCAGTGACCTCATCGGCAACCCGGCGCGCAAGCGCAGCTGCTGCTTGGTTCAACTCGCTGACCAGTTCCTGCAGTTGATAATCGGCAAGCGATGCTGCACTCGAGTTGAAGGTATTGGTCTCGATGATGTCGGCACCAGCCAGCAGAAAGGACCGGTGTATGCCCTCTATAACATCGGGACGTGTAAGCGTCAGCAAATCATGGTTGCCTCGCAGCTCAGTTTTCCAGTCGCTAAAGCGCTCGCCACGGTAATCCGCTTCCTGCAAGTTGTGCGCCTGCACCATGGTGCCCATCGCACCGTCGAGTATCGCGATGCGCTGCTGCAACAGCTCGCGGAGCTGGCTTCGTCTTGTAGCCGCATCAGGCATTAACGGCTTCTCCCTGGGGCCGCAGCCCGAGTGCGAAACAGATCGCGTACGTTAATTCGGCCCGGTTGAGCGTATAAAAGTGAAACTCGTTGATGCCCTCGCTCTGAAGCTTGTGAACCAGGTCGATCGCAACGTTGGCTGAAATCATCTGGCGCGTTTCCGGATCATCATCCAGACCTTCGAAGCGTTCATGCAACCAGGCGGGTACTGAAGCGCCACAACTTGCAGCAAATTTCAAAAGCGATGCGAAATTCGAAATCGGCAGAATGCCGGGAACGATCGGTGCGTCTATGCCTGCCGCTGTGGCCAGGTCACGGAAGCGAAGGTAGGCATCTGCATCGAAAAAGAACTGGGTGATCGCACGATTCGCACCCGCATCCAGTTTGCGCTTCAGGTTATCCAGGTCGGCAATAGGACTTTGCGCTTCCGGGTGCACTTCCGGATAGGCAGCCACCGAGATATCGAAATCAGCAACATCGCGCAGGCCGGTAACAAGATCGGCAGCATACTCGTAACCACCCGGATAGGGTTCATAGGTCTCCTGCCCTTGTGGCGGATCGCCGCGCAGCGCAACGATGTGCCGCACGCCATCTTCCCAGTAACCGCGGGCGACTTCATCGACTTCGGCAGTCGTCGCATCCACGCAGGTCAGGTGCGGTGCACCGGTCAGCGTTGTCTCTGCATTGATGCGGCTGACGATCCGGTGTGTCCTGTCACGCGTGGACCCGTCCGCTCCGTAGGTAACGGAAACAAAACGAGGATCCAGTGGCGCAAGCCGCTCCACCGTTTGCCAGAGAGTTGCTTCACTTTTCTCGGTTTTGGGCGGGAAAAATTCGAAGGAAACCTGTACGGCATCAGG
>MPMD02363483.1_pt1 | contig 116513 bp, 119 predicted proteins | sample 1617291 | NCBI WGS metagenome assembly MPMD02 (sample SAMN05944810, study PRJNA350692) | marine metagenome | biome: marine; feature: ODZ; material: water; isolation source: 120 m water sample filtered on 30 um supor filter | place: Pacific Ocean | collected 2012-04-09 | depth 120m m | reverse complement strand
GTCGTCGTCATTCATGCTCTCCCAGTGCGCTAGCATGAAGTGGCCTCCTGGCTTCAATAAATGAGAGATTTTATCTCTGTAAGTCAGGATTCTCTCTCGCCGCATATTGTGCATTAAACCGGCATCAACCAGCAGGTCAAATTTTTCGTCACATTGCCAATCGATAATGTCTGCTTGAACGGCATTGAGGCTTACGTTGTTTTCCTCGGCGCGTTCTTTTGTCATTTGTATCGCTTCTGCCATGAAATCGAGGCTGGTAACTTCCCAACCCTTGCTCGCTAAAAAAACAGAATCGACCCCTGTGCCGCAACCCATATCAAGTGCTTTGCCTGGTTTTTCTGCTTGCTCGACGATTTTAGGGAGAAAGCCCACAGGATCTTTGTGATGCCATGCCAATTCTTCGCGTTTCTTCGCGCTGCCATAATATTCGACGAATACCTCTTTCTCATCCATTCTTTTCCCATCCTTTGATAGCTATAACTACATATTTCAAAAAATATTTTGCAAATGATTTCTGCTGTTTGAGCAGTGAAAATTAACTCATAGGTCTGGCGTCTCCGAGTATCGGTAGTCGATGCATTATTCGTCTGTCGTTTGTGTCATCTACACGCCGGTGCAGAGTGCATCGGTTGTCCCAGATAGCGAGGCTTCCAACACGCCATTTATAACGACATTGAAACTCGGGTTTGCTGATATGCTTGAATAAGAACGAGCAAATAGCATCATTTTCGTCAAAACTCAGACCTATAATTGAATGCATAAATAGCTCGTCGACGAAAAGATATTTCCGGCCAGTCTCTGGATGTGTGCACACTATTGGATGTTCTGACCGATGCTGCAGAAACGCGGTTGCGATTTTATGCGTCTTTTGGCCGCCGCGTATGAATCCATCGAGCGCTTTTCGATGTGCGGCGGAGAATAATCCCTTTTTGTCTAGCAGAAATTGCTGCATGGAATCAGACAAAGCCTCCCACGCCGCATATCCGTTGACCCAAATCGTATCGCCGCCAGCCTTTGGGATTTCTACGGCATACAGAGCCGCACCTTTGCTAGGGACTTCCTGCATAGACACATCGATGTGATAAAGGCATGGGTTTGGCGCCCACTCCTGCACTGGATGCTGGCCCAGTATTTCGATTTCATCGTCGCCTTCGATTTTTCCGATAAATTCTTCGATTTCGATCTCGCCGAAATAGTGGGCCACAGATTTGAATTGTTGATTGGTTAACTCCTGGTCTTCAAAGATCAGGACCTGGTATTTCAACCAGCCTTCCAGGAGCGCCTTCACACTCTCTGCAGGTAGTTCCGAAGCAAAGTCGACCCCGGAGACCAGCGCGCCCAAAGAGCCTGATATGGGTGTGAATTCAATAGATGTATTGGCCATTTCTATGGCTCCTTGTTCTTCGATATTTGTGGTAACGTACCGGACGTCCGGTCAGCAATCAAGTATGCGATGAAGTCTCCAGCAGAATCCAACGAATCAAACAAGGGAGGCTTGTCCAGGCGCGCGGCTGCCGGTGCTCAGACCAAGAATAAGATTATTGAATCGGCGTGCCTTCTTCTAGCGAGGGAAGGTCTGCACGGCCTTAATGCCGCAGCTTTAGCTAAAGAGGCGGGAGTGAGCAAGGGTGCGTTGTATCACCACTTTCCCAGTATGGATGAAGTCGTTAGCTCTTGTTTCGAGAAAACGGCAACAGACGTTTACGGCGAACTTCAATTGTTGAGGCCTAAAAATCTTAGTGAATACCTGGATGCTGTGGAAAATGTACTTTTCAATAAGTTGTTGAATGATAAGAATCGAATACGAATATTTTATGAGCTTTCCCCTAAAGTCATTTTCGAAAAGAAGTTTCAATCACGTCGTAGGTTAATGTTCGACAAAGCAATAAAAATAATGACCAAAAGATTGCTTAACACTTTCGAAGAGCCCATTTCGGAGAAACATTTGGAGAAGATTCTAAGTGGAGTAGGTGCTTTTGTTACGGGGCTCTCATATCAGTCTTTGTCCATGCGGAGTAGTGAAGAAAGCCGTGAAATATGGTCATGGTTTCGTGCAACGCTTGAAAATGATCTGACAATCTCAAGCAAGGGAAGTGCATAAAATGCAGTCCGCACTATTGAAGGCTAAAACCTCGCGGCTCGAGATTGCCTATGCATCCTGGGGCAACCGCAATGGGCTTCCGGTTGTTTTTGTGCATGGTTTTCCAGATTCGCCGGTTGGTTGGGAGGCTGTTGTAGATTGCCTGGGAGAGGGTGATGTTAATGCTATTGCTCCATTTGGCTGCGGGTTCGGCAGCACTCGGCGTTTAGATGAGCAATCACCAAAATATGGAAGAATAGCGGTTAGAGCTTATGACCTGGTTGAATTTGTGGACGCTCTCGGGCTCGATAGGTTCATACTCGTAGGTCATGATATCGGTGCGCTGACTGCTCAGAGTGCGACAATTTTGTTACGCGAGAGAGTGGCTGGTTTAGTAAGTCTTTTCGAATACGGAGTGTCGTTTCAGGCGGTGGTAGGCGATCTCACACCGGAACACCTGCACGCATTGTGGTATCAGTGGTTCTTTAACCTTCCGTGGTCAAACTACGCGTTCAAATCGGACTATAAGAATATATGTGAGTATCTGTGGCGGCAGTGGTCTCCTCAATGGCGATTTCAACCTGGCGAATTCGAGTCTGCTGCTGAAGCATTCGAAAATAGTGACTTTGTAGATACCGTTATCAATGGTTATAGAAGTGATGCTTCGTTAGCTAAGATTGATGTAAAGGAGTTCCTTGAATTTGAAAAGCAACTGGCTTCAGGCCCGGTCGTTCCAGTGCCGACTACGGTAATTGTGGGTGATGCCGATGGTCTTGCTTCGCCAAGGCCCCCGGAAGAAGAATTTTTTCCTAATGGTTACAAAAGGGTAATTCTCAAAGGTGTTGGGCACTTTGCTCATAGAGAAAGCCCGCCGCAAGTCGCAGATGCGATACTCGAGCATATAAAAGATTTTTAAGCGTGCTTTTTTCCTGGTCGTTGCCAGCGGAGCTCGGCACGCTCCGATCGTCGCCGATCGAAATATGGGGTCAGTAAGTGTCCGGACCCACCATCTCAGGTAAGGCAAACTCACCCCGCACCTGTTCGAATGCATGACCAATTGCCAGCAATTGGCGATCCGACCCCATCGGCCCATCGAAACTCAAACCCACGGGTAAGCCTTCGTCGCTAAGGCCCGCCGGCACTACCATGCTCGGGATGCCCGCTGCACTCTGGTGGACGGTGTTGTTGATCACGGCGCTGAAGCCACGTTTCACCAGCGTGCCGTTAACAACCATATCGGCGATATCGTCGCCGGTATCGCCCAATAATTCCGGTGCCGGGAACGGCGTGGTGGGGAAAATCATGGCCGCGACGTCGTGGTCGGTGAAATAGGACTGGAGTATGTGTTGGAGTTGCGGACGATACTCATCCATGGCTTTACGATAGCGGGGCTCAAGAGCCGCGAGGTCCACGGTGCCCGGGTGGAACCGGTCCCGTACCGTCGACCAGGCGATACCGGCAACGATTTCATCAACAGTTAACGATGTACCCCGACGTTCCATATAACCCGGCATTTCGCGGGCGACTTCGAAAGTGGAGATGATCCACGCCGTTTGCGCCGTAAGGTTAACGATATCCGGCAGATCGACTTCGACAATAATTGCACCGGCGTCCTGCATTCGCTCTACCGCGGCGTCGATCACCCGGACTACGGCATCATCCATCAAGCGGTAGAACTCACCGCGTGGTCGACCAAGCCGCAGCCCTGCAAGACTGACGGGCGGCAGCGCTTCGGGTTTGGTGCTTAAGCGTTCATGCGCCAGCACGTGATCCAACAACGCAAGATCCGCCGTCGAATTCGCCATGATGCCCACGGCATCGCGGGTGGGTGTTGGCGGTATCACGCCACCGAAGGGGTAACGTTGGAACGAAGGCCGCAGGCCAACAATTCCCGATAGCGAACACGGACCGCGGACGGAACCATTCGTGTCGGTCCCCAGTGCACCCGGAACCATGCGCGCGGCAACTGCTGCTGCGGGACCACTGCTGCTGCCCCCGGGCATGCACTTCGTATTCCAGGGGTTCCGAACCTCTCCGAAGTGCTTGTTATAACTGCTGCCGCCGACTGCAAGTTCATAGAGGTTGGCTTTGCCGGCGATGAGTGCACCGGCATCCACGAGACGCTGCACGACCGGCGCATTGTGTGCAGGCGTATCGTGTTCCAGCGCTGGTGTGCCGGCGCTGGTTGGCAAATCCTGCGTATCAATATTGTCTTTGATCAGCAGCGGCACGCCATGCAGCGGCCCGAGCGCAGCGTTCGCCCGGCGGCGTTGATCCGCTGCCCGGGCGGCAGCGATGAGGGCGTCGGGGTCCTGGCTGATGATGGCGCCCAGGTGAGCAAATGTTCTGCAGCGTTCAAGCACGTCCCCGGCAACCGCCTCGGCCGTGATCGTGCCATCAGCGATGGCGGCGGCAATTTCGGCTATGGTGAAAGGGGTGTCCTGGTTCATTGGCTAACTTGGCCACATCCAGCAACATCACACGGTTGCACGGGCAAGGTCGCGAGTAAAGCTTGTCTTTTCGCAGCCGGGTCCAGCAGTAGTTCACCGCGGTAGCGGGCTACTTCCTGTTCCGAATAAGGAACGAAATCTGCCGGCAAAGTCTGCTCGCTGAAACGAGCCAGCATCCAGTTCAGCAGTTCGGCTATCTCGGCATCATCGAGCGGCGCGTTGGTCGTGCCGGGAACCTGCACGAGGTAGGCACGCCCGCCGTCTACCTGCAGGAACATGTCGAGTTGCCCGGCAAACGACGGCACATCAGGCGGCGTGCCGGCGCCGTCGGCCAGGTGGCAACCCTGGCAGTGAATCATGTAATTGTTGTGTGGCGACTCGCCGCCCTGTGCAGTCGGTACCGCGATAATTCCGGCCAGCAGCACCGCAAAGAACCCGGTACGCGACCGGCGACTCGCAGCTCGGGACATTAGCCGGACCCGGCCTCGCCGATAACGACCGCAATCGTGCAGTGATAGATATTGCTGTTCGTACCCTGGCACCAGTTGATGTCATTGCTCTTGGGCGGCAGGTAAACAGGTTTGTCGCCTTCCGCACGAAAACACATGCACCGGCCGCACGGACTCTTCCCGCAGCAATCGTTATAAGAAATGATGTAGTCCTTGCCGTTACCGGGATTGCGGCAGGTGCCTATCCAGGTAACAGCCGACAACTCGGTGCCCGGCGGACAAGCCGTCTCGGAACCACCGCAACATGCGCACGGAAAGCCATCGATCGCGCAGTGGCGCCAATAGTTGCAATTGGTCGGATCGCCCGTCTTTCCCGGCAGCGTTGCGTCGTCCGGCAGACCGTTGTCCGAAGATGCTGTTGCCCGGGCAACCGGCAGCAACGGCAGGACCGACCCACCGAGCAGCAGCACACCGAGCCTGCCCACGAAGTTCCGGCGCGACGTCCGTTGTGCGACGCGCCGTGTCCTTGTCTCGACCCACCGGTCAAGTAACTTCACGGTCTGTCTCCGTCTGCATCATGCAACATCTTTCTCCTGCAGCTTATCCAGGTAGTCCTGAACCGAAGCCACGTTGCGTTCCATCGCCTCGAACAGACTCTCCAGGTGCTCACGCGAATTGATGAGCCCCTTGCTGCGCAGGATGCCGTGTTCATCTATCAGGATCCCGTAGGGAAGTTTCGAGACCTGGTACGCAAGACCGAGTTCGGCGGACAGGACATAGGGAAAAACCGCAAGACCATTCGCAGCAACGAAACTTTGCTGGGCCGGCAGATCACCGTCGCTTGCTAAAACAATCCGCAGCCAGTCGCGTTCGCTCTTGCGCATGGCATCCAGAACCGGCAGCAGTGTCTTGCAAACAGGGCACGTCGGCGAAAGGAAAAACACCAGCGTGCTGCGATTTTTGGAGTCGGGGCCGCCTAATGTGACTGTCTCGCCGCCGAGCGTGGGCAACTCGAACTGCGGCGCCTCTTCACCAACCTTTGGACCCTGGTCAAGCATCAGTGCGCCGGCCGGCGCAAGGCGTTCGTGCAGTACGCCAATCTGGCGGACCAGCGCCACAACCACGGCACAAAGCGCCAGCACCACGAGCCACAGGATTACATTGGATACCAGCAGTGTCTCAGTCATGGCGCGTCACCAGTGCTCGCAGTACGGGTGCATTCGTCAACAGGTGATTCACCGTCGTGTACAGCATGCCCAGCGACATGACGGCGAAGAAAATTGTCGCAAAGTCCCACACGAGCAGGCTGCGCTGATCTACCGGAAGTGTGGCCGTCAAAGCGATCAACACCAGTGGCAGGTTGCGCACGAGGAGCCAGCAGCTCAACTTCCGGCCCCGGGTATCCGGGGCCCGGGCAGGACCCACGCAGCCGCAGTCGATGTGCGTTCGGCCGCGTGCCAGGTTGATGGTGATGGCAAAGGTATAGGCCAGTAACAAGCCGAAGGCGATCCACGCACCAAATGCCGCGGTGGCCGGAATCAGTAATGTGATGGCCGTTGTGCACTCCAGCGCAACGAGGCCGGCGGCGGCAACCGTTACCAGGCTGTTCGGCAACAACCGGTAATCGCCAACGACGGCGCGAAACGAAACCGGCTCGGCAAGCTTGTGACAAACGGCACTCGCGAATACCAGCACGAGCAGCAGCCGGCAGGTCATTGCCACGGCCGGGTCGATAGTCAGCAGGTTGGAGAACAAATCGGGCATTTAATCGCTTCAGTTAGTCTGCAGCATTGTAATAGTTGAGCCGAGCTGGCTGATGCTCCGCAGGCGTTCGCCGGTATTCGGGTCATAAACAGTCAGCTTCGGCATACCAATGAATGCGGCCAGCAGAAGCGGCTCGTCGTCCTGGGTCACCTGGATCGAAGTAGCAGCACCTTTCAGTTTAATTCGCCTTAGCCGTTTCCGGGTGGCCAGGTCGTAAACCCAGACTTCGTTACCGGGATCCTTGTGGGTATCGATGCCTCCCTGGTGCATGAGACTGAAAAGCAATCCCTGCTGCTCGTGCACAGCGAGCATCTGGATGCCGCCGATCCGCCAGGAATCCTTGCGGTCCCTGCGCGTAAGCAATGACCACGTTGGAAGAAAGCGCGGTTCTTCGCCCGCAATATCTACCGTATGAACCTGGCCCTCGAAAGAGACGAACAGCCATTGATCCTTCACCCGCACGCCTTTCACGGAAACCGGGTCCTGCCACGGGTCGAAGAACGGTTTGCTGCGTGTCTGTCCGGCAACGCCGCCCTCTTTATCCAGGTTGATCGTCTGCAGACTGCCGTCACCGCAGAACGACATGAAGCGGCGCGGCCCGGTCGGAAATACAAGGGTGCACCCGGGGGTCGCGATTTCGCCGGCAAACTTTCGTTCCTGCATATCGACGACGCTTACAGACTGTGCCGGGGTCAGGTTGGCGATCAGCATAAAGCGCTGATTATCCGTCAATGCAGAATGTGCAATTGTCGGTGCGCCGGTCATGCGCTTGGGCGGGATCACGATCTCATCCACCGGGCTCAGCGTTTGCCGATCGAAGACCGTTACAACATCGGTGCGCTCGCCGCGGTTCATGCGGGTGTAGAACGTCGCTGCCGCATAGATCTCCGGCACGTTTGTCGGTAATTCGAGTTTCTTGAAGAAACCGCCGGTGCTGAGCGTCCCGAGGAATTTTTCGGAATCGGCATCGACGAGGTAAGCCCGCCCGTCCATCATGTGCCCAAAGGCGATGTCATCGACCCAGACCCAGTGCGGTTTATATTCGGCGGGCAGCGTGGCGGTCGTCATCCGCTGCGGCAGCTCCTGCGCGAAGCAGGCGGTGCCAAATGACAGGAATACCAGGGCTGCTAACCAGCGCATGGTTGCAATTCTAAGGAAAAATGGAATCTGACGCCGTTTTTTCCCATGCACACATCAATGGGTTTCCGTCACGGCGACCCTGTGCATGATGCGCGGTTCCTCGCCCAGGTCCGGCAGGTCTGCATAGATGCCCCGGTGAATTGTCGAAATGTTGTCCCAGAATGCGACGGAGTTCCTGGCCCACTGGAAGCGCACCATAAATTCCGGCCGGACCATTTTTTCGATCAGGAACGCCAGCAGGTTCTTGCTCTCGTCCGGGTTCAGATCCTTGATGTACGAGGTCATCAGCGGGTTGATGTACAGACACTTTTCACCGGTTTCCGGGTGAATGCGCACGACCGGATGTTCCACCGGCGGAGTACGGTCCCGCGCCGCCTGCCATGCTTCAGGGCCCTGTTGCTTCAAAAGGGCCGGACCCATGATGTCGATAACGTCATGCACCGCGGTCAGCCCTTCGAGGAATTTCTGCATCGGTTTTGACAGGCTTTCCAGCACTTTGACCGTGTTGACCCACACGGTATCGCCACCCGCAGCCGGCACCTCTTTCGCATACAGGAATGAACATTTCTGGGGCACTTCCATGAAACTGTTGTCGTGATGCCAGTCGACGTCGCCCGGAATATTGCCGCCGACGGACATATCCTGTAAGCGTATCTCCGGGTAACCCTCGACGGTCGGGATGAACCGGGAAATATCGAGTTCACCGAAGCGTTTGCCCAGCTCGATGTGCTGTTCCGGTGTCAACTCCTGGTCACGAAAAAACAGTACCTGGTAGCGGTGCCAGGCATCGCAGAAACCCGCGAAGGTATCGTCATCCATCGGTTGCGACAGGTCCAGGCCGGTGATCTCGGCCCCCAGTGCCCCGCTCATCGGGCGTATTTCGAATCCGGCAGTATTCATGCTGCGTCTCCGTTCGGCTGCGGCCACTATGGCCGCTTTCAGAAAATAAAGCAAGTGCTTTAATTACTAGTGTAGGAAACCCGGGCCGGGGCGTCCATAAGTATTAACCCCAGTGCCCTGCGCCTTTAGGGGGCACCATTTTCAGGGGCCTGTGTCCGCGTGTTTCGAGATTCGAGATTCGACCTGGTCAGGAAAAGCACCCTGTCGCCCTCCCCGAGCCGGGGTTATTTACTCAGTCCTTGTCCTTCACCAATTCTTGAATGGGCAGTTCATAGGATTTTTTTACAGTACGCAGTGCAAAACTTGAGTGCACCCGGGCAACGTTCGGCAATCCCGTCAGCACCCGGCTGTGAATGTGTTCGAAATCCATCGTATCGGCGACGACTACCCGCAGCAGGTAGTCGTACTCACCTGTCATCAGGTAACATTCCATGACACTGGGAACCTCGCGCACCGCTTTCTCGAACGCCTGAAGATCCGCCTGCTCCTGACGCTGCAGCGTGATACTGACGAACACGTTGCCCGGCAAACCGGCAGAGGCCTGGTTCAGTACGCCGACATAGCCTTCTACAAGGCCCCCTTTTTCCAGCGCTCGTACGCGCCTCAATGTCGCCGACTCGGACAGGTTGATGGATTTGGCCAGCTCACTGTTGCTGATACGCCCGTCATTCTGTAGCGCATGCAGGATGGCATGATCATAGCGGTCAAGCTTCATAGACAGAATATTATTTCTTAATATACCTATATTCAAGCAGAATATTGTCTATATAAGAGTTTAATCACAATATTCACAATAATATTCTTCCCAATCGCTGCTAATCTGGGCGTCAGGGCTAAACGCCCGGCATGGAGGCAGAACAATGCAAATAGGCGTCCCGAAGGAAATAAAGGTTCACGAATACCGGGTCGGACTCGTGCCCGCAGCGGTACGCGAACTGGTCGACGCAGGAAACAGCGTTGCCGTGGAAACCGGCGCCGGAATGGGTATTGGTGCTACAGACAGTGACTACAAACTCGCCGGCGCATCGATTTTGCCTCGTGCCGAAGATGTCTTTGCCGTAGCGGACATGATCGTCAAGGTTAAGGAACCGCAACCTGCCGAATGCGCCATGCTTCGGCCGGACCAGCTGCTGTTTACCTACCTGCACCTCGCCGCCGACCCGGTTCAGGCCAGCGGTTTGTGCGACTCAGGTGTAACCGCCATTGCGTACGAAACCGTCACGGCGGACGACGGATCACTGCCCCTCCTGACCCCTATGAGCCAGGTTGCCGGCCGGATGTCGATCCAGGCGGGCGCTGCCTGCCTGGAAAAAGCAGCCGGAGGTCGGGGCATCCTGCTTGGCGGCGTACCGGGCGTCAGTCCGGCAAAGGTTGTGATCATCGGTGGCGGCGTAGCCGGGACCGCAGCAGCCGAGATCGCGATCGGCATGCAGGCCGATGTAACTATTCTTGATGTATCGCTGGCGCGGCTGGCGGAATTATCGGCCCGGTTCGGTAACCAGGTAAAAACGGCTTATTCGACTTCGGGATCGCTCCATGCACATACGTCGGATGCCGATCTCGTAATCGGGGCAGTTCTGATTCCGGGCCACACGGCACCAAAAATCCTGACTCGCGAAATGATCAAAAAAATGAAGCCCGGCTCCGTGGTCGTCGATATCGCCATCGACCAGGGCGGTTGTTTCGAAACCAGCGTGCCCACGACGCACGCCGAGCCAACTTATGTCATTGATGATGTGGTGCACTACTGTGTTGCCAACATGCCCGGCGCCGTGCCCTGTACATCAAGTTTTGCTCTTAATTGCGCGACGCTGCCGTTCGTCAAACAGCTCGCAGACCTCGGCTGGCGACAAGCCATCGTCGCTAACCCGCACCTGAAAAACGGCCTGACGGTTCATGCGGGCAGCATTGTCCACAAAGGGGTTGCAGAGGACCTTGGCATGGATTACCAGGATCTCGAAAGGCTGATTCCGGCATCAACAATATCGAACACTGACACGCGTCACCCGTCTGCACATTCTGCAGGCATATAGCGTTCGGTTGCGCCCCCTCCAGACAGGCCCAATTTATGCCTGGTCGCCCGTGGCGCAACGCATCCGGGCCCTTTAACCCCATTCTTGCTTCCCCCGCGTTTAAACCTGTATACGCGCCCGCCGCGGTGCCCGATACAGGAAAACATCATGAAGTACTCAACACCGACAGACTGCTTTCGCCACTGGCTGCACAAGCTCGCGCTGGTTTTGGCCGGTGCCCTTGTCGCACTGATGGCCTGCACTACCCAGACCGAGCAACCGGGAAAATCGCAGGCGCTAACAACCCCGCCGTCGGAAGACATCAAGACGGAACAGTCCTCTAACGCGAACCTGCCTCCTGAAGCAGCACCGCCGCAGGTACTCGAGGACATGCCTGTGTCGGTGGCTCCATCGTCCAGGGATGAGATCATGGTCACCGCGCGCAAGCACGGGCGAACGATGCAGGAAAATGCTTCGGTACTTTACGACGCTGCTGCAGGAAGTACTTTTGCCCCGCACCCCGGCCAACTGGATCACCTGCGCATGCCGTCGGAACCAATCAACCGTGAAAACTATGCGCACCTCGACAGCAACCCGGTTCGACTGGTCAGCGAAGACCCGGTTTCGACTTTCAGCATCGATGTGGATACGGGTTCTTATGCAAATGTCAGGCGGATGCTCAACGACGGTTACCTGCCGCCGCAGGATGCGGTCCGGGTTGAGGAGCTGATCAACTACTTTTCCTACGAGTACGATGTCCCGAAGAACTCGCGCACACCGTTCAGCATCAACATGGAAGTCGCGCAGACACCGTGGAACCCGGACACGCACCTGCTGCAGGTGGGGCTGAAAGGCTTCGAGGTCGAAGCGGCTAACCGTCCCGACGCGAACCTCGTGTTCCTGATCGATGTCTCCGGCTCCATGCAGGACCCGGACAAATTACCCCTGCTGAAGAACGCATTCCGGTTGCTGACGAATCAACTGGGTGCGGACGACTCGATTTCGATGGTCGTCTATGCGGGCGCAACGGGCATCATCCTGGAGCCGACCCCGGGCAATCAGAAAGCCAGGATCATGAATGCGCTCGACCAGCTCAGCGCAGGTGGCCGCACCAACGGCGCTGCAGGTATCAACCTGGCTTACCAGATGGCCGAGCAGGGCTTTAAAGCCGACGGCATCAACCGCGTGATCCTTGCAACCGACGGTGACTTCAACGTCGGTACAGTTAACTTCGAAGCGCTTGTTGACATGGTCGAGGAACGCCGCAAGAAAGGCATCTCGCTGACGACGCTCGGCTTCGGTACCGGCAACTACAACGATCACCTCATGGAACAACTTGCCGACGAAGGCAACGGAAACTATGCCTATATCGACGGCCTGAACGAAGCCCGCAAGGTGCTGGTCGAGGAACTAAGCTCGACGCTGCAGACCATCGCCAAGGATGTGAAGATCCAGGTTGAGTTCAACCCTGCCGTCGTCGCCGAGTACCGGTTAATCGGCTATGAAAACCGGATGCTCCGTCGCGAGGACTTCAACAACGACAAGATTGATGCGGGTGAGATCGGCGCGGGTCATACGGTAACTGCACTGTACGAAGTCAGCCTCGTCGGATCCAATAGTCAGCGCATTGATCCGCTTCGTTACGGCGAGGACAAGGCCCGTACGCTTGCCAATGGTGAGCGGCGTCAGGATGAACTGGCCTTTGTAAGGCTGCGTTTCAAGCAACCGGACGGTGATGTAAGCACCCTGATCGAACAGGCCGTGCACAGAAATGAGATCGTGAATCTCGACTCTGCCAGCCCGGAACTTGCATTTGCAGGCGCGGTGGCTGCATTCGGCCAGGCTTTGCGCGGTGGCGAATACCTCGAGGATTTCGGTTACGAAGGTATACGCAAACTGGCCGTTAAAGGCCGGGCAAATGATCCGCACGGTTACCGCGGTGAGTTCATCAGCCTTGTGGACCTGGCCGACAGCCTGTCTGTGCAGACAAACGATCGCGTCGCTGCCAGGTAGCGTTAGCCTTAAGGTGATGAACATCCGGGCGGGCGCTCACGATCTCCGGGGCGCTCGCCCGGCTCTGTCCCGGCAGTTACTTTGGCGAGGCCTTGGGCGTATGCTCGAAACCATGGCGGCAGAGTTAAGTGACACCGCGTTGATGTTGCGCTACAGGGACGGTGACGTTAACGCATTCGAGACCCTGTACAACCGGCATCGTGGAGCGCTGTTTCGCTATTTAGTCCGCCGCATCGGAAACCAGCAGCTTGCTGAAGATGTTTTCCAGGAAGTCTGGAGCCGGATCATCCGGAATCGGCAAAACTACCGCCCGGCTGCGAAGTTTACGACCTACATGTTTCATATTGCGCAAAATTGCACGGTTGATCACTACCGCCGGTCAGGCAAACACCAGGCCATGGTGTCAGACCAGGATGATGGTGTTCCGGAACCGACCGCAAGCACGGGCAACCCGGTCGCAGAAGCGGAAGCAAGCGATATACGCAGGACATTGACCGACGCACTGAAAAATTTGCCAACCGAGCAACGTGAAGCGTTTCTGCTGCGCGAAGAGAGTGGCCTGACACTCGATGAGATCGGCGAAATCACCGGCGTCGGTCGCGAAACGGTGAAGAGCAGGCTGCGCTATGCGCTTGGCAAGTTGCGGCAGTGTTTGCCCGAACCGGACGTGACAGGTATTAATGATGGCTGAAAAACCACACGACAAAACCGAACCGGTATCGGAAGAAACGCTCGACGAGTACCTCGACGGGGAATCACCCGTGTCAGCGGCTTACCGCGAACTCGATCCGGTCAAGCCGCCCGAGGCAATTGATCACGCGATTCTCAGGAAGGCGCGAAACGAGGCCTTTACCAGCGGCGTTAAAACCGGCTTCTGGCAACGCTGGATGAGACCACTGGGTACCGTTGCGGCGATGGGTTTCTGCCTCACGTTGGTGCTGCAGGTACTCGACCAGGAGCCCGCGGCGTTGCTTGATAGCGCGCAAACAGATTCGGACCTGCTGCTGTACGAGTCCGGGAAGCAGGCTGCGGAAGATGTGAAGGAAAAAGCTGATGTTCGCATGGACTCGGCAAGCCCTTTGCCACCGACTGTCGAACAACCACCGATGCCCGGTCGCGCGGAACTCGAAGATGATTCTCCCGGGGCGGATTTCCCGGCAGGTGTGGCTGCGTCATCCGCGTCCGCTATGTCACCGGAACGCCCTGCTGAAATCCAGGAAATGGTCGTATCCAGACGCAAGGTAGAGCAAAAACTACAGGACATTCCGGAGTCTGTCAGTGCCTTTTCGGCAAAGAGCACTGACGAACTCAAAACCGGCGCCGATACCCATGAAGATATATTTGTCGTGGCCCGCAAGAGAGAGGTCGATCTTACCCTCGCCGACAACGCGCTCGATGCCTGGGAAAACGGCGCTCGGCCCACTGCCCAGGTCTGGCTGATGGGCATCGAGGAACTGATCGACATGGATGAAGCCGAACTGGCCCGTACGGAGCTTGAAAAAGTGGCGCTGGTTTATCCGGAGGCAGCAGAAGAATTCAGCGCCGGCCTGCGCTTGCGGTCAAACGAGATGGGCAGCCTGCTTGCCCTGAGGGAATCGGCGCAGGATTCTGCAGCCGGCGCGTTGGCAGTGGATGAAATAGCCGTCGGGAACGCGGCAGACGGCCTGGCGGATCCCGGGGTGTGGGCCGAGGGTATCAACCGGCTACTTGATGCAGACGAAGACGCGCTTGCGGTGTCAGAGGTGGCCAAGTTCCGGCAAATCTATCCCGACTACGAGCTGTGAGCAGGCGCTTTGACACTCAGGCTGATTTGGCGATCTGGATACCTTTATATACCGAACCCGGATCACTCAACATCGCAAGCATTTGTTCGGCAGCTTCCGCAAAGCTGACCTCCCACTTGATGCGCCGGTCCGGCGGCGACCCCTCCCAGCGAATGATTTTGCCTTTGCTCACTTTCGACACCAGCCGGGCTGGTCGCAGCAATGTCCAGCGCAGCTTGCTGTTGCGTATGACTTCTTCCTGAACTTCCTTGTCGCGCAAAATATATTTCAGTCCGGTTCGCTGTATCAGGCCTGTGATCCAGGTGCCCTGCCCGGCGCTCTCGCCACAGCCCAGTGAGGTCATGCAGACGAAACGCTCGATGTGCTGCGCTTCGAGCGCGTCAACAATAACCCGCGTCATATCCGCGAGCGGCGTGGCATCACCCATATGTGGAATACCCAAAGTCGACACGGCCGCATCGAATCCCTTTGCAGTGACCTTACCTAGAAAGGCGGCATCGTCCAAAGCACCCTCGACGATTTCGAGATTCGGATGATTCACAGATAACCGGCCGGCATCCCGAAGTGCGGCAGTCACCGTGTGGCCCCGCTCAAGCGCCTGCTCAACCATGTGACGCCCGGTTTTGCCGCTCCCGCCGAAAACGAGAAGTCGCATAGGTTCTGATGTATTTTTGCCTGCTTCTGTCATATTTCTTTCCGCACTCGTATCACTGTATCAGGCTCAATAGCACCCTGACCAACGCCCTGAACAGCAAGCCATGACCATTCGATCGAAAGCAGCCAGCTACCTGACCTGGGGTACTGAAAAAAATGTTGCGGCAATCATCAACTATTCGCATAATCTGCCGCACAGGCTAATGGTCCGGCAATCGAATTACTATTTTTTCCTTGGAAAACAGGCACATGGGAATTTATATCAACAAGGTTTTTGGCGCATCTCCTGCTATTCCTCTGCAGGAGCATGGCAACACCTGTTACCAGGCTGCCAAGGAATTGATCACCCTGTTCGAGCACGTGGTTGCTGAACAATGGGACAAGGTTGAAGAGTCCCGGGAAAAGATAGTCCACCTGGAAAATGAAGCGGACGAACTAAAGAAGCAGATTCGTTCGCATCTACCCAAGAGCCTTTTCATGCCGGTATCGCGGGAAGATATTCTGAATCTCCTCCTGGTCCAGGATCGCATCGCGAACAAGGCCCGGCATGTATCCGGCCTGGTGCTTGGCCGGCGCATGCGTATTCCTGAAGCTCTGCAGCAGGATTTCATCGCTTTTACCAGCCGCAACATCGACGCCGCGAAGAAAGCACGGAAAAGCATTCGGGAACTTGATGAGTTGTTCGAAACCGGGTTCCGCGGTGCCGAAGCAGACCTGGTGATCAGCCTGGTCGAAGAACTCGATGCTATCGAGAACGATACGGACGAAATGCAGGCACAACTCCGGACCAAACTTTTCAAGATCGAGAAGGATATGTCGCCTGTAGATGTCATGTTCCTTTACCAGGTTATTGAACTGGTAGGTGATATCGGGGACGTTGCTGAGCGCATAGGAAGGCGCCTCGAACTGTTGCTATCTCACTGAAAAGTAATCTCTGAGGAGTGCATCTTTGGAAGACGCGATCGTCTACATCGCCCTTGCGGCCGGTTTCGGCCTATTCATGGCCTGGGGGATAGGCGCGAACGATGTCGCAAACGCGATGGCTACCTCCATCGGCTCACGCGCGATCACGATAAAGCAGGCGTTGCTTATAGCCGCCATTTTCGAGTTTGCGGGCGCGGTGCTGGCCGGCGGTGAAGTAACCTCAACTATCCGCAAGGGTATGGTCGACGCGAGTTTCCTTATCGACAAGCCGGAAACACTCATATTCGGCATGCTCTCCGCACTGCTAGCCGCCGGTATCTGGCTCCTGGTCGCATCCATGAAAGGCTGGCCTGTTTCAACGACGCACTCCATTGTCGGGGCGATTATCGGTTTTGCACTCGTGGGCATCGGGCCGGACTCGGTTAACTGGGATAAGGTAAGTAGCATCGTCGCAAGCTGGGTGGTATCTCCACTGGTTGCCGGCATCCTCGCCTACGTGATATTCAGCTCGGTGCGCTGGCTGATTCTCTCGCGACGTGATCCACTGGAACGGGCGAAACGCTTCGTACCCTTTTATATTTTTCTTACAGTTTTCATGCTCAGCCTGGTCACGATGTTCAAGGGGCTGAAACATGTCGGTCTCGAGATCAGCACGATGGAGTGCTATCTAATCGCGCTGGGTATAGGCACCTTTATCGGGGTTTGCGGGAAAGTCTTTATCAACCGGATTCAGCCTGACCCGCAAGCCGAGAAGGAATTTCACTACGCAACGGTGGAACGGGTATTCGCCATACTCATGGTGGTAACCGCTTCAGGCATGGCCTTTGCGCACGGCTCGAATGACGTTGCCAACGCGATTGGTCCGGTTGCCGCGGTCATTAGTATCGCCAATACCGGCGTCGTGGGTCAGGAGTCTCCGATATCAATATGGATTCTGTTACTCGGCGGTATGGGCATTGTGGTTGGACTGGCGACCTACGGCCGACGCGTGATTGCGCTGGTCGGCCGGCGCATAACCGACCTGACACCAAGCCGCGGATTTGCCGCCGAACTCGCGGCGGCAACAACCATTGTGGTCGCATCCGGTACGGGTATCCCGATTTCCACGACACATACGCTGGTAGGTGCAATCCTGGGTGTAGGCATGGCCCGCGGAATCGCCGCTATAGACTTATCTGTCGTCCGCAAGATTTTCCTGTCATGGGTGATAACTATTCCGGCCGGCGCACTTTTGTCGATCATATTTTTCTTTATCCTGCGGGCCATACTAGGCTGAGCGCAATCCCTTTAGTGGGTCGGCTCGAGGTCTTTGCGCTCTGCCAGGAATTCATCAAAGCCTTCGCTGACCTGCGCTTCCGATAACATCTTCAGCGTTTCAGTGGTGGTCTCGTAGGCGGCCTTTTCGGCGTCTGTCTGCGCCGGTATCGCCTTCATTTGTTTGCGCGCCATGGTCATGGGCCCCATCGGCGCTTCAGCATACGCCGTCAGTTTCCACTCGCCGTCCGCTTTACGAAATACCGCCATGATGCGGTCCCAGCCACCCATGGGCGCCCTGCCGACCAGCTTCAGATCATAATCGATTCGATAGGTTGCAACCGCGATGTCAGGCGTCAGGTACTTGGCGCGGACCTCGCTGTATCGGTTATCTATACCTTCAAGGATCTTTTTACCCGGAACCGGATTTAAATAATTGTCCAGCCGCTGTTTGCCGTACAAAGGGAAGGGCACTTCTTCGGCCATGTAGATCGGGTTACCGTCGTCGTACCACATGCTTTTGAGGGCACGGTAATTCTGGTTGTTGTACACCTCGGCATAATCGACCAGGAACGCACTTATCTCACCCGCAAGCTTTTCCTCGTCGGCGACGATTGCATCTTCTGTGTTCTGATAATGGTAGTCAGCCATCACCTGTATCGGTGCCAACAGAAAACCCGTAAAGAATACGAGCAAGCGTATTTTATAAACTGGCATGATGTGCTCCATAAGTTAGTCGTGGGCCGGCTTCGGAAAAGTGCCGTCCTCGGTCATGCGTTCCATGACCTCCTTGTACAGTTTCCTCAGTTCAGCATGGTCGTGCATCGGGTCTTTGAAGCAGTTGGGCGGAGTAATCGTCTTCGTATAGCCGGTGTATAACTCGGTCCGGAGTTGCGCCATGAAGTTCAGCGCGCTGGGTGAATGCCGGTGGGCGCGGAGCTGCTCGATATCGATTAAGCCCCGCGCTTTCATGCTTTCGCCGGGTAGTTTGTGCTCCTGGAATATCGTGCCCATGTAATCGATCATGATGGTACCGCCCGCGTTGGTCGACTCAAGCAAACCGCGTTTACTGACCCAGCCGCCCGCATTGGTGGATATCAGGTAGCAATTGTTTTCCATTGCCCGCGCCTGCTTGCACGCGACCCAGCCCGGGAAATCCGGTGAATCGTTGGTGGGGTTTATCAGCAACTCTGCGCCCTGCAGTGCATACATACGTGCGACTTCCGGGAACACCACTTCCATGCAGGGGAACATCGCGATGCGTCCGAGCTCCGTATCGGCTACCGGAAACAGGGAGTCGGCACCGCACTCGGCGATGTATTCGTCCAGGAAATCGTGCGGCGACGGCGTGATCGGGCTGTGCGTACGACGGTACTTGAGAATGACTTCACCGGTCGGGTCCACGAGGAAGGAGCAGTTGAAATAGCGCGCCGGCCATTTCGGATCGAATTCGTAGGCATTGGCGGCGATAAACACACCGGCCTCTTTCGCCGCATCCAGCAACGGCTGTATTTCGGGCCCGGGAATTTCCATGCAGGCGACATCCAGCCAGTCCGATGACGCCCGGTTGCGCCAGCCGACCGGCGCCAGCGTCAGGAACATTTCGGGGAAGGTAACGAGTTTTACCGCACCCAGGTTATTACCCAGGCCCTTCCACATAAGGCTGATCGCGGCATCGAGGTTATCCCGGATAATGGCGCGCCCGGCCTTGCGGTCGGCAACGTCCTCAGTGATCGGACGAACAATAGTCTGGCAGGCCATCGCCTGGTAACGAGCGATCATATTTTTTCCTGTACCCGCTATACGAAACTTTTCTTACCTGATGCTGCCGCCGGCGGAACAAACAGGTCCTGTTGCTGCAGGTCATTAATAACCTTCATACCAGCCTTGATATTGGCCAGGTTGCCGTCCGGCGGATTCTCCGACCAGAGTTCTTTGGGCCACAAAGCTGTATCGGTGTAGTACGGCGCATGCACGTGAGTCTGCAACTGCGCAAGAAAATTCATTTGCATTTGCCCGCGACGCTGCCGCAGTCGTTCGAGTTCGATATCTGCCTGCAATATGGTCTCGCCGGTCGTCTCGGCAATCGTGATAACCCTGCCATTGAAATCGATGATCTGCGAACGGCCGCGCATACGGTCTGAAGGAAAATCGCTGCCCCGGAATTTGCCCTGGTTAGCCGATATTACGTAGGCCAGGTTTTCATATGCACGGCTGCGTTTGCCGATTTCCCATCCTCCCTCGTCTTCCAGCAGAAACGGCGCACGTCCCTCCGAAGTCGGGTGCAGCAGTATTTCAGCACCGCTCAGTGCCAGGCACCGAGCCATCTCGGGAAAATTAATGTCGTAACAAACCAGGCAACCGAGGCGACCGTAAGGCGTATCAACGACGGGAAACAACGCATCCTGCCCGTAACGGGCTACGTATTCCGTCATGACGTCGCCGGGTTTTGTTTTGCCCGTGGGATCGTAGTGCTTGTGGTATTTCAGTACGACTTCGCCCTCGGGACTGCAGATGAAAGCCGTGTTCCAGTAGCGGCCCGGCCAGTCATCCATTATTTCCCACGCCATGCCCGCAATGTAGGCATCGACCTCACTGGCGAGTTCGCACAGGCGTTCTGTTTCCGGGCCGGGAATGCGAACGCACATGGCCTCGGTTGCTTCAGGTGAACTTCCTATACCCGCTGCACCGGTCAGGAAAAACTCCGGAAGCACATAAATTTTTGATGGATTCCAGGCTGCCGAACGGGCAATCAATTCAATCGCACGATCCAGGTTTTTTGTCGCATTTTCCGGGGCGGGCGGTCCTTTCAGGCTTGGAAATACAGGCCAGACGTCCGTCTGCACTGTGGCGGCTGTATACAACGGCACCATTCCTTTCCTCCCATGATTCTTATGCTTGTTATATAAAGTGTTTGAGAAAGATGAGCAACAATAAACCCGAACCTCACCAACTGACGCTCACTCAGCAACTTGGCTGGGCAACAGGTTCGCTCGGCACTGCGATTATGCTGGGCGGACTGACAACCTATGCAATGGTCTTCATGACCAATTACCTGGGCATCAGTGCCGCTGTTGCCGGCTGGCTTATTGGCCTGTCGAAGTTCTACGATCTGATCACGGATCCGCTGATTGCCCAGGTCAGTGACCGTACGAAGTCCGGTATGGGCAGACGTCGTCCCTACCTGCTAGCTGGCGCGGTATTCTGCCCGCTCGCCCTCGTACTGCTGTTCGCCGTGCCCGATTTCGACAGCCACACACTGCTGCTCGGTTGGCTGGCGATCATGTTGCTTGTGTATGCAACCGGCTTCACGCTGTTCAACGTACCGTATCTCGCCATGGCTGCCGAGATTACGAGCAGCAAGCGCGAGCGCACGCTAATCATGGCACAGCGAATATTCTTTTCGACGCTAGGTGTCCTGACGATTTCAGCGTTGGGTCCCGAACTCATCGAGCTGTTCGGTAAGGGCGTACGCGGTTACCAGGGCATGAGCCAGGTGTTGGCAACCGTGGTCTGCTTCGCGATGCTGCTCACATTTGCTACGACCCGCCGCGCACCTACGATCGCACCGTCATCACGGGAAGCCTATGGACTGAAACGACAAATCAGGCTGCTGGCAGGTAACCGTCCGTTCCTTTACTACGTACTCGCGAAAATCTTTATGTTCCTGTCGCAGTCATCGGTGCAGGTCGTCATGATTTACTTCGCTTACTACCTGCTCGGCAGCGACGAGTCCATACTCCAGGCTTTTGGGGTGGGCTACACGGTTGGCAGCGTACTGACGCTGCCGCTTTGGAACTACCTTATTTCGGGTTACCTAGGCAAGCGCAACGCGTTTATGGTGTCAGCGCTCGGGCTCGGTACGGTATTTCTGAGCTGGCTGCTGGCCGGTGAAGGCGAAGCGACCTACCTCTTGTATATAAGGTTCGGTTTGCTGGGCGTATTCTCGGCCGGCAGCCAGGTGGCAGCCTCGTCGATGTTGCCGGACATCATGGAATACGACCGCAAACGGACAGGGTTAAACCAGGAGGGCCTGTATGCCGCCGCGTTCAGCGTGGTCGAGAAGGTTGCGAATACGCTCGGGCCGATCGTGCTGGGATCACTGCTCGGACTTACGGGTTACGTAGCTGCCGAACGTGGCGAGTTTCCAGCGCAGCCGGACGCTGCCATCACGGTAATCCAGCTGATGGTTTCGGTGATCCCCTTCGCAATGACGGTACTGGCGGCCTGGTGCATCAGCAAGTACACCCTGTCGCCGTCTAGGGATGAGCTGAAAAAAACTCAGTGACAACGGAGTTGAACTCATCAGGATATTCCATGTACGGGACGTGACCCGAATTGTCGAAGGGTTTAAAGGTGACATCCGTGCCGGCCGCTTTTAGCGCCTCAAAAAAACCGACGCCTGCATCAAAGGAACCTTCCGGATCGTTGCGCCCCCAGATGATCAATGCCGGCACTTCAAGTGCGCCGCTATTCAACTCCTCCCAGATTTGCTTCTTCAGTGCTCGAAAACTCGGGTGAGCCGGGCTCATCCGGTTCGCGTTGAACCAGTCGCTGGCCTTCCTGTATTTCTCAGTGCGGGAAATGGCCAGGATTCTTTCTATACGCTGATCGCTAATATTGTTATTGGTATAGGAAAAAGACTGCATGCCGCGGCGTATGCTCTCGTGCGTTTCTCCGTCGGCCGGGTGCAAATCGTTCTGGTGCCAGACATAGAAACGCACCGCATTCGCGGCGTTGGAGGCCGGCGCCACCATGGTGGAATCAACGATGACCAGCGACGCGACCAGGTCTGGATAATCAAGCGCGGTACGGGTTACAGGCCAACCACCCTGCGAGTGCCCCACCAGGTGCACCCGTTTTAGATTCATCGTCTTTATGAAGGCGACAAGGTGCTCGACAACCAGTGGGTAGTAATTGTTGTAGTCGTCCAGGTTGGCGGGGTTATCAGTGTAGCCCTGCCCGATCCGGTCGAGCGCGATCACCCGGAAGTCTTCAGCAAGGCCATCGAAGTTCTGCTGCCATTCCCAGGCATTAAAATCTGCTGCCGAAGGCTGTCCGCCATGGACGAGCAGCAGCACCGGCCCATCGCCTTTATCAAAGTAACGGGTCCGTACACCGTTCACTTCGATAAATTGCGCTTCTGCTTCTGTCATCGCTTCCAGGAAATCAGGTAATACGAATCTATCCGGGGCGGCTGCCAAATCCAGGGTGACTTCGCAAACGATCAACCCGCCGTTAAGTGCTTTTAGGGTCGCCGATGTTGCTTTATTTACAGGTTCCGCGACCATATACATGCCAGGTTTTCGATTACCCGGTTCGCAACGCCGCAGATACTGCCTGTAGTGAAATTTAATTTCCGCATCTTCAGCCCCATCGATTACGGTTTCGATTTCTATGCCTTCTCCGCAGAGCAGCACCGCGTGGTCGCCGGAAGGGAACTGTTCGGTACTCAACGAGCACTCGGCGGCGGCCCAAACCGGGACGAGCGCCAGAAAGGCTGCCAGCCAACGGCTGCTGCGGACAGCGAAATTATTCCTGCTATGCATTGCCTTCCCCCGGGCACCCATTCTACAAGCTCGGGGCATGGGGTATCGGTGGACAAGACTTTATACTGGTATCGGGCTAGCCTGGAGTAACGGCAGATATGCGACATTTTTTCCGATGGTGCGGACGTTTATTGCTGCTCGTCATGACGCTCGGCCTCGCTGCAGCTCTTTTCTGGGCTGACGGGCAAAACAAGCAGATAGATGAATGGGAAATCTTTGCCGCGACCAAAAATGCGCCGGGTCGTATTGTCGCGGTCAACGGTCGCAACATGCATGTGCTAATCAAGGGCAAACTCGAAGCCGACCCGACCGGTGCCCCGATTGTCCTTTTGCATGGTTTCTCGGCAGCGGGCCATGCCACGTGGTTACCATGGGCGAACCAGCTTGCAGCCGCGCGCAGGACCGTGGTGTTAATCGACATGCTGAACTTCGGACACTCCGAACGCATTACCGAAGCCCATGACGACCTGACACACCAGGGCCAGGCCGCACTGATTAATGGCTTGCTGGACGCGCTTGGCATCGGGCAAATCGACCTGGTTGGCTGGTCGATGGGCGGTGCAATAGCAACACAATTCACGCTGGACTATTCCGAGCGTGTTCGCGCAATAACTTTTGTCGCCGGGCATGTTTATGGAGCGAACCGGGTTAATCCTTTTGAGCTACTCGGCAAGCTACCGCTCGGCATTGGACGCGCACTGACCTGGAATTCGCTGGGCGGCAGTCCGAATGGCCTGGTCGCACGCATGTGCGCTACCGATAAAGAAGTATGTCACTGGCTCGACTTGTTACTGATAGAAAATACCGTCGACGGACTGCGTGCAATAAGTGATACACAGCAAATATCTCGTCTGCCGGATGATGTTGCGCTGATTGATAAACCGGTACTGGTTATCGCGGGCGAGGTCGATGAAATAGTTCCAAGAGCTGACAGCGAATGGCTTGCCGAAACGCTGAACGCCAAGCTTTATATAGCCGAAGGAGCCGGCCACTGGCCTGCTGAGAAAGATCCGGCCACAGTCGCGCGGCACATCCTGAATTTCTTTGCCGGCAATGCACCGGAACAACCGGCTAAAGATGCCGGTATCGATCGTGACCACTCGATTACGGGCAAATACTGAAGCCCTCACGCAACCCGGACTGCCCTCGACCAACGTTCACGCATTTCGGCAAGCTCGGGGCGACCGGTGTCGGGAATAAATCGCTGACTTTCGCGCCAGGCGCCTGCAACTTCTTCCCGTGACGACCAGAAGCCCACTGCGAGGCCGGCCAGCAGCACGCTGCCCATCGCGGTCGTTTCCAGCACGACCGGTCGGACACACAGCAGCTCGAGCAAATCCGCCTGCAACTGAACGAGAAAATCGTTTCGTGCAGCGCCGCCGTCCACGCGCAGTTCGCTCACAGCCGTGCCGAAGTCACGGCCCATGCTTTCCACTATTTCTGCAATTTGCAGCGCAATGCCGTCCAGCGTAGCGCGGGCAATGTGTGCGCGCGTTGTACCGCGTGTTATGCCGCTGATCATGCCGCGCGCCTCGGGCCGCCAGTGCGGCGCGCCGAGGCCTGCAAGTGCCGGCACGAAAACAACCCCGTCGGAATTCGGTACGCTGGTCGCGAGCGCCTCGATCTCGGGCGCGGAATCTATAATCTGCAACTCGTCACGCAACCATTGCACCGCTGCACCCGCGACGAAAGCACTGCCCTCAACGGCGTAACAAAGCTTGCCGTCAATACGCCAGGCAACGGTGGTCAGCATGCCGTGTTGCGAATTCACCGGTTTATTGCCCGTATTCAGCAACACGAAACCACCTGTCCCATAGGTGCATTTCGCCATACCGGGTTCGAAGCAGGCCTGGCCGAACAAAGCGCCCTGCTGGTCGCCTATCAGTCCTGCGACGGGAATGCCGTCGGGCAGAAACCCGACACCGCGGGTATGACCATACACTTTTGACGAATCCTCAACCGACGGGAGACACGCGGCCGGAACAGAAAACAATGCTAAGAGCTCCGGGTCCCAGTCACCACTGTGTATATTGAACAACATCGTTCGCGAGGCGTTCGATGTGTCCGTGACATGAACTCCGCACAGGCGCCAGGTTAGCCAGCTGTCGATGGTGCCAAATAACAATTCACCTTTTTCCGCTTTTTCCGACGCGCCTGGGTTTTCCTGCAGCATCCATTCAGCCTTGGTCGCCGAAAAATACGGGTCTATGACCAGCCCGGTTTTTTCCCGAATCATTTCTTCATGGCCGGCCTGTTTGAGTTCTTCGCATCGCTCGGCGGTGCGGCGATCCTGCCACACGAGTGCATTCTGCAAAGGCTCACCGGTAGCTGCATCCCAGAACAGGGAGGTTTCTCGCTGGTTGGTAATGCCTATAGCCTGAACCTGGCCGGCGTCGATATCGGCGGCATTCAGCGCACGGCTTACGCACTGCTCGACCGAACTCCAGATGGCAGCGCTATCGTGCTCTACCCAGCCGGGCTGCGGAAAGATATTCGGAAATTCAACATTTTCACTGGCGATCACGTTCAGGTCATGATCGACCAGTAGCGCTGTGGAACCAGTGGTCCCCTGGTCTATGGCAAGTACGTAACCGCTCTTCATGGCTAACATATATGCCTGACGCCCCCTGTTGGGTCAATCGTTTACCTGCAGTGCCTCCAGCTCGTTCGCGACAGCTTCGGGGGTGCCGGTACCCCTGGCAAACATCTTGTAGAAAACCGGCACGACGAAAAGGGTAAAGGCCGCCGCGATAGAAACGCCCCAGAACATGATGATGCCGAGCGTACTGCGACTCTCGGACCCGGGACCGGTCGCGAGCATCAGGGGAATTGACCCCATTAATGTCGATACGGTGGTCATGACAACCGGGCGGAAACGAATTCGCGCGCCTTCTACAATTGCCTTCGCAAACTCCATCCCTTCGTCACGCAACTGGTTGATAAACTCGACTATCAGCACGCCATTTTTCGCAGCTATACCAATAAGCATCACGACGCCGATCTGGCTGTAAATATTCAGCGTTTTGCCCATAACGCCGAGTCCGAGCAACCCGCCGGCCAGCGCGAGTGGTACCGTAACCATAATAATGAGCGGGTGGACAAAGCTCTCAAACTGCGCCGCGAGCACGAGGAACACCACCAGCAGCGCAATGCCAAACGTAAAATAGGTCGCGCCCGCACTTTCCTTGTACTCCAGCGACTCGCCTTTGTAGTCCACGCGCGCCGTCGTCGGCAACTCGCTGCGTACGACTTCTTCCAGGAATTCCAGTGCATCGCCAAGCGCGTAACCCGCCACCGGGGTTGCGCTGATGGTCAGTGCGCGCAGGCGATTATAGCGGTTCAGCCTACCGCTGCCAGCTGTGTCCTGGGTGGTTACCAGGTTCGACAGCGGGATCAGGTTGCGCGACCGGTTTTGCCGCACATAGATATTGGTAAGATCCGTTGCCGTTGCCCGCTGGTCTTCCCGCGCATGCAACACCACGTCGTATTCCTCCCCGTTGACGACATAAGTTGTTACGACCTGCTCACCCATCATGGTCCGCAGGGTTTGGCCGATGCTCTGCACCGATACGCCCAGCGCGGCCGCGCGGTCCTGATCGATACGCACGTTAAGCTGCGGCTGCGTTTCTTTCAGGTCTGCGTCGACGCGGGTAAGCCCGGGATTGGTACGCGCTCGAGCCAGGACGATATCCCGCCAGCGGGCCAGTTCATCGTAGTCTGAGCCGCCGATCACGAACTGCACGGGCTGGCCGCCGCCATGCCGTGAAATTCCGGAACGCATAAAACTGAAACTGCGCACCTCGGGGATCTGGCCCCAGCTCGCCATCATCCGGCCCTGCACCTCGGCAGTGGATACTTCGCGTTCACCCCAGGGCGCCATCGTGACAATTATGATTCCACCATTGGGGTTCGTTGAGCCCCAGATGGGCGTCCGGATCAGGGAACGCTGTATATCGCCCGACTCGATCAGCGGCCTCATGGGTGCCTCAAATTTTTTGACCTGCTTTTCCATATGGCCGACACTGGTACCCTCAGCCGCCTGCAGGATCGCAAAGAACACGCCCTGATCTTCGCCGGGCGCATATTCCTCCGGAAGGTTTTCCATCAGACCCCAGACGCTCGCCGCGATGACCACCATCATCAGCACGATCCTGCGCGGTGCATTCAGGCTGGCCTCAAGGCCGCGCTGGTATGAATCGGCAAGATTCTTAAAAAAACGGTCGAGCATGTGCATGCCGCGATTCTCGCGCTTGCCCGAGCGCAACAGCTTGGAACACATCATCGGTGCCAGCGATAGTGCGAGCACACTGGAGAAAACCACTGCCGCGACAACGGTTACAGCGAGTTCAGAAAAAATCCGGCCGATGTTGTCGCGCAGGAACGCGATCGGCGCAAATACCGCAACAAGCACAGCGGTCGTCGCGATAACCGCGAAAGCAACCTGGCGCGTACCCTTGAAGGCCGCGAGCAGCGGTGGCTCGCCGTTTTCTATACGCCGATGCACGTTCTCGAGTACGACGATCGAGTCATCCACGACCAAACCAATCGACAGCACCAGCGCCAGCAGTGTGACGAGGTTTATCGAATAACCAAACAGCGCGAGGATCATGAACGATGCGATCAGGCATACCGGAATAGTGGTTACCGGTATCAGCATCGCGCGCACATTCCCCAGGAACGCGAGGATGACGAGCCCCACCAGCGCGGTTGTTATGACGATGGTGATATAGACCGAACGTATCGCTGCCCGGATAAATGCTGAATCGTCGCTGCCGACTACCAGTACCATACCCGGTGGCAGGGTTGGGGTGATGCGGTCTACCTCTTCGCTAATGCCGAAAATGACATCAACCGTGTTCGCCGTGGACTGTTTGATGATGCCGAAACCGACCGAGCTTTGTCCGTTCGTGTGAAAAATGGTGCGGGAATCGCGCGGGGCCACTTCTACATTGGCGACTTCACCCAGGCGCATCAGGTGACCGTCGTTACCCTGACCGATGACCAGCCGGCGGAATTCCTCGACCGTCGTGAAATTACGGGCGACGCGCACCTGGAACTCCCGGTCCTTCGAGTCTACGCGACCGGCCGGTAACTCCAGGTTTTCGCGGCGGAGCGCATTCTCGATATCCGTAACGGTAAGCCCGCGCGCGGCCAGCGCAATCCGGTCGAGCCAGACTCGCATCGACGGCCGGCCGAGGCCGTTCATCTGGACCTGCGAAACCCCGGGGACTACGGCGAGCCGATCACGCACGTAGCGTTCGGCGTAGTCCGTCAGGTCCATCTCGTTGAGGTTCGGACTCTCCAGGTTGATGTACATGATCGGCTGTGCATCGGCGTCCTGCTTGGCAATTGTGGGCGCGTTGATGTCGTCGGGGAGTCGCGTTACGACCCGGCCCACCCGGTCGCGGACATCATTTGCCGCCTCATTGATGCTGCGTTCGAGGCTAAATTCGACCGAAATGGACGACTGGCCGTCCAGGCTGCTCGAAGTGATCGACTTCGCCCCCTCGATGCCGCTGACTTCACGTTCAAGTATTTGGGTAATACGGCTTTCGACGACTTCGGCGGACGCGCCTGGATAACCCACCGTTACCGAAATTACTGGCGCGGAAATATCGGGGTATTCGCGGACTGCCAGGTCATTGAACGCGAGCGCGCCGAATGCGACCAGCAACATAGCGATCACTGTTGCAAAAACGGGTCGTTTAACGGATACGTCTGAGAGCCACATAGGAAAGCTTGTCCTGGTCAGTCGTCCTCGGGCGCCGGCTCGCTCGCCCCGGAGGTCGCGTCGGGCGGACCGGCCGCCACTACCTCATCGGCGAACTGTATGGTCGCGCCATCACGCAGCTTGATCACGCCTTCCGTAACCACCTGCGCCCCCTCGGTAAGTCCGGCAACGATCTCAACCATGCCGCCCTGGCGCATGCCGAGTTCAACCACTGTCCGTGCCGCCATCCGGTCCGGTCCGATCACATATATATAAGCGCCGTCACGCATTTGCACTACTGAGCGTTCTGGCACGCTCAGCGCATCGCGTTCATTTGTTACCACCCTCACCGTCAGCAACATGCCGGGCCGGAGTGCACGATCGTCGTTGGGTATGGTCGCCCGCACCGTAACTGCCCGGGTAACGGGGTCGACCCTGGAACCCACTGCCGTGACAATGCCTTCGAACTCGCGGTCCGGGTACGCAACACTGCTTGCGTAAATCTTCCTGCCGGCTTGCATTATTGCAATCACGGTCTCGGGAACCGTGAAATCCAGTTTTATTTTGGCAACATCATCAATCGTAGTAATGGCATCGCCGGGCTTGAGCAAGGTTCCGAGGCTAACCTGCCTGAACCCCAACACGCCGGTAAAAGGGGCGCGGATAAGGCGATCTTCGAGTCGCGCCCGAACGGAATCAAGCCTGGCCTGTGCTGCATCCGCTGCAGCCTGTGCTTCGTCGACATCCGACGCGGCAGCAATTCCACGCGCATCGAGATCACGCAATCGTTTGAGCTGGTTCCGGGCATCGCTCAGGTTGGCGCGCGCCTCGGCAAGCTGAGCGCCCTCTTCATCGTCGGTCAGTTCGACCAGCACGGTTCCTTTTTCAACAAAATCACCGTCTTCAAAACTTATCCGGCGCACCGTTTCGGTAAGGCTCGCCGTCAGGGTGACCGACTCGCTTGCCAACGCGGTGCCCAACGCTTCGACGGAACTAACCAGCGGCTCACGGGTAACCGCTTCCGCAACCACGATAACCGGTCCACCGAACGACGGCCGGCCGGCGCCGGGGCCACCATTACCCCGGCCGAAAAACCAGTACGCGGCAATCGCCGCCACAACAATGATGAGGATGGCTCGTTTCACTTAGGCGTTTCTACTCCATTTATTCGACTGTGCTGCCATGCCAGACGCCTGTTCATCCAGCTTTATTCGTATTGTATCGCGCCGCACGGATGCCCTGACACCGAAATGATCACTGAAAACAGCTTACAGGAGGCCGGTTGCGCGCCCTTCGGTCAGTCTGCGGACAACCGGTTCGATTGCTCGACTACCCCATGCCGCCCGGCACAAAATCTGGGATAAATATGCAACGCTGACAATAACAACTTAGAACAATCGAGGATTTTCTGATGGCACAAACCACATCTCGCAGAAACTTTCTTGCAGGCACAGGTGTCGCAGCACTGTCACTGCCGGCCATGGGCGCTCAGGCAGCTGCCGGCAAAGACTGCTTAACTAAAGCTGACCGCGCCAAACTGATCGCGGCGGCGCCCAAGGCCCCCTTCGACAGCATCCGTGATTACATGGCTGCGCTCGATGCACATGGCCTGGTTATGCGCGTACCCGAGATCGATCAGGACGAGTACCAGATGACGGCGCTCATGTTTCGCGCGACTGACAGGTATGGATTTTTCCGTGCACCCGCGTTCCTCTACGACAGGATAAAAATCGATGGCGACTGGATCGATGGTCCGGTCGTCGGCAATTTCCAGGGGCACGTGAATACCGACTGCATCCTGTTCGGCCTCGAGCCCGATCCGGATGACATCAAGGTCAGCTACCGGCGCGCCAAAGCGTACATGGACAAAATGCTGAGCTCGACCGCCGACGGCCGCTGGCCAAAGATAGCCCCGGTCGAGCTTGCACGCGACGACGCACCGTGCAAGGAGGTCACGCTGAGCGGCGACGAGTGCGACCTGAACAGTTTCGCGTTTGTCAAAACGAACCCGGCCGACTCCGCGCGCTACGTGAACACGGGCTCGGTGTTTACTTCCGACCCGGAGATGGGCCACAACTTCGGTACCTACCGGTGCGAGATCACCGGCCCACGGAAGTTGCGGATCAATTCGGAGAAGAACCATGCTGGTTACAAAATGTTGCTGGCTGCGCGCGAGCGCGGCGAGAAAGTCGGCCATGTCGCGATTGCAGTCGGCCAGGACCCGATCGTCTGGCTGCTGAGCGGGGCTCCGATGTCACGGCAGCGCGGCGACGGTGCCGTCGATGAACTCGCGATCGCGGGTGGCTTGCGGGGCAAAGCACTGGAAGTCGTCAAGGCGGACAACAGCGACATGCTTGTGCCGGCGCATGCCGAGATGATTATTGAGGGCGAAGTGCCGCTGGAAGAGCCGTTGGAGAACGAAGGGCCTTTCGGTGAAATGTTCGGCTACCTGGGCCTGGAAAAGACGGACGTATTCTGGATGAACGTGACACGTATTACCCATCGGCGTAACCCGTGGTTGATGAACAGCTACACCGGCATGCAGCGCGGTTTCACGACGTCGCCTTTAGAGGTCATGTACGAACGCATCATGCGGCGTTCCATCCCCAGCCTGATCGATTTTCACTACCCGCAGGACATGATGGGCGTGTCCTTTGTCAGTATCGACAAGACGGCACCCGGCCAGGGTCTGGAGGTTGGCAAAATCGTGGCCAACCGGGTCAGCATCTGCAAGGTCGTGGTCGTGGTCGACAAGGACCTGGACGTGCTGGACCGGATCCAGATGCTGTTCGCGATGGGGTCCCGCTGGCAACCTGCCATGGCAACCGAGATTATTGAAAAAGGTATAGGCACCGTAACTGACCCGAGTCAGATCGTGCGGGGCGAGACCAGCAAGATCGTTATCGACGCCACGATGCAATGGCCCGAAGAAGGCGGGCCCGAGAACTATCCGAAGCGCAACCGGGTACTACTGGAAGAACTTGCGCCCGATGCGCTGGCCCAGGTGGACAAGCTATTCGGCACCCGGCTCAGGGGCTGGGGCAACAGCTAAGCACGCTGCAGGCAGGCCGTGACCTTACCTGGTCTTGTACTGGAACTTGAGCCCGACCGTCCTCGGTTGCGGCAGATAGGCGTAATAAGCCACCGGGAATGTTAAGACGTTGGTCTGAAAGCCTATCTGCTGATCAATAAACTCCTGCGCATAGGTTACGGTGTCATCGTCGAACATATTTTCGACGTACAGCGATACGAACCAGTTGTCCTGCTCCAGCCCTATCTGACCATTGGCCTTCCAGTAGGAATCCAACTCCGCAAGATTCGACACGTCGGCCCAACGCTCATCCTGCCAGTTGGCACTCAGCTGGGCATACCAGTTTGTGTCGCCCGATAATTGAGCCTGGTAGCGGGCCAAAAACGTGAGGGCATTCTCTGGAACACCGGGCGTGTCATTACCGCTGAAGTCGCCGATTCGGCTGGCAGCCATAGCCTGGTTGCCTGTCGATACGGGAACTTCTGCCGGCTGAGCATCGCGCAGCACAAAGTCTTCAAAATCGCCCTCGGTGTGCGCATAACTTAAGTTCAGCAGCCAGTTTTCGTCAGGGCGCCAGGTTGCATCAATCTCGAGTCCCCAGACGTCGACATTACCCGCGTTCGCGGTACCACTGCGCGGCTGGCCGTCCGGATCCACCTCCCCGTCTGCATCCAACGCCGGAAACTGCACCAGCACCTGCTGATCTTTGTAGTCGTTATAAAATAGTGCGCCATTCAGAATAACCCTGTTGTTGTCCCAGCTGGTCTTTGCGCCTACTTCATAGGTCCAAAGTTTTTCCTTATCTACGGCTGCAACCGCCGGATCGATTAAGTCGGTCGTGTTGTAGGTCGGTGGCTTGATACCCTTTGCGGCCGAGGTATAAATCATTGCATTATCCGAAACAAACCAATCCAGGCTCACGCGTGGCACAAGATTGGTGGCGCTTGTCTTGTCCCGAAAGCCGGGCGTGCCAGGATAAATAAAGTCATCGAATAGCGCGTCCTGAATAGAATCTGACGTATTCGAGTAAATTTTGATTTCGTCATATATGTATCGGCCTTCCAGGGTTAGTTTGACGTTGTCTGACAAGTCAATGCCCATCAATCCGAATAACGAATAACTGGTGGTATCACGCTCTACTGTCTTGTTGGCACGTGCAGCCGTATCGAACGAAACAGGACACACCGGCCCTGATCCTACGAAAGGACACACCAGGGGAGTTAAGTACCAGAATCGACTGCGATTGAGGTTCTCGGCTTCCTCTTTGAAAGCGTTAAAGCCAAGCAGCCAGTTCACCGGCCCATCCGAGTCATGGCTGACCTGGAACTCCTGGTAGTACTGCTTGAATTCAAAGGTAAAATTCGCGTCGCTATCGAAGCCGGTTCCTATCGGCGGGGCCATACCCGCGAACTGCTGATCGATATCGAGCTTCAAGGCCTGATCGCTGTCGGTAATCGAGGTCGCGGAACGAAACGCGTAGTTTTCATTGATATCCCAGTCGATAATCAGGCTCGATCGAATGGTCTCGTCATCAGTACCCGAATAATTGCTAACGCCAAATGGTGAACCGGCAGTCGCAGTGCGCGGATCCGGTGAAGCATCAATCATACTTTCATCCGCGTCGATCGTGCCCTGGAAGGCATTCAAACAAGCGTTTTCGCCCGGATCACCACCGCGCGGGCCGGGGCAGTCGGCCATCGTGCCGTCCTCAATTAGGGTTCCATCGTCCAGCAATATCCGCAGCACGTTGGCCTTGATCGCGGCAACCGCCATCGGTTCAAATTCATCATCCGTATAAGTGGTGTTCCAGTACACGTTCACGTCTTCCGACGGCAACCATTCCAACGCAAACGATCCACCGCGACTTTTGCCACCACCGACAAACTGATTGGTGTTCGGGTTCTTGTAAAAGCCCGTCGTCTTGTAATCCGACAGCGTCACGTTGAAGTTCAATACGTTCTCGATAATCGGGCCGCCGATCATCCCCTGGAATTCGCCCCGGTGGTCCTTGGATGTCACGTCAGCGCTCAGACTGGCGGTCAATTCGTCAGGGGGGCGACGGGTTACATAGTTTATGGCGCCGGCAAAGGCGCCCCGACCGTAAAGTGCACTCTGCGGACCGCGCGCGACTTCTATACGCTTGATATCAAGAATGCGTTGATTCAGTAAGGCAGAACCACCGGCACTCTCGATGCTTTCACTCATCGCGTCGATGCCGTCTATGAGCACAGCCGCACTCGGGCGGCCCGCGCGGTTAAACAGGCCGCGGATCGTAACGCGCGTATCACTGGGCCAGAACCCGGTATCGAACGTCAGGCTCGGGGTCAGTTCGGCAACATCACTTAACGAACGTATGCGCTCCTGCTCTATGACCTGCTCGCCAAATACATTTACCTGTACCGGAATTTCCTGCAGGTTCTCGTCCATCTTACGAACACTGACAACTATTTCAGAGATATGACTGCTGGCTACTGCGCTCAGCGGCAACGCCAGCGACAAAACGAAAGCACCAAATACCGTATTCCTGACTGCGGAATTTTTTTTGTGCGACATTGCAACCTCCCCCGGGAGACTCTTATATTCATTCAGCTTATGAATAACTGATTAGAAAAAGTATAACAAAGACATATTTATAAACATTAACCGTTGGTTAACAGATCGAAGTATATACGTTCGACGCTACCCTTACGATAAAGCACCAGGGAATAATTCCAGAACGGATGTTCAGGAAACGTGCCGGGGATCCGGATTTATTATTCAGTCAGCGCGAGACTTGCCGGCACGTTGGCGAAAACCTGATCGAACAATTGCACCTCACGCGCCTGGTCGACCTCGCTGATACCCGCCATGTATTCCCAGTCTTCGCCCGAGAACAGCCTTTGTGCCATTTCGGTGCTGCCCGGGTGATGGCCCATGTTGGCGACGATGTAGTCTGCATACGCTTTGCCGGCCGTTTCGAAAGCCTGCAGGCCCGCCTGTGCGTCAGCGTTCAGCTCGTCCCGCGCCGCCAGCATCTGTTTCAGGTGTTGCTGGTTACCACTGAGCCGTTCATCCAGTTCCGCAAGCGCCCGCTGATTACCAGGCTCGCTCATATCGGCCTTGTCGCGCAGCATTTCCCCCATACGGATATCCTGGGTATGCAGGCGAGCCATTGCGGCTTCGAAATAATCCGCGATCGCAACATAAAAAGGCGCCCAGGCAGCATCGCCATCGGATGTCTGCAAGGTCGACTGTGTTAAAGCCTGGCGAACCTGCCGAAGTCTACGTCGCTCAGCAGCAACCCGCTCATATAACTCTGCCATGATAAATCCTCCGCCCGCTCTGTATATTGTGTATAGACGGCTTGCACCAACCTTATTGCCGGGGCACATGAATAGTAGGGGCCGGAACAGGCTCCCGCAACACTCCGCGGCGTGGACCATTATCGGCAAGTGCTGGAAACCCCCGGCCATGGTCTACAATAATCGAAACACCACGGATAGCACCGCAATCAGGAGTACGACATGAACCGTGTAAAACAGATGGGTATAGGCTTTTTGGCCGTGCTGCTAAGCATGGGATTAGTGAGCGCCGGCGCAGAAGAGAAGAAGCACAAACAAATTGGCCAGTACAGTGGCTTTGAAGGTAATGAAGAGGTGCTAGGCGCCGCGGTAGCGGCGGCGATCAGGGAAACCGGCACGGCGGATGACCCGCGCTATGTTCTTGAAGACCAGGAACTGCAGATTGGTCTTGCGGTTTCCAAAATGATTAAGACATTTAATTCGAGCTCGGCGTATCAGCACGAGATGAATGATGCGCTCGTAAAGATGACCCTGGAATATATTCAGTTCGCTAAAAATCAGGATCGAATGGAAGCCATTGCCCGGCAGGATGCCATGACCCAGTTCCCGATGCTTACCCGGGTCGCGAAAATGATCGATGAGACCGGGAACGCGGAACTTGGACTGCTTGCAATCACCGACCAGACGGCCTGCTTTTTCCAGCTTGCGGGACAGGTACAACGCGCGCCCGGCATGATTACTTACCGGGCACCCTATGGGCACGTATTGACACAGACTCGCCGCATGGGCATGCATGATCTGACCGAACAGGAAATCCATGACCGCTGGACCAAGCCGCATATAGAAGTCTGGTCGGATGTACTGGGTATAGATATACAAATCACCGACTGGCAGGAAGACGGCATGATCACGATCAGCATTCCCGAAATCGCGGAAGCGGTAGCGAAGAACGTGATCCATTAGAACGTGATCCAATAGCCTGGTTTAGATTTAGCCTTGCAAAAATATCTTCACGCTTGTCTCGTGCGCGGGTTCCGGCTGGGCAACCCCATGGGGCCCATAACGATTATCCTGGCTCTCGCGGTACTTAACGGCTGTGCAGGCCTTCAGCCAGGGACACAGCTGGATACCAGCGCACCCGGCCAGCTTGACGGATCGACCTAGGAAGCCACTCGCATACTGGGCAGACCCGCCGGTGTGGCGCAATCGGTGCTCGAGTTCCGGGAGGGAGGCGCTGTTGACGGCACAGCCGGCTGCAATAATTTCCAGGGAACGGCCACGATAGATGCGAACGCGATGACATTCAGCCCGCTGGCAGCTACAAAGCGCATGTGCCAACCGGCTGTAAACGGGCAGGAAACTGCATTCCTCGAGGCGCTCGAACTAACGCGTCGGTGGCAAATAGCGGGCAATATACTCGAGTTACTCGACAGTGACGATAACGTGGTAATGGTTTTGATTGGCGGTAACTAGTGCCGCTCAGTTTTTTTAAAAAGATCTTCCGCGGAACTGCCTCCTGAAGACTTGCCTGAGGGCTCGTCTTTGGCATCACTATCCTGCTCTTCTCCGAATAACTGTTCCAGTTGTTCGCTGGCATCCCGATCAGCGGCAGCGAAACTTTCATCGAATGCATTTGAATTTGCCTGGAAATAGTCACAAAAATTTGCTCGCTCTTTTTCCATGACCTCGTCGGCATCGTCCTCCCGGCATGCGCGGATTACCTCCGGGTTAAAGAATGCGCACATGCGGCAAACATGCAGTTGCGACCTGCATTCCGGACATTCGTCCAGGCGTCCCGGCGGCATACTGAGCTCTTCGAGACTGTGTCCGCAGCGCCAGCAAACAGGGATATCAGCCATAGGCAGCCTCTGTCAGTCAGCAGGTACTGTGCGCTCCGCTGCCCAATTTCGCAATGCCTGCAACTTTTCTGCCATCAGCACTGACAGGGGCCGGCTGCGCCTGAACTCGGCAAGTATATGGGCCGTTTCAGGCGACTGACGGATCGCGCGCGCGGCATACAGCGCGGCCACAATCCCCTGTTCGATTTCTGCACCGGAAAAGCCCTCGCTTGCTTCTACCAGCGCCACAATGTCAAACGCAGCCGGATCGAGTTCGTTGGCTATGGCTCCATTTCTATGTCCAGGCGCTGCAGACCATCGGTAATCGTCCAGCGAAAAAGAGGCCGGTATTCGCAGGTCGCGGAAGCGGTAATGACACCGGTCAGAAAGTTCAGAAAGCGGTCTTCGTCATGCGTCTCGACGATAACCAGGGGCACCCGCGAGTCAAGAATAAGGCTAAGGTCATGTTGATCATGCATCGGCGCAACCGGAGTCCGTACAAAGTCGTTTATGTTATACAGGAATTCCGCACAAGGCCCAGAACAAACATGTCACGGTATCAGCCGAGCTTCGGTCAGTTGGTCAGACTATGCCTTGATGGTCCGTAGAATCCGTTATCGTGTCACTATCGGATACCGGCACACGGACCAGGTCCGTGCGATAAGAAATACAAGCAGAAGTACTTATGCCTCCACATGATCAGAAAGAATGGCGCCCTAAAGGCACCTCGCTTACACCACTACGGGCGATCGTGCCGTTTATACGGCCCTACACAGGCACGCTGACGGTTGCCATTATCGTGCTGCTCGCCGCATCGGCGGCAACCGGTAGCCTGCCACTGGCGGCGCGTTACCTGATCGATAACGGCATTACCACCGGCGATCCTGAGCAGATTGATTTTTATTTCATGGTCGTTTTCGGCGTTATTCTTGCTATCAGCATTTTGTCGGCCGCCCGTCTCTACCTGATAACCTGGCTGGGTGAGCGGGTTGTGGCCGACATCCGCGACAAAGTTTACGCACACGTTATCCGCCAGGATCCGACTTTTTTCGAGGTAACTCAGACCGGCGAAGTGCTATCAAGGCTGACAACTGATACGACCCTTGTGCAGTCTATATCGGGTGTCGGTATTTCAATCGCGCTGCGTTCGACTGTGATGATGTTTATTTCTTTAGCAGGCGTGCTGTATACAAGCCCAAGCCTGACACTGATGATCCTGATGCTCGTACCTGCCGTGATTCTGCCGGTGTTATGGATCGCCCGAAAAGTGCGCAAACTCTCGCGAACGGCCCAGGACAAGGTCGCCGACTCGAGCGGAATGGCCAACGAAACGCTGAATGCCATTCAAACAGTGCAGGCTTTCACGCTGGAATCATTACAAAGCAAGCGTTTCGGCGTGGCCGTTGAAGCGGCTTTTCTGGCCGCTATACGCCGCATCCGGGTACGTTTCGTAATGTCGTTTGGCAGCATGTTTCTGCTATTCGGAGCCATAACCCTGGTACTTTGGATGGGCACCAGGGAAGTGCTCGCCGGCGATATGCTGCCGGGCGAACTGGCCCAGTTTGTGATTTTTACGGTCCTGCTTGGCAGTTCGGGCGCGATGCTGAGCGAGATGTGGGGCGAGGTGCAGCGGGCTGCCGGCGCGATGGAGAGGCTGATCGAGCTGCTTGAAGCGGAACCGAATATTCGTGCGCCGGAGAATCCGGTTCCGCTGGCAAGCGACAGCCAGGGCCGCATCACCTTCGAGAGTGTAAATTTCTGCTACCCGTCCCGGCCCGACACACTGGCGATCGACGATTTCACGCTGGACATAGAGCCCGGCGAAACCATTGCATTCGTGGGCCCGTCCGGTGCGGGCAAGAGCACGACCTTTCAGTTGCTGCTGCGGTTTTATGATCCTACATCCGGTGCGATAAGGATCGACGGTGTGGACATCGCGGCGGCAGACCCCCAGGCTGTCCGCGGCCGCATAGGTTTAGTACCACAGGAAACCATGATCTTTGGCACGAGCGCGCTGGAGAATATTCGCTACGGCCGTCCTGGCGCCACGGATGCAGAAGTTCGGGCTGCGGCAGAAACTGCCGCAGCGGACGAGTTTATCGACAAGTTGCCGGAAGGCATCGATACCTTTCTGGGCGAGAAAGGTATGCGGCTGTCGGGCGGACAACGCCAGCGCATAGCGATTGCCCGTGCAATTCTAAAGAATCCTCCGATACTCCTGCTTGACGAAGCCACCAGTTCGCTGGATGCCGAAAGTGAACGCCTGGTGCAGGAAGCACTCGAGAGCCTGATGCAAAACCGCACAACAATTATTATCGCGCACAGACTCGCGACGGTGCTTAAGGCACAGCGCATCGTTGTAATGGATCAGGGCAAAATTCAGGACATTGGCAGCCATGCCGAACTTGTGGAGAAGAACTCCCTGTACGCACGACTCGCCGAACTACAGTTCCGGTCCGCCGAAGAAGATGCCCGGTCCATCCAGGCAAAGATAGCGACTGCCTGACCGGGTCTCCGGAAATCCCGCCGCAGTGCCGCAGTGTACTGCTTCAGCACCACCTTCAACCGGCTCTTACGCAGCACAAAATCGTATTATTAGCCTATTTCTCAATGGGTTACATGGGTTATATTTTGCTACAAACGGTTACCGTTCCGAAAAGAAGCGGCACCGGCCAATCGTTAATATTTCAGCATCGAAACTGAAACCGGCAGCCACAACGGATACCGCCAGGGAGTTTAAAAATGATCAGCAGCAATAACTTCGGAAATCTCGATAGTCGTGACGAGTTTTTTCTCGCCCTGGTTGTCGCGTTTATACCGGTGGTTACGCTCGCCGGAATGATTGCCTGAACGGATTTGGCTGACAGGATTTATCAGCTATAAAACACCTTGTCGCGTTGTTTATGTCGTAAACGTCAATCTCGTAAACCATTTGTCCCCTTGGGGGGTCCCCCCGCCCCCCTTCTTTTTTTCCCCGATTACGCACCGGTTACAATGGCTCATTAGTCAGGCCTGCATCATCGTACTCGACGCCATCCGCGTTCAGATCTAAATCGGGATCGGGATAGAAATCATAATCAACCTGATTCTGATTGCTTATATCCAGTACTATCTCCCACCGTCCTTCGGCAGACTTGCGCCAGAAGTTAGCGTATTTGCCTCCATAGGATAAAGGCTGCCCCGTTTCATCCTGCGTCTCCAACCGATAACCACCCCACGTATAGCCAAAGTCGCCGGAATTCGAAACTTCTGCAGCCACGGGTTCCCAGCTAAGAGAAAAATTATCATTCTTGGTCGCCAGCAGGATGTTTTCGTAAATTGCGTCCCTACCCTCGATCGGCAAGTCACCATCGGGTAGTTGAACCGCATCAATGGCCAGAAACTGCAGATAAGCAGGAGCCAGTCCCTGCTCGCCGGCGGTGTCGCCAAAATCAAGATCAGCCTGGATAAGGCTCGCGCGCTCCGCGTCCAGATCAATAGTCCGCGGCTTTGCCGTGCCTCCCGAGACCTGCCCGTCGCAGGCCGCAACCAGCATGGTCGCCAGCCACAAGCCATGCCAATCCTTGAATCTGGGCGTCATTTCCCTACCCTTCATAAACATACGGTTCCACCGCGAATAATACATCCTCCCAAATCACTGCAAACCCCCGGCCAACCTTGTTTGAGTCGAAAGCCCCGCAGCTGCAGAAAGGCGCACGAGGCTTTAAAAATGAGAGCCAGCGCAAAGATTGAAGCTCAGGCTTACTTTAATTTCACGCGAAGGGAGAGTTGGAAAAGAGACATTATGTCAATTGTTGCGTTCCTGATATTTTTGCTTGTTTTCACGGCCGGCTGCATCGGTAGCTGGAAGGGCGCCCTGTATTGGCATAACCGGAATCGCGGTCCGCGCACCGAGGATCCGCGTGATCAGGAAATCAGGGAACTGAATGCGGCCCTGAGCATTGCCCGCAAGGATGCCCAGAAACTTCATGGCAGTAACGCTGACCATGAAAAACAGGTTGCTGAACTGGAAGACAGGTTGAAAAAAACGAGTGACTCTCTCACTGATACCCAGCAGAAATTTAATGCAACCAAGGCCAGCTATAACAAAGAACTTGAAGAAAAGGCCGAATTGCTGGAAGAACTGGCACAACTGTGGCGCGAATGTGAAACTGCAAAAACTCGCCTGACCGAACTCGAGGTCCAGGCAAAACTTTCACACGGCAGTAACATGATTGCGGGGCTGGACGACGTCGGGGAAGACAGCGATGACGAACTCCTCGAAGCACATCAGGAAATTGAATTACTGCGCAATGAAGTAGAGCGCTGGAAACAGCATTGCACGGTAATGAGTAAAACCAACAAAATCCTGCGGTCGAGACTGGCTGAACTCAGCGCCGGAGACGAGATTCCTGAAGTGCAGGAACCTGTCGCCGCACATGATGACGTTATGCCGGAACATCGCGCGGTGGAAGGGTCCAATGGGCACGATGCCAGCGAATCGGCTATAGATTCGACTGTGGCTGTGCAACCGCATGATAACGAGCCTGATAATGAGCCTGATAACGAGCATCAAGACGAGACAGCAGTCCAGACAAGCAATGGCGATGCCCTGCGCCGGGATGACCTCAAGTCCATCCGCGGCGTCGGCGAAAAGCTCGAACAAAAACTCAACCTGCTCGGAATATTCAGCTTCAGGGAAATACTTGAACTGCAGACAGGTGACTACGAACGTGCCAACCTCGGTATCCCGAATCTCAAGAAACGCGTACAACACGACGCATGGCATGACCAGGCCCGGGCGCTGCACCTGGAGAAATATAAAGAAGTTATTTAACCCGGCCGCTCCTGGCACGCCGTTCCGGCTAGTGTATTTTCGCCCAGAACAGAAGCAGCGGCAGCAGGGTCAGGTTCGAAGCCAGTGCCATCAACATGGCCAGCCCTGTCAGCAAGCCGAACAAGATACTGGGTATGAAATTCGAGAGCGCCAGAATTGCGAACCCGGCAATAATGATTACCGACGTGTAGAACATCGCCTGCCCTACGCTTGCATGACTCCTGTGCATGGCCGCCATGGGCTCATTATCAACGACGATCTCCTGCCTGTACCTGTGTATGTAATGGATCGAGTCATCAACACCGATACCGACGCTGATTGCAGCAATGGTAATAGTCATGATGTCCAGCGGGATGCCAAGCAGGCCCATTACGCCAAGTACAACACTGACAGACAGCATGCTCGGCAGTATCGCGACAAAGGCTATCCTGATCGACAGAAACAACAGCCCGAACATCACCATGATCGCGATGAAAACCACGCCCATCGTTAGTATCTGCGAGCGATACAAACTCTGCAGCACATTGTTGTAGAGGACCATCATCCCGGTGATGTGAACACGATCGGGGTGAAAGCCCATTTCATCCACGATGTGAGTACGAATTTCTTTCAGTAACTCATCGCGATGCAGATTCCTATCCGACTCAATTACCCGCGTGTTTAGCCGGACCTGGTTGCCGTCTTCCGACATATAGGGATCGAATAGTGCCTGCTTGATATCGGGCGGCAACCGGTTGTACAGCACCGAGAGAAAGAAGGTTCCGGGTTCTTCGTCCTGGTTGAGTATCTGCAGAGTTTCGACGGTAGTAGCCATAGAAAGAACTTTGCCCGTCTCCGGCAGGCCGTCCAGGTAGTCGTGGACTTTGCGGACCTGCTCCAGCCTGAAGGTGTTGTACCAGTAGCTCGTGGCGCCCAGGTCGCTGGTTTCGGTGTCCGAGGCAAACTCATCCTCGAACTCATTGCCGAAATCGTCATCAAAGTCGGCGTCGAAATCGTCGTCGAATTCTTCATCGCCGCTGGTGGTCGATGCGCTTTGTTTCGCCTGCTCCAGGAACTCCGGATCTGCGTCCAGTACGATATCGAGCGGCACCGTACCCCCGAGCTCCCGGTCGATCGTCAACATGCCCTGGTAAATCTCGGTATTCTCCTTGAAATAATCGATAAACCGGTTTTCTACCTTCAACCGACCCATACCGACCACGCTCGCAACCGACAGCACGATGCACAGCGCCACCGTGAAGACAGGGTGATCCTCGACAAGTGACGCGAACAATCCAGTGATTCTGCGCGTCGAATCGCCGCGGTTAGCCGGCATTCCCGGCTCAAGCAAAACCAGCACAGCCGGAAACAGGACGAACGCGGTAATCAGCACAGCGACCATGCCAATGACCATCATCCAGCCAAAGTCGATAACCGGGCGAATGCCACTGACCAGCAGCGAGGCGAAACCTACCATGGTTGTAAGTGCTGTAAAAAAGCACGGCCGCGCCTTGTCACGCATGGTCTGGCTCAGCAACCAGCTTTGCTCCGCATCCGGACGCTCTGTATGCAGTTCCCGATAACGCTGAATAAGATGCACGGTCAGCGACAGGCTGAATATAAGCATCAAGGCGACAAAATTTGACGATACGACCGTTACCCGCCATTTAAGCAGGCCGAGGAAACCGGCAATTGCCACAACTGATATGAGACAGCACAGCAGCGAAATCACGACCCAGCGTACCCGCCCGAAAATCAGGCTGAGCAGCACCACCAGGAAGGCAAGTATCCCTGATCCGAATACGACCAGGTCGGAGCGTATGTAGTCGATCATGTCACTGACGATCATCGGCAGGCCGCCGAGATGCAGTTCACCGTATTCGGTGTGCCGGGCCATGATCTGCCGGACCTTTTGCACATCCGCCTGCTGGCGGTCCATCAGCGCCAGCCGCAAGTCCTTTATGCGCTCCGTCATCAGGTTCTTGGCTTCGATTTCCCCGGGACTAAGATTTGTGGTCAGCATTTTCTCGCGCAAACGATCGCGTTCGGTTTGCAGCCCGACATACTCTTTATCCTGCCTGAACTTCATGAGCAACGCCGTCGTATCGCCGTCAAGGCTCATAAGCAGGTTGCTGTACACGGGGCTCTCGCGCAGCTCTTTACGTGCGAGTTCCAGATCAATGCCAGGATCCAGCAGGGTTGGGACGTGCTTCTGCAGCGCTGCGAGCGTAGTGCGCGGACTGTCAATCAGGGGCACGTTGAGCATGCTGATGACCTGGTCCACGCTTTCCAGTTCCAGCAGCTCGTTCCGCAACTGGCGTATGTCGGCAAGGGTTGCTGCACCGAACAGGTCCCGGTTCGCTGTGTAGGTAATTACCAGGTAATCGTCGGCTCCATAGCGTGCAACTGTCCCGCGGTAGTAACGCAGATCGACATCCTGCTCGAGTAAAAGGGAATCAGCGGAGGCATCGAGTTCGAACTGGGGCAGATAACTCGCAAGGCCCAGGCTGATAAACGCCACGAGCGTCAACGTAATCCAGGGATGAGCAAGTATGCACCGGTCGAGTGCAGCCGCGAATAGGGCGCGCATAGCGGCTCAGAGACGATCAGTTGTTTTCATTAGGTGCGTATTCTGCCCTGCAGGCACTTGCACTGGCAACCGGGCCCGCCAGGAATTTCCCCAGAACAGTGCAGAGTCTTTGTCCGCCGATTGCACGGTCTCTGCTTTCGGCTGATATCTCAATGGCTTGACCTGAGTGCCTGCGGGTACATCAGCGATCACCACCGACGTGCCTGGCCTGATGGCCGGTGACCACGCATATGGTCGGTAGTTGCCGTCCGGCAGGCCGAAAATTAACAAAAAATGTTGCAGGTTCCGACCTAATCGGCTCATAGCTTTATTTTCCATAATCCCGGGAACCGCAGCAGTCCGGCCACACCATGTAACTGGTACGTGACCTGGTCGACATAGCTTGCGGCAAAAGCCTTATAGCATTTACTGCTCGGGTTATGGCGGCGGACTCTCCGTTGCCATGTGGATGGTGGAGATCATCGGTGCGGAAACTTCTGAAAAGTTACAGAAGTAAGGTTGTTGGTTTAACACTGCTCGTGGTTATGGGCTCCCAGGGCAGCAATATGGTAGCTGTCCTGTTTGCCATGAACCGCGATGTGGCTTCTCGTGCTGAATCCCAATTGGAAAATGGCAGCGACGTATTCGAAGAAGTTGTGCGTACGCGTGGCGGCCTGCTCGAACAAACGGTCCGCCCGTTAGCAGAAGACTTCACATTCAAGTCCGCGATAGCAAGCCGCTGAGTGCCAGCGCTTTTAATCCGCAATCGCGATACGGTGCCAGTCGCCGTTATACAGTATTTCCCATGTCGGCCAGTAAACCGGGTCCAGCTTTAGTGTTATTACCCGGGGTACGTTGTTCCAGCTGACAGTCGTCAGCCGAACCGACTCCCCTTCGGGTACATCACCGACCAGCTCAAGAAAGCTGTCAAGGTCCGCGACTTTTTTTCCGTCAACCTCAACGATACGACTACCGGCGGTCAATCCATACCTGGATGCAGGTGACCCGTAGCCGAAAAAGGCGACATACACGCCGACGGAGTCGATGGACCGCTGCGCAGCCATTTCACGGTAAGGCGCCTGCAGTAGTGCGCCACCCCATGCGATCACACGCCGCACTCCGCGTCCGTCGAGACGGGTTGTCGCTATATCAAAACTGTACTCACTCTTGTTACGCCATACTGTCACCCGGACGGTATCTTTTTGGGTCGCTTTCTCAACCTCGCGAAACCGGGTGACAGGTTTGCCGTCTATGCTTAGCAGCAGGTCACCCGGTTCGAGTACCTCGGCCGTCCGGGTACCGCCGACGGTCCTGACCACGGACAGCAACTGACGACGTTCCGGATTGGTCTTTTCTATGCGCTCGATCCAGTGATCAGACAAGCCGAAGCCGCGCGCGGCAGACAACGGCATCTGGCTGAATTCGGCCTCGAGTGAATTCAGACCCTCGCCGCTTCTTACAACCTCGAGCATTTCCTCCACGAGATCGATAGGAACGCCCTTGTTTTCCTGGCGCACATCATTACCGCTGTCAAACGCAAAGCTGGACCATAACGCTACCGCCCGCCCGTGCTCGTCAACCAGAACCCCATCGATACCCAGCGGAGGTGTTACCAGCGAAAGAGTCTCGAGGTTCGATTCACGGAACCTCATCGTGCGCGACAACGGCAGGTTAACGGAATCGACGGATGCGACCTGCACATCCTGACTCACGAGTTTGCTGTCCGGCCGCAACCCGACCGCAATCAGCTCATCACCGGCACGTTGTTCTTTATTCCGTATCGCGATGGGATGAACGGGCGTAGTGCCGATAAGTGCAGGATCGTAAGAGAGCAGCGCCAGATTATGGAATGGGTGTATGAACTCAACTGTGCCAACCGTTTCAACGGAACCGGCAAAAGTAATGCGTACGTCGCCCATGGCAACCGGCACCGTGTTCCGGTCCACGACGATATAGCCCCGCTCGGTATCGACAATGATCCCGGTGCCGTAATAGTGGCGGTCACTGACACCCGATATCGTGTAGGGCATATCGAAATTGACCAGCACGAGCGAGGGGGCCAGTTTCTGCATGAGCCTGTTGTCCTGCTCGATGAAACTGGCGGTCGCCGGTTCCGGGGGTTTAGCCGGCGGTCCCGGATCCAGCGCCCGGCACGGCCAGTATCCCCGCTTATCGTCGCGTACGCAGCGCTTCAGCGGGAACCAGCGCCGGTCCATGTGGACGATACGTAGCTTGCTGTTCGATGGGTCTTCCATGGTGAAATACCGGACGGCCACTTCCTGCCGATCCGCGAACTGCGCCAACACGGTTTCAAAGTCTTCAAGGTTGTTAACCGGCTGACCATCCAGTTCGACGATAACGCTCCTCCGCGGGATTTCCGCGGTATCAAACATATAGCCTGCTTCTGCCACGTACACTCCGGCGATCGGGCGATTAATGTGCCAGGCCTGCTGATAAGACAGGTTATGAACAATTCCGTGGCCGATCTCAATGTACTGTGAAGGAGTAATGGCATGCAGATCTGCAACGACCAGTTCCTGTTCGAGCCGTTCGCCGTTACGTTCCAGCATCAGGGTCACAGGTACCCCGACGCTGTCATCAAGGATCGCTTCGAGCGGTACAAAATCTGTCAGGTTGTTGCCGTTGACCGAGAGCAGTATGTCGCCAACCTGCAAGGCATCCTGGCCCGGACCACCGCGGAGAATATTGCTAACCACCAGCATCCCGGTTTGTTGCGGGAACTCTTGCCGGAATTTGCCCTCGGTTTCGGTCTGCAGGCCAAGCCGGCGCAATTCAGCGAACGCGACCTGAATGAATTGCGTGCCCAGGGTGCCGCGGGTCACTGGCTGACCGTTGCGTACCAAGTCGACCGCGCGCTTCACTCGATCGAGCGGGAGAAAAAAACTGGAGGCGGCGTTGCTGCTGGCACTCGCATTCAGGGCAACGACCCTGCCCTGCTTGTCCAGCACCGGCGATCCGGATGACCCCCCCGAGCTACCCGACGCCGCCTGAATGTAATAGGTATTGAAATCGTTGTACTTGGCAAACCCGTAGGTCGGTGCGCGGCGATCGAGGCGCGCGATCGTGCCCGACAGGATCGACAGTTGTTCACCGGCGTCGTTGCCCACGATACGTACTTCAAGGCCGACCGCAGCGCGCTCGGGCGTCAGTGCCAGTTCGGCTGGTTGTATATAGCTCAACGCTTCCGGGTCATAACGAAATAGCCCGAAGTCGTGGACCGGATCGCGGTATACCGGTATCAGCGGCACTTCTTCCTGGTTAAGAAACAGTGCCTCCGTGCGCACCGGCGCCGGCGTTACCACGTGGCGATTGGTCAGAATCAGTCCCTGCTCTGAATCGACCACGAAACCCGTTGCCTGCGTGGACACGTTGTGCTCGGTATCGAATGACCGGGTTACATCAATTTTCAGCGACACCACGCCGGTTGAGATGCGTTCGATCATCTCGCTCCAGTCGGCCGTTTCACTTCCGGCGACGGAGCTCTGCATAAGCAGCAAAAGCAGCAACGATATACGCAAAATTGTTGGCCGCATGCGAACCTGACTGTGCATACACATCTGCTATATGACGTTCTGGTTAGACTGCCTAAAAATCCAGCCGGTAGCCAAAGTTCTGCTCAAATATTTCATTAACGCTCTCGCGTGTGTATGTGTGGTTCTGTGTGCCCTGGCTCGCTACCTTGATGGCTCCCAGCACTGCCGCCAGCCGGCCTGTATCGGCCCAGTTCAAATCGTTCAGCAGTCCATACAGCAAACCCGCCCGATACGCATCACCGCAACCGGTCGGATCGCTGACATCGGCAGCTTTGACCGCCGGTATTTCAATTCGCTCGCCGTCACTGAAGATCTCGGAGCCCCGCGATCCGTGCGTAACTATCAACGCGTCAACCTGTGCGCCGACTTCTTCCCTGGACCAGCCGGTACGTTCCTGCAACATCTGTCCTTCATAGTCGTTCACTGCAACCCAGTTGGCCTTGGAAACCAGACCCCGCAGTTCATCGCCGTCAAACATCGGCAGCCCCTGCCCCGGATCAAAAACAAAGGGTATAGCGGCGGCCGCGAACTGATCCGCATGTTCAATCATGCCCTGTTTGCCGTCGGGTGAAATCATGCCGAGGGAAATGCCTGCATCGGCAGGAATCTCGTTCAGGTGTGCGTGGTCCATCGCGCCGGGATGAAAGGCCGTAATCTGGTTATCGTCCAGGTCCGTCGTGATATACGCCTGGGCAGTGAGCGACGTATCTATTTCCTTCAGATAGCGGCTGTCGAGGCCCTGCTGCTCCAACCAGCCCCAGTAAGGCGCGAAGTCTGTGCCAACCGTCGCCATCGCAAAGCCTTCGCCGCCAAGCAGGTTCAGGTTGTAGGCAATATTTCCGGCACAACCGCCGAACTCCTTGCGCATATCAGGCACGAGAAAGGCCACGTTAAGAATATGAATCTGGTCCGGCAGGATCTGCTCTTTAAAGTGCCCGGGAAATACCATGATGTTGTCGTAAGCCATCGAGCCGCAAATCAATGCTGACATTCATTTACTCCTGATTCGGCTTTGCCCGGTTAGACATCAGCCTTTTCGTTGGCCGGATTCGGCGGATTGCCACACCAGGTCCGGTTGCTTAGCAGCACGCACATCGTCGAGCCTCCGAACCGGCATTGTTAATGGTGCCTGCTTTACCGTGTCCGGATCTGAGTATGCAGCATCACGAATTTTTGCCATCGCGGCAACAAAGCCGTCAAGCGAGCGCCGAGATTCACTTTCTGTAGGTTCGATTAACAGGCACTCCGGCACCAGCAACGGAAAGTAGGTCGTTGGCGCATGAAAGCCATAATCCAGCAGTGCCTTCGCAAAATCCATCGCGGTAACACCAGTCTCCCGGGCAATCTGTTTCAGGGAAACAATAAACTCATGGCTGGCGCGTCGCTCGGGGAACTCGACTTCGAAGCCTGCTTCACGTAAACACACCATCAGGTAGTTAGCGTTAAGCACGGCAAAATCCGACACACGTTCCATCCCTGTCCGGCCAAGCATACGCATATAGACATACGCACGCAGCAATACGCCCGCGTTGCCCATAAAGGCCGACAGGCGACCGATGCTTTGGGGATATTGCTCTTCCGTAGCCCAGGTATAGCGACCGTCAACTTTCTGCACAAACGGCACCGGCAAGAATGGCTTTAGCCGTTCAGTGACGCCCACAGCTCCGGAACCCGGTCCGCCTCCGCCGTGGGGGGTCGAAAAGGTTTTGTGCAGGTTCATATGAATAACATCAAAACCCATATCGCCCGGCAGGGTTTTACCCAGAATTGCGTTGAGGTTGGCACCGTCGTAATAAAGAAGCCCGCCAGCCGCATGAATAATTGCAGCAATCTCTTCTATCTGCCGTTCAAATAATCCCAGAGTAGACGGGTTGGTCAGCATGATGCCCGCCGTATTCGATCCTGCAACCGCACGCAGCCGGTCTATATCCAGATCTCCATCTTCCCGGGTGGGTATTTCAACGACTTCGCAACCACACATCGTTGCTGTTGCGGGGTTGGTGCCGTGCGCCGCGTCGGGCACGATGATCTGGTTTCGCGCCTCGTCACCCCGTGACTCGTGATAGGCCCTGATCATGGCCACGCCTGCAAATTCGCCCTGTGCACCTGCCATCGGCGTGAGTGATACGGCCGCCATGCCGGTCGCTACCTGCAGCATCTCCTGCAGTTCGAACATGGTTTGCAAATAACCCTGGCCATGCTCCACCGGACCGAGCGGATGACGCCCGAGAAACTGCGGCAGCATCGCCAGCCGGTTGCAGACCCGTGGGTTGTATTTCATCGTACACGAGCCCAGCGGATAGAACTGCGTATCGATGGAAAAGTTCTGTTGCGAAAGTCGTGTGTAATGCCGCACGACTTCCAGTTCGGAAGCACTGGGCAACATCAGTTCATCAGTACGCAAAACTTCTGCCAGCAGGTTCGGCCTTGCATCCGAGTCTGCTACAAAACCCTGACGGCTGGCGGATGAATATTCAAAGATCAATGGTTCAGTCATGCCGCAGCTCCAAGAATTTCGCGTGCCGTATCAGCGTAGGCAGAAATATCTGCAGCGCTGCGCATTTCTGTTGCGCAAACCAGCAATGCATTGCCGAGTTCCGGATAATCTGCTGACAGATCGTATCCACCGAGGATACCGTTCGAAGACAAGGCATCGAGCACACCAGCAACCGGCCGATCAAAAGCAAGCACTGCTTCGTGGAAAAATGGCGCCGCAAAGCTCCTGGTTACTCCGGGCAGGGCAATTAAAGCCTCGACTAATGCTGAGGTATTGGCATTGCAACTCGTCGCAACACTGCGCAATCCGGGGGCTCCCAGCAGTGACATGTAAATCGTTGCCGCGGTGGCGACTAACCCCTGGTTGGTACAGATATTGGATGTCGCGCGTGACCGGCGTATGTGCTGCTCGCGCGCCTGCAGAGTAAGGGTAAAGCCGGGTTTGCCTTCCAGATCAACTGTGCGGCCGACAATGCGTCCGGGCATTTGCCTTATAACTGCCTGGCGACAAACAAGGAAACCGAAATAAGGACCGCCCGATGACATCGGAATGCCCATAGGCTGACCTTCGCCACAGGCTATGTCGGCACCGGCCGCGCCCCATTGACCCGGCGGTTTAAGCAGGGCAAGAGCCATGGGGTTTGCAACCCCGATGACCAGCGCGCCGCCACTGTGCGCCCAGTCGGTCAGCACATCGACGTGATCGAGCGAGCCGAGAAAATTCGGGTTCTGGATTGCCACCGCCGCAAAATCCCCGGCGGAAAGATTATCGAGCGTTTTAAGATCGCTGATGCCATCACGCATGGGTAATTCGACCAGTTCAATACGCTGGCCCTTCAACATGACCCGCGCAACCTCCCTGTAGGCCGGGCTAAGTGTCCGGGGTACCAGAATATTGCGTGACCGGTTTTTGCGATTCGCGCGCACCGCCATCAGGCAGGCCTCCGCAAACGCCGTCGCCCCGTCGTACAAAGAGGCATTGGAAACCTCGAGCCCGGTCAGGCTGGCCAGCATCGTCTGGAATTCATAGATGACCTGCAGCGTCCCCTGGCTTGCTTCAGCCTGGTACGGAGTGTAGGCACTGTAGAACTCACCGCGGGTCGCGATATCCCAAACAGCAGCTGGTACATAATGGTCATAGGCACCGGCACCAATAAAACACAACGGCTCGCCGTCATGGCGCGCGCGCATTTGCATCAGTTGAGTTATTTCGGCCTCACTCAAAGCGGGGCCTATCCCCTCTAAACCCTTTATTCGCAAACCGGCGGGAATTTCATCAAACAACTCACCAAGCGCGGCAACGCCGACGCGGGACAGCATTGTGCTGATATCTGATTCTGTATGCGGGACAAATGGCATGGGGTTTTCAGCCTTTCAGGCTTCGACTTCGGCGAGGAAGCGGCCGTAGGATTCCGCATCCATCATTTGATCGAGCGCCTTGGCATCCTCGGGGCGTAACCGGAAAACCCAGCCATCTCCATAGGGGCTGCTGTTCACCAGTTCGGGTTCTTCCGTGAGTGACGCATTGGCCTCGGTAACTTCGCCTGCGACCGGACAATAAATATCGCTGGCCGCCTTGACTGATTCAATGACGGCGCAGGCATCACCCACGCCAAGACCTGCACCCGCTTCCGGCAACTCGACAAAAACAAGCTCGCCCAGCGCCTCCTGGGCATGGTCGGTAATCCCGACGGTGACAGACCCGTCATCTTCCAGTCTTAACCATTCGTGATCCTTCGTGTACAGACAACTTTCGGGTACTTCGCTCATCTTTAAATCTCCGCGTTAAACGAGTATTTGCCCTTGTTTTACGAACGGCGGGCGTACGATGCGTGCCGGTTTGAAATTTGATCTTATTTCGACTTCACAGTGTTCGCCTGCGGCAGACGGAACACGGGCCAGCGCTATTGAGCACTCTAGCGTGGGAGAGAAACCGCCGCTCGTCACCCGGCCGTCACCGGCATCCGTCACAACCCGCTGACCCGCACGGATCACGCCGCGATCTTCCAGCACCAGGCCAACCAGGCGATGCGATCCTTTTGATCGCTTTTCTTCCTCCAGCACCGGTCGGCCGATAAAATCCCTGTCACCCGGTTCCCAGCAGACCGTCCACCCGAGGTTACTCACCAGCGGTGATGTCTGCATATCCATATCCTGGCCATAAAGATTCAGACCTGCTTCAAGCCGCAGCGTATCCCTGGCGCCAAGGCCGCAGGGCTGAACGCCGGCCGTGATTAACTCATCCCAAATCTTCCCGGCTGCAGCAGGCTTAAGCAGAATTTCCCAGCCATCTTCGCCGGTGTAGCCGGTACGCGCCATGAAAATATTAGCTGCATCAAGCGACTCAAAACTTTCCAGGCCGAGCGCTTGCTCACCCAGGCCTTCCGGTAACAATGGTGCCGTCGTCGCACGTGCCTCGGGGCCTTGCACCGCAAGCATAGCGAGATCGGTACGCTCGCCTATTGATACGTCGAAATCGGCCGCTGTTTTATGCATCCAGTTGAGATCAGCGTCGTGTGTCGCCGCGTTGATGATCACACGGTAACCGGGGCCTTGCTGTCGGTAAACGATCAGGTCGTCGATTACCCCGCCCGCCGGGTTAAGCATGCAGCTGTACAGTCCCTTGCCTGGTGCTGTGAGCCGCTCGACATCGTTCGCGAGCAGTCGTCTTAACCAGTTACGGCTGTCCGCCCCGTCGATATCAACAACGGTCATATGTGAGACATCAAAAATGCCTGCGCCGGACCTGACTGCATGATGCTCGTCCAGCTGTGACCCGTAGTGCAGGGGCATATCCCAACCGCCGAAATCGACGATCTTCGCGCCTGCAGCGACATGCCGCTCGTAAAGATGTGTCTGTTTTCCCATTCGCAATGCTCTTAGGCCGGCAACAAAAAAGGCGGCAGGCCAAAGCCTGCCGCCCCTCTGTCCTGTTACCTGAGAGATCGGGTCAAGCGCGCACCCTTAATAAGGTGTCTTACAGCGCTCAACCGCACCCCTTCGGTGGGCTGACAATGCAGCCGCTCTCCAGAGTCAATCCAGGTTCGCAGTCCGTTTGCCTGAGCGTTTCCGAGCGAGTTGCGCCTTCGGCGGCCTGCGGCAGGAAGGTTTACTTACCTGCACGGCACTCTCACGCGAACCTGAAAGATTGAGTGCGCATGATACCCAAAAAATGCCGTTGTGCTAACACAATTGGACATTTGCTGTCATATAGATCGAAGCCGCGCTGCGGCAGCTAACCCCTGTCTCGCGCCCATCAGGTCGCCTGAGAACCCACCAGTTTTTCAATCTCATCCGGGTCAGTCGGAAGATCACGCGTCAGCACTTCATGTCCATCGCGGGTGACCACAACATCGTCTTCGATACGAATTCCAATGTTCCGCCACTTCTTGGCAATATTGCGTGCGCCAGCTATATATATGCCCGGCTCTACCGTCATCACCATGCCGGGTTCCAGCAGTCGCCACTGGTCCGATACCTTGTAGTCTCCCACGTCATGCACATCCATACCGAGCCAGTGTCCGGTCCGGTGCATAAAATATTTCCGGTATTTCGTATCGCGCAGCAGGATCTTGAGCGACCCTTTCAACAACCCCATGTTGATTAAACCCCGGGTTATAACCTTCACAGCCGCATCATGCGGGTCGTTCCAGTGATTACCGGGCTGCACTTTCGCAGTCGCGGCCGAGCTTGCCTCCAGAACAAGCTCGTAGACTTCCCGCTGGGCGGCAGAAAACCGTCCGTTCACAGGCCATGTCCGGGTAACGTCCGAAGCATAGTAGTCGTACTCGCAACCCACGTCGGCCAGCACCAGCTCGCCATCAATCAGCGGCTGATCATTCTGAACGTAATGCAGTATGCAGGCATTATTCCCGCCCCCGATGATGGGTTGATAGGACAGGCTGGCGGCGTTGCTGCGAAACTCATGTACATATTCGGCTTCAAGTTCGTATTCGTACAACCCGGGCCGGCAGACTGCCATCGCCCGCCTATGGGCGGCTACCGCTATTTTTGCCGCCTTGCGTAATGCGCCCAGTTCCACCCTGCTCTTGTATAAGCGCAGGTCATGAAGCAGATGATCCAGGGCAATGAATTCATCCGGGGTATGCGCGCCCACGCCGCCCCTGGAACGCATCTCCGTTACCCAGCCAATAAGCTTGCTGTCGAATTCGGGGCGTGCGCCCATCGTGTAAAAGACGCGCTCGCAGTGTTGCACCAGGTCGGGTAAGACCTCATCTACGTCTTCTATGGAAAATGCCTCATCCGCACCGAAATCCGCGACTGCGCCTGCAGGCCCCGCCCGCCTGCCGTCCCAGATCTCCCTGCCGGGGTCGTTCCGGCGGCAAAACAGCAGAAACTCACCATCCGCCCTGCCCGGTATCAGTACCGCAATAGATTCTTGTTCGGTAAAACCCGTCAGGTAGTAAAAGTCGCTGTCCGGCCGATAGGGATATTCCACATCCCGGTTGCGCCTGGTCGCAGGTGCAGTAGGCAGTATCGCGATACTCCCCTTGCCCATCATGCGCATTAGCGCCCGCCGGCGTCTTGTAAATTCCCTGGGGTTCATTCGCTGGCCTGGTTATCGTTATAGCTCTGGCCTGACGGTCGCAGCGCCATCGTTTCGTCATATACAAGTTGTGCGGATACGCGCACATATTCCACGAGCTCAGCATAAGCCTGCTCAGATTCTTCGCCGCTCTCTTCGTCAACGCCGGCCCGGGTGATCTCGCCAAAATCTTCCAGTATCTCGGCCGGAATGGAAGCATCGAGGGCATCCGCCCCGGGTCCCTCGTCGGCCCCGCCGGCCGTTGCAAGGCCATGCATAAACCCATGGCACCAGTCGGCAAGACCCATGGTGCGCTCACGCAGGGGCTCATGGTCATCAGGCAACAGGGGCATAAATCCCATATCACCCGCCTCGAGGCTCAGTATTGTTCTGGCCGCCAGTTCCTTGAGGGTACGCGCGCGTTCTTCCGCAAGCACGTCGTTCCTGTCCGCATCTGAAAGCAATTCCGCCACCCAGCCTGTAATTGCAGCGGCGCCGCCCAGGCAAGCCATACCGCAAAATGCACCATGTGCTTCAGACGCATCCCATGCTGATCCGGCAACGGTCAACAATCGTTCTATATCATCAAAATCGTCTGTCTGATGGTCGGGCATGGATGTTTCCGCGTATCGGGACGCCGCAATCACCGCGACCAGACTGCAAAGGTCGTATATCCTATCATTGAGACTGGTAACCGTGTATTGACCATGATGCAGTGCAGACACTATATTGAACCGCATGTCTGAATCACCTGAACATAATTTTGGCCAGGAACTCGAGCGTTTTGAAAAACGCCTCGATGAACTGGTAGTTATTTGCGGACAGTTAAAGGAAGAAAACCGGTCTCTGAAGGAGCGCCAAGACTCTTTGATTGCGGACAGGGCTACCCTGCTACAAAAGAACGAGCAGGTACGGGCAAGGGTAGAAGCAATGATTAGTCGACTTAAGGCAATGGAGCACGGCACATGACGGAGATGTACGCTCACGTCAACGTAAAAATACTGGAGAAGGAATACCAGGTTTCCTGTAAAGCAGATGAACGTGCTGATCTTCTGGACTCAGCTGAACTGCTGAATTCCAAAATGCTGGAAATTCGGGATAGCGGAAAGGTTACCGGGCTGGATCGAATCGCCGTAATGGCGGCGCTGAATATGGCAAACGAGCTGATACAGGCCCGTGGCCACGGCGATACCATTGAAGTTGAGGCCACAGGCCGCCTGCAATCTATGCGTGAGCGTGTAGAGACTGCACTTCAATTCGGACAGCAGCTCGAAATTTAGTGACCTCGATACTGGAGGTATCGAAGCTCCGGGCCGATAATCAGTTCTGGCTCCTCCTGCCGTGTTCGATGCGAATCTGGAAGTCCCTCGACCCTAAATTTCAGATCGGGGTCGTTCTCTGCAGGCAGCTGTGTGCATAACCGCTTCGGCGGAAAGCCTTCGCTGCCGCGGTTGACCCCACCTTCCGCTCTGGTTCGAGAGCAATGATTTGTAACGGCACATGCGGGAGGAGCCTCTTCTTTGGTGCATACACAGCGCGATAACAGATAGTCGATAGCGATGAAACCCGATGCCCGCGCGCAGCGCGCACAAATGAAACAACGCCGCCGCGCGCTCAGTCATAGCGAAATACAGACCGCATCTGCAGCTGTTTGCAAAAGAATCTGGCAGATTCCTGCGCTGCGACGTGCAAAACGGGTCGCTATATATATGTCTGTAGCCGGCGAAATCGATTGTCTCCCGATCGCTGAAACGGCCTGGTTGCGCAAAATGCGCACTTTTGCGCCTGTTTTGGCCGGTAAGCAACTGATTTTCGCGCCCCTGGACAGAGGCACCCGCCTGCATACCAATCGCTACCAGATATTAGAACCAGTCTACAAACGTGCGCAATGCGTACAGGCGAAACATCTTGATGTAGTCATTGTTCCCTTGCTTGCATTTGACCGGAACGGAAACCGGCTGGGTATGGGCGGCGGTTTTTACGATCGTACTTTTGCTTTTACGCGACATCGTAAAATACTTCGCCGGCCGTTGCTGATTGGTGTGGCATATGACTTTCAGCGCGTTTCCGACTTGCATCTAACAGCTCGCGATGTGCCAGTGCATGCTGTCATAACAGAGAAAGAAAGTTACGGAAGTTATTGATGTATAGCTACCAATAACAGATCTTTTTTTCTGCATTCTTCGCATAAACACCTACGCAAAAATTTCCATGCATCAGTTCTTTTTTTTGGCACTTTACACGCCCCGAAAAAGGTAAAAAATCCTTGTTAACACAACTACTAAAAAATTCTTGACTCACTGGAATTTTGGCTACGCTTGTATATACTCAATCGCGGTTAACCCGACATGGAGACTGCTATGGCAAAGCGAAAGAAGGTTTCCCGAAAGAGAAAATCTTCGGCGAAACGAAAGACGAAAAAGAAGGTGAGTCGTAAGAAGGCGAAACGTAAGACCAAGCGTAAGGCTAAGAAGAAAGCCAAGCGCAAGGTAAAGAGAAAGGCAAAACGCAAGGCTAAGAAAAAAGCCAAGCGTAAGACGAAGCGTAAGACGAAGCGTAAGGCCAAGAAGAAGGCCAAACGCAAAGCCAAGCGTAAGACGAAGCGTAAGGCCAAGAAGAAGGCCAAGCGCAAGAAGAAAGCCAAGCGTAAGAAGAAAGCCAAGCGTAAGACGAAGCGTAAGGCCAAGAAGAAGGCCAAACGCAAGAAACGGAAAAAGGCTAGGAAAAAGGCTAGTCGCAGGAAACGCAAGTAGGTTCCTGTAGCCACCCCTTAAGGTGGTTTCCGAGGATGTGCCCGCTCTAGTAGCGGGCACATTCATTTCTGCCCCAGGGAAACGGCCCGGTCGATTGCAAGGGCACGCCTGTATGTATAATCGGCGCCCTGAACCACGGGGAAATCAATGCATCAATCGGAAAAAAAGCGTCAGGCTGCGCTGGCCGCACTGGAATACATACCAGATGGCGTGCAGCTGGGTGTTGGCACGGGTTCGACCGTCAATTACTTTATCGATGCATTACCCCAGGTCCGGTCGAAGATCAGCTCCGTCGTCGCAAGCTCGGAAGCAACCCGGGAGCGCCTCAAAAAACTTGACTTCAAAGTCCTGGACCTGGCGGAGACCGGCGACCTTGATTTGTATGTGGACGGCGCCGATGAAGCAAATAAGCATTTTCATTTGATCAAGGGCGGCGGCGGTGCATTAACGCGCGAAAAAGTACTGGCGGGCGCGTCGAGCAAATTCGTCTGTATCGTCGATGACGAAAAAATGGTCGGCGCACTCGGCGCATTTCCATTACCTGTCGAGGTCATACCGATGGCCCGTTCCTTCGTCTCCCGGCGCTTTGTCAAGCACCGCGGCCAACCGGTTTACCGCGAAGGCTTCCTGACCGATAACGGCAATGAGATCATCGACGTTCATAACCTGAGTATTACCAACCCGCCGGAGATGGAAGAACGCTTCAGCCGGATCCCGGGGGTAGTGACGGTGGGGATCTTCGCCCACAGGGGAGCCGATGTAATCCTGGTAGCGGATAACAAGCAGGTCAGGGTGATGGAGAAGTGAAGTGATGGCAGGCTTCCAGGCGGTAGCGGTACGCCTGGAAGGCTACACGCCGGAACTCAAATGAGGATGCAGATCGGAAGCGGCATAGCTTCAAATTCCATCCGAATTTGGATCGAGAAACCGCTGGTTTCGAAGACGTGGTTAGGTACCGAGCGATGTCAGATAATGACGACAAGAATGGCAAAAGTAAAAATCCGAAATGGACGCTATCGGAGCAAGAAAAGCAGAAATTGAAAGAGCGATTCGGTATCGAATATTCCGAAGATATGGACTTATCCGAGGTCAAGAAACAATTCGAGATCACGCGAGAGAAGATCCGAGAAATAGAGAAAAAGGCCCGTAAGAAACTCGACAACGACAGCGATCCGGAAGATTCTGCATAGCCTTTTAATCCAGCTTGCATCAGAAAATTGCTAGCTAATTCGAAAAGCGCCCCGTCGAGGGGCGTTTTCGAATCCCAGGATTGACTCGGTGCTCCGCACCTTCGCCCTTCGGGTGCGCTCACTGCGCGCGCCCATTTTCTCCGACGAACTGCCGTGTCTGCAATGCTGGCACGCTGTTCGCGCATCGCTCTCCCCATCTGTTGGTCAGTGCCGGGGGCATGTCGACGAGGAATAAAGCGGACCGAAGGGAGCCATCCCGGCGATATGCCCCCGGCACTGACCAACATCCGGACCCGGGTCGAACGAAGGTTCGAATCCATATGGGCCACCCAGCCATACAAGAAAGGCCCCTAAAGGGGCCCTTCTTGTATGGCTGGGGGACCAGGATTCGAACCTGGGTTGGCGGAGTCAGAGTCCGCAGTCCTACCGCTAGACGATCCCCCAAGATCGAGAACCGCTGGTCCTTTATAAGGATTAGCGCTTCGAGAACTGGGTTGCGCGACGTGCCTTGCGCAGACCGACTTTCTTACGCTCAACCTTACGCGCGTCGCGGGTCACGTAACCGGCCTGCCGCAGTGTCGGGCGCAGGTTGTCATCATAATCAAGCAGCGCACGTGTCAGGCCGTGACGAATAGCGCCGGCCTGGCCGGTCGTTCCACCGCCCTTTACGGTTACAGCGATATCGAAATTGCTTTCGAGGTTGGCAACCTCAAGCGGTTGACGAACGATCATTCTTGCGGTCTTACGCCCGAAAAATATATCCAGCGGGCGATTGTTTACGGTGATGTCGCCTTTGCCTGGGCGTAAGTACACCCTTGCAGTCGAAGTTTTGCGGCGGCCCGTACCGTAATAAATATCTGTGCTCATGTGTTTACTCTGTTATTGCTGCCGGCGTTCAAATATCCAGCGGCTGCGGCTGCTGCGCCTGGTGATCGTGTTCCGGCCCCGCGAATACTCTCAGCTTGCCAAACATCGCCCGGCCCAGGCGGTTTTTAGGCAGCATACCTTTAACTGCAATTTTCAGGGCCACTTCCGGGGTATCGTCCATCAGTTTCTGCAGATTCACCGACTTCAGGTTGCCAATGTAACCCGTATGGCGGTAATACATCTTGTCCTGCAACTTATTGCCGGTCACCCGGATACGTGCTGCGTTGACCACGACAATATAATCGCCCGTATCGACATGCGGCGTAAATTCCGGTTTGTGCTTGCCGCGCAGACGGGAAGCAAGCTCTGTAGCCAGCCGGCCCAGAGTCTTGTCCGTCGCGTCTACAACGAACCAGTCACGCCTGACTTCCGCAGGCTTGGCAGATACGGTTTTCATGGTTAATCCTGTGACGTGTCTACGCGTGTATACCGGACCCTGTTTTATTAGCGCGTATCAAGGCTCCGGGACCGCAGAAAAGCGGGCCATTCTAGCTAACTAACCCCATATTTTCAACGGTTCCAGCTCCTTGGAAAGCTCCTGATTCAAAAGGAATATTCGAGCGATATCGAGGTGAATTTGTCGGCTTTTTTGGTCCCGGCCTCCACATCCGAGTTGCCCTGGATGGTATAGCCAATGGCCAGGGCGACGCCGCCTATCACATTGGCCTTGAGCCGGGTGATCGACTCCCAGTAGGTATTGTCGGATGATGAATTCATCAGGAGCAGTTGCTCAAATGAGCTGGTCTCGCTAATGGTCCAGGTGAAATCCCCGCCCAGCGTGAACAAGCCGCTGTCCTCGTCCTCGATGACGTCGGGGTCCTCGGCTATGAGTTTGTCCTGCTGGGTCCAGCCCGCACCAACCTCGAAATTTAACTGGAAACGCTCATCATCCAGCACCCGGCGGCCGTAACCGACGGTCTCGAAAGTCTGCTCGGGATAGCCGCTGAAACGGTTCTTTTTCCATTCGAGCCGGCCGAAGGCATAGCTACGCTCTGTGAGATTCTTAAGGCTTTTGCCCCAGGCCTGGTAGTTTTCCGCCGTCGTCTCTTCGTCCTCGCTGGCGCCAAAAACCTTGGCCTCGGCTTCATGTTCCCAGTCACCGGTCACGTATCCAATCAGTACCCGGGCCGTCCCACTGGTGCTATCCGTATTGCCGCTGGAGGCGATGTAGCCTACCGCCACTTCGCCGGACCAGGGGTCCTCATCTGCGGCATCTCCGTCGCCGGCACACACCGGGCCGGTTAATCCCCAAAGCAGGATCACGCCTGTAAATCGACTCATTCTCATGCCGTTCTCCTTTAGTGCCGCCCAAAGAACTCCGTGCGCTGGTCAGCGCAGCTGTGGCGTTCGTGGCGGGACCGGTATGATAGCCGTTATCTGATGCACCGAAATATTCTCGAGGAGAGCGGGCGCCAGGTTACTCGTCGCCTCGACGACCACCTCGAACGGCTCCCTGCCAACGATGGTACCAGTCGCACAATCCTGACTAAGATGTGCGCAGACGACGTTCGCCGCGCCGAGGGCGCGTCAGGCTGCGCTACGATGCACCTGCCCCTGCCCGTCCGTAAAGCCATGCAAGCGGCCTCACGGGTTATGACAGGCATATCCTTCAGGCTCTGACGGCTGGCCGGCGGCTTGCGCGGCTCACCTGAAACGGTTAAAAAGGGGTTGGGTTATTGGGTGAGGAAATACACATGGCAGCCGATGGAGAGGCACTTAGCGACGTGCCCGCCATTAATCGCTTTCTGACATATTGTCGCACGCGAACTGTGCCGGCCAAGGTGGTGATGATTCATGCCGGGGATTTACCCGACAGTCTCTATTACATCATCAGCGGTTCGGTAGAAGTCATGATCGAGGATGAGGACGGTAACGAGATGGTCCTCGCTTATCTCAACAAGGGTCAGTTCTTTGGTGAGATGGGTCTGTTCCACGATGCACCGGCGCGTAGCGCCTGGGTAAGGACTCGGATCGAATCAGAAATAGCCGAGATGACCTACCCGCGCTTCCGACAAATTGCCAGCGAGAATCCCGGACTTGTGTTTGAGCTGGCCACGCAACTGGCACTGAGGCTTGATCGCACCAACCGTAAACTGGGCGATCTGGCTTTTGTCGACGTTACCGGCCGGGTGGCACATGCAATTATGGATCTGTGCAACGAGCCCGATGCAATGACGCATCCGGACGGGATGCAGATCAAGGTCAGCCGGCAGGAACTCAGCCGACTGGTTGGTTGTTCACGGGAAATGGCCGGTCGCGTACTGAAAGTGCTCGAGGAACAGGGCCTGGTCTCAGCCAGCGGTAAAACCATCGTGGTTTATAACGCCCGGCCAAAAACACAGGTTCCGGTATCCGCCAACAGTTAGGCGGGCCAGCAATCCGGAGAAGGAGTTCAAAGCCGCGACGTGCAGACGTCGCGGCTTTTGTTATGGGTACAACTTGGACTCAGGCTGCTGCCCTGGAGAGTTCGGCTCTCATGGCCGCGATAGTCGCAGCGTAGTCTTCGCTACCGAAAATTGCGGAACCGGCGGCCATCATATCGGCCCCCGCTGCTGCAATCCCTGCGATATTGTCGACCCTGACTCCACCATCAACTTCCAGGTGAATGTCCCGGTCCTGCGCATCTATCAGTTGTCGTGCGGCCCGTAACTTGTCGAGGCTCGAGGTAATGAAGCTCTGCCCGCCGAATCCGGGATTCACCGACATAATCAGGACCAGGTCCAGGTCGTCCAGGCAATGGTCCAGGTGCGTCAGTGGTGTGGCCGGGTTAAATACCAGGCCGGGCTTGCAACCGGCATCGCGGATCAGTGCGATCGTTCTGTTCACGTGATCGCTCGCTTCCGGATGAAAGCTGATGTAAGTCGCCCCGGCTGCAGCAAAATCGGAGACGAGCCGGTCAACAGGACGAACCATCAGATGCACATCGATGGGTGCGGTGACACCGTGGTTGCGTAATGCCTCACAGACGAGTGGCCCGATGGTGAGATTAGGCACGTAGTGATTGTCCATGACGTCGAAGTGCACAACGTCGGCCCCGGCAGCCAGTACCGCGTTAACCTCTTCGCCCAGCCGGGCGAAGTCGGCCGACAATATCGACGGCGCTATAAGGTAGTCAGGCTTACTCGTCATGGTCCGGATCCCTTGTACGGGTCCGGACTATACCCGACTTGCCTAAAGTATGCTGTGACGGACCCTGACCCATACGATGCTACATGAGGCTGATGCGCGTCCGACGCCGCTTCGGCGCGCCGCCGGAAAGACGGCCTTATTTAAAACCACGATGATCGCGAATACGCTCGTAGGCCGCCCTGATCTCGCGGGTTTTCTCCTTGGCGACTTCGAGCATCGAGTCCGGCAGGCCCTTCGCGACGAGCTTGTCAGGATGGTGCTGATTCATGAGCCGGCGGTAGGCTGTCTTTACTTCCTTGTCTGTGGCGCCGGGTTCTATGTCCAGCGCCTTGTACGCCTGTTCGAGTGCTGCAGCCTCGCTTGCTGCTGTCGCATGCTGGCCGAAACTCCGCTGGGCGCGCAACAGCGCCTCGAGCTGGGCCATTTCCACACGGCTTACACTTAAGTTGCCGGCGATACGCCAGAGCACATCACGTTCGGCCGAATCAATATGGCCCTTGCCAAGCGGAATTTCCATGAGGATTTCGAGAAATGTCCGCAGCAGTTCCGGCTGACCCTGGCAGGCACCGGCAAGACGTTGCATCTGCGTGTCCAGCGGGAAACCCGGTTGCTTGCCACGGCTGAACAGTTCGATCGCTGCCCGGACTTCCTCCGGCCGCAACTGCCACTGGTGCATGATGCTGCGCGCAATCCGGATTTCCTCTTCGGATACCCGCCCGTCAGCCTTGGCGAGGCACCCCATCGCCAGGAACAGGCTTTCGAAGAACACCTTCTGGCGCTCGGCAGCCGATACTGAGGAGAACCCGCCAAAACCACGGCTACCGCGACTCAAGCCGCCTGACAAACCCCGGTCGAACTGGTGGCCAATAAAAATGCCTGCCACAGCCCCGAATAAACTGCCCTTGGATAGCAGGAACCCGAGTACGCCCCCGACTACTTTGCCTATCCAGTTACCACCAACCATTAATTATCACTTTTCTGCGCCTCGGTGCTGTGCCGGCCGCCGATACGGGGCTAAAATATGCCGTTTCGCGGATGCCGGTTCAGCTGGCGGATCATGCACTAACAAAAAATATTGCCACCAGGGCAAAGCAGGGCTATGAATAACACACTTTACGAATCGAAGCTGTCAGGCCTGGAGCGCATCAACCAGGGGAAAGTACGCGATATCTATTCTGTCGATGACGATCATCTGCTGATCGTCACCAGCGATCGCTTGTCTGCATTCGACGTAGTACTCCCTAACCCTATTCCGGGCAAGGGTGCGGTGCTAACGAAGCTATCTAATTTCTGGTTTGAACGCACTGCGGGTATCGTGCCCAATCACCTGAGCGACCTCGGTCTTGCAGATGTCGTAACAGATGAAACCGAACGCGCCGAACTGGGCGATCGAGCGGTCGTGGTGAAAAGGCTGAAACCTTTACCGGTGGAAGCAGTTGTACGCGGTTACCTGATCGGCTCCGGCTGGAAGGACTATCAAGAGACCGGTTCTGTCTGCGGTATCGAATTGCCACCCAACCTGGAAATGGCAGCACAGTTACCCGAACCCATATTCACGCCTGCTACCAAGGCAGACGTCGGCGAACATGACGAAAACATCGACTTCGGTCGCATGTGCGACATGATCGGCACCGAGCTCGCCGAACGCGTGCGAGACCTGTCTGTTCAGATCTATCTGAACGGTGCGGAATATGCCCGCGAGCGCGGTATTATTATTGCCGACACGAAATTCGAGTTTGGCCTGGATGAAGCGGGAGAGCTTTACCTGATTGACGAGGTGCTTACGCCTGATTCATCGCGCTTCTGGCCGGCCGATCAATATGCAACAGGAATCAGTCCGCCCAGTTTCGATAAGCAGTTTGTGCGCGACCATCTTGAGACGCTCAACTGGAACAAAACAGCGCCCGGACCTGAACTGCCACAGGAAATTATTATCCGTACCGCGGAAAAATATCAGCAGGCCCTGGATCAGCTGACAGCCTGAGCGTATCGGGGCGGGGCATTGAACCCCCGGATGTCGCGGGCAGCTAAGGTACACTAATGCTGCACCGCTATACGATGACACCGGAGAGGTTTGCTTGGACGAACTCCTGCTAAAGCTTGAAGCGCTGCTCTGGCATCGTGGGATCAAGTCACTGCACCCGAGCCTGCAGATCCTGATTCGATTCGTACGATTTATCTACGCTATTGTTCGTGACGTTGTTACGACCACACTAACGCTGCGTGCGATGGGACTGGTCTACATCACTATATTGTCCATCGTCCCGCTGCTTGCCCTGAGCTTTTCTGCGCTGAAGGGTTTCGGCATCCACCGCACCAGGATCGAACCCGCGCTGCGCAGTCTGCTCGCACCACTGGGCGAAAAAGGTATAGAACTGACTGATCAGCTCATCAGTTTTGTCGACAACGTACAGGGCGGATTGCTGGCGGGAGTTGGACTGATCCTGCTTATCTACACCACCGTGTCGATGATAAAAAAGATCGAGGACAGCCTGAATCACGTCTGGCGTGTCGATGCGGCACGAAGCTTCGTGCAACGATTCGGCGAGTACCTGAGTGTCGTGCTGGTCGGTCCGCTGCTCATGGTGACCGCTGTGGGCCTTATAGCAACGATAGGCAGCAATGCGCTGGTCGATCGCTTACTGCAGATAGGCCCCTTCGGCGCCACCGCGGTAATGATTGGCAAGATGATGCCCTATCTGCTGGTGAGCCTGATGTTCAGCCTGCTCTACTGGTTTATCCCGAATACCCGCGTGCGGGTTACCGCGGCCCTGGTCGGCGGACTGACGGGGGGAATGCTCTGGGCCGCCTGCGGGATGTTGTTCGCAACTTTTGTTGTTACGTCGACGCGGAACGTAACCATTTACGCTTCATTCGCGATCGTAATCATTGCCCTGATGTGGCTGTATATATCCTGGCTGATACTGCTGATCGGTGCACAGACCTCTTTCTATTGCCAGAACCCGGAATACCTGCGGACGGGATACCGCCAACTCAATATTGGCAACCAGATGCGTGAAGAGATCGCACTCAGCATAATGTTACTGGTCGCGGAATCGTTTAGAAAAGGCGGCAACCCCCTGACAACCAATGCTATAGGCGGACGCCTCCACATTCCTGGCATGCTTGTCGGGCTCGTCAGGAAACGGCTTGTGGTTGCCGGGTTACTGGAAATCGGCAGGCGTGGTCAACTGATACCCGCACGCGACCCGGGCAATATTATGCTCCGTGAGATCGTCCAGGCCGTCCGGACGGTTAACTCCGAAGATGTATTCAGGGGTGGCAAATGGCCGGCCAACGTCAGCAATGTGCTCGCTGAAATGGAATCTCTTGTCGGGCCGACGCTGGATAACACGAGCCTCTATGATCTGCTTGATGAGGACGCTGCCAGCACAGCCTGAACCGGTGACAGTCAGTTACCGGCAATGGTTACATTGTCTAAAAGTACAGAGCCGGTATGTATACCGCCCCGGAAATCCGTATCCGTGGCAATTGCCAGCATGCCCTTGTACATGTCGCGGAGGTTGCCGGCAATCGTGACCTCGTGAACCGGTTGGACAATCTCGCCGTCCTCTACCCAGAACCCGGTTGCGCCACGGGAATAATCGCCGGTAACCGTGTTTACCCCCTGCCCCATCAATTCGGTCACGATGAAACCTGTGCCCATTTCCTGCACAAGATCGGCATAGGTCGCGCCCGTATTGCTTACGACGAGATTGTGCACACCACCCGCATTGGCAGTTGACTGCATCCCGAGCTTGCGCGCGTAGTAACTGGCAAGTACATAACCTTTTAATACCCCGGACTCGACAAGTGTGCGGTCACGGGTTGCGACACCCTCGTCATCAAATGCTGCACTTCCCAGCGCTTTTGGAATGTGCGGCCGCTCAGTCACAGATACATGTGGTGCGAAAACCACCTGCCCCAGGCTGTCGAGCAGAAAACTGGCCCGTCTGTACAACGAGGCACCACGCAGCGCACCAATGGCGTGGCCGAACAACCCCCGGGCTAACTGCGCGGGATAAATTACCGGTGTTACTCGCGTATCGAGTTTCACGGCGCCGAGGCGCTTGACTGTTTTCTCCGCAGCTTCCCGGCCAATGACTTCTCCACCGACCAGGTCCGCCGGATCACGTGCGACAGTAAATTCGTAGTCGCGCTGCATGTCTGACCCTTCCGCCGCGATCACCGCGCACGACAGGCTGTGCTGGCTGTCGGGATACGCAGCGAGGAATCCGTGGCTGTTACCGTAGGCACGGCCACCTTCGTGACTATTGACAGTTGCGCCTTCGGAATTACTGATGCGTTTGTCGGACCCCAGCGCGGCAGCCTCACATTCGGTGGCCAGTTCGATCGCCTGGTCGGCATCCAGCGACCACGAATGGTAGAGATCAAGTTCCGGAAACTCGGTTGCCATTCGCTCGGCATCCGCCAGGCCGGATGCATCATCCTCGGCGCCGTAGCGTGCCAGGGAGCAGGCCTTCGCAACTGTTTCGTGCAAAGATTCGGTGCGCAGATCGGTGGTGCTGGCGCTGCCCTTACGCGTGCCAAAGTAAACCGTTACCGAGAGTCCCTGGTCGCGATGATATTCAAGTGTTTCAACCGCCTGTTTGCGGACGGTTACCGACAATCCTGAACCCGCACTTGCGCTGGCCTCTGCCTGGCTGGCGCCCGCATCATGAGCCTGCTCCAAAGCGGAGCCTATGCTGCTTTTCAGCCTTGCCAGGCTTTGTTCTGTTTCGGTTGCCGCCATTGTTCTCTCGTCGCTATGGAATCGGCGAATTCTAAACGATCTTTACATCGATGCACTTAGCTATAAAATACGTGGATGGACGCACAGGTTGGCATCATCATGGGCTCAAAGTCGGACTGGGAAGTCATGTCCCAGGTTTCGGCAACGCTCGACAAACTAGGAATAAGTAGCGAAAACCGGGTGATATCTGCCCACAGGGCGCCAAAACTCCTGACTGAATACTGTGAAAGCGCGCGTGATCGCGGTATCAAGGTGCTCGTGTGCGGTGCGGGCCTTGCTGCCGCATTGCCCGGCGTAGCGGCTGCCCATACCCCGTTACCGGTCCTGGGGGTCCCCCTCGAAGCGGGCGCGCTGAAAGGTCAGGATGCGCTGCACGCTATAGTGCAGATGCCGCCCGGTATACCGGTAGGAACGCTTGCCATAGGCAAACCGGGGGCCATCAATGCAGCGCTACTGGCTGCTGCCATCCTGGCCCTGAGCGATGACAAGGTTCGCGCGGCACTGGATGATTTCAGGGCCGCGCAGACGCAGAAAATTGCGGACATGCCGCCGCCTGATAAGTCCTGATAGGAAAAATTAGTCGTCTTTCGGTAAGCCAGCCCGGTCGTGACGAAAATCACGGCGCTTAAAGAAAACAAATAACCCGAATATCAGGCAGACGAAACCACCGACCAGGCATATGGTTGGCCAATACCAGAAATTCAGGTAAAGCGACGCAAGCAACATGGCAAGCCCGGACGCAGCATAAAGATAAGGCAACGTTTCGTAGAAGGGCTTGGAAATCCAGATACGCATATCGGGTTGTTTATCCCATCACCCTACCCTTCGGGTCAAGTGCCCGGCCGGCAAAAAAAGTGAAAAGGAACGGTGATTGCGCTCTTAGCCTGCAACACCACCGACGGTAAGCCGGTCGACACGCAAAGTCGGCTGGCCGACACCGACCGGCACCGACTGGCCTTCCTTGCCACAAACACCGATACCGGCATCCAGTGCAAGATCGTTGCCGACCATTGATACCTCGGTCAGAACCGATGGGCCGTCACCGATCAAGGTCGCATCTTTCAGTGGCTTGCCGATACGGCCGTTTTCGATCAGGTAGGTCTCACTGGTCGAAAACACGAATTTACCCGACGTGATATCCACCTGTCCCCCGGCAAAGTTGCGCGCATAAATCCCTTTATCAACCGAGGCAATAATTTCATCGGGATCATGGGGTCCGGGCAACATGTAAGTGTTCGTCATGCGCGGTAAGGGAAGATGTGCAAATGACTGGCGGCGCCCGTTACCGGTAGCCTCCATACCCATCAGCCGCGCGTTGAGCTTGTCCTGCATGTAGCCGGTCAGCCGTCCTTTCTCGATCAGTATTGTCTGTGCTGTCGGCGTACCTTCATCGTCGATGTTGAGCGAACCGCGTCTCCCTTCCATCGTGCCGTCATCGACAACCGTGCAAAATTCGGTCGCCACTTTTTCGCCGATGCGCCCGGCGAAAGCCGACGTACCCTTACGATTAAAATCACCTTCGAGGCCATGCCCTATGGCCTCGTGTAACAGTACGCCCGGCCAGCCCGGACCCAGAACAACCGGCATTTCGCCTGCCGGGGCAGCGTCGGCTTCCAGGTTCACCAGCGCCTGGCGGACCGCTTCCCGACCGTATTCCTGCGCGCGCCCTTCTTCCAGAAAGTACTTGTAGCTGTAGCGGCCGCCACCGCCACTAAAACCCTGTTCGCGCCGCTCTCCGGACTCGACAATCACGGAAACGTTGCACCTGATCAGCGGACGAATGTCTGCTGCGAGGACGCCGTCACTCGCACATACCAGGACCACTTCATGCGCCGCTGCCAAGCTAACCATCACCTGTTTTACCCGCGGGTCGATGGCCCGGGTTTCACGATCAACTACCTGGAGCAATTCAACCTTGGCCTCGTCGCTGATTGTAGTGAGTGGGTCTATCGCCGGGTACAGCTGGTGTCCGGACCGGGCCTGCCATGACTGCACGGCCCCGGCCTGTCCCTGGCGTGCTATCGCACTCGCGGCTTCAGCCGCCGACATCAGGGCCGGAACAACCAGTTCGTCGGAATAGGCAAACCCGGTTTTGTCTCCGGCCATAGCCCGGACACCCACCCCCTGATCAATACTGTGGCTGCCCTCCTTGACCCTGCCGTCTTCGAGTGACCACGCTTCGTTGCGCACAAACTGGAAATAGATGTCCGCGGAATCGACGCCGCCGGTCAGCATTTTGCCCAGGGCATCGTCCAGGTGACGATCCTCCAGACCGGTCGGTGCAAGTAAAAAATTCCGTGCAAGCTCTATAGGGTTGTCTGTAGCAGAACCTGTCATGCCTACTCCGTGTCTATTTGTCCTGTTCGCCTGTGCCGGAGTACCGGAAAATCCCGCCGGAGCCGGTTCAGTTCGTCCCTGTCATAGTTGGCCATCACCAGGCCGGGTTCACTACCTGCATCTGCAAGAACTTCGCCCCAGGGGTTCACAATCATCGCATGCCCCCAGGTATGTCGGCCCCCCGGATGCTCACCAACCTGGGCAGCGGCAACAACGTAGGCAAGATTTTCTGTAGCCCGGGCCCGCAACAGTAATTTCCAATGCGCGTTGCCCGTCGCAACCGTGAACGCGGCCGGTACCGCGAGCAGATCGAATCCGCTCGAAAGCATCTGTCGGAACAGTTCAGGGAAGCGAAGATCATAGCACACGGCCACTCCAAGATTTCCCCAAGGTGTACTAACAACGCATGGTTCAGAGCCTTGAGATGTAAAAGATGACTCTTTGTACACTTCCGCACCGGAATGTTTGTTTTGTTTTTCTGTGTCCGGCACCTGCACGTCAAACAAATGAATCTTATCGTAGCGTGCAACGCGTTCGCCACTGTCGTTGTAAACACAACATGCAGAGAATGGGCGCTCCGGATCACTACTACGAATCGGCAAAGTGCCCCCGACTATCCACAAACCCAGTTCCCGGGCATGCGCACTGAGGAAGGCCTGCACCGGACCGTCACCGTCAGCCTCGGCCAGGGCTTGCCGGTCCGCGCGGGTCTCAGACATCAGCGCAAAATTCTCGGGCAGTACAGTCAGCCCGGCGCCGTCCGCTGCGGCGCGCATTAGTTGGTCACCTGCCTGCGCAAGGTTGTCCTGAACATCGGCACCCGAGTTAAGCTGTAGCGCGGCCAGCCGCATCAGCTTCCTTCATCACCCGGCGATTCGGTATTAACCTCTTCAGCAACGTCGGGTTCCCCTGTAATCAAGCCTTTCATCGCCTCGATTTCTTCAGGTGAAAGCGTTGGCAACTGATCTTCGCAGTCCGCGTATGCCGTCGTGTCCAGCTCGGAGCGCTCCACCTGGTTAATGGTGGGTTCCTCCCAACTACCCGAAATCTTGTAATAGTTCTCACCGATGCCGCTCAGCGGTTTCTTGAAAATCTGGGTAATCAGCAAGAGGGGCGCCGCGACGGCCGCACCGCCGAACATATAGCCTGCTGCCGGCATAATTTGTGATACATGTGGTTTAACCACCGCGACCTGGTCGTAATCCTGCGCCGCCGCGCCGGCACGGCCGACGATACCCATGTCGGCAACCGGGCCCTCGAGCCCCAGGTTGCATGTCCAGGCATCACCGAAGTCGAGCCGGAACCTGCCCTGGATCCGGTTGAACTTCAGGCCGTCGGCAGTAATTTCACTGAAGTCCAGCGCCAGCCTGCGAGGCAGGGCGGCGACACTCAGCAACCCCAGTATCTTCCCGCCGGCCGGGTCGACCTCGTTGACTACCCCGTCCTTGACTTCGAGCTCGAGCTCGCCGGTCGACTCGTAAACGATGCCTAATCCCGGCCCTCCTTCCCAGAGAAAGTCGGCAACGACTTTCGCGGATTCTGCGCTGATGAGCGGCGTGTAACCGAGCTTCTGCAGGGTGTCAGCCATGTCGGTACTCACCAGGTCCACATGCAGCCGGCTGCGCTGTGCCTTGTCGACGACTGCCCAGTCCGCTGACATTTTGGTGGAGAAACTGGCCGAGTTGGTGTTCAGCAAATTTGAACGCAGGCCATCCGGGGTACGGCGAATATCCAGTTCCAGTTTTCCAAACCGCAGGTTACCCAGCGCGAAATCATCGATGCTTCCCCGTATCGCCGGCAAATCACGGGGATCCACCGGGTACTCGGCCTCCTCATCCGATGAACCTTCGTCTTCCAGCGGCTCGATCAACAGCGCACGCTCCAAGGCAAGTTCCGCGGGCCGGGGCCCGGTAAATAGGTAAGGCAACTCGATGAGTCCCTCAAGCCACGGTCCCGCAACATGGATATCCCAGGAACTCTCGTTGAAGTCGACGCGTGCATCGACATCCACAAAGCGATGGTTAAGCGCGAGCAGTTCGCCGATTTGCACGTCAGCCTGGCTGAAGTAGTGCTGCCATATCTGCGGGGCGCCTTTATCCGCCCGGAGGGGCTGGAAAGCTTCACTGGAAAATGCAGCCACCCATTCCGCAATGTCGAAAGTATCGACGTAGCCGCTTAAACGTATGCCGGGCCGGTCCGGCAATTCCGGCAATTCCCCCCTGCCACGGAAGTGACCGCGGTCTATCTGCCAGCTCTCTGACTCTTCCCGCATCCTTAATGCGAAGCCGATACCGCGCTCGATTGCTCCGTTAAGGTCTATAACGCCGGTCTCCGGAAACTGAACCTTGAGTTGCACCGCTTCCCACTCAGTCGCTTCCTTGTCTACAGGGGCCGGCAGCAGGCTGGTCACGCCCTCCAGCCTGGACTCGAACAGCAGGCGAAACTCCGTATCGGGGTTGCCCGGGACCGGAAACAACGCGGTGACTTTTGCAGGCGTTATACCCGTGAAAAACGGGGTTTCGGGTAAGTGGAGTGCTTCCTCAGCCTTGTCCACCTGCAGATTGCCGGTTACCGTTGCCCGGTGACTGTAGGTCGCCGTCGGATCCCCCGTGGGTAAAACGTCGATCTGCACGGCTTCGTCCAGCAGTTTGCCGGTGATGTCGCTGGCCGTTACGTCCGTATTGTGCACCCGGCCGGTGCCGTTGAGGTCGGTAAAGCGGGGATCTATTCCGTCAAGCCAGGCCGATGCACTGGAAATTTTTACTTCACCGTCAAGTTGCCACTGGTCTATATCGAGTACCGGCAGAATCAATTTTATGCTTGCGTCGACAGGGCCTTCAGCCCGCATCCTGGCAAATACCGGCCCCATGTTTTTGCCAACCGGCGTTTCCTGCAGCAAATGCAGCAACTTGTCGGCATCGCTCCTGCCACCGCCCTCAAGTTCCACTACACCATCCCGCAAATCCTCTATGTGCGCGGTTACATTTTCCAGGCGTACACCCGAGAGGTTGAGCTTGTTGCGATCGCTGTGCATCGATACCCCGTCAAACACGATGCTTCCGCTTGCATCCCGCAATGGTGGCCACTCCGGCGCATAATCGAGCACACCGTCTTGAAAATCGGCTTCGAGACGAAAAACCCCCTGGCCCCTGTCAAAGGGAAAATCCAGGACCGGGCCGCTTAAAGTAAATTTGGAGTGGGGAACCCGGCCGTTGACAAGGGCAGTGTCCAGCCACTCCATAACCTTATCCGACAGAACGTTGGGTAGATAAACTTTGCCTGCAGCAATATCGTCAACCTGCGCCTCGCCACTCAAATCAAGCACGGGCGTCTTAAATGCGGAATCAATATTGAGTTCGAACGAAGCCTCGGCAGACCCGTGTGGCGTTTCTGCCTGCACACCATCCGCGAACACGCGATAACCTTCCGGCGTTACGCGCCAGATGGCCAAACCATCGAGCCTGTTAATGTCCAGAACATTCCGAAACAACCTGGCAACACCGAACCTTGCATTGCGCGACTCGATAGTCAGGTTGCCGCCATCGTGGTCTGCCTGCACACTACCCGTGAACCCGCTGAGATCAAATTCCGGCCCCGGCGTTTTGTAACCGAGCTGGCTGAAGCTGAGTGCCAGGTCGAAATAGCCGGGCTTTTTGTCAATAAGCGAGAGATCCAGCCGCAGCTTTTCAACATCGCCGCTGAAACTGCCGTGCACACCTGCATCGATAAGCTGCTCCGATGCAACGGCCTGAACAAAAGGCATCAGGTCTTCCAGGCGCAGGAATCCTGCATTAAGCCTGATTGACTGTTCCCCGGAATCCGGCTCTTGCGAGTATTCCAGTTTCAGGTTGCTTCCCGGCCACACGCGGCCCAAGCGGCCAATCTTCAGCCTCTCCCCGGTCGCAACCCAACCGTTAGAGTCTTGTCGCCAGGCCAGCCGACCTTCCAGCAAATCAATGATAGTGGGCGGCCCCTGGGGCTGCGCCAGCTTTAATCGCTCAAGGTCAAGCTCCACGGCCATTCCGACGGGTACGAGTCCGCGAAACTCGACCGCAGCATCAATGGACCCTTCGCTGTCTATAACCGGAATGTCGCTGAGTTCCGCCAGCCGCAACCAGGGATCCAGGCGAAAATCATCTGCGCGCAACCAAAGTTCCCATGGGGTTTCACGGTCCATCTCATCGGGTGCGAACAGGAGTGCAAGAGGTATTTCACCTTCAAGTTCGAGCAGGTTACCTAGATCACCGTCTGGTTCCAGTTCGCCCGCAACATTCAGACGACCATCATCAAGCTTCAGGTTTAAGCCCTTTAATGTGCCGGTAATCTTCGGCCTGTCCCGCTGAATATTCTGAAAGCTGACAGCAACATCAGTGAGTTGCAGCATCCCTTCAGGAAGCTTGTTCGGGTCGAACTCTGTTTCACCTTCCCCCGGTACATAGTCACTGATGGGCCGCCCCTGTAACAGGAAAACGCCTTCCCGGTCGATGCGTGTGTCAACGCTTGTGCCTTCTATGTAAATCCTGCCCGGGGCGAGCTTACCCGTGGTCAGCAATTCAAAAAGATCGAGACTAACGGCAAGTTTCTCCGCTGCCGCAACCTGTTGTCCGTCCGGCAACTGAATAATTATCTGCGATAACCGGAGCTCAGGACCGTAAATCGAAATACCGGCACTTATGTGCTGAAAATCGACCTGGTAGCCTGATCGATCACGAACTTCTGCCTTGATGTCGTCTGTAAAATCTGCACCCTCCAGCAACAGAAGTCGCAACACCCCAACCAGCAATGCCAGGACAATAACCAGGCCCGCTGCAATCTGCAGAATCCAGCGGCTGAGATTGCTAAGGAGCGCGGTCATGTATATACATCCACATTCATCGCTACATGGGTACCACGTCGAACGAGTCCTGAACGCTCATCGCCTGTGCCTGGAGGCGTAACGGCCTGCCCGTAAGCTCTTCGAGTTCAGCCAGTGTGCCTGACTCTTCATCCAGCAGCAGCTCTACCACTTCCTCATGGGCGAGAATAACGAGCTCTCCCAGGGGAAACTGACGATGCTGGCGAAGTATCTCGCGAAAAATTTCGTAACAAACGCTTTCCGGCGTTTTTATGTGGCCACGCCCGTTGCACGTTGGACACGCTTCGCACAAAACATGCTCAAGACTTTCGCGGGTGCGCTTACGCGTCATTTCCACAAGCCCCAGCGGTGAAATATGGCATATCTGGTTGCGGGCATGATCGGCAGCCAGTGCCAGTTCGAGGGCCTCGAGAACCTGCCGTCGATGGGTGTCGGTCTGCATATCGATGAAGTCGATAATAATTATCCCCCCGAGGTTTCTGACCCGAAGCTGCCTTGCAATCGTTGCCGCTGCTTCAAGGTTGGTCCGGAAAATTGTTTCTTCCAGGTTGCTTCGGCCGATGTAACCACCCGTATTAACATCAATCGTTGTCATGGCCTCGGTCTGTTCGATTATCAGGTAGCCTCCCGACTTCAATCGAACATTGTGGTCGAGTGCCTGGTCAATTTCGTCATCAATTGCGTAGAGATCAAAGATAGGCCGCTGCCCCGTATAAAGCTCAATAGAAGAAGGCAGCTCAGGCATAAAGGTACGGGCAAAATCCAGCATGCCTTGCAAACATTCTTCTGAATCAACGCGCACGCGCTCTACCTGGTGATGTGCAAGATCCCTGATGACTCTTACTGCCAGGGGCAGGTCTGCATGTACCAACCTGACCCCGGGTTCGGATTGTGCTGTTTCCTGGATAACACTCCAGAGTTTGTCAAGAAACTGCACATCTGCAAGCAGCGCTTCCGAATTCTCGCCTTCGGACGCTGTACGCACGATATATCCATGTGTTGCATTATCGGGAAGCTGTGCTTCCATTTCGTTACGCAGGCGCTCGCGTTCAGTTTTGTCTTCGATACGGGCCGATACACCTACACCGGGCCTTTCGGGCATCATGACGAGGTAACGTGACGGGATCGTTACAAAGGTACTCAGCCGTGCGCCCTTATCGCCCAGCGGTTCCTTGAGAATCTGTACCAACAGTTCATCGCCTTCCCGAACGAGCTGGCGTATATCGACATGGTTATTGTCATCCGGTGATGCTTCAGCCCCGCCTGAACGAATATCCGAGGCATGGAGAAAAGCCGTACGCTGCAGACCAATATCAATGAAAGCCGCCTGCATGCCCGGCAGAACCCGGGATACACGGCCTTTGTAGATGTTGCCAACAAGTCCGGTGCGGGAAACGCGCTCAACAAGCAGTTCCTGCAGCACCCCGTCGTTCAGGACGGCGGCCCGCACTTCACGCGGCGTCACATTTATAAGTATTTCTTCCTTCATGAAAAGCCCTAAAATGTGCGGTGGAGTCCGGTTTTATCCTGTCAGGTCACGAATCCACCAGACTAAAGGCCGGCTTAAAGCCTACGCATCGTAACAATTCTGCGGTTTCATAAAGAGGCAGCCCGACAACCCCGGTATAGCTTCCGTTTATATGCGTTACAAATACAGCCCCGTAGCCCTGGATGGCATATGCACCCGCCTTGTCCCGGGGCTCGCCGGTCGCCCAGTAAGCTTCACGCGCTGCGGCCGATATCTTCCCAAAACTAACCTCTGTCTGACTTTGCCGTTCCAACAGCTGCTGCCCGTCTGCAATCGCAACCCCGCTAATGACCCGGTGGGTCCGATCTGACAACAGCGTGAGCATCTCCAGGGCATCGTCACGATCCCGCGGCTTCCCCAGGATGCGTTCACCAAGCACCACCACCGTATCTGCGCCCAGTACCGGCCTTTTTCCGGCGCCTGTGCGCCCTGCTTGTGCCTTGCTAGCCGCCATACGCTGCACATATAACTCGGGCGCTTCGCCCGGCAGAATGCTCTCATCGATGTCTGCCGGTACAACACTGAATTGGACCCCAAGTTGTGCCAGTAATTCCTGGCGTCGCGGTGAAGCCGAAGCGAGCACCAGTTCCGGCGCCTGGTTTGCGTTACCGGCCATCAGTCCCGGTGGTAGGGGTGGCCCTGGAGCACGGTCCAGGCGCGGTAAATCTGCTCGGCCAGCAATACCCTGACGAGGGCATGCGGGAGTGTAAGCGCCGACAGTGACCAGACACGGTCCGCGCGCTCTATGCAACAGTCGGCGAGACCATCGGCCCCGCCAATCATAAATGCGACCTGGGAATAATTGCCAAGCCAGTTGTCGAGTTGCCCGGCGAGTTCGACCGATGTCCAGGATTTACCCCGCTCGTCCAGGGCAACACAATAACCGGGTTCACGCAGCGCCTTGATCAGTCGCTCGCCCTCCTTCGCCTTCTGCTTCGCGACATCGGATCCGGATGAACGTTGTGCAGCGGGCAGTTCCTGAAAACGGAACACGATATGCCCGGGCAGTCGCTTCGTGTAAGTGGCTACACCCTCCTCAACCCAGGAAGGCATGCGGGTACCGATAGCAAGGGCAGTAAGATGCATGACGTCGCTAACAAAGCTTTCAGGGAACACGCGTGCCTGAAGACTTGGCGGCCGCATCCGAACCAACCGCCCAGAGATCTTCAAGCTTGTAGAATTCGCGGGTTCGCGGCTGCATTACGTGCACAACCACATCTGCAAGGTCGATAAGTACCCATTCACCCGCTTCCTGGCCCTCGATGCCCAACGGCGACTGCCCCGCCAGCTTGGCGTTTTCTATTAACTGGTCTGCCATGGATTTTACGTGGCGAACCGATGTACCACTCGCAATAAGCAGAAAATTGGTTACGGTCGTCAGGCTGCGCACATCAAGCACGCGTATATCGCGTGCCTTCAGATCTTCCAGTGATGACTGAGCCAGTTTCAATAACGCCTCGCTATGCATATGGGTTTGTCTCCTTCAGCCGCTGTAGCAACCTGTTTGCTTAATGATGTCACACACACTGTCCGGTACGAGGTAACGCGGCATCACCCCGGCACTTATTCCCTCGCGGATAGCGCTCGAAGAGATTTCAAGCTGGGTAACCTCATGAATATAGATGTGCCCTGCCGGTGCGGTATGCAGCGCCTGCACATCACGGGTCTGACGAGCCTGTAACAACTCGGCAAGCACGCCCGGCCCCGGCCCTGGCCAGCCGGGCCGGTGTGCCACTACCAGGTGCGCCAGGTCACACAGCTCTTCCCAGCGACGCCAGTCCGGCAAGCCGAGAAAAGCATCCATACCGATAATCATGCTCAGACTTCGGTCGCCCTGTGTTTGCCGCAACTCGCTGAGAGTCAGCACCGACCAGGAAGGCCCTTCACGCAACAGTTCGCATTGATCAACCCGGCCCCAGGACAATCCCTCGAGAGCAGCATCGAGCATGCGCAGGCGAATTTCGTTGCTCGCGACATGTGAATCACGCCGGGGCGGGTCTGCTGACGGCACGAAAAGAACTTCTTCCAGTTGCAACGCCTCGTGCAACTCGAATGCCGTGCGCAGGTGGCCATAGTGAACAGGGTCGAAAGCACCGCCCAGAATTGCCAGAGGACCCTGCCCGACCGTCATGCCTCGTATCCGGCCAGCATCGGACGCTGCGGCTGGGCTATAAGGAGCACCAATTCCAGCAACGCATTCCAGGGCAACCCGGGGCTCGCACCTTTGACAATGCGATCCGTCAGGCTCGCTTTTGCGGCAAGCCTGCGTATGCTGCCCTGGTCGTGACTCCTGAGCGCGCGCGACAACATGGGCTGCCTACTCGACCAGACCCGCGCCTCACTCATGGCGCGCCCTGGCGGCGTGCCCTGTTCAACCCGTGTCCAGAGCGATACCAGCGTACTGGACTCCCGCGCCAGCGCCCAAAGCGTCAGTTCCGGTGCCACGCCTTCGCGGCGCAGTCCGTAGAGAATTCTCACTGCCCTTTTCACGTCCTGCCCTATTGCCGCATCAGCGAGCTGAAAAACATCATATCGAGCACCGTCTGCAACGCTTCGCTGCACGACTTCTGCCGTCACTGGCTTGCCGCCGGCCAGTAAAGACAGTTTGCTGATTTCCTGTTGTGCTGCGAGCAGGTTGCCCTCTACGCGCAGAGCAAGCAGTTCCAGCGCCTCGTCGTCGCACTCCAGCCCTGCCGCACGCAGTCGACCACGGAGCCAGCCCGGTAGTTGCCCGGGCCCGGGTGCACGCACATCGACATACACGCCCCCGGTGGCGATTGTCTTGGCCCATTTAGTCTTCGAGGTTGCGGAATCGAGTTTGGGTGAACTGATAATGAACAGGGTATCGGGTGGTGGGTTTGCGACCAGTTCTGCAATTGCGGCACCGCCTTCGCGGCCGGGTTTACCGGTTGCAAGACGCACCTCGACTATCTTGCGGTTCGCAAACAGAGACAGGTTGTCGAGCCCGGCCAGCAACTTATCCCAGTTAAATCGTGCGTCGGCAACGTGGGATTCGCGCTCATCAAAACCTTCTGCTCGCGCAGCAGCGCGAACAGCGTCCATAGCTTCGCCAACTAGCAGGGGTTGATCGCCTGAAATGAACCAGACCGGCGACAGGCCTTTGGAAAGTTGTGAGGTTATCTTATCGGCTGTGATCTTCACGTGCGGCTGTCGCACTCCTTATTTTTGTCGCCATGTTTCCCCGTCTCAAAATAGTGTCACCTCACATTGAATGCTGCCCAGTTTATGCATTCTTCTTCCAGTAAAACCGGAATACCCTCTTTCACGGGATAAACAAGATCGCCGTCTTCGGTCACCAGCGCCTCACCGAGTGGTTCGGTCAATTCGACGCCACCGTGGTTGCGGATATTGCCCTGTCGGATAGCGTTATTGACCTGCTCCAGATCATCCTGACCCAGCCGGTTCAGTGAACGGCGGGTAATGGGGCAACAAAGAATCTCGAGTAACCTGCTGTCCATTCATTAATCCGGCGGATAACGCGACTATCCGCTTACAGGGCTTCATTCTACATGAGTCATCGCTCAACGGCGGTCCTCGTCGTCCTGCCTGGCGTCCAAATCACGGCCCCACCAGCTAAATTCCACGGGTACAGGGTCATAGCCACTGGGCCCCAGCGGCTGACAGCGCAGTATTCGTCTGAGAGCCAGCCAGCCACCGCGCAGGTTTCCGAAGCGCTCAATCGCTTCGTCAGCGTAGGCGGAACAGGTTGGCTGAAAGCGGCACGCAGGCGCAAAAAAAAGCGACAGGTAACGCCTGTACAGCCGGATTAGCCAGCGCACCGGGATGCGTGCCCCTTGATGGCATCGATCATTGCGTGCAGTCCGTTGCTACGTGTCGGGCTCAGGTGTTCATGCAGTCCGATCGCGTCGACAAAATCCGGATACGTTTCGAGTATTTCGCGCGGTGTACGGTGATTGTAGACGCGCATCAGTACAGCGATAAGCCCGGACACAATGGCCGAATCGCTGATAGCCTGGAAGGCCAGGTTATCGTCATCTGTTTCTACCCGCAGCCAGACCTGCGACTGGCAACCATGCAGCCGATAGTCCTCGGTCTTAAACTCCTCGGGAAACTCGGGCAACTTGCGGCCCAGATCGATCAGGTACTGGTAGCGGTCCAGCCAGTTATCGAAAAGCTGAAACTCATCGATCAGTTCGGCCTGGACTGTATCTATACCGGACACTGATTCATCCACATCAGGAACCTACTCGTCGCCAGCGGGTTCCGTCAGGGCCATCCTCGATAACGACACCCAGTGCAGTCAGTTCATCACGAATCCAGTCAGCTTCGGAAAAATCGCCTGCGTCACGGGCAGCGGCGCGCCTCACAAGCAAAGCATCTATCTCGTCGGCTTCGACTTCACCGCTTGAGCCCTGCACAAACCATTCTGCCGGGTCATGGCTCAGAAGGCCCAGCATTTCGCCGCTTGCCCGCAGTTGCCGCGCCAGTTCGAGCGCCTCTGGTACATCACCAAGGCGATTTATTTCCCTGGCCTGCAAGAACAGGGCCGCGATTGCACGCGGGGTGTTGAGGTCGTCTTCGAGCGCCGTGACAAAATCAGCGGCCGGCTCAGCATCCTGCCAGCTTTGCTCCCAGCCGGAAACGTTGCGCAGCGCGTTGTAGAGACGATCAAGTTTGCGCCGTGATTCCAGCATGAGATCGGCGGACCAGTCGAGTGGCTGCCGGTAATGCGCATTTAGAAGTGCCAGCCGCACAACCTCACCGGGTGCATCATCAAGCAAGTCACGAACCAGGACGATATTGCCGAGTGATTTGGACATTTTTGTGTGATCGACATTTACGAAACCATTATGCAGCCAGTACCGGCTGAATGCTTCGCCGCCGTGGGCACAGGTACTCTGGGCAATTTCATTTTCGTGATGGGGAAAAATCAGATCGTTGCCACCACCGTGTATGTCGATGGTGCGCCCCAGGTGGGCTGCTGCCATCGCGGAACATTCGATGTGCCAACCCGGCCGGCCACGGCCCCAGGGACTCTCCCAACCCGGTTGCGCAGGCGAAGACGGCTTCCATAAAATGAAATCACCCGGGTCTTCCTTGTAGGGGGCTACTTCCACCCTGGCGCCATCGAGCAATTGGCGGCGGTCACGCCTTGACAACCGGCCATATTCACTGAAAGACCCGACCCGAAATAACACATGGCCCTCTGCCTCGTAGGCGTGTTCGCTATCGATCAGGCCCTTAATCATCTCGATCATCTCGGCGAGGTGGTGGGTCGCATAGGGCTCGACGTCAGGCGATAGAACGCCCAGGGCAGCCATATCGTTGTGATAGTCCGCCGCATGCCGGGCCGCGACGACATCGATGCTTTCCCCGCTTTCTTCGGCGGCCGCATTGATCTTGTCGTCTATGTCGGTGATGTTGCGGACATAGGTGACATCAAAGCGAGCCCGCAGAAGACGGACCAGTACATCGAACACCACGGCGGGGCGCGCGTTACCGATATGCGGGCGGTTGTACACGGTGGGCCCGCACACGTAGACAGAGACCCTGCCCGGCTGGCCGGGCACGAATTCTTCCTTCTCGCGCGTCAGGGTGTTGTAAAGGATAAGGCTCATTTGGCACTTCTGGATAAATCGGCCCGGTATAATACCAACTTTAACCGCGGGTCCGAGCAGGTCCTGCACAGCGACGCGGAGTTAGCAGCAAGGTGGATCCAGACAAGATTTTCGGCGCACGCGAGACTGTCGAGCAGGTAGAGGAAGGTAAGCAGCTCGCGCCAAAATTTGATACCCATGGTCTCATTCCGGCCGTAACAACCGATATGGCCACGGGCGAGCTCCTTATGCACGGTTACATGAATTCCGAGGCGCTGGCGCTGACGATTGAGACCGGGGAGGCCCACTACTTCAGCCGCAGCCGGCAGGCAATCTGGCACAAGGGCGCGACCAGCGGCCTCGTACAGAAAATTCGTGAATTGCGGATCGACGACGATCAGGATTGTGTGTGGCTCCGTGTCGAAGTCATTGGCGGGGCAAGTTGCCACGTCGGATACCGCTCCTGTTTCTACCGCAAAGTACCGTCCGGCCCGGGGCTGAGCGCTGATGCGCCACTCGAGCTCGAATTTACGGAACACGAAAAAGTGTTTGACCCCGAAGAAGTGTATCCGGGTGTAGCGAACCCGACCAAACTTTAACGGCCACGGCCACGGCGACGCGGACGCGCGTCAAGATTTCGGGTTCGCGGCAAACGCGACCATGCGTAGAGAAACTCAACTGCGCCCAGGGTAATCATCGTGTAGGCACCAAGTTCTATCAGTTCCTCGGATGCCACCTTGACGACACGTACATAAGATTCCTGCATAAGCTCCTGCCAGAAAGCTTCATGGCCGACTAGTTGTGCGAAAGGAATCAACAAAATATATCCACTGATTATCATCGCCAGTCCCGCAGAAGGCCATGAACGTCGCCAGCCGTGCGCGAAACGGTTCCGGTTTCTGACAATGTACACAAGGGCGACCGATACAAGAAGTGCGCACAAGACCTGCCAGAGGTTATCAACGAGGTAATAATCAAGAAAGAAATCCAGCTCCCTTATGAGGCAGCCAAGAAAGAGCGCGACAAAACCTACCGCCATAGGCCTGCGCAACCGGTCACGGGCTGCAATCCAGCAGAAGCTGCCCGCACAGTAAAGGAGCAGAAGATTCTGCAAAAGCTCTACCGGCGAAAACTCGCTGGTCGGAAGCCCCATACCCTTTACGGGTTCTTCAAAAAGCAGCCCGTCAGGTATGCGTACCGCCAATACCATCAGAATAACGGTACCAGCGGTAACCGTCATCCCGTACAAAAGGTAACGATAAAAAATTTTAAGCATGCGTTGACCGTTGGCCTGTCAGAGCCTCGACAGTTCCTGACTTACCTGTCGCACAAGGTCGTTCGCAATCGCTTCGCGTATAGATTCGCCTTCACGATATTTGCCCAGCACCAAGGTCGAGTCGTAGGTGTAATCCTGGCTCAGGGAAACGGAATGCCTAGCCAACACTTCCTGTCCGTTCATCCAGACCGAATACGTTACAGTGTAATGTACGTTGTACTCTGTCGGCACGTTGCGAGCTGATACCGTCAATACATCCTGGCCGGACTTATCCTTTTCAATCCGGATGATGGCCAAAGCATCTACTGCAGAATCAACTAGTTCAACACCACCAATACTCAGTGCGGAAATCAATTCACGATAAAAAATGGTGTAGCGATCCTCGGTATCGATATAGGTTGTTGCCATACTCTCGGGAAAACCTTCGACGCCGCGCAAACGGAACCCACAGGCGACAATAAATGCGGCAGCCACCAGTACCAGGAACTTCCCGGCATGCCCCGCGCTTACATCTCTAAACCACGACATTGACAAGCTTCCCCGGTACAACGATTACCTTGCGGATTGCCTTACCCTCTATAAAACGTTGCACATTATCGTCCATCAGTGCCGCTTCCTCCACGGCATCTTTTGACGCGTTGGCCGGCACATTGATACGCGCCCGCAATTTCCCATTGACCTGCACAACCAGCGTAATGCTCTCTGCCTGGCGGGCAGCCTCATCGGCGACAGGCCAGGCGGCATCGATGACTGCATCCTCATGGCCCAGCTGCAGCCAAAGATAGTGGCAGATGTGCGGCACTATTGGTGCAAGCATCAGCACGATATGATCCAGCGCCTCCTGTACCAGGACGCGATCGCTCGTATCACTGACTTCATAACGCGTGACCGAATTAACAAGCTCCATTATCGCAGCAATGGCTGTGTTAAATGTGTAGCGCCTGCCAATATCGTCGCTGACCTTTGCGACCGTATCGTGAATCTGTTTGCGAAACTCCTTCTGGTGCGCATCAAGGGCCGATGAATCTATTTCTCCGGCCGGCAAATCCCCCCCGGCCAGGTGGGCCTGCACCCGCTCCCACAAACGGCGCAGAAACCGGTACCCGCCTTTCACGCCTTCGTCGGACCACTCAAGCGACTGCTCTGGCGGCGCTGCAAACATCATAAAGAGTCTTACCGTGTCCGCGCCGTAGGAATTGATCAGTTCTTCAGGGTCAACGGTATTGCCCTGCGACTTGGACATCTTGGCGCCATCTTTCAGCACCATCCCCTGCGTCAGCAGGCGACGAAACGGTTCATTACTTTCGACCAGCCCCTCGTCACGCAGCAGCTTGTGATAAAAACGCGCGTACAGCAGGTGAAGAATGGCATGCTCGATGCCGCCTATATAAAGGTCCACTGGTAACCAGTAATTACTACGCTCATCCAGCATCGCTGTGTCCGCGTCCGGACAGCAAAACCGCGCGTAATACCATGACGACTCCATAAAGGTGTCAAAGGTGTCAGTTTCCCGCTGCGCTATTTCCCCAGTCTTCGGGTTTGTTGTATCGATAAACGCGGGCATACCCTTAAGCGGCGAACCTGCCCCGTCGAGGGTCACGTCTTCTGGCAACACCACCGGAAGATCGTCCTCGGGGACCGGCACCTGACCCCCGCCGGCATTAATCATCGGTATCGGGGCACCCCAGTAACGCTGTCGCGAGATAAGCCAGTCGCGCAACCGGTAATTGGTCTGCCGCTGACCCTTGCCGGTCGACTCCATGTCCGTCGCGATTGCATCAAATGCCTCGGTTGAGCTCAGCCCGTCATACTTGCCGGAATTAACCAGCACTCCTTTTTGTACGAAGGCCTCTTTGCCCAGGTCACACTCGGACTTGTCATCGGCCGGCGCTATCACCTGGCGAATCGGAAGGCCGAAGGCACGGGCGAATTCAAAGTCCCGCTGGTCATGGGCCGGCACTGCCATCACGGCGCCTGTGCCATAGCTCATCAACACGAAGTTGGCGACCCAGATCGGAATTTCCTCTCCGCTGACCGGGTGTATCGCATTAACACCCAGCGGCATACCTTTCTTCTCCATGGTCTCGACGACCGCTTCGGATACGCCGCTGCGCTGGCATTCTTCCAGGAAGGCCCGGATTTCCGGGTCGCCCCTGCCGGTTTCGACCGCCAGCGGGTGTTCCGCTGCGACCGCCATATAGCTGACGCCCAGAAGCGTATCCGGTCTTGTCGTATAGATACGCAGCACCGTATCCGAGTCCTGCACACCGAAGTCCATCTCCAGGCCTTCGGACCGGCCAATCCAGTTGCGTTGCATGATCTTCACGGGTTCCGGCCAATCGAGATCGTCAAGACCGGACAGGAGTTCATCCGCGTAGTCGGTTATGCGCAGGAACCACTGGGGAATTTCGCGGCGCTCAACTTCAGCGCCGGACCGCCAGCCTTTGCCATCAATGACCTGTTCGTTGGCAAGCACTGTCTGGTCGACCGGATCCCAGTTGACCACCGCTTCCTTTTTATAAGCAACGCCCTTCTCAAACAGGTGTGTAAAGAACCACTGCTCCCATCGGTAGTAACCCGGGTCACAGGTGGCCAGCTCCCGATCCCAGTCATACCCGAAACCAAGGCTCTTAAGCTGCGTACGCATGTAGTCGATATTTTCGCGGGTCCATTGCGCCGGCGGTAAACCATGTTTCAGTGCTGCGCCTTCTGCGGGTAAACCAAATGCATCCCAGCCCATGGGCTGTAAAACATTCTTCCCCAGCATGCGCTGGTAGCGGGATACCACATCGCCGATCGTGTAGTTGCGAACATGCCCCATATGCAGCCGACCGCTGGGATACGGGAACATGCTCAGGCAATAGAATTTTTCGCGCGAAGGATCTTCGGTCGCGTTAAAACTGTTATTGGAATCCCAGAAAGCCTGAGCATCGGCCTCAATTTCAGCGGGGTTGTAAGGGGCCGTACTCAATGCGGCATCTCCGGCAGCAGCAAACAGACCGGCTAGGATACACCAGAGCCGCCCGCGACCGCATGATCAGTATGTGGGAGGCCGGCTCAGCCGTGTCGGTCGGCGCCGTGTCGGCGAACTCCCAGAGCGCCGATTGCGACCAGCAGACACATGGCCGATATAACCAGCCAGTTGCCTGCGCGCACGTATGGAGTCGCGCCCGTATAGGGCTGCACAACCGCGTCTATTACGCCGGGTTCAAACTGCGGCAGGTTTTGCAACACTGCGCCCTGCGGACTAACAATCGCGGTAACACCCGTATTCGTTGCACGCAACAGGTAACGCCCGGTTTCCATGGCGCGCATACGGCCGATCTGCAAGTGCTGATGGGGCGCAATCGAATCACCGAACCAGGCATCATTGCTTACATTAACCATGAGCTCTGCTTCAGGAAAAAAGTGTAGCTGCTCAGCTCCGAAAGCCATCTCGTAACAAATTGTCGCTGCCAACGGCACTCCCTGCGCTCGCAATAAAGGCTGATTGTGTTCTCCTGGCCGGATATTTTCTGATGGCAGGTTCATGATGCGTAACCAGCGGCGGGCAAAATCCGGTAGCGGAAAATATTCACCGAATGCGACCAGGTGACGTTTGTGATACCGCCCCTCTTCGGCGCCGATCGCCCATAGGGTATTCTGAAACTCACCGTAGTCGAGGTTGTAGGTAAGTATCCCGACCAGTAGCTGAGTTCCGCGAGATACCGCCTCGGCATTCATCTCCAGCAGAAAATCACTGACCTCAAGCGGCAATGCCGGCACTGCTGCTTCAGGCCAGATAATGAGGTCCGGATCATCGTCTGTCAGGCTCAAATCGCGGTACAGGTCGAGTGTCGGCTGTCGCTTCGCCACATCCCACTTCATTTCCTGCGAAACCGCACCCTGAACCAGCCTCACCTGCAGATCGCGACCGGAGTTTTCCGTCCAGCGCAGCGGTTTAAGACTGACCAGTACAGCCACCAGCACCCCCGCCACCGCAAGGGCTGCCCAACGCTGGCGCCTGGTTCCTATAGCCAGGCTTGCCAGCACGCCACCGCACAACAGGGTTGCCCAGCTGATGCCGTATATACCCGTGACGGGCGCAAGTACAGCCAGCGGGGTGTCGGTCTGGCTGTAGCCAATACTCAGCCAGGGAAAACCGGTAAAAATCCAGCCACGCAGCCATTCGACCAGTGTCCAGGCGGCAGGCAACACAATCAGCCAGCGTACGATATTTCCTTCAGGGACAAGCCGGGTAACCGCGTAAGCCATCAGCGCAAGGAAAATACCCATAATCGCCGCCAGGCAGAACATCATGAGCAATGCGATCGGGGGCCATAAGCCACCCAGGATGTTCAGGCTGATATACAGCCACCATGTACCGGCGGCAAACAACCCGAAACCAAACATAAACCCGACCTGTGCTGCTTCCCGCGCATCAAGTCCTTCGAGCGCCAGCACGAAACCGCAGATCGTCAATGGTGCGAACCACGCAAAACCGAAAGGCGCAAACGCGGGAACCAGCAGGACGCCGAGGCCAAGAACGATCAGGTTCCGCCGGGTTGGATTGGCGTACAGGTAGCTGAGCAGTTGGCTCACTCGGGTGTTTCCGCAACTTCCGTGCGTATCACTTCGAGACGATGAATCCGCCGCCGATCGGCTTGTACTACTGTAAATTCGAAACCATCACGACGAATACTTTCGCCTCGTCTCGGCAAGCGGCCAAACTCACGCATGATGAGGCCGCCTATAGTTTCATAATCATCATCATCCAGGTTGCATGAAAAATATTCGTTGAACTCGTCTATACGTGTAAGCGCCATTACGTTCCAGTGGCTGCCCTGCTCCTGTATGAGTTCAGCTTCCTGCGGGTCGTGTTCATCGTCAATCTCACCAACGATTTCCTCGAGGACATCTTCGATAGTCAGCAATCCCGAAGTGCCGCCGTACTCGTCAACAACAATCGCCATATGATTGCGACCGCTGCGAAATTCCTGCAACAGGGTGTCCAGGCGCTTGCTCTCCGGAATGAAAGTGGCCGGCCTTAGAAAGCCGGTGACATCAAGGGTTTTGCCCGGCGACTCGACAAAAAATCGTAGCACGTCCTTGGCAAGCAATATTCCTGCAACCTCGTCACGGTCCTCGCCGATAACCGGAAACCGTGAATGGCCACATTTGACTATCGTCTGCAGTAACTCATCCATGGGCGCCTCGCGTTCCAGCACGACCATATGTGAACGCGGAACCATTACTTCCCTGACCTGCATCTGGGAAACCTGCAACACACCTTTGAGCATGCGCAGTTCCTGTTTCTCCAGCACAGACTTCCAACGCTTACCATCGAGCATTTCAATCAGGTCGTTACGGCTGTCCGGTTCACTCTTGATCATTCGCTTTACGCGAAGAATCAGGCTCTCGTCCAGATTGGGATCTTCGTCATTCATCATGTCTTCGTTAGCAGTCCGGGCTCGCTACAAGTCGTTATAGGGTTCGGGAAAACCGAGGGTCTTCATTATCCGGGTTTCCAGTTCTTCCATGACCTTTGCCTCCAGGTCATTCTGATGATCATAACCAAGCAGGTGCAACGTACCATGGACGGTCATATGCGCCATGTGGGCCGCGACGGGTTTAGCCTGCTCTTCTGCCTCGCTTACCACAACGTCAAAGCAAATCGCCAGATCGCCAAGCTCGGCATCATCCTGCTCGTGGTCTGACAACACGGTATCTGCGGGGAAGGCCAGTACATTAGTTGCCCTGGGCATGTCACGAAAGTCCCCGTTCAGGGCACAGCTTTCCTTATCATCGACTACCCGTATAGTAACCAAACTGTCACTACCGTTGGCCCGTGACGCTGAACCACCCGCTGCCACAGCTGCATTGACCCAGGCGGCAAACTCGACTTCATCCGGCAAACCCTGTGCATCAGTTGCAACCTGCAAGTTCACCCTGACTGCATCCACGCTCACTGTTCTTCGCCAGATCCTTCGTCATCATTTTCAAAGCCCTCGTATGCTTCGACAATTCTTTGCACAAGGGGATGGCGCACGACGTCACGAGGCGAAAAGTAATCGAAAGCCACGCCATCTACATCTCTTAATACCTGCATCACGTGCTTCAGGCCGGAAGTCTGGTGGCGGGGCAAATCAATCTGGGTGATATCCCCTGTTACGACCGCACGAGAGCCAAAACCCATCCTGGTCAGAAACATTTTCATTTGCTCGACCGTGGTGTTCTGGGCTTCATCGAGTATGACGAAACTTTCATTCAAAGACCTGCCGCGCATAAAAGCCAGCGGCGCGACTTCGATAATATTCTTGTCGACCAGTCGTGCAACGCGGTCGAAGCCAAGCATTTCATACAGTGCGTCGTACATCGGTCGCAAATAGGGATCGACCTTCTGTGACATATCCCCCGGCAGGAAACCCAGCCGCTCGCCTGCTTCGACAGCGGGGCGTACCAGGACGATTCGCCGCACATGTTCCTGATCCAGTGCTTCCACCGCGCTGGCAACCGCGAGGAAGGTTTTACCGGTGCCGGCAGGCCCGATACCAAAAACAAGTTCCTTGCTGCGAAGGTGTTCAACATAGCTTTGCTGACAGCGCCCACGGGACCGCACCCGCACACGCCGGGTGACAATGACCTGTTCCGTATTATCTGATCGCTGACCAACCGGGCCTTCATCCGGACCCGTCATACTATCGCCGGCGGCCGGCGGTGCATCGGTGTCGGTTTCCTGGTTCATAGTGGTTTCCTGTAGACACATGTGTACTCGCTGCAAGTCAAGATTCTCTTCGCCTGCCAGCGTGTAAAGATCCTTCAGGACTTTTGCACCAATGGCAGATGCAGTATGAGTTCCGACAATTCGGAAATGATTACCTCTATTACTGATTCTTATATCAAGGCGTTTCTCGATTTGCCGGAGGTGTTCGTCGAACTGGCCGCAAAGGTTCGCCAGTACATTGTTATCAGCAGGCTCCAGCAGGAATTCCCGGGTTTCTATTGCAGCGTTCAAGACCTAAAAGTGTCCGTCCTCACTCCGTTCTCAGGCCACCTCGGTGGCAACATTCAATCGCCCGCGCAGAGAATTGGGCAGCGCCTCGGTAATGATCACATCGACAAACTGGCCGATGACATAGTCATCAGCCTGGAAATTGACCCAGCGGTTGTTTTCGGTCTTGCCTGCCATTTCACGGTCATTTTTAACCGACGGCCGCTCCACAAGTACCCGCTGCACGGTACCAACCATCGATGCACTGATAGCCTGTGCCTGTTCGTTGATCAGTGCCTGCAGCCGCGCGAGGCGTGCCAGTTTTTCTTCTTTCTTCACATCGTCCGGAAATGAAGCAGCCGGCGTCCCCGGCCTGGCGCTATATACAAAGCTGAAGGACTGATCGAATCCAATCATTTCCACAAGCTCCAGCGTGGCCTCGAAATCTCGCTCGGTCTCGCCCGGGAAACCGACAATAATATCGGTAGACAGGCAGATATCCGGACGTACTTGTCGCAGCTTCTGAATCTTCTGCTTGTATTCCTGTGTCGTATAGCGGCGGTTCATCAGCGCCAGTATGCGATCTGAACCACTTTGTACCGGGAGGTGAAGATAGCTAGCCAGTTTGGGAATATCTGCGAAAGCCTTAATTAGCCGGTCATTAAATTTAAGCGGGTGAGAGGTTGTATAACGAATACGCTCTATTGCATCGATCTTTGCCACATGGTGGATGAGTGTTGCCAGATCGGCCAACATACCATCACGGGTCTTGCCACGGTAACCATTCACGTTCTGCCCGAGCAGGTTTACTTCCCGAACACCCTGCTGCGCAAGCTGTAAAATCTCGGCAACCACACCATCGAGTGGCCGGCTTATTTCTTTACCGCGAGTATAGGGAACCACACAATAGCTGCAGTATTTACTGCACCCTTCCATTACCGAAACAAAGGCGGATGGGCCTTCCTTGCGCGGTGGTGGCAGGTTATCGAACTTCTCTATCGCAGGAAAACTTACATCAACAACTGCATGGCTATCGCTGACTCCGCGGCACTCTTCCAGCATGGCTGGCAAACGATGCAGTGTCTGCGGCCCGAAAATAAGATCAACATAGGGTGCTCGCCGGAGAATCGCGGCGCCTTCCTGGCTTGCTACGCAACCCCCGACCCCGATCACGAGGTCGGGACGCTCGGCTTTCCACTGTTTCCAGCGCCCGAGCTGCGAGAACACCTTTTCCTGCGCCTTCTCGCGCACCGAGCAGGTATTCAGCAGGAGGACATCCGCCTCAGCAGGATCTTCAGTAAGCGATAGACCATCACTCGCATGCAGTACGTCCACCATCCTGGCGGAATCGTACTCGTTCATCTGGCACCCGAAGGTCTTTATATAGAGCTTGCCTGGCATACCCGGGAACCTGTGTTCCCCGTGCCTCGCTTGACTGTTTAGACGAATTCCAGCCTAGCGTATGAAGCCCATACTTTCCAGCTTGATAAGGATGCGCTGAGCCGCCAGATCCGGTGTCAGTTCTTCTGTGCGGATCACGACCTCAGCATTCTCGGGCTCTTCGTAAGGATCACTGATGCCCGTAAACTCCTTGATGATTCCTGCCCGTGCCTTGGCATACAGGCCCTTACGATCACGTTCTTCGCAGGTTTCCAGCAAGGTCGCAACATGCACCTCGATGAAGCCGCCATGGGCCTCGATCATGTTGCGCACGGTCCGGCGCGTCGATATGTACGGCGCAATCGGTGCACAAATGGCAATACCGCCGTTCTTGGTGATTTCACTCGCAACATAACCGATACGGGTGATGTTCAGGTCGCGATGTTCTTTCGAGAAAACGAGCTCGCTCGACAGGTGCCTGCGCACGTGATCACCGTCCAGCAGCGTGACATTGTGGTCACCGTTTTCCAGCAGCTTGACCATTAGTGCGTTTGCAATTGTCGATTTACCGGAACCGGACAAACCTGTAAAGAACACGGTTAAGCCCTGCTTATGACGCGGCGGATACGACCTGCGCAGCTCTTCCACAACCTTCGGATAAGAAAACCAGTCCGGAATCTCCCGGCCTTCACCGAGCCGGCGACGGAACTCCGTACCGGAGATATTCAGAACCTTATCTCCGTCGCTGGTCTCGTCAATGGGGATGTACTGCGCCTTGTCTTCGACATAGACCATCATCTTGAAGGGCACCATGGAAATGCTGAGCTCTTCTTCATGCTGTTGGAATAATTCCTGCGCATCGTAAGGACCGTAAAACGGTTCACCGCTCGAGTCGTTGCCGGGACCGGCATGATCACGCCCGATAATCAGGTGCGTACAGCCGTAGTTCTTGCGGATGATGCCGTGCCAGAGCGCTTCGCGCGGGCCTGCCATGCGCATCGCAAGGTTTAAAAGACTAAGCGTGGTGGTCTGTTCCGGATACTGTTCCAGCACGTGCTCATAACAACGAACACGTGTGTAATGGTCGACGTCGCCAGGCTTGGTCAATCCAACCACCGGCTGGATCAGCAGGTTGGCCTCGACTTCTTTCGCAGCCCTGAAGGTCAGTTCCTGGTGAGCGCGGTGCAGCGGGTTACGGGTCTGGAAGGCGACAACACGACGCCAGCCGAGTTTCTCGAACCGGGCCCGAAGCTCGGCCGGATCGTCCCGCAGCAGTTTGAAATCATAGTGCACAGGATGCTCGACACCCTGCAGTTTGCCGCCGACATAAACCGGGCCGGCAATGCTGTTCAGGTAATGTATCGCCGGATGTGCTTCATCCTCGGAACCAAATACTTCACGAGCTTCCCTGGCCTTGTCCGGGGTCCAGATATCATTGATCTCCAGAATGGCAGTTAACACGCCTTCCGGGTCACGCAACGCGATCTTTTCCCCCTGGCTTAGCTCGGCCGCGAACTCTTCACTTACGTCCAGGGTGATGGGTATCGGCCAGAGCACGCCACTCGGCAGACGCATATTGTTGAGTACGCCGTCATACTCTTCCCTGGTCAGAAAACCTTCCAGGGGTGAGAATGCACCGTTGAGTATCAGTTCGATATCGCACAACTGCCGGTCTGTCAGGTCCCAGGACTTGTAGTCCAGGGCTTCCTGTCTGGCCTGTTCAATTGCCGTACCGTCGAGATACAGCTGTTTCAGTTCGCCACCGTGTGGCTCTTTAAATGCACCCATGAGCGTGTGTTTCCTGAAGATATATATTGTTAAAACGGGCCCGATAAAATGTAGAGCGGCGCATCCCGTTCGCGATGCGCCGCCAATTCCCGATGGCAACCGCCACCTTATTATTAGTCTGCCGGAGGACCAGGCCGGAACCTTCGCAGCAGGGGCGCGTAAACTAGCACAAGCGCTAAAAGCTACTGATACTTAATGGTTATATCGTGATGCTGGCCGTTTATTTCTGCCCGGTGAAGGCCGTCTTAATCGACCGGCCCGAGTCCATGGTTGTTTTAATCAGGCTAAAATGGGATATCGTCCTCGAAATCGCCTGACGCTTTCGACCGGGACTGCGCCGGGGGCAATTGCGGTGCAGCAGAAGCGGAGGCACTCGCCCCGGTGCTGCCGCCACGGCCACCCAGCATCTGCATCTGGTCTGCACGGATCTCGGTGGTATAGCGATCGTTGCCGTCGCGGTCCTGCCATTTGCGGGTCTGCAGCTTGCCTTCTATGTAGACCTGCGAACCTTTCCGCAGATACTCACCCGCAACTTCCGCCAGGCGTCTGAACATAACGATGTTATGCCACTCGGTTTTCTCGACCTTATCGCCGCTGGTTTTGTCGTTCCACGATTCGGTTGTCGCGAGGCTGAAGTTACAGACACAATCGCCGCTAGGCATGTACTTGGTGTCCGGATCCTTGCCCAGATTACCGATGAGTATGACTTTATTGACTCCGCGCGCCATGCTGTTCCCCTATCATATTTATCTTAACTAATTGTTTTATAAGTATTTTTTTACTTTCCCGCCGTACGTGGCAGCGTTTACTCATTGTATGCGCTAGACACAAAAAACACACGCGCAATAGCAGGCAAACAGGCCAGATAATCAGGGCCGGGGTACGTGGCGAGCGCGTGACGGAGCGAAACAGGCTATATTCACGGGTTCGATTAACTTACCGACCCTTAAGCTTTGTCATGCAGCATATCAGTATCCGGGGAGCCCGGACCCACAACCTGCGGAACATCAACGTAGACCTCCCCCGGGATCAGTTTATCGTTATCACCGGTTTGTCAGGCTCCGGTAAATCGTCGCTGGCTTTTGACACGATCTATGCGGAAGGCCAGCGGCGCTATGTCGAATCGTTATCCGCCTACGCACGGCAGTTCCTGTCGATGATGGAGAAACCCGATGTGGACCACATCGAGGGTTTATCTCCCGCAATTTCTATCGAACAGAAATCGACTTCGCATAACCCACGCTCGACCGTGGGCACGGTCACCGAAATTTATGATTATTTACGATTGCTCTATGCCCGTGCAGGCAGGCCACGTTGCCCCGACCATGGCAACGATCTGCAGGCACAGACCGTCAGCCAGATGGTTGACCAGGTACTGGAACTCAAGCCAGGCACAAAACTGTTATTGCTTGCTCCCGTCGTACAGGAACGCAAGGGCGAACATGTGCAGCTGCTTGCAGACCTGCGGGCCCAGGGGTTTGTTCGTGCGCGGATTAACGGTGAAGTATTTGAACTGGACGACCCACCCAAGCTGGACTTGCGCCGCAAACACAGTATTGACGTCGTGGTCGATCGCTTCAAGGTTCGGGAAGACCTGCGCCTGCGTCTTAGCGAGTCTTTCGAGACGGCCCTGAAGCTTGCAGACGGTGTCGCGCGTATCGCATGGATGGATAAACCGGATCACGCGGAACTCGTGTTCTCGGACAAGTTTGCATGTCCCGAATGCGGTTACGCACTGGCGGAACTCGAGCCCCGGTTGTTTTCCTTCAACAACCCGGTCGGCGCCTGTCCCGAATGCGACGGGCTTGGCGTGCGGCAATTCTTCGATCCGGGCCGCGTTGTCCGCAACCCGAGCTTAAGTCTTGCGGGTGGTGCGATTCGCGGCTGGGATCGGCGCAACTCTTATTACTCGCAGGTTATCAAGAGCCTCGCAAAACATTTTGGCTTCGACATCGAAGCGCCGTGGGAATCGCTGGGCGAAGAGACACAACAGATTCTGTTGTTCGGCTGTGACGAGGAAGTTAAGTTTGTTTATCGAACTGCGCGCGGTGCCAGTTTCAAACGTACCCATCCCTTTGAAGGCGTCATTCCTAACCTGAACAGGCGTTACCGCGAGACCGATTCGGGTACGGTCCGGGAGGAACTGGCGAAGTACCTAAGCGTGCAGCCCTGCCCCGAATGCGATGGTACACGCCTGAATACCGCGGCCCGTAACGTGTTCATCAACAAACGAGCCATACCGCAGGTAACCTGCGAGTCGGTAGCCAACGCGCTGGCATTTTTCGAGGAACTGGACCTGGGCGGGGCCCGGGGTGAAATTGCCGCCAAGATCGCCAAGGAAATTATCGAGCGCCTGCGCTTCCTTGCCGATGTCGGCCTGGAATACCTGACGCTGGACCGGAGCGCCGAAACGCTGTCGGGCGGCGAAGCGCAGCGCATACGACTGGCGAGCCAGATTGGCTCAGGCCTGGTTGGTGTGATGTACATACTCGATGAACCTTCTATAGGCCTGCATCAGCGCGACAACGCACGACTTCTGAATACCCTTATCCGGCTGCGCGACCTGGGTAATACGGTGATGGTTGTCGAACACGACGAGGAAGCGATTCGCACGGCCGATCATATTATCGACCTGGGTCCCGGTGCCGGGGTGCACGGGGGTCTGCTGATTGCCGAGGGGAAAGCCGATGCAATTATGCGTGAATCGACTTCGATTACCGGCCAGTACCTGGCGGGTAAACGGCGGATAGAAATTCCACTCGCGCGAGTGCCGGTCAATGCCGACAAATACATCCACATACGCGGTGCGAGCGGTAATAATCTCAAAAAGATCAATGCCGAAATTCCTGTCGGCGTAATGACCTGCATTACCGGAGTCTCCGGTTCGGGCAAGTCCACGCTGATCAACGACACGCTGTACAAAAAAGCGGCCGAACTCATCAATAACAGCAGTCATAACGCTGCCCCGTGTGATGCGGTCGATGGGCTGGAACATTTAGACCGGATTATCGATATCAGCCAGAGTCCGATCGGCCGCACCCCACGGTCCAACCCGGCGACCTATGCCGGGTTGTTTACCCCAATCCGGGAACTCTATGCCGGCACGCAGGAAGCTCGCTCGCGCGGCTACAAAGCGGGCCGGTTCAGTTTTAACGTCAAGGGCGGCCGGTGCGAAGCCTGCCAGGGCGATGGCGTTATCCGTGTTGAAATGCACTTTCTGCCCGATGTCTACGTGGCATGTGATCTCTGCAATGGCAAGCGCTACAACCGTGAAACACTGGAGATCAAGTACAAGGGCAGGAGTATCGCCGAAGTGCTGGACATGACTGTCGAGGATGCACTCGCTATGTTTGCCAATGTCCCGGTCGTCGCGCGGAAATTGCAGACGCTGATGGACGTCGGACTGAGCTACATAAAACTGGGCCAGAGCGCCACAACTTTATCCGGCGGCGAAGCCCAGCGCGTTAAGCTTGCAAAAGAACTTTCCAAACGTGCCACCGGTAGTACGCTTTATATACTGGATGAACCCACCACGGGTCTGCACTTCCACGACATCGCGCAGCTTTTAAACGTTCTGCAGACCCTGCGCAACCAGGGCAACACCGTAGTCGTGATCGAGCACAACCTCGATGTCATCAAGACGGCTGACTGGATCGTCGACCTCGGCCCGGAAGGCGGCGACGGCGGCGGGACTATCGTCGCAACCGGCACGCCGGAAGATGTCGCTGGTATACAAAATTCCTATACAGGTCAATATCTTGCAAGGCTTCTCGGGCCAGGCAAGAAAGCCAAAGCGACCGCCTGATTTACGTCAGTTTGCTCGCGCGTCCCGTATAAGCGTACGCAGGTGCTCCAGTTCATCGACGTTGGCCTGCCGGTACACCATTCCCGCAGCGCGCTGATCCGATAACAACGCTTCGAGTGTATCGCTGCTTAGCATCCTGCCGAAGTCAGGCGGCAATTCAGTTTGAGCGGACGCTTTGCCCGTTATTCTTTGCATCACCATATTTCCAACTACCGGACGGTAGTGCGATGAATCGCGGAACCACCGCATATAGTCGCCGGTACTTTCATCTGGTACCGCTTCGGTCGTAATGCTGTTGTAGCCGGAAAAGTCCCATAGAATAATATGCTGCTCACCGCCTTTGTTATCGTTAGCATTCGTGACGACTTCAACCACCCTCCGCTTCCAGTCCTCGAATGTTTCCTGCAACCCGAGTTCAAGGATTGCTTCGCTGTGCAGAGCATGGGCGGGCGAGATAAATGCATATACCTTCACGTCTGCAGCTATCAGTGCCTCCAGAGCAGACCGCAACAGCTCCAGGTACTCTTTGCTTAGTTCATAATCTCCGTAGAGCGCCGGATTTGAAACATACCGGGTCAGTATCTTGTCGAATGCTTCGCGTGGCAGAGTCCCGTTACGCTTGCTGACCTGCTGACCGTTATAGGAACAGGCGGTCGCCCTGCCGCTAATATTTTCCTTCAGGGTGTACCACGACTCATATAGTGTCTGGGTAGAAACGAGGTTGGTAAAAGTAGCAACCGCGGCCCAGTCTTCTGCAAGGGGTGACAACGCGAAATCATCCTGGGTTCGCTGATTCTCGTTGAACAGGAAAAAATCCAGCCCCAAAACCACCGACTGCGGTTGCTGGTGACGCAGCAGGTACTTAACCAGGTAATAAATTTCATACATGCTCGACCCTTTCAGGCCGGCGTTGTATACCGGTGCTTTATTGAAACCGCCGTAGTCCGGGCTCAGGCCTGTTTCCGCGCGTGATGAGCCGAGATACACCACGTCGTAATCGCATTGCCATGTTGAGGTCTCGTCGATAGGGAGAACAGCGGTTGCCGCCCAACGGGATATAGAGGTAATCGCGCAGGAAACGTGACAGTGTCAGGTGCCAGCGGCGCCAGAACTCGATTATTCCGGAAGCCTTATAGGGCGAGTTGAAGTTCAGGGGCAGCCCGATCCCGAACATCCGGCCGAGGCCCACCGCCATGTCGGAATAACCTGAGAAGTCAAAATAGATCTGGCAGGCATAGGCGAGCAGCCCGATCCATGAATCTGTTAATCCGTAGGCCGTATCGCGCAATGCGCCGGAAAAAATTGTATTGGCGTAAGGGGCCACACCATCGGCAAGCACAACCTTTTTGAAGAGGCCAATAACGAAAATTGTACTGCCAACTACAAGATTATTGAGCCGGAACGTGCCCACTGCAGATGACCGGAACTGCGGCATCATTTCCTGGTGGTGGACGATCGGCCCTGCAATCAGTTGCGGGAAGAATGTAACAAACAGTGCGTAGCGAAGCAGGTCGATTTCCTGTGCTTTGCCCTGATAGACATCCGCCAGATAAGCGATCTGCTGGAAGGTAAAAAAGGATATTGCGAGTGGCAGGACGATATGCGCAAGGTTGTAGTCCGTCCCAAGCGCCCAGTTCAGATTTCCAGCAAAAAAGTTTGCGTATTTAAAATAGCCCAGCAGGCCCAGGTTGAATGTAATGCCGACAATAAGCAGCGGTTTAAGTCTGGTCGACCCCGCCAGCCTCAGCTTTTGCAGCGACCTGCCGATGAAGTAGTTGGTGAGCATCGACCCGAGAATCAGGGGCAGATATATGGGGTTCCACCAGCCATAAAAGAAGAGTGATGCGAGCACCAGGACCGCTATGGCTGTCCGCAATTTTCCAAGCCCGCCAAGGACATAGAACGCCAGCAGCGTCAGCGGCAGAAATGCAAACAGGAATACGCTCGAGTTAAAAAGTACGACATTCAGTCCATTTCTTTACAGTCCGGTATGCGGGGTCCGACGGAAGTACGGCCGCCAGGGCAAGACACTATCAATGTCCCGATATGGCAGGTTGGCGTTTTAACCTAACGGCTGAATGCCGACGGCCTTACGAATTTTCCCTATAAAATCTGTTGAATATTCGCGGGCCCTCTCTGCCCCCTGCTGCAATACCAACTCTACATGACCCGGGTCAGCAATAAGTTTCGCGTACTCTGCACGCGGTGCTTCCAGGTGGGCATCGAGATACTCGAACAACTCCTGCTTGGCGTCGCCCCAGCCCATGCCTTTGACCAGTTTCTGTCTGAAGGCGGCTGTATCGCTTTCCGCAGCGAAGGCTTTGTAGATATCGAACAGGGTACAGTCATCCGGGTCTTTAGGTTCACCCGGCTCCAGCGAATTGGTTTTGATCTTCATTATCAGCTTACGAAGCTTCTTCGATGGCTCGAATAACGGAATCGTGTTGTTGTAACTCTTGCTCATCTTGCGCCCGTCGAGACCCGCGAGCACAGCTGCGTGTTTATCGACAACCGCTTCCGGCAAAACAAAAGTTTCGCCATAAATATGATTGAAGCGCTGCGCTATGTCGCGTGCCATCTCTACGTGCTGTATCTGGTCCTTGCCGACGGGCACCTTGTTCGCATTGAACATCAGGATATCGGCAGTCATGAGCACTGGGTAGCCAAACAACGCCATACTCACGCCCTTATCGGGGTCGCGTGACCCGCTGTCCTCGTTATCGTGTACGGCAGCCTTGTAGGCATGGGCACGATTCATCAGGCCCTTGGCCGTTACGCTGCTGATGATCCAGCTAAGCTCCGGAATCTCGGGTATATCGGACTGCCGGTAGAACACCGACTTATCGGTATCGAGCCCGAGCGCCAGCCAGGTTGCCGCAACCTCCAGGCTGGACTGCTTTAACCTGGCCGGGTCCTGGTTTTTTACCAGCGCGTGATAATCCGCGAGGAAATAATAAGAGTTGACGTCACCCGTATAGCTGGCAGCTATGGCCGGCCGAATTGCGCCAACGTAGTTGCCCAGGTGCGGCGTACCCGTCGTCGTAATACCAGTAAGTACCGTTTGTTTGGACATTTACAAGATCTTCCACCCGGGCCGGCTCCGCCCGGATTCATCACGCGCCTGATTGTAGACGATGTAAGTTATAGTTGTAGCATCTATGCAGCCCATCACCGATACCAAACTCTATGCGGCCCATCTTGAGGAACTGCAGCGGCGTTACGATTCCGCTTTGGAAAGTGCCAACCTGGAAGCTGTCGTAATCGGTGCGGGCCAGCCGGCACCCATTTTCATGGATGATCAGCACCTGCCTTTCAAGGCTAATCCCCATCTTGTCCAGTGGGTACCGTTGCTTAAGCACCCGGATTCAATCCTCTGCTACAGGAAGGGAGATATGCCTGACCTGGTGGTGTTCAAGCCGGCTGATTTCTGGTTTCAGAACTCGCCCCTGCCGGAATTTATAAAGGACGCGCCTCTGAATGTGCTTACGGTCAGCAGCGGCGTTGAACTACTGGAGCACGTGAAAAAGCTGTCACCACGCACCGCATTTATCGGTGAAATACGCGAGCAGGAAGACAGCTTCGGCCTGAAGCGGATCAACCCGCAAAAACTGCTGGACGAGCTGCATTTCGGGCGCGCCATCAAGACGCCCTGGGAAGTCGAATGCGTGCGGCATGCCAACCACCTGGCCATCAGGGGGCACCTGGCTGCCGAATTGTGTTTTAACGAAGGTGGCAGCGAATACGACATCCAGCTTGCATTTCGCACGGCCTGCCGTGTAACCGACGAGGAAATGCCCTATCCCGCGATCGTTGCGATTAACGAACATGCTGCCGCCCTGCACTACCAGCACCTGGACAGGGAACCCGGCGACAACCGGAGCCTGCTCATCGACGCCGGCTGCGCGGTAAACGGTTATGCGAGTGATATTACGCGTACCTACTCTGATGATCCGGTCTTCGGGTTGATGATCGAAGCGATGCACGAACTGCAACGTGAGCTTTGCATAGCGGCCGAGCCTGGTGCCGACTACCGTGAATTACACATTGCCGCTCATCACAGCATTGCAGCCCTTCTTAAAGAAGTTGCCGTGATAGACATGAGTCCTGAAGAAGCTGTCGAGACTACCGTGTCGAGAAGTTTTTTCCCGCACGGCCTCGGACATTTCCTCGGGCTACAGGTACACGACGTCGGCGCGTTGCTGGCAAACGCCAAAGGCGATGAAGCGCCAAGGCCTGACAACGACCCCTATCTACGCCTGACCCGCATACTCGAGCCCGGAAACGTATTGACAGTTGAACCCGGCCTGTACTTTATAGACATGCTACTTGAGAAGCTACGCGAGGCACCCGAAGGTAAACACGTTAATTGGGGACGCGTCGATGAGCTACGTACTTTCGGCGGGATACGCATCGAGGACAACCTGCATATAACGGAATCCGGCAACGAGAACCTTACGCGGGAAGCGTTTGCTGCGGTCACTGCGAACTGATCCTATAAAAGTGGATTCGAGATCAGGTTGACTCATCTATATTCATGGCAAGAAATTCTTCTAAAAGCCGTAATGTTTCGATACGGTTCTGTTCGATGCTCAGAGAATGATTGCCATTCTCGAGTTCAACAAATTTGACTATTTTGCCGGCCTTGCGCAGTGCTTTGTCCATCTGCCTGCTATGACTAACCGGAACCACGCGGTCTTTTTCCCCGTGAATAAGCAATACCGGAATATCAATCGTTTTGGCGTAGCTGATAGGCGACCGGGCGATTAGATCCTCTTTATCTGTACCCAGCTGCTTCCGAATTATTTCTTTACTCATGTAGCGGCGAGCACTGGCCCACACTTCCCATTGATCGCTGACGCCGTTGATGCTGGCAGCGCAGCTAAAAGTATCCTGCTGTTTAGCCGCCGCCATTAACGAAGCATAGCCGCCGTAACTCCCGCCAACGATGCAGATCTTGCCGGGTATCGCCAGTTCCTGCGCACTGACAACAAACGGGCAACAGCACAAAGCTAACAAGACAAGGGCTTTGACCAGGCAATTATTCTTATGCATGCAGTTTCTCCCGCGCGAGCCCCAAGTAGGCGGATGTCCGGCTATCTGGAATGAAATAGATTAACCAATATCGTTTCGGAATTGAATCACTGACCGGCTTTGTTCAGGCAGCGACGTCGCCGTCATCCGGTGCAAGCCTTGGAGGCGGCCAGTTCTCCACATGGAGTCCCAGGGCGAGGCCGTGGCTTTCCAGCACTTCCCTGATCTCGGTAAGTGATTTCTTACCCAGGTTAGGCGTGCGAAGCAGCCGGCACAAAAAAACCCGCCAGGGGCGGGTTTTTTTCCTACTTAAACCTGCTTACTCGGCAGCCTGTTCGACCTCGGCTTCCGGTTGATCGAGCAACTGCACGATCGCCATCGGCGCGGCGTCACCCGGCCGGTTACCTGCTTTCAGAATCCGCAGGTAACCTCCGGGACGTTCCTTAAAGCGCGGGCCCAGCACATTAAAGAGTTTACCTACCGATTGCTTGTCACGCAGGCGATTAAAGGCCAGGCGGCGGTTGGCTACGCCGTCTTCCTTGGCGAGCGTAATCAAGGGTTCCACCACCCGGCGCAACTCTTTGGCTTTCGAGACTGTCGTTCGTATGGTCTCGTGCTGAATCAGCGATGCAGCCATGTTTCTGTACATGGCTTTGCGATGGCTGCTCTTGCGCCCGAGAATACGGCCTGACTTTCTATGTCGCATGGCTTTTTCTACCGTTTATCTGTTTCAACCAGGCCGCTCAGGCAGCGACGTCGTCGTCGTCCGGTGCAAGCCTTGGAGGCGGCCAGTTTTCCACACGAAGCCCTAAAGCGAGGCCGTGGCTTTCCAGCACTTCCTTGATCTCGGTAAGTGATTTCTTACCCAGGTTAGGCGTGCGAAGCAGCTCAACCTCGGTACGCTGGATCAGGTCACCGATGTAGTTAATATTTTCGGCCTTCAGGCAGTTTGCCGAACGCACGGTAAGCTCTAGCTCATCCACCGGACGCATCAGCACCGGATCGACATGCGATTCGGAAGCCGCTGCGTCCGCCTCATCCTGACCCTGCAGGTCGACGAACACATCGAGCTGATCCTTCAGGATACCGCCGGCACGGCGGATTGCTTCTTCAGGATCGATAGTACCGTTGGTCTCGATATCGATCAGCAACTTGTCGAGGTTGGTACGCTGTTCAACGCGCGCGGCCTCAACGGTATAACTGACGCGACGAACCGGTGTGAATGATGCATCCAGTTGCAACTGCCCGATGCGGCCTGAGTGCTCTTCGAGGTTTACAAGCCGAACGGCGGGCCGGTAACCGCGACCACGCTCGATGAGCAGGTTCATCTTCAGCTCACCGGTACTGGTGAGATTTGCGATGACCAGGTCAGGGTTCACAACTTCAATGTCATGATCCGTCGTAATGTCGGCCGCGGTAACAGCACCCGGTCCTGATTTATGCAGGACCAGTTCGGCGCGGTCACGCGTATGCATATTGATAGCCAGCTGCTTCAGGTTCAGCAGAATTTCGACAACATCTTCCTGCACGCCTTCGATACTGGTGTACTCATGCAGCACGCCGTCTATGTCGACTTCCGTCACCGCACAGCCGGGCATGCTCGACAGCAGCACCCGCCGCAGGGCATTACCCAGCGTGTGGCCGAAACCACGTTCGAACGGCTCGATAACGACCCGCGCCTTGTTATCAGTCTGGGACTGTACCCGCACAGTGCGGGGCTTCAGAAAATCATGAATATCGGACATCTCGTGGTGCCTCCTACGATTACTTCGAGTAAAGCTCAACAACCAGGTTTTCGTTGATGTCGGGAAGGATATCCTCGCGTTCGGGCAACGAACGCAAAACCCCGGTCAGCTTCTTCTCATCTACCTCAACCCAGTCAGGAAGGCCCATCTGGGTAGAAATTTCCATCGCGCTCTTAATGCGCATCTGGTCCTGCGCCTTATCGCGCACACTTACCGCATCACCAGCATTAACCTGGTAAGACGGGATGTTTACAACGTTGCCGTTAACGGTAATAGCCTTGTGACTCACAAGCTGACGACCTTCAGCACGTGTCGAGGCATAGCCCATTCGATAAACGACATTGTCCAAACGACCTTCCAGCATGCGGATCAGGTTTTCACCCGTCGATCCCTTATGCTGGGCCGCTTTCTTGTAATAGTTGCGGAACTGTTTTTCCAACACACCATACATACGACGTAGTTTCTGTTTCTCGCGGAGCTGCAGCCCGTAGTCGGATAAACGACCACGTCGCTGACCGGCTGTTGTACCCGGCGGTGTCTCCAGTTTGCACTTGGAGTCGAGTGGCCGGACGCCGCTCTTCAGAAACAGATCAGTACCCTCGCGGCGCGAGAGTTTACATTTTGGTCCCAGGTATCTGGCCATCTGCTAAATCCTCAAACTCGCCGCTTCTTGGGCGGACGACAACCGTTGTGCGGAATTGGTGTCACATCTTCGATATTGATTATGCGATACCCCGCATTGTTCAATGCACGTACAGCCGACTCGCGGCCCGGACCCGGTCCACGAACTTTTACCTCGAGATTCTTCAGGCCGAACTCCAGTGCAGCCACACCCGCTTTCTCAGCCGCGACCTGGGCAGCAAAAGGTGTACTCTTACGTGAACCACGAAAACCGCAGCCACCGGCAGTCGCCCAGGACAATGTATTACCCTGCCGATCGGTGATCGTGATAATCGTGTTGTTGAAGGAAGCATGAATGTGAGCGATACCATCGACCACGTTCTTCTTAACCTTTTTGTGTACTGCTTTCTGCTCTGCCATAACTTTTCCGGATTAGATTTCCCTGGTCTACTTTCTTATGGGCCTACGCGGTCCCTTGCGGGTGCGGGCGTTGGTGCGGGTGCGCTGACCCCGTACGGGCAAGCCGCGCCTGTGACGAATTCCGCGATAACAACCCAAATCCATAAGCCGCTTAATACTCATGGCGATCTCACGACGTAAGTCACCCTCTACAGTGACTTTGGCCACCTCGGTACGAATGCGTTCGACTTCCGGCTCACTCAAATCCTTGACCTGCGTTTCAGGCGACACCTTGGCAGCATCACAGATGCTGGAAGACAGCGTACGACCGACGCCGTAGATGCTGGTCAACGCCACCACCACGTGTTTGTTTAAGGGAATATTGATGCCTGCAATACGGGCCATGTTTCTCTCCGTTAGCCTTGGCGCTGCTTGTGCCTGGGGTCGGTGCAAATAACACGCACCACACCGTTACGGCGAATGACCTTGCAGTTCCTGCAGATCCTCTTGACTGATGCTCGAACTTTCATCGTTCTCTCCAAAAACCCTCTTCAGGCCCTTATCGAACCTGGCCGGTACGGCCGTAACCGCGCAAATTGGCTTTCTTTAACAGGCCATCGTACTGGTGCGACATCATGTGCGCCTGTAACTGCGCCATAAAATCCATTGTGACCACCACGATGATCAGCAGGGAAGTGCCGCCAAAATAAAACGGCACCTTTGCATATAAAATCATGAACTCCGGCAGCAGACATACAGATGTAATGTAAATCGCGCCCCAGAAGGTAAGGCGGGTAAGCACCTTGTCGATGTACTCGGCGGTCTGATGGCCTGGCCGTATGCCTGGAATGAAGCCACCTGATTTCTTCAGGTTGTCTGATGTATCTCGCGAGTTAAATACCAGCGCCGTATAGAAGAAACAGAAAAATATGATCAGCGAGGCATACATCATTATATAAATGGGCTGACCCGGCGATAATTTGGCGGCCAGCGTCTGCAGCCACTCCATGCCCTTACTGCTGCCAAACCAGGTCGCGATCGTGGCCGGGAAAAGAATAATGCTGCTCGCAAAAATCGGTGGAATAACGCCGGACATGTTGATCTTGAACGGCAAGTGGCTGGTCTGGCCCGCATACATCTTGCGGCCTTGCTGTCGTTTGGCGTAGTTCACGGTGATGCGGCGCTGGCCACGCTCCATGAATACGACGAAATAGGTTACGGCAAGCACAAGTATGATCAGCAACAGGGCGAGGGCCGGTGACATCTCACCCGTATTCACCAGCTCGAGGGTACCGCCGACTGCCGACGGAAGCCCCGCAATAATGCTGGACAGAATAATCATGGAGATGCCGTTACCTATACCACGCTCGGTGATCTGTTCGCCCAGCCACATCAGGAACACTGTCCCTGTAACGAGCGTCACGGCTGCCGTGAAAACAAAATTTGGGCCGGGATTAATCACCACGCCCTGGTTCTGAAAGGCAACCGATGCACCAATCGCCTGTGCCGAAGCAAGTACAACCGTTCCGTAGCGAGTGTACTGCGTGATCTTGCGCCGTCCTGCCTCGCCTTCTTTCTTAAGCTGCGCGATCTGTGGTACGACAACGCCTGCCATCTGCATGATGATGGATGCAGAGATGTACGGCATTATCCCCAATGCAAGTATACTTAGCCGCTGTAAAGCGCCGCCCGAAAACATGTTGAACATGCTGAGGATGGTTCCGGATTGCTCCTGGAAGAATTGTTCGAGTGCGACCGGATCGATGCCGGGCACAGGAATAAATGTGCCGATACGGTAGACGATAAGCGCGCAGGCCAGAAATACCAGGCGCGCGCGAAGGTCAGCGAAGCGGGTTGCTTCGCCGAGCGCTGCTGCCGGATTTTCCAAATTACCTTTTGCCACTGTATTTGCCTATCGCTAATAAAATCTGCAATCACTAACGCAACTGCGATCTATTCCTCGATGCTCCCCCCAGCTTTCTCTATCGCCGCCCTGGCACCCTTGGTAACGCCCACACCCTTCAGCTTGACCGCCTTGTCAATCTCACCACTGGCAAATACCTTTGCTCGTGTCGTCTGCTGGGCAACTATTCCGGCACGTTTCAACGCGAGAATATCGATTACGTCATCCTCGACCGCTCCAAGTTCGCTGAGCCGGACTTCCGCATAACTGTGCGCCTTGGCAGAGCGGAAACCGACTTTTGGCAAACGCCGTTGCAGCGGCATCTGGCCGCCTTCGAAGCCGACCTTGTGATAACCACCCGAACGCGCATGCTGGCCCTTCTGGCCACGGCCGCAGGTTTTACCCTGGCCGGCTGCATGACCCCGGCCGCGCCGTTTGCCCGTCTTCTTGCTGCCATCGGCTGGTGATATCGAATTCAGTTTCATTTACGCGTCCTCGACCTGCAGGAGATAGGAGATCTTGTTAATCATCCCGCGGTTTTCCGGCGTGTCTTCAACAATCACACTGTGGTTGATACGCCGCAGCCCCAGTCCTGCAATACAGGCCCGATGCTTTTTAAGGCGACCATAGCGACTCTTTACAAGAGTGACTTTCAATTTTGCGGCTTTAGCCATGATTTCAACCAGTAATATCCGCTACCGATTTGCCGCGCTTCGCTACAATTCGTTGCGGCGAGTGGGCGCTCCGGAGCGCGTTAATCGTTGCGCGCACCAGGTTAATTGGATTGCGCGAGCCGTAACTCTTGGCCAGTACGTTTCGTACGCCGGCCGCCTCAAAAACGGCACGCATAGCACCGCCGGCAATTACACCCGTACCTTCCGAGGCAGGCTGCATATAAACCTTGGTCGCGCCATGGCGCCCGATCATTTCGTAATACAGGGTGTCGTCATGCAGCGATACACGTTCCATACGGTTGCGTGCTGACTGCATGGCTTTCTGGATCGCCAGCGGTACTTCGCGAGCCTTGCCGTAGCCGAAACCAACCCGGCCTTTGCCATCACCAACTACAGTCAGCGCGGTAAAGCCAAACTGACGTCCGCCTTTGACAACCTTCGCAACCCGGTTAACCGTAACCAGCTTTTCGATAAAGTCGTCGCTACTACCTGAATGATCTTGTTTTGCCATCTGTGTACCCTGTTAAATCCTGAGGCCTTGCTCGCGTGCCGCATCAGCAAGCGCCTTGATCCGTCCGTGATAGCGAAATCCGGAACGGTCGAATGCAACCTGTTCGATTCCGGCCGACTTGGCCTTGTCGGCAATCGCCTTGCCAACAGCCTGGGCCGCCTCAATATTTCCCGTACTTTTCAATGATTTCCGCATATCCGCCTGGGTCGTCGAAGCGCTCGCAAGAACAGTGTCGCCATCCGCTGCAATAACCTGCGCGTAGATATGCTGCGACGTCCGGTGCACGGAAAGACGCGGCACTTCAAGTTCGCGTATCTTGGACCTCGTCCGGCGCGCCCTGCGCAATCTACTCTGTTTTTTGTTCATAACACTGTTACCCGGTTACGGAGCCCGTGCCCCGTGCCTATTTCTTCTTGGCTTCCTTCATCACGACGCGCTCATCGGCGTAGCGAACACCTTTACCCTTGTATGGCTCCGGTGGCCGGAACTTGCGAATCTCTGCCGCAACCTGACCAACCTGTTGCTTATCTATACCTTTAATCACGACTTCTGTCTGGCTGGGAGTTTCGATATCGATACCCTCAGGTACCGAGTACTTCACCGGATGAGAGAAACCAAGCGTCAGGTTCAGCAGTTTGCCCTGAGCCTTGGCCCGATATCCGACGCCTACCAGTTCCAGCTTACGTTCGAATCCGTCAGTTACACCCGCAACCATGTTAGAAACCAATGACCGGGTCGTACCAGCCATGGCAATCGAAAAGCGTGAGCCACTCTTTGCTTCGAAGTTTGCAACACCTTCTTCAACTTTTATGGTGACTTCCGGGTTAACCGCGAGCGAAAGCTCCCCTTTGGGGCCTTTCACTACCAGTTCGCCGGAGGCATGACTCACCTCAACGCCTTTAGGAAACTCAATAGGTTTTTTTGCAATTCTTGACATATTCGACTCCTGTGCCGTCCCGATCAGGCAACGACGCAGAGCACCTCTCCACCAAAACCTTTTGCGCGCGCAGCACGATCGCTCATTACGCCTTCCGACGTGGACACAATCGCAACACCCAGGCCACCCATAACTTTGGGCAGATCACCCTTACCACGGTAGATCCGCAGCCCGGGCTTGCTGACTTTCTGAATCTTCTCGATTACTGGTTTGCCGTCAAAATATTTAAGCGTAATCTTTAGTTCACGCTTGTTACCCGGCTGGTCGCTAACGTCTACACCATCGATATAGCCTTCTTCTTTCAGCACATGAGCGATAGCTTCCTTCAGAGTCGAGGACGGCATGCTCACGGAAGTCAGGCCAACATTTTGGCCATTCCGGATTCGTGTCAGCATGTCTGCAACCGGGTCTGTCATACTCATCGTTGTGTCCTCACCAGCTCGCTTTTCTTACGCCAGGAATATTGCCGTCCATCGTCTGCTCGCGCAGCTTGTTTCGCCCAAGGCCAAACTTCCGATATACGCCATTGGGCCGTCCGGTAATCGCGCAACGGTTACGTATCCGCACGGGACTCGAGTCCCTGGGCAGCTTCTTGAGCTTGCTCATCGCCGCCTGGCGCTCTTCGTCAGAGGACTGGGGTGAAGCAATCGTCTTTTTAAGCGCTGCCCGTTTGGCTGCAAAACGCTGCACCATTTTCTGACGCTTCGCGTTTCGTGCAAGCATAGATTTCTTTGCCATATCTTTACCCGGTCCCCGTATAACTATTTCTTGAACGGAAAATTAAATGCATCCAGAAGAGCACGGCCCTGCTCGTCTGTTGTTGCTGATGTCGTGATTGCTATGTCCATACCACGTACCGAATCAACGTTGTCGTAATCAACCTCTGGAAATACAATTTGTTCCTGCACGCCCATGTTGTAGTTACCATTGCCGTCAAATGCTTTGGGGTTCAATCCCCGGAAATCCCGGATTCGTGGAATCGCAATGCTGATAAGGCGATCCAAGAATTCATACATCCGTTCACGTCGCAATGTGACCTTGCAGCCAATCGGATAGCCGTCACGAATCTTGAAAGTTGCAACCGACTTACGAGCTACTGTTACCGAAGCTTTCTGCCCGGAAATCAGCGTCATATCTTTGACTGCCTTTTCAATAACTTTCTTATCATTCACGGCCTCACCTACGCCCATATTCAGCGTAATTTTTGTCACCTTTGGCACTTCCATTACATTGGAAATACCAAGCTGCTCGCGCAGCTGCTGTATGACTGTCGTGTTGTAAAGTTCCTGCAACCTGGACATGTTTCTACTCTGCCTGCTCTCGTTACCCGCTATACGTCTACAACTTCGTTGTCTGACTTGAAGTAACGAACTTTGCGCCCGTCTTCGAGCGTCTTAATACCAATTCGATCGCCCTTGTCGGCAACCGGGTTATAAAGCATCACGTTCGATACGTGTATCGGCCTTTCCTGATCAACTATTCCGCCCTGCACGCCGGCATTCGGATTCGCCTTGGTGTGCTTCTTAACGACATTGATGCCTTCGACCAGAACCCGGCCATCGTCATCAATGACGTTAAGCACGGTGCCACGGCGACCCTTATCCTTGCCTGCCACGACGATTACCTCGTCACCCTTGTGTATTCTTTTCATCGTTTCGCTCGTCCGCCGGACTTGTCCTTAAAGGACCTCAGGGGCCAGGGACACAATCTTCATAAAATTGCCGGTACGCAGCTCGCGCGTAACGGGGCCGAAAATTCGAGTGCCAATAGGTTCCAGCTTGGGGGTCAGCAGTACCGCCGCATTGCCATCAAAGCGAATCAGTGATCCATCTGCCCTCCGCACGCCCTTACGGGTGCGAACGACTACTGCATGATAAATCTCGCCTTTCTTGACACGTCCACGCGGTATCGCATCCTTCACGCTGACCTTGATGACATCGCCAACATTGGCGTAACGACGTTTAGAGCCACCCAGCACCTTGATGCACATTAGCCGTCGTGCGCCGCTGTTGTCGGCTGCATTCAGAATTGACTGCATCTGAATCATGTTTGGTCACCTGTCGGCCTTACGGCCGTCAATGATTCCGCGCTGGCGCGCTCAATAATTTCCACGAGGCGCCAGGATTTATTTCTGGAAACCGGCCGGCATTCGGAAATAGTGACGACATCGCCCTCGTTACAGGCGTTATCCTCATCGTGTGCCATGTACTTGGTAGTCCGGCGCAGGTACTTGCCATACATCGGGTGCTTTACCTTGCGCTCAACGGATACCGAAATGGTTTTATCCATCTTGCTGCTGACCACTTTTCCGGTGATCGTGCGTTGCCTGGTTTCAGTCCCGGTATTTTCTGTCTTGTCACTCATTACGAGGCACTCTCTTGCTTGGCAGCCGCTATATCCTGCGCACGCAATACTGTTTTGACCCGCGCAATGTTCTTGCGCACCTTGCGGTACTGATCCGGCCGGGCCATTTGTCCTATAGCCTGCTGCATACGCAGGTTGAACTGCTCACGGCGCAAGCCGACAAGTTCTTCAAGCAATTCGTCTCTGCTCTTGTCCTTAAGTTCGCTTGCTTTCATCAGATCACCTGCCGGGTTACAAACTGGGTTGATACCGGAAGCTTTGCGGCTGCCAGCGTAAACGCCTCGCGAGCGACGTCTTCGGACACGCCTTCCATTTCATACAGCACACGGCCGGGCTGAACCTGCGCAACCCAGTACTCGACGCTGCCCTTACCTTTACCCTGTCGAACTTCAAGGGGTTTCTTGGTGATGGGCTTATCCGGGAATATACGAATCCAGATCTTGCCGCCACGCTTGATATGCCGGGTCATCGCGCGACGCGCTGCTTCGATCTGTCGCGCGGTTATGCGGCCACGGCCAGTCGCCTTCAGCCCGAACTCACCGAACGATACTGTGCTTCCACGCTCAGCCAGACCGCGGTTACGGCCCTTTTGCTGCTTGCGAAACTTGGTTCTCTTGGGCTGTAGCATCTACGTGTCCTTAACGGGCAGCCTGCTCTGCAGCAGACTTATCCGCTTCCTGCGGGGTACCTATAACTTCGCCACGGAATATCCATACCTTGACGCCAATAATTCCGTAGGTCGTCTTGGCCTCAGCAAAGCCGTAATCAATATCCGCCCGGAAGGTATGCAGTGGCACGCGGCCTTCCCTGTACCATTCCGAACGCGCAATTTCTGCACCGTTCAGACGACCGCCAACCTTTACCTTGATGCCTTCCGCACCCAGTCGCATGGTATTGGTTACGGCACGCTTCATTGCGCGGCGGAACATCACACGGCGCTCGAGCTGCTGAGCAATTCCTTCAGCAACGAGCTGCGCATCGAGTTCCGGCTTGCGAATCTCTGCAATATTTAGCCGCACGTCCTGTAGCGGCAGCTCCAGCATGCCCGCAACTTCCGTACGCAGTTTTTCTATGTCTTCACCCTTCTTACCGATCACAATGCCCGGACGTGCCGTATGAATCGTGATGTTCGCTTTGCGTGCAGGGCGTTCGATCTGGATGCGACTGACTGAAGCTTCCTTAAGTTTCTCTTTAAGGAAGCTGCGTACCTGGAAGTCTGCGTAGACGTATCCCGGAAACTGTTTGCTGTCCGCATACCACTTGGACGCCCAGTCCTTGGTTATGCCTAAGCGAATACCGATTGGATGTACTTTCTGGCCCATATCGCTTCCCTACTCGTCCGCAACCTGAACAGTAATATGACTGTTTCGCTTGATAATTCGGGTGCCACGGCCTTTTGCGCGTGCGCGGTAGCGGCGCAATCCCGGGCCATCGCTTATCTCGATGTTGCTGACCTTCAGCTCATCGATATCCGCACCGTGATTGTGCTCGGCATTGGCAATGGCCGACTCAAGCACTTTCTTCAAAATTGCCGCGCCTTTCTTGGGCATAAAATTCAATGTCTGCAGTGCACTGCCGACAGGTTTGCCGCGTACGACTTCGGCAACCAGTCTGCATTTCTGGGCCGAGATAGGCGCATACTTCAATTTTGCTGAAACTCGCATCATTGAAACCTATGTAGTCTTCCGGTCACCGGTGTGACCCCTGAATGTCCGGGTAACTGCAAACTCGCCGAGTTTGTGCCCCACCATATTTTCCGAAACAAGCACCGGAATATGATCGCGGCCGTTATGAACGGCTATTGTTAATCCAATCATCTCCGGCACGACCATTGATCGGCGCGACCAGGTCCGAATTGGTTTACGGCTGTTGCTCGCTGCTGCCTCCTGGACTTTCTTTTCCAGGTGCGCATCTACAAACGGTCCTTTTTTAATCGAACGTGGCACGTCTAAGCTCTCCGAGTTCCCGTTGCCTGTTACTTGCGACGCTTACGGCGACGCACAATCATTTTATCGGTGCGCTTGTTACTGCGCGTCTTGTATCCCTTGGTCGGCGTACCCCATGGCGAAACCGGATGACGGCCTCCCGAGGTACGGCCTTCACCGCCACCATGCGGGTGGTCCACCGGGTTCATGGCAACACCACGAACCGTCGGCCGCACACCGCGCCAGCGTTTCGCACCAGCCTTACCCAACTTGCTCAGGTTGTGTTCGTTGTGACCTACCTCGCCAACCGTGGCACGGCAGTCGATATGAATCTTGCGCATTTCACCGGAGCGCATCCGGACCGTTGCATAGGCACCTTCGCGTGCGGCCAGCTGGGCCGAACCACCGGCGGCTCGCACCAGCTGAGCGCCCTTGCCGGACTTCAGTTCAATGCAGTGAACCAGCGTACCTACGGGTATGTTGCGTATAGGTAACGCATTGCCCGGCTTGATTGGCGCGTCCTTGCCCGACATGATCGGGTCACCCGCACGGCAACCCTTCGGCGCCAGGATGTAACGACGTTCGCCGTCAGCATAAACCACGAGGGCAAGATGCGCGCTGCGATTCGGATCGTATTCGATCCGCTCAACCTTGCCCGATACGCCATCCTTATCGCGCTTGAAGTCGACAATCCGGTAGTGACGCTTGTGACCGCCACCTTTATGGCGCATCGTAATCCGGCCAGCATTATTGCGCCCGCCTGACTTGGAAAGTGTTGCAGTCAAACCCTGCTGCGGCGCACCTTTGTGCAACTGCGGACTATTAACCTTGACCTTGAAACGACGGCCCGGTGAAGTCGGTTTTACTTGTTGCAGTGGCATGTCCGTGAATCCCTTTCAGTCAATTACTCTGCGCCCAGAAAGTCTATGTCGTGACCTTCGGCGAGAGTAACGTAAGCTTTTTTCCAGTTGGCACGTCGGCCCATGGTTTGGCCAAAACGTTTGGCTTTACCACGCACATTTGCGGTCGTAACCGCATCAACCTTGACCTCAAACATCATTTCAACGGCCTGGGCGATTTCCTTCTTTGTGGAATCGCGCCGGACCCTGAAACAGATCTGGTTATTTTTTTCGCCCAGCGTTGCAGTTTTTTCAGATACGTGGGGCCCAACCAGCACAGTCATCAGACGCTCTTTGTTTAGTTGCGTACTCATGCGAGGCGCCCTTCAAGTTCCTTAATGGCGTCTTCGGTAGCCACAACCTTGTCGAAGCGAATCAGGCTGACGGGGTTTATTTCCCGTGTGTCGAGCACATCGACATGCGGCAGGTTACGGGCAGCGAGACAGACCTTGGTCTTGTAGTTCAGGAGCAGTATCAGTACGTTGCTACCGGCCTTAAGTTCATCGAGCTTTTCGATGAGCAACCTGGTCTTTGGCTCTTCGACCTTGATCTTGTCAACGATAATCAGGCGATCCTGCCTTACCAGCTCCGACAGGATCGAGCGCATCGCCGCGCGGTACATCTTGCGATTCACCTTCTGGCTGTAATCGCGTGGCTGGGCGGCGAACGTACGACCACCACCCACCCAGATTGGGCTGCGAATTGTACCTGCACGGGCTTTGCCTGTGCCTTTCTGGCGCCAGGGTTTGGCCCCACCGCCACGGACTGCCGAGCGGTTTTTCTGAGCCTTGGTGCCTCGCCGTGCTTTGTTACGAAAAGCGGTTACAACCTGGTGTACGAGCGACTGGTTGTATTCGGCTGCAAATGTCGAGTCAGCAACTTCGAGTTTGCCGCCAGTCTGAATATTGAGTTTCATGATCTGTCGTCCGGCTTAAGCGCCTTCAGCCTCCGATGATTCAGCTGAGTCCGGGTCCGGCACCTTGGGTTCCGGCGGCGGTGGCAGCGGAGACTTGGTGGCAGGTCTCACATAGAGCCGGCCGTCTTTGTGGCCGGGAACGGAGCCCTTCACGAGGATCAGGTTCCGTTCCGCATCTACACGAACAACCTCCAGGTTCTGCGCGGTACAGTGCGCGTTTCCGAGATGCCCGGACATTTTCTTACCTTTGAACACACGTCCCGGCGTCTGGTTCTGACCGATCGAACCGGGGGCACGGTGGGCTAGTGAGTTACCGTGGGTCGTGTCCTGGCCATGGAAGTGATGGCGTTTGATTACACCGGCGTAGCCTTTACCTATAGATGTGCCCGCTATATCGACCAACTGGCCTTCGGTGAAACGCTCGACCGTGATTTCGGTTCCGGGTGTGAGGTTTTCGAGTTGCGCTTCTTCTTCGGCTTCGACGCGACACTCGAAAAGCCCTTCACCCGGCTCTGTATTTGCGGCCGCGTACTGACCCGCAAGCGGGCGACTGATGCGAGAGGCCTTGGTGTTACCCGTTGTTACCTGGAGCGCGATGTAACCATCGGAATCGACGGACTTGACGCGTGTAATTCTGTTGGGCAGGGCCTGAATGACAGTAACAGGGATCGACCTGCCGTCTTCAGTAAATACGCGGGTCATTCCCGCTTTGCGCCCTACCAGACCGATTGCCATTGGTCTTCTACCCCTGTTGACCCGCGTAAAGGGTCAGATTGAAAAACTTGTGCATAAGCAAGGGTCAGCCCTTAGTCTTCGATTTGGCACAGCGTTCGTGTTGCCGCCCGTGCTCTGCGAAGTCAAAGTCTGACCCGGTGGAATCCATTCGTGCCCGGCGGGACCTAGCTTTATGCGCCCCCTGAGCAACGTAAGGCCCGACGCAGGTAAATCCTGCATCAGGCCCTAGTGAACCCGAAATTATAGCAGGATTGGCGCCTAGTTCAATTTAATCTGGACATCCACGCCCGCTGGCAATTCCAGCTTCATCAGGGCGTCCACGGTCTTGTCCGTGGGCTCCACGATGTCCATGAGACGCTTGTGGGTCCTCAATTCGTACTGGTCCCGGGCGTCCTTGTTGACGTGCGGCGAAATCAGCACCGTAAAGCGCTCCATCTTGGTTGGCAGCGGCACCGGGCCCTTGACCTGGGCACCCGTACGCTTGGCCGTTTCCACGATCTCGCGGGCCGAGCTGTCGATCAACCGGTGATCGAAGGCCTTCAGCCGGATCCGTATGTTCTGATTTGTCGCCACATCTATAACTCTCTGAATATATTAATAATTTAGCCGAAAGCCGGCACCAATTGGCTGGTTAGCGCTTCACTCGATGATCTTAGCCACCACGCCGGCGCCGACTGTCCGGCCGCCCTCGCGAATGGCAAAGCGCAGACCGTCTTCCATCGCGATCGGCGCAATCAGCTCAACTTTCATTTGCACGTTGTCGCCCGGCATCACCATCTCGGTGCCGTCC